>Ga0209347_1000404_pt1 | contig 115014 bp, 114 predicted proteins | sample AutmiccommuBRH23_FD_187382 | JGI IMG/M metagenome (GOLD analysis project Ga0209347, IMG submission 187382) | Deep subsurface microbial communities from Mt. Terri, Switzerland - Autotrophic microbial communities BRH/23 (SPAdes) (version 2) | ecosystem: Environmental > Aquatic > Deep subsurface...
CGAAGGGCCGGCTTCCCGCGCCCGTCCGCGGCGTCGGCCGGCTTGCGCGATGCGCCGCATCGCGCGGCGCCGCCCTCCTGGCGGACGGACGCGGGAAGCCGGCGCAGACCCCAATGGGATACATTCTCACGCTCTGAGGACTCCCGGCGACACCCGGCCGATGCGTCAGGGCAACTGCCCGGAAACCCGCAGCACGGTGCGGGCAGCGCGGTCGGACGGATCCTCGCCACCGGCGAGCAGCAGCTTGCGGACCGCCTCGCTGGCGGCCCCCTGTTCGGCCCTGGCCCGCGGGTCGTCGAACAGCCGCTCGACCGCCACGGTCAGGCGGTCGGCCGTGCACTCGTCCTGGATGAATTGCGGGATTACCCGGCGGCCGAGCAGCTTGTTGGTCAGGACGATCGCCTCGGGGTCGATCAACCGTCGGGCAATGGCCGCCGACATGGCGTTGACCCGGTAGGCCACGACGGTCGGCACGCCGGCGACGGTGAGCTCCAGGGTCACGGTCCCGGACGCCGCGAGCGCCACCGTGCAGGCGGCGAAGGCGTCGTATTTGTAGCGCGGATCCTCGACCACGGTGACCGGCGCCCGCCAGCCCCTTGTCTCCTCCTTGACCGCCTCGGCAACCAGGGGAACCGTCGGGATCACCACCTGCAGCGCCTGGTAGCGCCCGGCGAGGCGGCCGACCACCTCGCGGAACACCGGCAGCAGGCGCTTGACCTCGCCGGGACGGCTGCCCGGCATCACGCCGAGCACGGGTGCCCCCTTCGGCAGGCGGAACCGGCCGCGGAAGGCGTTGCCGTTGCCGGCCGGCTGGCGGGCGGCCGGATGCCCGACGAAGGTGGTCGGCAGGCCATGCGCCTCGAAATACGGGGGCTCGAAGGGAAACAGGGTCAGCAGGTGGTCGAGGTGCCGGGCGATCACCGCCGCCCGGCCGGGGCGCCAGGCCCATACCGTCGGCGGGACCATGTGGATGAGCTTCGGCCCGAGCCCGCCGGCCGCCTCGCGACGCCGGTGCAGCCGCTTCTGCACCCGCATCGTGAAGGCCTTGGAGTCGATCGACACCACGGCGACCGGCTCCCGGCGCCACGCATCCTCCGCGGTCTGCCAGATCCGACGCAGCAGCATCGGCGCCTTGGGCAGGATCTCGACGATCCCCATCACCGCCATCTCGGAGATCGGAAACAGGCTGTCGAGGCCCTCGGCGATCATCGCGTCGCCGCCGATGCCGGCAAACCGCACCCGATCACCGGTGATGCGCCGCAACGAGCGCATCAGCCCCGCTCCCAGGACGTCCCCCGAAGCCTCGCCGGCCATCAGGTAGAACAGCGGCGAAATCTCCTCGCTCATGCCCGACCCGAGAAGTCCCGCGCCACCAGGAACAGGCCGGACCGCTCCACTGCACGGACGGTCGCGACCCGATCGATGAGCAAGGTCGCGCCGGCCTCGATCGCGATGCCGCGAAAGCCGGCCGCCGCCGCTGCCGCAATCGTCTGCGCACCGATCGTCGGCCGGTCGGCCCGGTGCTCCTGGCCGGGCTTGCTGCCCTTGACCAGCAGCGGCCCCGCACCCTGCCGGCGCAGTTCCCCTGCCCTCGTGATCATCGAATCGGTTCCCTCGATTGCCTCGACCGCGAGCACCAGCCCCTCCTGCACCGCCACCGCCTGGCCGACATCGGCGGCCCCGAGTGCCCGCAGCACGGCGATGCCGCGATCGATGTCCAGTTCGTCGGCGGGCTCCAGGTCCCGCCCGGCCAACCGTCCGCCCGGCGCCAGGTAGCCGCCCAGGAGGTCCTCGACCCCGACCACCCGGAAGCCATCGCGTTCGATTTCCTCGACGATCACCGACAACAGGCCGTCATCGCCGAACACCCGCGTGCCGGCCTTGGCCAGTGCGGTCACCGAGCGCATGTCGAGGGACAGGGACGACAGGCTGGGCCGGCGCATCGGCCCTGCCATCACCACCTCGTCGCAGCCGGCCTCGCGCAGGTGCCGCAGCGCCGCTCCCGTCTGGCCGAGCTTCAGCCAGACGTGGGCGAAGCCGTCGACGGTGCCGGGATCGGTATGCCCCGCGAAGGCGACGATGAACACGGCTCGACCGCCGGCGGCCGCAGTCTCCGCAATGCGCCGGGGCAGAACACCCCCGCCCGCGACAATCCCGAGCCCAGCCATGCGTACCTCAGAACTCGCCGCCTTCCCCAGGCTGGCAGATCTTCCTGGAGGAATCCTCGCGGATGAACTCGACGATCTCCATCACCGGCGCACAGCCGGTGAACTCCTCGGCGACCTCCTGCAGGCGCTCCTGGAAGGTTCCTTCGCTGGCGAACAGCAGGCGGTACGCCTTGCGGACGCTGTTGATCTCGTCGCGGCCGAAGCCGCGCCGCTTCATGCCGATGATATTCATGCCGGACAGCCGGGCCCTGTCGCCCATGACCGATCCGTAAGGGATCACGTCGCGCTCGACCCCGGTCACGCCACCGACCATGGCACTGCGCCCGATGCGCACGAACTGATGGACGGCGGACAACCCGCCGAGCACGGCGAAGTCGTGGATCCGCACATGGCCGGCCAGCGTGGCGTTGTTCGCCATGATCACGCCGTTCCCGACTTCGCAGTCGTGCCCGATATGGATACCGACCATGAACAGGCAGCGATCGCCGACCCGCGTCACCATGCCGCCGCCCTCGGTGCCGGGGTTCATCGTCGCGTGCTCGCGGATCACCGTCTCGCTGCCGATGATCAGCTCGGACGGCTCGCCGCGATACTTCAGGTCCTGTGGCCGGAGCCCGATGCTGGCGAATGGGAAGATCTCGGTGCGGGCGCCGACGGTGGTCCGCCCGCCGAGCACGACGTGGCTGTGAATGATACAGCCGTCGGCCAGGACGACCTGCGGTCCGATCACCGCGTACGGGCCGATCCGCACGCCTTCGCCCAGTTCGGCACCTGGATCGACGACCGCCGTGGGATGGATCTCGCGCGACACTCGAGGTCTCCGCTTCAGGCGTCCAGGATCATCGCGGAGTAGGTCGCCTCGGCGACCAGAACGCCCTCGACCCGCGCCTCTCCTTGGAATTTCCAGACCGCCCCGCGATTGCGCAGCTTGCGCACATGCACCTTCATCTGGTCGCCGGGAACGACGGGCTTGCGGAAGCGGGCATCGTCGATGGTCATGAAATAGACCAGCTTGCCTTCCGACTCCGCGCCGAGCGTCGCGACCACCAGGCAGCCGGCGGTCTGCGCCATGGACTCGATGATCAGCACGCCGGGCATGACCGGCCGCTTTGGAAAATGGCCCATGAAGAACGGTTCGTTGATCGAGACGTTCTTGATGCCGATGCAGCTGACGTTGGGGATGATCGCGTCCACGCGATCCACCATCAGAAATGGATACCGATGCGGAATCAGTTCCATGACCCGCATGACATCAATGTCTATTCCGGTCTCCGTAGCCGGGGCCGTCTCCGCCTGACTCATCGCCTGCTGCCTCACGTCTCGCCTTCGCCGCGTCGTCCCAATCGCTTGATGGCTGCAACCTGGCGGCGGAACTCGCGAATAGGAACCGCCGGGGCGCCGCCGACAACGCTGCCTGCCGCAAGACTCCGGTTCACGCCGGACATCGCCGCGACCTGGACGCCATCGCCGATCTCCAGATGACCCGCGACCCCGACCTGCCCAGCCAGAACCACCCGATTCCCGAGCCGGGTACTCCCCGAGATCCCGACCTGCGCTACGATGATACAGCCGCGACCGACCACGACGTTGTGGCCTATCTGCACCAGATTATCAATCATGGTGCCGCGGCCGATCACGGTGTCCGGGCCACTGCCACGGTCGATGGTCGAATTGGCGCCGATCTCGACGTCATCCTCGATGATCACCCGTCCCAGCTGCGGAACCATGAACGGCCCGTCGCCGTCCATCTCGAAGCCGAAGCCCGGCTGCCCGATCCGCACCCCCGGATACACGAATACCCGGGCGCCGATGATCGCGTGGCTGACCGAGGCGCCCGCCCCGATCCGCGTCCGCTCGCCGATCTCCACCGCATCGCCGATGACGGCGTTCGCCCCGATCTCGGCACCGGCACCCAGCCGGGCCCCGGCTCCGACGACGGCGCCGGGGCCGACCGATACCGCCTCGCCGAGGATCGCCGACGGGTCGACGAACGCCCGCTCGTGCACGCCCGGTGCGGCGGGCTCGGTGGGATAGAATCTCTGGCCGATGCGGGCGAAGTTGCGCCTTGGCCTGGCGCTGACCAGCAGCGCCAGGCCCGGCGGTGCCTGCTCGACGAACTCCGGCGCGACCAGGCAGGCCGCTGCACGGCAGGCACGGAAATCGGCGAGATACCGGCGATTCTCCAGAAAGCTCAGGTCCGTCGGCCCGGCGGCCTGCAGTGCTGCGAGGTCGGACACGCGGAGCTGCGGGTCCGCCGCACCCGCGAGTTCGGCTCCGGTCATCGTCGCCAACTCGGCGAGCGTGAATGGTCCCTGCGACCGGAAGAACCGGGGATCGGTCATCGCGCGGCTCCTACTTCAACGGCGGCAGGTCGAACTTCACCGCCGGCAGTCGCTGGTTCAAACGCTGCAGCGTCTCCTCGGAGACGTCCAGGGACTTCTCGGCGATGACGATCTGATTCTTGAACAATACCAGCTTGATTCCGCGCTGCTCGGCGATTTCCGCGACCACGGAGATCAGCGCACTGCGCACCTCGTTCATGGCGCCGGCGAAGGTCTCGTCCAGTTCGCGCTTGCGCACCTGCACCTGGCGCTGCACCTCGGCGACCTGCGACTGGAACTCGCGCACCCGCTGCTGGTAGGCCTCGGGCCCCAACATGGCGCGCTGCTGCGCCAGATCCTGCTCGGACTGGCGCAGCCGCTTCTCCTCGGCCGAGACCTGCTCCTGGTAGGCTTCCCGCCGCTGCTCGATCTGCTCGTGGATCGCCTTGGCCGCCTTGGCGGACCGCATGATCCCCTGGAGATCGACCACCGCGATCGGCAGGGCTTCGACGACCGTCGGCGGCGTCGGGGCGGAGGCTGCCGGTGGCGGGGTCTGCCCTGCTGCGGGAGCACCTGCAGCGATCGCGGCGAGCATCACGAGCGCGACCGCCGGGACGGTCGCAAATCGAGTCGGCATGACTGCCTCCTCAGAAGCGCGTTCCGAAGCTGAAGCGGAACAGCTCGGTATTGTCGAAATCCTCTTTCAGAACCGGCTCGGCCATGTCGACGCGGATCCGCCCGAAGGCGGTCACGAACTCCATGCCGACGCCCAGCGAGACGCGAACGGAGTTGATGTCGCGAACCTCCGGACCATCGTCGTCCAGGTTCCAGACGCTGCCCACATCGCTGAACACGAAGGCGCGCACGCCGAGGTCTTCGGGCAGGCCAGTCGGAAAGGTCAGTTCCACCGTGCCGACGTAGTACTGGTTGCCGCCGAGCGCGTCGTCGGTCTCCACGTCGCGGGGCCCGACGCCGGCCTTCTCGAAGCCGCGGAAGGTGTGGCCGCCGACGAAGAACCGCTCGGCAATCGAGACATCCTCGCCAAGGCCCAGGATGTAGCCGCCCTGGGCGATGAATGCCAGGCCCCAGACCGGGTCGAACGGCAAGTAGTAGGCGGCCTTCCCCTTCAGGCGGAGGAACTTCTCGTCGCCGCCGGCGCCGGCGATCTCGGTCGTCAGCTGTCCGATATAGCCCTCGCGCGGGTCCATGCGGTTGTCGCGCTTGTCGTAGGTCAGGGTCTGCCCGAACTGCGACACCAGGGTGGTGCCTTCCTGGTCCTTGATGAAACGCGACGCATCCTCGTCGACGTCGCGGATCTCGGTGTTCTTGAGCGTGTAGTTGACCGACTGCCGCAGATCGGGCGCCAAGTCGTAGCCGGTCCGCAGCGTGCCGCCCGTCCGCGCCTCGTCGTAGGAGCTCTCTTCGTACTCGCGCTCGACCCGGAACAGGTCGAACCCGGCCGCCACGTCGCGCCCGAGGAAGTACGGCTCGGTGAACGAGATATCGTACTCGGTCGAGCTCGCCGACCCCGACACGCCGAACCGAAGGTCCTGGCCGCGGCCAAGCAGATTGCGCTCGCGGATGCCGACATCGCCGATGATGGCGTCGACCGACGAGTACCCGACACCGAACGAGATCTCGCCGGTCGGCTGCTCCTCGACCGCGACCTGGATGTTGGTGCGGTCGGGCGCCGACGCCTCGGTATTGGTGACCTTCACCGACTTGAAGAAGCCGAGATTGCGGATCCGGCGTTCCGAGCGACGCATGTTGGAGACGTTGAAGGCGTCGCCCTCGACGAGGTTCATCTCGCGACGGATGACGCGGTCGAGCGTCCGCACGTTCCCGACGATGTCGATCCGCTCGACGAAGACCTTGCTGGCCTCGCCGATCTGGTAGGTGATGCCGATCTTCCGCTCGTCCGGCTGGCGGTTGACCCGCGGGCGGACATCGACGAAGGCGTAGCCGAGGTTGCCGAGCTTGTCGGTGATCGCATCGACCGACGTATCCACCTTGGTGGAGTCGTAGCGCTCGCCTGGTTCGGTGACCACCAGGCCGGCCAGATCCTGCTCGGTGACCCGCGGCAGGCCGATCTCGAAGCCGATCGCACCGAAGTCGTAGGGCTGGCCCTCCTCGATCGTGAAGGTGACCACGAAGGCCTCTCGGCTCGGCGTCAGCTCCGCCACCGCCGACAGGACCCGGAAATCGGCATAGCCGGTCTCCAGATAGAACCGCCGCAGCAGCTCGCGGTCGAAACTCAAGCGGTCGGGGTCGTAGGTGTCGGCATTGCTGAGAAAACGGTAGAACGCGTATTCCTTCGTCTGGATGACGCCGCGCAGCGTCGAATCGCTGAACCGCTTGTTGCCGATGAAGGAAATGGTCTGGACCGGGGTCAGCTCCCCCTCGTCGATCTCGAAGACCAGGTCGACACGGTTCTGCGGCTGCTGAATGACCTTGGGGTCGATGGTGACGCCATAGCGGCCGGACCGGCGGTAGATCTCGACGATGCGCTGCACGTCCTGTTGCACCCGCGTCCGGGTGAAGACCACCCGGGGGCGCAGCTCGACCTCGCGGGTCAACTCCTCGTCGTCGAGCCGCTTGTTACCCTCGAAGGCGATGCGGTTGATGATCGGGTTCTCGACGACGTTCACCAGCAGCGAGTTGCCCTGCCGGCGGATCGTGACGTCCGCGAACAGGCCGGTCGCGAACAGCGCCTTCAGCGACCGGTCGAGCCGGTCGGCATCGAACTGGTCGCCGGGCTGGATCAGCATGTAGGAGCGCACGGTTCCCGGGTCGATGCGCTGGGTCCCCTGGACCTGCACCTCCGAGACCACGCCGCCGGCGACCTGCGCCAGCGCAGGCCCGGCATACAGCAACGTGACCGCAACCGCGATCCCTCGAAACCAAAGCATCATCGAAGACGGCAAGGGCCGGACCCCTAGCGGCGGAAACGGTCGCACCATGCGGCGCGGCGGCGACTATAGCCTCGGGGTCGTGCGCCGCAAACCGAAGAAATCACAACCGATTACCCGAGGAGCGAGCCGACCCATCCGACGACGTTGAGCTGGACGAGATCGTTCCAGGTAACGAACAACATCAGGGCGATGACCAGCGTCAGCCCGGCCATCGATGCCCATTCCTGCGCGCGCTCGCCGAGCGGACGGCCGCGCAGTCCCTCCAGGCCGTAGAACAGCAGATGGCCGCCGTCCAGGACCGGGATCGGGAACAGGTTGATGAGCCCGAGGTTGATCGACAGCATGGCCATGAACCAGACGGTGGTGACCCACCCGCTCTGCGCCACGTCGCCGGACATCTGGGCGATTCGCAGCGGGCCGCCGAGTTCCTCGGTGCCGCGCCTGCCGGTGATGATCTGGCCGACGGCGTCCAGGGTCTGGCCGACGATGCTCCAGGTCTCGGAGGTCGCGACGGCGACCGCGGAGATCGGGTTCAGGCGCTCGATGCTGACCTGATTGGATCGTACCCCCAGACGTCCGAAAGTGTGCCGGGACCCGAACCGGTCTACCTCGGTGACCGATTCCGGGATCACCGTGATCGACAGCCGCTGGCCGGCGCGCTCGATCTCCATCGGCACCGGCTGGCCGGGCCGGTCGAACACCACGCGGCGCAGGTCGGAGAACCGGGAGACGGTGGCGCCGTCGGCGCTCACGAACACGTCGCCCACCTGGACCCCCGCCTGGTCCGCCGCGGAGCCGGTGATGACTTCGTCGACGACCGGTGGCGCATAAGGACGTCCGACGATGCCGTAGAGGCCCGCCAGCAGGAGAATGGCGAACAGGAAGTTGGCGATCGGCCCGGCGGCGACGATCGCCGAGCGCGCCTTCAGCGACTTGTGGTGGAAGGATTGCGCCCGCTCCTCCGCGGACATCGCGTCCAGGCCGGAGCCACCGGTACTGGCCGGATCGGCGTCGCCGAACATTTTGACGTAGCCGCCGAGCGGGATCGCCGAGAACTTCCAGCGCGTGCCGGATCGGGCCGTCCAGCCGAACAGCTCCCGGCCGAAGCCGATCGAGAACACGTCCACCCGAACGCCGGCACGGCGTGCCACGAGGTAGTGGCCCATCTCGTGGACGAACACGAGGACCGTCAGGATGACGAGAAACGGAATGACGTAGTCGACGAGCCCGGCAATCATGCCTGTAGATCCTTTGCCCCGATCTATTCACCGCCCGCCCGGGCGGACATTAGTCCGCGGCGCCGGCCGACGCAACGCGCGCCGCCCGCGCCGGGAAACCACCGTCCCGGCCGATGATGCGGGCCGCAGTCTCCCGCGCCAGGCGGTCGGCATCGCCGACCGCGGCGAGATCCGTGACATCGACCACCGGAAGCCGGTCGAGGACCGCCTCCACGGTGGCGGCGATCTCGGTGAAGCGGATCCGGCGGTCGACGAACGCCGCCACCGCCTCCTCGTTGGCGGCGTTGAGCACCACAGGTGCCGACCCGCCGGCGCGCAGCGCGTCCCGGGCGAGCCGCAGTGCCGGGAACCGCACGGGGTCCGGCGCCTCGAAGGACAGCTGTGCGAGGGCGGCGAGGTCGAGGCGCGGGGTCGGTGCCGGCATCCGGTCGGGCCAGGCCAGGGCATAGGCGATCGGCGTGCGCATATCGGGCGAGCCCAGCTGCGCCAGCACCGAGCCGTCGACATAGGCGACCAGGCTGTGCACGACCGATTGCGGATGCACGAGAATGTCGATCCGGTCTTCCGGCAGCGCGAACAGATGGTGGGCCTCGATCAACTCCAGGCCCTTGTTCATCATCGTCGCGGAATCGATGGAGATCTTCGGGCCCATCGACCAGTTCGGATGCGCGATCGCCTCCTCGGGCGTCTTCGCCGCCATCGCTTCCAGCGACAGGGTCCGGAACGGGCCGCCGGAGGCGGTCAGGATGATCTTCTCGACGCTGTCGCGCCGCGCCGCATCGAACACCTGGAAAATCGCGTTGTGCTCGGAATCGACCGGCAGGATGGTGGCCCCGGCGGCACGCGCCTCGGCGGCGAACAGTCCGCCGGCGCAGACCAGCGCCTCCTTGTTGGCGAGTGCGACGATCCGTCCGCTGCGCACCGCGGTCAGCGTCGACGCCAGGCCGGCCGCGCCGACGATCGCCGCCATGGTCCAGTCGGCATCGCGGCGGGCGGCCTCGTCGACCGCCTCGCGGCCGGCGCCGGCCTCGATGCCGGAGCCGGCCAGCGCCGCCTTCAACGCCGGCCAGGCCCGCTGGTCGGCGAGAGCGACGAACTCCGCCCGCATCTGGATCGCCTGCGCCGCGAGCAACTCGGCGTTCGCGCCTGCGGCCAGGGCGGCGACCGCGAAACGCTCGGGATGGCGGCCGATCAGGTCGAGCGTGCTGCGGCCGACCGAGCCGGTCGAACCGAGAACGCTGACGCGCCGCCTCTCGCCGGCGCGCGTCACCACGCGAGGACGCTCCGGCCGCTCAGATGCACCGCCAGGGCGACCAGCGGCAGGACGGCCACCTGGCCGTCGACACGGTCGAGGACGCCGCCGTGGCCGGGGATCAGCCGGCCGGAATCCTTCACGCGGAACACCCGCTTCACCGCCGATTCCATGAGGTCACCGATCTGCGCCACGATCGCCAGCAGAGCCCCGATCGGCGCCAGGATCCAGGGGTCGGCCTCCTCGACCAGCGTGGCGGCGACCAGTCCGCCGACCGCCGCCCCGGCCATGCCGCCGACGACGCCGGCCCAGGTCTTCGAGGGGCTGACCGACGGCATCAGCTTGGGCCCGCCGATGGTGCGGCCGGCGGCGTAGGCCCCGACATCGGTCAGGACGACGGTGGTGAGCGCCCACACCACGGTCTCCAGGCCGAGCGGCACGCTGCGCAGCCAGAGCAGCGCGACGCCCGGCATGACGATGCTGATGATCGCGACGGCCAGCCAGGGTGCCCGCGGCAGGCTCATGAACCGACCGGCCAGGATGATCCCCACGGCGCCCGCCAGGCCGGCTCCCACCCCCCAGTACGGGCCGCGCAGGAGCATCCAGCCGAGCGCCACGGCGGACACCGCCAGTATCACGCAACGGGCCACGCCCCGGTTCGGCCGGTCGGCCACCAGGCTGCCCCACTCCCACGCCATCAGCCCGCATACCAGCGCGACACCGAGCAGGAAGGCCGGCCCACCGGCAAACACGGTGGCCGCGGCCGCCGGAACCATGATCAGGGACGACACCACCCGCAGCCGCAGGTCGCCATGGCGTCCCGGGGGCGGACGAGGGGCGGCCGCATCGTTCATCGGCTGCCCTGCCCGGTCGCCCGGCCGAACCGGCGGTCACGGCGGGCAAACTCCTCGAGGGCCCCTTCCAGATGCGGGCGGCCGAAATCCGGCCACAGCACGTCCAGGAAGACGAACTCGGTATAGGCGATCTGCCAGAGCAGGAAGTTGGAGATCCGCTTCTCGCCGCTGGTGCGGATCAGCAGGTCGGGGTCCGGGAGATCGACGGTATCGAGCCGCGAGGCGACGACATCCTCGTCGATCGCCGCCGGATCGAGCCGGCCGGCGGCAACCTCCTCGGCGATTCGCCGGACCGCGCCGGTCAGTTCCCGGCGGCCGCCGTAGCTGAGCGCCACGGTCAGCACCATGCGGGTGTTGGCCGCCGTCAGGCGCTCGCCGTTCTCGATCAGGGTCACGATATCGGGCGACAGCTTGCCGCGGTCGCCGATCACCCGGAACCGGATGCCGTCGTTGTGCAGGTCGGCGATCTCCCGGCGCAGATAGAACCGCAGCAGGTCCATCAGGTCGCCGATCTCCTGCGCCGGGCGGCTCCAGTTCTCCGACGAGAAGCCGAACAGCGTCAGGTAGCCGACGCCCAGTTCGCACGCCGCCTCGACGGCGCGCCGGACCGCCTTCGCACCCTCGCGATGTCCGAGGCTGCGCGGCATCCCGCGCGCCCGAGCCCATCGCCCGTTGCCATCCATGATGACGGCGACGTGCAGGGGACGCTCGCCCTCCCCGAGCTGCGGCGCGGCATCCACCATGGGTCAGACCTGCATGATGTCCTTTTCCTTGGACGCCAAGGTCTCATCGATGAGCTTGACGTGCTTGTCGGTCAGCGCCTGGATCTCGTCCTCGTAGAGGCGCTTGTCGTCCTGGCTGACGTCGCCGTCCTTCTCCATCTTTTTCAGGACGTCCATGCCGTCGCGCCTGACGTTGCGGACCGCCACGCGCGACTGCTCCGCATACTTCGATGCCACCCTGACCAGCTCGGCGCGGCGCTCGGTCGACAGGTCGGGCAGCGGCACCCGGATCAGCTGGCCGTCCGACTGCGGGTTCAGCCCGAGGCCGGAGTCGCGGATCGCCCGCTCGACGGCCTTGGTCATCGAGCGGTCCCAGACCTGCACCGAGATCATTCGCGGCTCGGGAACGCTGATGGTCCCGACCTGATTGAGCGGCATCCGGGCGCCGTAGGCCTCGACGTCGATCGGCTCCAGCAGGCTGGCCGACGCCCGCCCGGTCCGCAGACCGGCAAACTCGGCCCGCAGGGCGACGATCGCCCCATCCATGCGCCGCTCCATGCCGTCGAGCAGCTCGTCGAGATCGAGGTCCGCCATGTCCCCTACTCCGTAATGATCGTGAAGCGTCCCTCGCCTCGGACCACTTCGGCAAACGCGCCGTTATTGTGAATGGAGAAAACCAAAATCGGAATGTGGTTCTCTCGCGCCAGCGATATCGCCGACGCGTCCATCACTTTCAGGTCGTGGCGTAGGACGTCCATGTAGCTCAGCTGCTCGTAGCGCTTGGCATCCGGGACCTTCATCGGGTCGGCGTCATAGACGCCGTCCACCTTGGTCGCCTTCAGGAGCGCCTTGCAGCCCATCTCGACGGCCCGCAGGGCCGCCGCGGTGTCGGTCGTGAAGAACGGATTGCCGGTGCCGGACGCGAAGATGACGACCCGCCCCTTCTCCATGTGGCGCATGGCGCGGCGACGGATGTAGGGCTCGCAGACCGCCGCGATCGGCAGCGCCGACAGCACCCGGGTCGGGATGCCGCGCCGCTCCAGCGCGCTCTGCATGGCCAGGGAGTTCATCACCGTAGCCAGCATGCCCATGTAGTCGGCGGTGGCCCGCTCCATGCCGGATGCCGCGGTCGAGACGCCGCGAAAGATATTGCCGCCGCCGATGACGAGGCAGACCTCGATGCCGAGGCTGTGCACCGACTCGATCTCGCCGGCCACCCGGTCGACCATCAGCGGGTCGATGCCGTAGGTGAGGCTGCCCATCAGCGCCTCACCGGAAATCTTGAGGAGCACCCGGGAATACGGTCCGGGTGCTCCTGTCTCGTCGCTATCGGAGCCCATCGCCCTCGTCCCTCCGGTCGCCGGCGCCGCTCCTGTTCTACATCAACCCGCGAGCGCTGCCACTTCCGCCGCGAAGTCGGTCTGCTCTTTCTCGATGCCCTCGCCCAGCTGCAGGCGCGCGAAGGCGGCCAGCGCAATCGGCGCGCCGATCGACTTGGCAGTCGCCTCGACGACCTTGCGGATCTGGGTCTCGCCGTCGATCACCGAGGTCTGCTCGAGCAGCACGACCTCCTGGTAGAACTTCCGGATCCGCCCCTCGATCATCTTCTCGATGATGTTGTCGGGCTTGCCCGAGGCACGCGCCTGCTCGACCAGCACGGCGCGCTCGCGCTCGACGGCCGCCGGGTCGAGATCGTCGGTCGACAGGCTCTGCGGGGCCGCCGCGGCAATGTGCATGGCGATCTGCTTGCCGAGTTCGGCGAGCTTGGCCTTGTCACCGGTCGACTCCAGCGCCACCAGCACGCCGATCTTGCCGAGGCCCGGCTTCACCGCGTTGTGCACGTAGGGGACCACGACGCCGTCGGTGACCGACAGCGCGGTCGCCCGGCGAATCGACATGTTCTCGCCGATCGTGGCGATGTTGTTGGTCAGCTCCTCACCGACGCTGCGGCCGCTGCCCGGATAGGCGATCACCTTCAGCGCCTCCAGGTCGGTGCCGTGCTGTAGAACCAGGCCGGTCACCGACTCCACGAAGCCCTGGAAGCTGTCGTTGCGGGCCACGAAATCGGTCTCGGAATTGACCTCGACGACCGCGCCCCGGGTGCCGTCCACGGCGACGCCGACCAGCCCCTCGGCCGCGACGCGCCCGGACTTCTTGGCCGCTGCCGCGAGACCCTTGGTCCGCAGCCAGTCAACGGCCGCCTCCAGATTGCCGTCGGTCTCGTTCAGCGCCTTCTTGCAGTCCATCATACCGGCGCCGGTCTTCTCGCGCAGTTCCTTCACAAGGGCTGCCGTAACCGCCATCGTACTCATCCTTGTCGTTCGGTTTGGACGCCGGCGCCGACCCGCGGGCCGGCGCCGTCCTCATCCTCGTACCGTGCCGCGATCAGGCCTGCGCCCGCTCGCCCTCACCCTTCTCGGCCGACGCCTCGGCATCCATCGAGCCGGCAACCTCCGCCGCGAGGGCGGGTTCCGACGGCGCTTCGGCGCTCTCGCCGATATCCGTGCCGGAGGCCATCATCTCGGCCTGCAGGCCGTCGAGCACGGCGCTGGCGACCAGCTCGCAATACATCGAGACCGCCCGCATGGCGTCGTCGTTGCCCGGGATCGGGAACTGCACGCCATCAGGGCTGCAATTGCTGTCGAGCACCGCGACCACCGGAATGCCGAGCTTGTTGGCTTCCTGGATCGCCAGGCTCTCCTTGTTCGTGTCGATCACGAACAGGATGTCCGGCAGCCCGCCCATCTCCTTGATGCCGCCGAGCGCGCGCTCGAGCTTCTCGCGCTCGCGCGTCAGGCCGAGGGCCTCCTTCTTCGTCAGCCCGATGCTCTCGGGCGATCCCAGCAGCTCCTCGAGATCGCGCAGGCGCTTGATCGAGTGCGAGATGGTCTTCCAGTTGGTCAGCATGCCGCCGAGCCAACGGTGGTTGACGAAATACTGGCCGGAGCGCTTCGCGGCCTCGGCGATCATGTCGCCGGCCTGGCGCTTGGTCCCGACGAACAGCACGCGGCCGCCCTTGGCGGTGGTGTCGCGCACCGCCTCGAGCGCGCGATGCAGCATCGGCACGGTCTGACGCAGGTCGAGAATGTGCACGTTGTTGCGCACGCCGAAGATGTACGGCTCCATCTTCGGGTTCCAGCGGCGGGTGTGGTGCCCGAAGTGGACGCCGGCTTCCAGAAGCTGGCGCATGGTAAAGGTCGGAATCGCCATGGTCTTTCTCACATTCTCCGGTTTCGCCTCCACGGACCATGAGTCGAGGCGGTGCCTCGACACCGGAGCGACGGCCGCCGGCCGACGAATGTCGGCCGGACGCCACCGCGGGCCCGTGTGCGGGATTGAGCGGGCGCCTATCTACTCTCCCCCGCCTGCTTTGGCAAGCATTGGACCGTGAGATGGTCGCGGCAGGGCGGCGTCGCGGCGGTGCCGGACACCCGCGCTAAGCCGGGGGCTGCCAGCTCGCGTCGGGGTCCAGCGGGAACACCGGCCGCGGCAGGCCCTTCCAGTCGAAATTCGCCAGGTTCGGTGAGGTCAGCCCAGGCACGTCGACCTCGCGGATCCGCTCCGGCGGGAACATGTGCTGGAAGCCGGCGCGGAAATGCCCACGGGACTTCACCAGGATCGAGCGGGCGCCGAGCACGTCGATGCCGAACGCCTCGAAGAAGTCCGTCGACAGGCATTGCTGCCGCTTGCTGATCGCGACCAGCGTAATGCCGTCGAGCGCCAGGATCGCGGTCGGCCCGAGGTCCACGGACTTTCCTGCGACCATGCCGTAGCGGCCGGCGAACCGCCCCTCGTGGAGATGCACGACCCGCGCGTCCCAGGACAGGCGCTCCGAGAACGGCGAATCCTCGCGGGTGTTCAGCTGCGCCAGGAATCGGTTGCCCTCCCCGGCCGCCCGCGCCTGCTCCACCAGGGCCGGGTCGAAGAACACGCCGGCCAGGCAGCCATGCACGCCGGCCCTCAGGAACGCCGAGAGGATATAGGTGGTGTTGCCGCGACCGCCGCCGCCGGGATTGTCGGCCGGATCGGCAAACAACAGCGACGGCGCCATCGGATCGCTGCCCACCGAATGCGCCTGACGCGCCGCCTCGTCGAGCGCGATCATGCGCGGCACGTAGCGGTCATGGTCGGCCCAGCCGGCGGTGGCCAGCTCGATGGCCAGCGCCTTGGCCAACGCGGCGTCGCCGCGCGTGGTGACGATCACCGTCATGCCGTTCTTCGGGGTGTCGGCGAACGCGAAGCCGGACAGGATGGTCACGTTCATCACCCGTGCATCGACCTTGGTCTGGCCGAGCCGGATCAGGTCGCCATAGGGGTGCCCCTCGGCGGTCAGCTGGGTGACCGAGGGTGCGACCAGCGGCAGCCGCACCCGGAACGCCGTGGCCCGGGTGCCGCCCATCAGTTCCTCGAGCAGGCGCGCCGCCTCCTCGCCGCGCTCGAAGATGTCGACATGCGGGTTGGTGCGGTAGCCGACGAAGACGTCGACGCTGTCCATCATCACGTCGGACACGTTGGCGTGCAGGTCGAGGGTGGCGACCACCGGCACGCCCGGGCCGACCAGCCGCCGCACCAGCGCGAACACCTCGCCATCCGGATCATGGGTGTGGGTGGCGGTGGCACCGCCATGCTCGGCGACATAAACCCCGTCGAGCTTCCCGGCGGCGCGCAGCCCGGCCTCGAACTCGCCCAGCAGCTCGTTGAAGAACCCCTCCTCGACAGGCCCGGCCGGCTGCGAGGAGGCATGCACGATCGGCACCGGCTCCCAGCCGTCCGCGCCGTGGCTGCGGTCCATCCGGGCGTAGAAGCCGCAGATCCCGGAATAGATCGCCGGCGTCGCCGCCCGGGCCTGGGCGGTTATCTCTGCACCGCGGTAGTAGCCGCGCTGCTCGAAGTCCCAGCGCCCGCAGGGCTTGGCGAAGGCGTTGCTCTCGAGCGCGAAACCAAGGATGGCGATGCGTTTCATCGGATGTCTCCGGCGGACGGGAGCGCTACCCTGCCATGATCCGGCCACCGGGCCAAACCGGCGACATGCCGCGGCGGCGACTTACAGGTCGCGCACGAAGTCGATCCCGGGGATCGCCTTGACCGCACCGCGCAACTGGCTCGACACCTTGTAGGCCTCCGGCAGCACGATGCCGACGTCACCCTCGCCGGTCGGGACCACCACGCGGATCCGGCCGCGCCCGCGGCCCTCCTTGGCGATCAGCGAGTGCAGCGGGTCCAGTGCCCGGGTATCCCGCACATGGATCTCCAGCCCGGCCGCGGTCTGCTCGACCGCCTTGTCGAGGGGCTCCAGCTTCGACGCCAGCAGCCGCATGGCGTCATCCTCGATCCGGGCGTCGGCCCGCACCAGCAGCGGCACGCCGGATTCCAGCACCTCGCGGCTGACCGCGAGCACTTCGGAGAACAGCGTGATCTCGAACACGCCGGAGCGGTCGGTGAGCTGGACGAAGGCGAACCGGTTGCCGGATTTCGAGGTGCGGATCTGCTTGCCGACGACGATGCCGGCGAGCGTCAGCCGGGCGATTCCGCCCTTGGCGCGGGTCTCGGCCAGCGCCCGGTCCGACGCGACCACCTTCAGGCGTTCCAGCGATTCGGCGTAGGCATCAAGGGGATGGGCGGAGAGATAGAAGCCGAGGGCGTCGAACTCCTCCTTGAGGCGTTCCATCGGCGGCCAGTCCGGCCGGTCCTTCAGGCGCAGCCGCGCCGGCTCGCGGCCGCCGTCCACGGCGAACAGGCTGACCTGGCTCGATCCGCGCTCGCTGGCAGCGGCGCTGGCGTGGCGGACGATGGTCTCCAGGCTCTCGAACAGCTCGGCGCGGTTCGGGTGCAGCGCGTCGAAGGCGCCGGCGCGCACCAGGTTCTCCAGCAGCCGCTTGTTGACGTGCTGCGGATCGGCGCGGCCGGCGAAGTCGCCGAGACTCTTGAACGGTCCGTCGCGATCACGCGCGGTCGCCAGCGCCTCCATGGCGGCACCGCCGACGTTCTTGACCGCCGCCAGGGCGTAGCGGATCGCCATGCTGCCATCCGGCCGGCGCTCGACCCCGAAGTCGCGCCGCGACCGGTTTATGTCCGGCGGAAGCAGTGGAATCTTAAGTTTTTGAAGCTCTTGCCGGAATGTGTTCAGCTTGTCGGTATTCCCCATGTCATATGTCATTGATGCAGCGAGGAATTCCACCGGGTAGTTGGCCTTCAGATAGGCCGTCTGGTAGGCCACGAGGGCATAGGCGGCGGCGTGGCTCTTGTTGAAGCCGTAGCCGGCGAAGGCGGCGATCTGGTCGAAGATGCCGCTCGCCTGGGCCTGGTCGACGCCGTTCTCGACCGCGCCGGACACGAAGCGCTCGCGCTGCGCGTCCATCTCCTCCTTGATCTTCTTGCCCATGGCGCGGCGCAGCAGGTCGGCGCCGCCGAGGGTGTAGCCGGACAGCAGCTGCGCCGCCTGCTGCACCTGCTCCTGGTAGATCATGATGCCGAAGGTCTCGGTCAGCACCGGCTCCAGCTTCGGGTGCATGTAGTCCGGCCGCTCGTCGCCGTGCTTGCAGGCGATGTATTTCGGGATGTTCGCCATCGGCCCCGGCCGGTACAGGGCGACCAGCGCGATGATGTCCTCGAAGCGGTCGGGCCGCAGCCGGCGCAGGACGTCGCGCATGCCCGAGCTTTCCAGCTGGAACACCCCGGTGCTGTCGCCCCTGGCCAGCATCGTGTAGGTCGGCGCGTCGTCGAGCGGGATCTTCGACAGGTCGAGCTCGACCTGTCGCTCGCGCAGCAGGTCGACGGCGCGCTGCAGCACCGTCAGGGTCTTCAGGCCGAGGAAGTCGAACTTCACCAACCCCGCGGGTTCCACCCATTTCATGTTGAACTGGGTGACCGGCATGTCGGAGCGCGGGTCGCGGTACAGCGGCACCAGTTCGGACAGCGGCCGGTCGCCGATCACCACGCCGGCGGCATGGGTCGAAGAGTTCCGGTACAGGCCCTCGATCTGCAGGGCGACCCGGATCAGGCTGGCGACGTTCTCGTCGGAATCGCGCTGCCGCCGCAATTCCTCCTCGGTCTTCAGCGCATCCGCCAGGGTCACCGGGTTGGCCGGGTTGTTGGGCACCAGCTTGCAGATCCGGTCGACCTGGCCGTAGGGCATCTCCAGCACGCGGCCGACGTCGCGCAGCGCCGCGCGGGCCTGCAGCTTGCCGAAGGTGATGATCTGCGCCACCCGGTCGCGGCCGTATTTCTCCTGGACGTAGCGGATCACCTCGTCGCGGCGGTCCTGGCAGAAGTCGATGTCGAAGTCCGGCATCGACACGCGCTCGGGGTTCAGGAAGCGCTCGAACAGCAGCCCCCAGCGCAGCGGGTCCAGGTCGGTGATGAGCAGCGAGTATGCCACCAGCGATCCGGCGCCGGAGCCGCGGCCTGGACCAACCGGGATGTTCTGCGCCTTCGCCCACTTGATGAAGTCCGACACGATCAGGAAGTAGCCGGGGAAGCCCATCTGCTCGATGACGCCCAGCTCCATCGCCAGGCGCTCCCGGTACGGCCGGGCGATTTCGGCGCGCTGCGTTTCGTCCATGTCGGCGGTGAAGACATGCGCCTCCAGTCGGCCGAGCAGTCCAACCTCGGCCTGGGCCCGCAGTTCCTCCGATTCGGACCGTCCGGCCTCGGTCTCGAAGCGGGGCAGGATGGGATCGAGCTTGCGCGGCATGTAGGCGCAGCGCCGGGCGACCACCATGGTGTTGTCGACCGCCTCCGGCAGGTCGGCGAACAGCTCGCGCATCTCCTCGGCCGACTTGAACCGGTGATGCGGTGTCACCCGCCGGCGCTTGGCGTTGCCGACCGTCGTGCTTCCGGCGATGCACAGCAGCGCGTCATGCGCCTCGTGCATCGCCTCGTCGGCGAAGAACACCTCGTTGGTCGCGACCAGCGGGATGTCATGCGCATAGGCGAGGTCGACGAGACGCCCCTCGATGCGGTTCTCCTCGTCCAGGAAATGGCGTTGCAGTTCGACATAGAGGCGTCCCGGAAACAGCCGGGCGAGGTGCAGCAGCATCGCCTCGGCGTCCGGATCGCGCCCCTCCAGCAGCAGGCGTCCGACGCCGCCGCGCGGGCCGGCCGTCAGGGCGATCAGCCCGTCGGTGGCACCCTCGATCTCCTCCAGTGCCAGCTGCGGTTCCTCCTCGCCGGCCGATTCCATGTAGGCGCGGCTGACCACGGCCATCAGGTTGCGGTACCCGGTCTCGGACTGGACCAGCAGCAGCAGCTGGTCCGGCGGCACGTCGCGCCCGCCGACCACCCGCAGGCCGCGCCGGTCGGGCTCGGCCGGCCGGCGGATCTTGATCTGCACCCCGACCAGCGGCTGCACACCTTCGTCGGCCGCGGCGACCGCGAACTCCAGGGCGCCGAACATGTTGCCGGTGTCGGTCATGGCCACTGCCGGCATGCGATGCTGCTTCGCCAGCTTGACCAGTTGCTTGGCGTGGATGGCACCCTCGGCGAGCGAATAGGCGGAATGCACCCGCAGGTGGACGAACTCGGCGTGGCTCATGCTGGGCTCCGGCTGGCTGGGCTCCGGCGGGCGGGCGCGCATCATCCCACGGGATCCGGCCGAGGTCACGGCACAGGAAAAATCTGTTCCGAAGCCGGTACGTCTTTACCGAGTCTTTACCTGAGGTGGTGCAGTGTGATTCGCCGACAACGAGCTTCCTCAATCGACCGATGAGGCGTCCGAACCGATGCCACCCGTGATCCTCACCAGACCCGTGGATGTGCCGCTCGAGACCGCTCGAGCGATCAAGGCGCACGAATCGTATCTCAACGGCCGTCCGAACGGCCGCCGGCTCGTCCTGAAGGGCGAGAACCTGAACGGCAAGACGCTGGATGCGCTCGATCTGCGTCGCTCGATCCTGACCGGGGCCAGCCTGGTCAAGGCCAACGCCCGGGTCACCGATTTCTCGGAAGCCGACCTGTTCGGCTGCGACTTTGCGCAGGCCGACCTGCAGTCGGCGAATTTCGAGCGGGCGGATCTGCGCGGCACCAATTTTGCGATGGCCGACCTGTCGGGAGCGGTGCTGCGCGGCGCCGACATGCGGCCCGGCCACGTGATGAACTGGGGCAAGGAGGAGAAGCGGACCACCAACCTCGCCGATGCCAGGCTCGACGGCGCCGACTTCTCCGGGTCGGACATGACCGAAGCCAACATGTCGGTCGCCAGTGCCCGGGGCGCGGTGTTCCGCGACGTCGTGCTGCATGCCGTCAACTTGGCCGGAGCCAATCTGTCGGGCGCCGACCTGTCGGGATGCAACCTCAAGAACGCCAACCTGACCGGCACCAACCTCGATGGCGCCAATCTGCGCGGCGCCAACCTCGCCGACGCCAACCTGCGCAACGTCGACCTGTCGAAGGCGATCGTCGACAACACCAACCTGATGGGGGCGATCCACCGCGACGCCGCATCCAGCCTGCCCGAGGAGATCGAGGCGGCGCTGCGCTTCCACAGCATCTGGATCGCCAGCAACGGCCGCCAGGGCATGCGCGCCGAATTTGTCCGCAAGGATCTGCGCGGGCTGGATTTCTCCAGCTGCGACGTGCGCGGCGTGACCTTCGAGGAATCCGACCTGAGCGGCACAGCCTTCGTGCGCTCCGAGCTGTTCCTGACGTCGTTCCGCAAGGCCAACCTGGAGGGCGCGGACTTCTCGCTGGCCCGGCTCGCCGGCACCAACTTCTCCGAGGCCAACCTTGGCGGCGCCAGCTTCGTCGGCGCCCGCGTCGAGGGCGCCGAGATCCTCGATCCCGCCGGCAAGCGCACCGGCAAGAGCCTGCCGGTGCGGTTCCGCAGCGCCGACCTGCGCAAGGCCAACTTCGTCGGTGCCATCCTCGACGGCGTCGACCTGACCGGCGCCCAGCGCGAAGGCTCGCGCCTGGAGCAGGCGACCATCAAGAACGCGACAGGAATGGAGGCGGCCTGAGCCCGAAGCTCAGCGCTCGACCACCGTGCCGTCGCGCAGCTCCAGGGTGCGGTCCATTGCGGCCGCGAGATCCAGGTTGTGGGTGGCGATCAGCGCCGACAGCCCGGTCGCCCGAACGATCCGGGTGAGCTGCGCGAACACTTCCGAGGCGGTCTGCGGATCCAGGTTCCCGGTCGGCTCGTCAGCCAGCAGCACCTGCGGCACGTTGGCGATGGCGCGCACGATCGCGACGCGCTGCTGCTCGCCGCCGGACAGTTTCGCCGGCCGGTGGCTGGCGCGGCGCTCCAGTCCGACCAGCTTCAGCAGCTGATCGGCCCGCTGGCCGGCCTCGGCCCGCGACAGCCCGCCCACCATCTGCGGGATCATGACGTTCTCGCGGGCCGAGAATTCCGGCAGCAGATGGTGGAACTGGTAGACGAAGCCGATGGCGTCGCGGCGCAGCCGGGTACGTCCCGAATCGCCCAGGCTGGCGCAGTCCCGCCCGCCGATCAGCACCTTGCCGGAGGTCGGGTTCTCCAGCAGTCCGGCGATGTGCAGCAGCGTCGACTTGCCGGCGCCCGAAGGCCCGACCAGCGCCACCAACTCGCCCGGCCGCAGCGCCAGGTTCACGCCGCGCAGGATGTCGAGTGCTGTGTCGCCGGAGCCGAAGCGCCGGGTGACGTTCTCCAGCCGGAGCACCGGCTCGTCATTCATAGCGCAGCGCCTCGACCGGATCGATCCGGGCCGCCCGCCAGGCCGGGTAGATGGTGGCGGCGAAGCTGAGCCCGAGCGCCATCACGATCACCGTGCCGACCTCCCACGGATCGATCTTCGCCGGCATGTGGCTGAGGAAGTAGATCATCGGGTCGAACAGCGTCACCCCGGTCAGCTTTTGCAGGCCCTGGCGGATCGCCTCGATGTTCATGCAGAACAGCAGGCCGAGCGCCGCGCCGAAGGCGGTGCCGAGCAGGCCGACGCTGGCGCCAGTCATGAAGAACACCCGGGTGATCATGCCGCGGGTCGCCCCCATGGTGCGCAGCACCGCGATGTCGCGGCCCTTGTCCTTCACCAGCATGATCAGCGAGCTGATGATGTTGAAGGCCGCCACCAGGATGATCAGCGTCAGGATCAGGAACATGACGTTGCGCTCGACCTGCAGCGCGTTGAAGAAGCTGGAGTTGCGCTGCTGCCAGTCGATCGGCATCAGCCCGGGCGGCAGGACTTCCAGCAGCGGCAGGCGGAAGCGCCGGATGTTCTCGGGATCGCTGGTGACGATCTCCAGCCCGTTCACGGTGTCGCCGGTCCTGAAGAAGGTCTGGGCGGCCTCCAGCGGCATGTACACGAAGGTGTTGTCGTACTCGAACATGCCGACGTTGAAGAGGCCGACCACGTCATAGGCCTTCATGCGCGGGATGCTGCCCATCACGGTGACGGCGCTGGTCGGCGAGATCATCGTCACCTTGTCGCCGACCCTGACGCGCAGCCGCTGCGCCAGCCGCTCGCCCAGGATCACCGCGTCGCCACCCTCGAAGCGGTCGAGCGTGCCGGCGACGATTCCGTCGGCGATCAGTTCCTTGGCCTTCAGCTCGCTCGGCCGCAGGCCGCGGATCGCCGCCCCCGACGCGGTGCCGTTCGCCACCAGCATCGCCTGCCCCTCGATCTGCGGGGTGACGCTGAAGATTCCGGGGATCGAGGCGATCTGCACCGCAACGCGGTCGTAATCCTCGATCTGCCCGGTATTCGAGTACACCGCGGCGTGGCCATTGAGCCCGAGGATCCGCCCCATCAGTTCGGCCCGGAAGCCGTTCATCACGCTCATGACGATGATCAGGGTGGCGACGCCGAGGCCGATCCCGAGCAGGGAAAAGCCGGCGATCACCGAGATGAACCCCTCCTGGCGGCGCGCCCGCAGGTAGCGCATCGCCAGCATCCGCTCGAAAGCACCGAAGATCATTCGGGCATGCTCCCCGAGGATGAGGGCGATGTGAGGGCGGCCGGCGTCAACCTGCGAGCCGGGCGAGCGCCGCCTCCGGCGTCATTTCGTCGCGGGCGCCGGTCTTGCGGTTCTTGACCTCGACGACGCCGTTGGCGAGGCCGCGCGGCCCGACGATCACCTGCCAGGGCAGACCGATCAGGTCCATGTTGGCCAGCTTCGGTCCCGGCCGCTCCTCGCGGTCGTCCATCAGCACCTCGACGCCGGCACGGCCGAGTTTCGCATACAGATCCTCGGCGGCCGCATCGCAGCCGGCGTCGCCGACCTTCAGGTTGACCAGGCCGACCTTGAACGGCGCCACCGGCTCCGGCCAGACGATGCCGGCGTCGTCATGGCTGGCCTCGATGATGCCGCCGACCAGGCGCGACACGCCGACCCCGTAGGAGCCCATGTGGACGGTGACCTCCTTGCCGTCGGGACCGGCGACCTTGGCGCCTAGCGGCGCCGAGTACTTGGTGCCGAAGTAGAAGATGTGCCCGACCTCGATGCCGCGGGTGCGCACCAGGTCGGCCTCCGCAACCGGGCAGGACGCGGCGTCGTGCTTCTCGTCGGTCGCGGCATAGCGGGCCAGGCAGGCGTCGACGATCGGCTGCAGGTCGCCCTCGTAGTCGACGGTCGCCGGCACCGCCTCGGCGCTCAGCCAGTCCTTGTGGCAGAACACCTCGCTCTCGCCGGTGTCGGCCAGGATGATGAACTCGTGGCTGAGATCGCCGCCGATCGGCCCCGAATCGGCGGCCATCGGGATCGCCTTCAGGCCCAGGCGGTCGAAGGTCCGCAGATACGCCACGAACTGCCGGTTGTAGGCGCGCTTGGCCGACTCGAAGTCCAGGTCGAAGGAATACGCATCCTTCATCAGGAACTCGCGGCCGCGCATCACCCCGAATCGCGGGCGGACCTCGTCGCGGAACTTCCACTGGATGTGATACAGGCGGCCGGGAAGCTCGCGGTAGCTGCGCACATGGGTGCGGAAGATGTCGGTGACGACCTCCTCGTTGGTCGGCCCGAACAGCATGTCGCGCTCGTGCCGGTCCTTGATGCGGAGCATCTCCTTGCCGTAGTCCTCGTAGCGCCCGCTCTCGCGCCACAGGTCGGCCGGCTGGATCGTCGGCATCAGCATCTCGTGCCAGCCGGCGGCGTCCTGCTCCTCGCGCACGATCTGCTCGATCTTCTTGAGCACCCGGAAACCCAGCGGCAGCCACGAATAGATGCCGGCGCTGGCCTGCTGCATCATGCCGGCGCGCAGCATCAGCCGGTGCGAGACGATCTCCGCCTCGCGGGGCGTGTCCTTCATGGTCGGCAGGAAGTAGCGGGAAAGGCGCATGACCCTACTCTTGTCGAGGCGGCAAGGCGCGCACTCTATGAAAGGGGGTCGGGCCTGTCCAAGGGAAATGCCGCCGCGGCGGCAGCGGACATCAAAGGGCAGCGGACCTCAGAGGATGGTGCCGCGCAGATTGAAGTTCAGCATCGAGATCCAGAACCGCTCCAGCTGCCGGTACGACATGCTGGCGGCGTTGAGATCCTCCGGCGAGATGCTGGAGCCGGCCAGGGCCGCGGAATGCCGCTCGAACATGTCGCCGATCTGGGCGCAGAGGTCGAGCCCCTTGTCGGAAAGCCGGACCCGGATCGAGCGGCGGTCATGGGTCGACCGCTCCTGCACCAGGTAGCCGTTCTCGACCATCTTGCGGACGTTGTAGGAGACGTTCGAGCCGAGATAGTAGCCGCGGTTGGTGAGCTCCCCGACCGTCAGCTCCTCCTGCCCGATGTTGAAGAGGATCAGCGCCTGGATGTTGTTGATGTCCTCGACCCCGATCCGGTCGAGCTCAGTCTTCACCACCTCGAGAAACTGCCGGTGCAGCCGCTCGATCAGCTTGATGGCCTCGAGGTACTCCCGCTTGACCGCGGAGCCCACGTCGGACGGCGCAATACCGGTATCGGAGGTCGACATGGTCGCAGTCTAACCGATCGTCTCAACTACTGGAAAGCTGAACGGCATCTAGACTATAAACCTCCCGAAATCAACGGCTTTCGAAAAACCTCGAAGCATCACTCGCCCCGCAGCATGCGAATGATGCCTGAGAAATCGACCGCTCCGTGACCACTTTCCACATAGTCCCTGTAGAGTCGCGCGGCATGATGACCGAGCGGGGTCGAGGCGCCGACCGAGTCGGCCGCGTCCTCCGCCAGGGCCAGGTCCTTGAGCATCATCGAGGCCGTGAAGCCCGGCTTGAAGTCCCGATTCGAGGGCGCGGCCTCGACCAGGCCGGGCACCGGGCAATAGGAGGTCATCGCCCAGCTCTGCCCCGACGACTTCGAGGCGATGGCGAACAGGCTCGCGGTGTCGAGCCCGAGCTTCTCGGCCATCGCGAAGGCCTCGCTCACCGCGATCATCGAGATGCCGAGCATCATGTTGTTGCAGATCTTGGCGGCCTGGCCGTTGCCGGGGCCGCCGGCATGCACGATGGTCCGGCCCATGGCCTGCAGCAGCGGCTCGGCGCGCTGGAAGGCCGCTGCCGGACCGCCGACCATGAAGGTGAGGGTCCCGGCCGACGCGCCGGCGACGCCGCCGGAAACCGGGGCATCGACCATTGCCAGCCCGGCCGCCTCGGCATCGGCGGCGACCGCGCGGGCGCTGTCCACGTCGATCGTCGAGCAATCCACCAGCAGGGTGCCGGCCGGCACCCGTCCGATCACCGATTCGCCGTAGACGGTGCGCACGTGCTCGCCGGCGGGCAGCATGGTCACCACGACCTCGGCACCGTCGACCGCCCCGGCGGCGGTATCGGCGACCAGTCCGCCCTCGGCGGCGAGTGCGTCGACCTGCGAGCGCGCCATGTCGAAGCCGCGCACCGCGTGACCGGCCTTGACCAGGTTGCGGGCCATGGGAAGCCCCATGTTGCCGAGACCGATGAATCCTATGGCCGCCATGGTCGTCTCTCCCTCGATCCGGATCTCGCTGGGTATGCCGTGATGCTCGCGGCCCGGCGCGCCGCGGTCAAGCCGGTGTCAGAGACTGAACTCCCGGCCGGGCAGCGGCGCGAAGTGCCGCTCCACCAGGTCGTCGCCGACCTCCGCCAGCGTTCCCGGGCGCCACTTCGGCGCGTGGTCCTTGTCGACCAGCACGGCGCGGATGCCCTCGAAGAACTCGGTGCCCTCCATGCAGTGCTGCGACAGCCGGTACTCCATCGCCAGCACCTCGGCCAGGCTGGAGAGGCCGCGGCCGCGGCGCAGCTGGGCGAAGCTGACCTTCAGGCTGGTCGGGCATTTGTGGCGGAGCGTGGCGGCGGTCTCGCGGGCGAAATCCGAGCCGTCCGCGGCTTCGCGGTCGAGCGCCGCCAGAATATCCTCGACGGACGGGGCCACGAAGCAGCGGTCGATGACGGCCCGATGCGGCGCCAGCGGGTCGTCGCCGGGAGCCTCGGCGAACCGCTCCAGCACGTCGTTGATGGCGGCCCGGCCCTCATGCGACTCGGCGATCGTGGTGGCGAGCGCCGCTTCGAAGCCCTCCAGGCGGGCGCTCGGCACATAATGCGTGGCGATGCCGGCGGCGACGGCGCCGGCGGCATCCAGGCGGGCACCCGTCAGGGCCAGGTACATGCCGATTTCGCCCGCCAGCCGCGGCAGGAACCAGCCGCCACCGACATCGGGGAACAGCCCGATCGCGGTCTCCGGCATCGCGAACATCAGGCGCTCGGTGGCGATGCGGTGCGAGCCGTGCACCGACAGACCGACGCCGCCGCCCATGGTGACCCCGTCGAGGATCGCGACATAGGGCTTGGACAGCGCGTGGATCGCATGGTTGAGCCGGTATTCCTCCAGGAAGAACGTCTTCGACAGCTCCGATGGTCCCTTGCCGCCGAGCTCGTCGACGATCGAGCGGTACACCGCCCGCACGTCGCCGCCGGCGCAGAACGCCTTCTCGCCCTCGCCCTTGATCAGCACGGCCTTGACGGCCTCGTCGTCTTCCCATGCGTCGATCCGCGGTTGCATCTCGCGGATCATGGCCAGGGTCAGCGCGTTCAGCGCCTTCGGCCGGGTGAGCTCGATGGTGGCGAGGCCACCCTCTACGGAAAATCGAATCTCGTCGGACACCTGCGTCTCCAGCAATCGGATCGAATGGCCGCCCGGTCTGTCGCTCAGCCGGCCAGCAGCTTGCGGGCGATGATCACCCGCATGATCTCGTTGGTTCCTTCCAGGATCCGGTGCACCCGCAGGTCGCGCAGCAGCCGCTCCACCGGGAAGTCCTTGAGGTAGCCGTAGCCGCCGTGCAACTGCAGCGCCTCGTCGACGACCTTGAAGCCGACGTCGGTGGCGAAGCGCTTGGCCATCGCCGCGTGCAGCGTGGCCTCCGGCGACTTGACGTCGAGGCTGGCGGCGGCGCGGTGCACCAGCAGCCGCGCGGCGTCGAGTTCGGTGGCCATGTCGGCGAGCCGGAACTGCGTGGCCTGGAAATCGGCGATCGGCTTGCCGAACTGCTTGCGATCCTTGACGTAAGAGAGCGCCTGCTCCAGTGCCGCCCGGGCGCCGCCGAGCGAGCAGGCGGCAATGTTGATCCGGCCGCCGTCGAGGCCGGCCATGGCGATGCGGAACCCCTCGCCCTCGCCGCCGACCAGATTCTCCGCAGGGACCCTGCAGTCCTCGAAGTTCACCATGGCGGTCGGCTGGCTGTTCCAGCCGAGCTTGCGCTCCTTCTTGCCGAAGCTCAGCCCCGGCGTGTCCTTCTCCACCAGGATGCAGGACACGCCCTTCGCCCCGTCGCCGCCGGTCCGGCACATCACGGCATAGACGTCGCTGGCGCCGCTGCCGGAGATGAAGGCCTTGGTCCCGTTCAGCACGAAATGCGAGTTGCCCGCCTTGTCGGCCCGGGTCTTCAGCGCGGCGGCGTCGGACCCCGAGCCGGGCTCGGTGAGGCAATAGCTGGCGATCGCGCCCATGGAGGTCAGCGACGGCAGGAAGCGCTGCCGCATCTCCTCGCTGCCGAAGCGGTCGACCATCCACGAGACCATGTTGTGGATCGACAGGAACGCGGCGGTCGACACGCAGCCTGCGGACAGCTCCTCGAAGATCAGTGCCGCGTCGAGGCGGCCGAGACCGGAGCCGCCGACATCGTCGCGCACATAGATGCCGGCCAGCCCGAGTGCCGCCGCCTCGCGCAGCACGTCGACCGGAAACACCTCGTCCTCGTCCCAGGCCGCGGCGTTCGGCGCCAGCTTGTCCTGCGAGAACGCGCGCGCCATGTCGCGGATTGCCTGTTGTTCCTCGCTGGGCGCGAAATCCATGGCCGCCTCCGACATCGTAGCGTTGCCGCGGATATGCGGGGACCACGGCGAGGCTGTCAACGCTGCCCCGGCGTCAACGGTTGCCGGTCCGGCCGGGTCACCTTGCCGCGCACAGCGAAATTGCAACCGGCCGGCCACCGCCTATGATCGCCCGAGGCGCGCGCCCGAACGTCGCCCAGGAGAACAAGATGCCGTTCAACGGACGATCCAAGCCCCCCGCCCTCCCCGCGGTCAGCAATCCCGGCTTTCCGGCCACGCGGATGCGCCGCAACCGTCGCACCGACTGGTCCCGCCGGCTGGTCGCCGAGTCGCGACTCGGGGTCGACGACCTGATCTGGCCGGTGTTCGTGCACGCCGGCGACGAGCCGCGCGTCCCGATTTCCTCGATGCCCGGCGTCGTGCGGCATTCGGTGCCGGCCCTGGTCGACGCGGTCGGCGAAGCCGCAGCGCTGGGGATTCCGATGGTGGCGGTGTTCCCGTTCGTCGACCCCTCGCTCAAGGATCCCGAGGGCGGCAATGCCGTCGACCCCGACAATGTGGTGTGCCGGGCGGTACGGGCGATCAAGTCGGCAGGGCTCGACATCGGCGTGATGTGCGATGCGGCGCTGGACCCTTTCACCTCGCACGGCCACGACGGGTTGATGCGCGGCGACGAGATCCTGAACGACGAGACCGTCGAGGTCCTGGTCCGGCAGTCGCTGGTGCAGGTCGAGGCCGGCTGCGACGTGATCTCGCCCTCCGACATGATGGACGGCCGGATCGGCGCGATCCGCGCCGCACTCGACGCCGCCGGTCACAGCCATGTGCAGATCATGGCCTACGCCGCCAAATACGCGTCCGGCTTCTACGGGCCGTTCCGCGACGCGGTCGGCTCGGCCTCCACCCTCGGCCGCGGCTCGAAGGCGACCTACCAGATGTCGCCCGCCAACAGCGACGAGGCGATGCGCGAGGTCGCTCTCGACCTCGCGGAGGGCGCCGACATGGTCATGGTGAAGCCGGGCATGCCCTATCTCGACATCATCCGCCGCGTGAAGGACGGCTTCGGCGTGCCGACCTTCGCCTACCAGGTGTCCGGCGAGTACGCGATGCTGCGCGCCGCGTTCGAGCGGGGCTGGCTGGACGGCGACCGGGTGATCATGGAAGCCCTGCTCGGCTTCAAGCGTGCCGGCGCCGATGGCGTGCTGACCTACTTCGCGGTCGAGGTCGCCCAACGGCTCAAGGCCGGCTGAGCACCATCCTGCAGCAGCCGTTCCAGGTAGGTCATCATGCAGTCGTCCGACCACACCCGGCCACCCGGCGCATGGAAGCCGACATGTCCGCCGTGGCGCGGCAGCAGCGGTGTCAGGCGCGGGTTGCCGGCCCAGTCATAGGCCCGGTAGACGTCGCCCGGGATCCAGGGATCATCCAGTGCGTGGATCACCAGGGTCGGCACCGTGATCGATGGCAGGAACCGGATGGCGGAGCAGCGGGCATAGTAGTCGGCGGCATCGGCGAAACCATTGTCCGGGGCCGTGAAGGCGTCGTCGAATTCGGCGATCCGCCGGATCCGCGCCAGCATGTGCCGGGCGGCGTCGCTCAGGGGACCGGGAGCGGCGAGCGCCTCCGCCTTCATGCGGGCGAGCAGCCAGCCGTGATACGCCCGGTTGCGGGCATGCCCCAGGCGCGCGGCCGCGGCCGCGAGATGGATCGGTGCGGAGACCGCGACGGCGGCGCGGATCGGATAGCGCTCGCCGAACTCCGCCAGCCCCTTCAGCAGCATGTTGGCGCCCAGCGACCAGCCGGCCAGCACCAGGCCGTCGGCGCTCAGCTCTGCCGGAAGCTGCGCCAGCACCGCGTCGAGGTCCTGCGAGCGCCCGGAATGGTATTGCTGACGACAGGTCGCCCGGCACGGACCCGCGCCGCGCAGGTTGAGACGCAGCACCGAAAAGCCGGCCGCCAGCAGCCGGCCTGCGGCCCGACGCACATAGCGACTGTCGGCGCAGCCGGTCAGCCCATGCACCAGCAGGGCGAGCGGCTGGCCGGCCGGCGATCGCGGCTGCTCCAGGATCCCCGAGAGCCGGTCGCCGGTATCGTCCGGCATCGGGAACTCGAGGATCCGCGTGCTCGCCGGGGCATGCGGGTCGCGACCCGGGACCAGCACGTCGCGCAGGGTCTGCAGGTCGGCGCCGAGCCAAGGCAGCCGCGGCCGGAACGCGGGGAACGGCGAACTCGCACCGGCTCCCGTCCCGTACCGGGCGTCCGGTCCGCGGAGGGCGATCGACGACCTGGATGCGTCAGACGGCATCGTCCGCCACGGCCGCCTCGTCGAACGACAGCAGCCAATCATGCACGACCCGGATCTGCTCCTCGGACATCAGTGCCGGAGCGTGACCGCAGCCGGCGAACTCCACCACCTCGGCCTTGGGTCCCCGTCGGGTCATCTCCTGCGCCGTCTCACGGCTCAGCACGTCGGAGCGCTCGCCTCGCAGCACCAGCACCGGACAGGTGATGGCATCCCACACCGCCCACAGATCGACATCATCGAGCGCGGTCTTGAAGACTTCGCCGATCGCCGGGTCGTAGTGCAGCGCATAGGTTCCGTCCTCCTGCCGGGTCGTGGAGTGCAGGGTCAGATCCGACCATCCGAGCTCATCCGGAACTCCGAAGTCGGCATAGATCTCCTGGAAATACAGGGCGGCGTCCTGCAGCCGCTTGAACCGCGGGTCCTGCCCGACCCGCGCACCGATGCGCTCCAGCGCCGCCTTCGGAATAAACGGACCGACATCGTTCAGCACCAGGCGGCGGATCGGACTCTCCGGCTGCGCTGCCAGGAACATGCCGATCAGCCCGCCCATCGAGGTACCGACCCAGTCGACCTGCTGCAGGCCGCGGTAGTCGAGCAGAGCGGCCATGTGCTTGAGATAGGTCGGGTAGTTGTATTCAGACTTGTCGGCGAGCCAGCCCGACCGGCCGCGCCCGGCGACGTCGACCTCGATCACCCGGAAATCCTTGACCATCGCCACGGCCAGGCGGTCGAAGTCGCGGCCGTTGCGGGTCAGGCCATGCACGCACATCACCACCCGGTCGCGAGACCGCTCGCCGAAGTCCATGAAGGAGAGCCACACCGTTCCGTTCTCGTCGGTGTAGGGAAAGCTGCCGGCATTCGGACGCATGGCGACCTCGTCGCGGAAAGTGCGGTGCGGGCAGTGTCCGGCGCTTCGCGGGTGAATTCAATCGTCGCGCCTGCTACCGTCGAACCGCCGCCCGGGGGAACCGTGCCGGTCGGCGCTGGTTCCCGTGGCGAACCCACGATCTGAGGAGTGCTTCCATGGCAGATGCGAAGGCGGCCGCCGGCGCCACGACCCCCGGCAGCGCGAGCGCCGAGGTGCAAGCAGAGTTCGACGCGCTGCGCCGTGACATCGCCAAGCTGACCGACGCAGTGGCGCGACTGGTCGGGGAATCGGCGAGCGAGGTCAAGGCGGAGACCCGGGAACGCGTGCAGCGAACGGCAGCAGCCGCGCAGCAGGCGGCCAGCGAGGCCGGAGCGCGGGTCACGGACTTCGTCGAGGAGAAGCCGACGACCTCGCTGCTGATCGCATTCGGGGTCGGCATGTTGTTCGGATCCTTCTTCCGCCGCTCCTGACGTCACGCACCATGGCGCTGCCATCCGTCCTCGTCATCCGGCAGCTCGTCCGGGCACGCTTCAGGCAAGCCCTGATGAGCGCGGCGGTGGCGCTCTCCCTGTTTGTCATCTTCACCCTCGCAATCGGCCTGGCGGTGGCGGCCGGCGTCATCGTCACCGCCGAGCGCCTGGGCGTCGTGGAAGCGCTCCTGGCGTGGTCGGGCGGCCTGCTGCTGGTCGCGCTGCTGCTGGTGATCGCCCAGTTGCTCGGGCGTCGCCGCAGACGCGTACGCGAGTTGGAGCGGGCCGCTTCGTCACCGATCGGCGATCCCACTACCACCATGCTCTCGGACATCGGGTTCCGCGCCGGCGTCAACGCCGGCAACGCCCTGCCTCCGCTCGCCGCCCTTGCCGCGGCGTTCGTCATCGGCAGCCTCGTCGCCCGCAGCCGTCGCCGCTGACCGTCAGCGGCGACGGCTGCGCGACACGCCGACCACCTCGGCATGACGCACCGGCGGCGTTTCCCGGTTCTGGTAGAAGGCCCGCGAACCGGTTGCCACCATCACCACAAGCGGCACAGCGAGGATCGCGCCGGCCGCACCCCACAGCCAGGCGCCGAAGGCGATGCCGATCAGCGTTGCGAGGGGGCTGGTGAGGAAGCGCTGCTGCATCACCAGCGGCATGCCGAAGTTCGACTCGATGACATTGAGGGCGAGCAGGACGGCGGGCGGCAGCAGTGCCGCCTCGATGGTGGGGAACACGATCAGCGCGGCCAGGAACGAGATCACCTCCAGGATCAGCGGTCCGATGAACGGCAGGTAGTTCAGCACCGCCATCGCGATCCCCCAGGCCCAGGGCATCGGCATGCCGATCAGGTAGAAGCAGATCGCGGTGGCGATCCCGAGGGTGATGTTGATCAGCGTGACCGCCCCGAGATAGGAGACGGCGTTCTGCCGGACCAGGCGGCACACCCGGGAGATCCGGCGTCGCGAGCGTCCGGTCGGCGCGGTGGCGATGATGGTGCGCTGCAGGGCGCGCCGCTCGCGAACGAAGTAGAACACCAGCACCAGCATGAACACGAGCTGCGCCACGAACTGCGGCGCCGAGCTCATGAGCTGGCCGATGGTGCTGCCGCCCTCGCGCACGACGACCTGCCGGGCTTCCTCGTTCTCCTGGCCGAGCGACGCCATCTCCTCGACGGTCTTCGACCACTGCTTCACCGTGTCGATCGGCAGCGCCAGGCTTCGCAGCTTGTATTCCACCCGGTAGGCCAGCGACGGGAACTCCTCGGCCAGCCGCTGCACCGTCGGCACCGCGACCAGCACCAGCGACAGCACCATGATCACCGCGAACAGGAAGGCGGCGAGCGCCGCCAGGGTGTTGGAAAACCGCAGCCGGCGAACCAGCAGGCGGGCGATCGGCGCCACGATGACCGCCACCACGGCGGCGGCGACGATCGGGATGATCACGTCGCGCGCGGCGAACATGGCGGCGACGAAGACGCAGCCCGCCAGGCCCCAGAGCGCGAAGGCGACGCTGGGGAGCCGGCTGTCCAGCGTTACCGGCCTGACCGGCTGGACGGGGGATGGGCGGTCGATCTCTGCCTCCTTCGTCACCGTGCCGTAGCGGCGCGGACGCGAATGCAACCATCGGCGACCGCTTCGGCTCCCCGGTCACCGGCGTGGACCATGGGGACAACAGCATGGTCGCTGTTTCGAAGGACTCGCATCCGTGCCAGAAAGCCCAATCTCTATGACCGAGCCGCCGATTGGACCCTCGCGATGACCGTCGTCTTCCTGGCAATCCACATCCTCGCCGCCGTCGTCTGGGTCGGCGGCATGTTCTTCGCCTACGTCGTGCTGCGGCCGTCGATGCCCGGGATCGAGCCCGCGGCGGAGCGGCCACGGCTGTGGCGACGGGTGTTCGCGCGCTTCTTCCCCTGGGTATGGGCGGCGGTTATCGCGCTGCCGGTCACCGGCTACGCGCTGATCGGCCACCAGTTCGGCGGCATGGCCGGAGCCGCGCCCTACATTCATGTGATGCAGGGCCTCGGCTGGCTGATGTTCCTGCTGTTCGGCCACCTGTACTTTGCGTCCTGGCGGCGCTTCCGCAACGCCGTCGACGCCGGCGACCTGCCGGCCGCCGCCCCGGCGCTGGCCGGCATCCGTCGCATCGTCGCGATCAACCTGGCGCTGGGCGTTCTGGTCACGGTGATCGGTTCGACCGGCCGTTATTGGCCATAACGGCCGTCGCGTGCTATGTCCCCGGCCGACTCCCAGCAGCCGCACTTCCCTTCCGGAGAACCCATGGCCGTCTCGATCCCCGAGTCCGTCGACGCCACCCTGGCGATGCTCACCGGGGGCAGCTACGTCGCCGATCGCTCGTTGGCGACCGCCCTCCACCTGGCGCTCAGCCTGAAGCGGCCGCTGTTCCTGGAGGGCGAGGCCGGGGTCGGCAAGACCGAGATCGCCAAGGTGCTGGCCGCACAGCTCGACCGCCGGCTGATCCGGCTGCAGTGCTACGAGGGCCTGGATGTCGCCTCCGCGGTCTACGAGTGGAACTATGCCCGGCAGATGGTCGAGATCCGGCTGGCCGAGGCGGCCGGCGGCGCCGACCGCGACGCGCTGGCGCGCGATATCTTCGACGACCGGTTCCTGATCAAGCGCCCGATCCTGCAGGCGCTGGAGAGCGACGAGCGCGGCGCCCCGGTGCTGCTGATCGACGAGCTCGACCGCACCGACGAGCCGTTCGAGGCATATCTGCTCGAGGTGCTGTCCGACTTCCAGGTGACGATACCGGAGCTCGGCCCGATCAAGGCGGCGACGCCGCCGATCGTCATCATCACCTCCAACCGGACCCGCGAGATCCACGACGCCCTGAAGCGCCGCTGCTTCTACTACTGGGTCGACTATCCCAGCGCCGTGCGTGAGCGCGAGATCCTGCGGGTCAAGGTACCGGAGGCGCCGGCCGAGCTGTCGCGCCAGGTCGTCGCCTTCGTGCAGGAGCTGCGCCGGATGGACCTGTTCAAGCTGCCCGGCGTGGCGGAGACCATCGACTGGGTGCATGCGCTGGTCCAACTGGACCACCTGTCGCTCGACCCGACAGCCATCGAGAACACCCTCGGCGTGATGCTCAAGTACCAGGACGACATCGCCAAGATCCAGGGCAGCGAGGCCACCCGGATCCTCAACCAGATCAAGGCGGAGCTGGCCGGCGCCGCGGCCGTGGCGTGAATCACGCCGGGGCATCCGACCGCGGGCTTCCGGACGCCGAGAGTCCGGGCGGCGGCAAGCTGGTCGACAACATCATGCATTTCGGCCGCGCCTTGCGCGCCGCCGGCCTGCCCGTCGGCCCCGGCAAGGTCATCGATGCCATCAAGGCGGTCGAGGTCGGCGGCATCACCAATCGCCGCGACTTCTACTGGACCCTGCATGCGGTGCTGGTGAACCGCCGCGACCAGCGCGAGCTGTTCGACCAGGCGTTCCATGTGTTCTGGCGCAACCCGCGGATCCTGGAGCGCATGCTGCAGGTGATCCTGCCGGAGTTCCGCGCCGACGTGCCGGACGAGAAGGAGCGCGAGGAGATCAGCCGGCGGGTCGCCGAGGCGCTGCAGCCGCCACGGTCGCACCGCGAGGACGAGGGTCGCGAGCCGGATGAGGAGAACATCGAGTTCGACGCCTCGATGACCTGGTCGGACCGCGAGATCCTGCGGGCGATGGACTTCGAGAAGATGTCGGCCGAGGAGGTCGCCCGCGCCAAGATGGCGATCCGCGGCATGCGGCTGCCGATCATGGAGGTGCCGACCCGGCGGTTCCGCGCGGCCGAGCACGGCCGCCGGGTCGACCTGCGGCGCACCCTGCGGGCAACGCTGCGCACCGGCGGCGACGAGATCCCGCTGCAGATGAAGCAGCGGCGTACACGGCATCCGCCGCTGGTGGCGCTGTGCGACATCTCCGGATCGATGAGCCGCTACTCGCGCATGCTGCTGCACTTCATGCACGCGGTGACCAGCGATCGCGACCGCGTGCACACCTTCCTTTTCGGGACCCGCCTGACCAACGTGACCCGCTACCTGCGGGCCCGCGACGTCGACGACGCGCTGGCCAAGGTCGGCGCCAATGTCGATGACTGGTCCGGCGGCACCCGCATCGGCCACTCCCTGCACGAGTTCAACCGCCTCTGGGGTCGCCGGGTGCTGACCCAGGGTGCCGTGGTGCTGCTGATCACCGACGGCCTCGACCGCGAGACCGGCGCCGGGCTGGCGGAGGAGATGGAGCGCCTGCACAAGTCCTGCCGCCGCCTGATCTGGCTCAATCCGCTGTTGCGCTTCGAGGGTTTCGCGCCCAAATCTCTGGGGGTTCGTGCCATCCTGCCGCATGTCGACGATTTCCGGACCGTCCACTCGCTGGACAGCCTCGAGCACTTGGCCGACGCCATCGGCCGGCCGGCGCTGCGGCGGCGCGAGGGCATGGACGGCTGGATCGAGGCACTCCGCCGCGTCGAGGACGAGCAGCGCCAAGCACAGGGAGTCGGACGATGACCGTGAGCACACCGACGATGAACACCGCCTTCGCGACCCAGGAAGACGTGCTGGCGACCGCAGGGGCCTGGCTGTCGGAGGGCCGCAAGGTCGCGATTGCAACCGTGGTGAAGACCTGGGGCAGCTCGCCGCGACCGGTCGGCTCGCGGCTGGTCGTCGACGGCGACGGCGCGATGGTCGGGTCGGTCTCGGGCGGCTGCATCGAGGGCGCGGTCATCAAGGAGGCGTTCGCGGTCATGGGCGGCGGCGAGCCCCGCCTGCTGGACTTCGGCGTCAGCGACGAACAGGCCTGGGATGTCGGCCTCGCCTGCGGCGGCAAGGTCGAGGTCTGGGTGGAACGGCTGGAGGGCTGAGACGATGAAGGCGGCACTGTTCAAGTCATTGCAGGCCGCCCGGTCGGCCAAGACCCCCGTGGCGCTGGTCACGGCACTCGGCGACGGCGCGCAGGCGCTGGTCTATCCGGATCGCGTCGATGGCGAGCTGCCCGAGCCGATGGTCGAGGAGGCGCGCCGCCGTCTGCGCGACAATGCCGGCGGGGTGGCCGAGCACGGCGACGTGCGGTACTTCGTCGACTGCCACAATCCGCCGCTGCGCATCATCGTCGTCGGTGCGGTGCACATCTCGCAGACCCTGGTGCCGATGGCCGCGATCGCCGGCTACGAGGTCATCATCGTCGACCCGCGCGCCAGCTTCGCCACGAGCGAGCGCTTCCCGAATGTACGGCTGGTCGACGACTGGCCCGACGAGGCCATGCAGGCGTTGGCGCCCGACGGCCGCACCGCGGTCGTCACCCTCACCCACGATCCCAAGCTGGATGACCCCGCGCTGGAAGTGGCGTTGCGGTCCGATGCCTTCTATATCGCCTGCCTCGGCAGCCGGCGCACCCATGCGCGGCGCCTGGATCGGCTGCGCGCCCTGGGCTTCGACGACGCCACCCTGGCCCGCATCCACGGTCCGGCGGGACTGCCGATCGGCGCGGTGTCGCCCGCCGAGATCGCCCTGTCGATCCTGGCAGAGCTGACCGCCGTTCTGCACGAAGCGCCCGCGGTGGCGAAGGCCGCCTAGCTCGCGAAGGAGGAACCGCGGTGGAGTTCGGAGACGTCGCCATTGACGAGGCCGAGGGCGCGATCCTCGCGCACTCGCTGCGGCTGGAGGCCAAGACCCTGAAGAAGGGCACGGTCCTGGGGTCTGGCGACGTGGAGATCCTGCGCGCTGCCGGCTACGCCCGGGTGGTGGCGGCCCGCCTGGCTCCCGGCGACGTGGTCGAGGACGAGGCGGCGAACCGGCTGGCGCGCGCCATGGTCGGCGACGCGGTCACCGCGGCGGCCGCCTTCACCGGCCGCGCCAACCTGTACGCCGAGAGCGCCGGCGTGGTCGTCTACGACCCGGCGCGGCTTGACGCCTTCAACCTGGTGGACGAGGCCGTGACCCTGGCCCTGGTGCCGCGCTACCAGGCGGTCGAAGCGGGACAGATGATCGGCACCCTCAAGATCATCGCCTTCGCGGTGCCCGAGGATACCGTGCTGCTCACCGAGGCGATCGCCCGGCGTGATACGCCGATGGTGCGGGTGGCCCTGTTCCGCCCGACACGGGTCGGGCTGGTCCAGTCGCGATTGCCCGGCACCAAGGAGAGCGTGCTGGACTCCACGCTCGAGGTCACGCGGACCCGGCTGCATCCGATGGCAAGCGAGATCTGCCACGAGGTCCGCTGCGACCACACAACCGCGGCGATCGCCAAGGCCATCGAGACAACGCTGCAGAACGGCGCGCAGCTGGTCCTGGTGTCAGGCGCATCGGCCGTGGTCGACCGGCGCGACGTGGTGCCGTCCGGGATCGCCGCCGCCGGCGGCACGGTCACGCATTTCGGCATGCCGGTGGATCCCGGCAACCTGATGCTGATGGGGCGGGTCGGCGATGCGACGGTCATCGGCCTGCCGGGCTGTGCGCGCTCGCCCAAGCTGAACGGCTTCGACTGGGTGCTGCAGCGCTCCATCGCGCGCCTGCCGGTCGGTCCGCAGGAAGTGATGCGCATGGGTGGCGGCGGGCTGCTCAAGGACATCCCGAGCCGGCCGATGCCGCGCACCCGTGCCAAGGAGGGCAAGGCGACGATGCCCGCGCACAAGACCCCTGCCCGCCGTCCGCGCATCGCCGCCCTGGTGCTGGCCGGCGGCCAGTCGCGGCGGATGGGCGAGATCAACAAGCTGCTCGCCGACATCGGTGGCGGCGCCATGGTCCGCCATGTCGTCGACAACGTGCTCGGCTCCACCGCCGATCCGGTCGTGGTGGTCACCGGTCACGAGGCCGACCGCGTGCGGGCCGCGCTCGCCGGCTGCCGGGTGACCTTCGCCGAGAACCCGGACTTCGCCGACGGCCTGTCGACCACCCTGAAGGCAGGGCTCGCGGCGCTGCCGGCGGACGTGGACGGAGCCATCGTCTGCCTTGCCGACATGCCGAAGGTCAGCCCGGCGGTGATCGATCGCCTGATCGCAGCGTTCGATCCGGTGGAGGGTCGCGCCATCGTGGTTCCGACCCGGCGCGGCAAACGCGGCAATCCGGTGCTGTTCGCCCGGCGGTTCTTCGCGGCGATGGCGGCGGTCTCCGGCGACGTCGGCGCGCGCCATATCATCGGCGAGCATGACGAGTCGGTGGTCGAGGTCGAGGTCGACGACGAGTCCGTCCTGACCGATATCGACACGCCGGCCGCCCTGGCTGCGTTGACCGCCGAGGCCAAACCGTGAGCGATCCGCTCTACCAGGCGGAGATCCTCGATCTGGCGAAGGTCGGCCGCGGCCTTGCGCGGCTGGAGTCGCCGAGCGCCACCGCCCGTGTCGACAACCCGATCTGCGGCGATCGTGTGACCATCGATCTGGCGATCGAGGATGGACGGGTCACTGCGGTCGGGGCGAAGGTCCAGGGTTGCGCGCTCTGCCAGGCTGCCACCGCCATCATCGCCGCCGAGGCGACCGGCGCGGGCGTCGAGCGGCTGCAGGCCGCCGGGATGGCGATGGCCGCCTATCTGTCGGGTAGCGCCGACGCCGACGCCCTCCCCTGGGAACGGCTGTCGACGTTCGCCCCGGTGCGGGCGGCGCGTTCACGTCACGAATGCGTGCTGCTACCGTTCAAGGCGGCGACCCGCGCCCTGGCCGCCGGCGCGACTGCCGGCTCCTGATCAGCTCTTGATGTCGATGGTGGCGCGCAGCATCTCGTCGGCTGCCCGTACGGTGGCGAGATTGGCCTCGAGCTGACGCTGCCCGGCGATCTGGTCGACGGTCTCGCGCGTCAGGTCGACATTCGGCCGGTTCACCAGGCCGTCGGCGTCGGCATCCGGGGCCGACGGGTCGTATTGCTGCACGGAGGTCGGGTCGACCAGCAGCCGGGTCGAGCGCACGCCGCCGCCGGCGGTCGACTGGTCGACCGAGCGGCCGGCGCGAAACAGGGTGTTGCCTTCGGCATCGGTGGCCGGCCCGTCGAGCGACGGGGCGGCGACGCTGCGCTGGTTGGCGACATTGCCGGCGGAATTCGCGAACCGCCGCTCACCCGCCAGAACCCCGCTCACCGCGCTGGAGATCGCATTCGAAAGTGCCATGCCGGCATCATCCTCCGTCAGGCCTTAAATAGTCCTTACCGCGTCGCCTGGCCAGATCCGGGACGGACCATCTCTTTCACGAACGCGTCGAGTGCCTCCAGCGCGCCGTGGTCGAACAGGTCGTTGTGCCCGCCGCCCTCCAGGCGCGCGAGGCGCTTCCGCCCGGTCGCGACCGCGTGCAGCCGCTCGCCGTGGACGACCGGCACGACCCGATCCTCGCTGCCGTGGATGATCAGCAGCGGCGCCTTGACCTGCGGCAGCCGGCTCTCGGTGTCGAAGCGGTCGAGCACCAGCCGGCGCACCGGCACGAACCAGTAGCGCGCCGCCGCGATCTCGACGATCGACGTGTAGGGCGCCTCCAGCACCACGGCGCCGACAGCGGTCTCCGTCGCCAGGGCCGCGACCACGCCGGACCCCAGCGACTCGCCGTACAGGATCGCCTGCTGCGCCGGCACGCCCAGCCGCTCCAGGGCCGCCAGCCAGGCCCTGCCGTCGGCGAATAGCCCGGCCTCGCTGGGGTGGCCGGGGTTGCCGCCATAGCCGCGATACCCCGCCATCAGCAGGCCGTAGCCACGGTCGATCAACCGGCGGGCCTTGCCGTCGCGGTCGCCGATGTTGCCGCCGTTGCCATGGAAATACAGGATCGTCGCCCGACCGTCCGCCGCCGGCTTCCACCAGCCGTGAAGCTCCAGCCCGTCGGCGGTCGACGCCGTCACCCAGGCCATCTCCGCAGCCCGGCCTTGCGCCGGGTCCGGCCGGGTGACGTCCGGCTGGAACAGGATGCTGCGCTGCAGCACGTAAAGGGCCAACACCAGCAGCGCCCAGCCGGCCGCCGCCGTGACCGCAACTCCCGTCACCGCGCCCATGCTTCCGCGCCTCCCCGCCGCATCCAGGTCCGCCATGTCCTATCGACCAGTTGCCGCTTCACCTATACTAGGCGGCCATGAACAACGACCGATTCTCGACCTGTTCGTTCCTGCTGGCGGCAATGGTTGCCATGCTGTGCGTTCATGCCGCACCCGCGGCCCAGGCCGCCCGGGTGCAGTGGTATGTCGAGGCCCTCACCGATCCGATCAGCAAGCGCCCTGTTCTCGAGGCGCGCGTCCTCACCCAGGAGGGATACTCCTTCAAGCTGATGCGCCTCAAGGACAGCTCGATCTGGGGCGAGTTCTCGTTGCCGCGCTCCAGCGAAGCGATGCTGACCTCGGATCGACTGCCGACCTACCGGGTCGACGGCTACGATCCCGTCGACCTCGAGGAGTTGAAAAAGCTCGAGGTCGGCTCCGACCCGACGCTGTACCGGGTCGCCGGCCGCACCATCCAGTTCATCATCTGGGGTGATGCGCGGCGCGGATTCATCCCGCCGGTGATCCGCCAGATGATGCTGGGCGAGACCATCGGGGTCACCTACTACACCCTCCTGGGGGAACGGTCGGAGGCGACCATCACCTTGCGGCGGGCCAACCAGGCGATCGCGCAGTTTCTGAACGTCAAGCCGCTCGATCCGGAGAACGACGCCGCCGAGGAGCCGGCCGAAAGCTTCGCGCTGATCGCCAAGCGCTTCCAGGAGTTGTGCGACGACCTGCGCTTCACCGGCAACGACAACGACTATACGCGCTGCCGCGACCTGTTCTTCCGATGCTCCGAAACGCCGGGCCAGAGTGCCGAGAGCTTCAAGAGCTGCCTCGGCTTCGAACCGCGCGCCCTGAAGGCGGTGGGCGCTGCAGCGCAGCCCCAGGCGGCGGCACCCGGAAACTGATGCCGCCGAAACCGAAGCCGCGAAATCGACGGCCGTCAGACGGCGATCGACACCAGGCTGGGTGACCGGCCGAGGCCGCGGTAGCTGGCCGCCGCAGCGCTGAACGCCGCGGCCGCAAAGCCCGACGCCGGACGGTCGTCCTGGTCCTCGTCCGGATCATCGGCGTCGTCCGATGCGATTTCCCGGCCGGCCGATGCCGTATCGCCATCGGCGGCATCCCCACTGCCGGCGTCCTCGCCCCCGACGCCTGCGGGAACGGCAGGTCCGCCCGCCGCCGCCCCGGAGGCCTCGGCCTGACCGGCCTCGCGCTCCTCGCGACCCTCGGCCGCGAGCTCGGCCCGCGCCTGCTGGGCCAGCGCCTCGGCCTGCGCCGCCACCCGGCGGTCCTGCGACGACGGCTCGGCCGGCGCCGTCGCCGCCGCCTTGATCTGCTGCGCCTTGCGGATCGTCGCCTCGGGGTCGCCCTTCACCGGGGCGGTATCGATCGAGACCGAGCCGCCGACCGCATAGCGCCGGCCGTCCGGCCCGGTCTGGTAGCTGAAGGTCGGAGAGCCGGCATACTGACCCCCGGCCGCGGCATGCGCCGCCTCGTGCCGGCGCACCTCCGCGTCGCGGGCGCGCAGCTCCTCGACGACCTCCTGCTCTTCCTCGGTCAGCCCGCCGACTTCGTCCTCGGCCGGCTCCGCGGATTGCTGCTGGGCGGCGCCGACGTCCGAGGCCGGCGTGACCGGCTCCAGGCTGGCGGGCCGGGACGACTGGTCGCTCGCCAGGCTGAGCGCGACCGCAAGCGTGAACGCCCCGCCGGATACCAGCGCACGGCTCGGACCCTGGCCGCCCGGGGCTTCCTGGCCGGGCAGCCGGACGACGTCGCCGGCCGCGCGGGCCGTATCAGGGGGAACCGTCTGACGGGGCGGCGGCTGGCGCGTGACGGCAGCTTCGCGCTCGGCCGGCTCGGCCTCGCCGCGCCGGCCTCGGCCACGCTCGGACAGCGCCGCCAGGCCGGAGGCGGCCGAGCCGTCGTAGCCATTGCCGATCAGCGATGCCGAACTGGTCATCCCCGCCGTCTGCTCCGTCACCGCTACCGTTTGCGCTCCATGCGACTTCAGGTTAGCACGTCTCCGCCGGTAAGGCGTTAACGGCGCGCCGATGGCGACGGACACGCGCCCATTCCGGCCATGCCGGCTTTGGCCCCCTGCAGGGTTTGGCCCTTGGCCCGGTTGCCGCGCCACCCTAGGTTAGCCGCCCGATCACCGAGGACGGCCGCCGACGCCCGCGGCCGAGCGCTCCCGCCCGATGCCCGACAAGCCGATGTCCGAAAAGCCGATCTCCCCGCCGATCTGGATCCTGATCGCCGCGACCGCCACCGGCCCGTTGGCCCTGAACATCTTCGTGCCGTCGATGCCCGGGCTGGTTCGGGTCTTCGACACCGACTACGCGACCATCCAGCTCACCCTCACCCTCTATCTCGTCGGCGTGGCGATCGCCCAGCTCGCCTACGGGCCGCTGTCCGACCGCTTCGGCCGCCGTCCGCCGCTGCTGGCGGGGCTCGCGATCTACGCGGTGGCGAGCCTGATGTGCGCCTTCGCGTGGTCGGTCGAGGCGCTGATCGTCGGCCGGGTGCTGCAGGCGGTCGGCGGCTGCGCCGGCATGGTGCTGGTCCGGGCGATCGTGCGCGACGTGTTCGAGCGCGACCGCGCCGCCAGCGTCATCGCCGTGGTGACCATGGCGATGGCTGTGGCGCCGGCGATGGCGCCCGCACTCGGCGGGTTCCTGGAGACCAGCTTCGGCTGGCACTCGACCTTCCTGGTGCCGGCGGCGATGGGCGTGATCGTGCTGGCCGCCGCGACCCGCAGTCTGAACGAGACCAACCTGATGCCGATCCCGCGCATCGACCTGCCGGGGATGCTGCGCAACTACGGCGAGCTGCTGCGGTCGCGCGCCTTCGTCGGCTATGCCGGCAATACCGCGATGTCGGTCGGTGCGTTCTTCGCCTTCCTCGCCGGCGGGCCGTATGTGGTGATCGAGATCCTGCACCAGCACCCCAGCGAGTATGGCCTGTATTTCGTGCTGATCTCCGGCGGCTACATGCTCGGGAACTTCGCCGCCAGCCGGCTGTCGCAGCGCCTGGGCGTCGACCGCATGATCACGGTCGGCGTCGCCGTCTCCACCCTCGGCGGGGTGGCCAGCGTCGCCTCGCTGCTGTTCGGCGTGGTGACGACCGCCACGGTCTTCGCGCCGATGATGGTGGTGGCGATCGGCAACGGCATCAGCCAGCCGAACGGCATCGCCGGCGCCATCAGCGTCAACCCGCGCACCGCCGGGGCGGCGTCGGGCCTGATGGGCTTCGGGCAGATGACCTGCGGCGCGGTCTTCACCATCATCGTCGGCGTGCTGCAGAACGACCACGACCACGGCGCCATGGCCGGCATGATCCTGTTCGCCTGCCTCGCCTCGGGACTGTTCCACCTGCTGGCGCGCTCGGCCCGGGCGACGTCGGGCTAGGCGACGCGCTGATGCCGTCCCCTCCCGACCGCCTCGACGACCTCGCCGCCGATGTGCTGGCGCGGCTGCGGCATGCCGCAGAGGCGCGCACCGGCGCGTGGCGCACGCCGATGCTGGCGACGGTCGCCGCCGACGGCGCGCCGAGCCTGCGCACCGTGATCCTGCGCGGCGTCGAGGCCGCCGGCCGGACGCTGACGCTCTACACCGACCGCCGTTCCGACAAGGCCGCGCAGATCGCGCGGGAGGCGAAGGTCGAGCTGGGGTTCTGGGATCCGGAGGCCGGCCAGCAGCTGCGCGTGGCCGGTATCGCGCGGGTGGCCGTCGACGGGCCGGCCGTCGAGCGCGGCTGGCAGGCCCTGCCGGCGCAGGCGCGCGCCATCTACCTGGGCGCCACCGCCCCCGGCACGCCGCTCGGCCGGCCCGGCAGCAGCGGCATCGCCGTACCCGATCCGCGGCGCGAGGTCTTCGCGGTCATCGACGTGGTCTGGGCGCGCTGGGACTGGCTGTGGCTCGGCCCCGACGGCCATCGACGGGCGCGCGCGGAGTGGGAGGCGGACGGCAGCGTCCGCTGGGCGTGGGTCGAGCCGTAGCCCTGCCGCCGACCCCCGGACGGTCAGCCGCGGCCGAACAGGCGCGCGGTGCGGCCGACGACGGCGATCAGCAGGTTGGCGACGGCCAGCGCGACTGGTGCCAGGATCTCGCTCTGCGCCAGGGTGACGGTGACGCCGGGATCGCGGGTCAGGCCGGCATTGGAGGTACGCATCACCAGGAGCTCTCGGTCGGTGGTTCGCAAGCGGCCGTGATGTAGGGGCTGCTGCCGCACCGCACCAGCGCGCCCGCGGCGGGTCCGCCCCGCGTCCGGCGCATGACCGTTATCCCGACTCCAATGCCGCGCGCTCGCCGGCTCATCATGCAGTGCATGACGCGGCGGGCAAGCGTTGTGAGGGAGGGAGAGTGGCGACCCCTACGGGATTCGAACCCGTGTTGCCGCCGTGAGAGGGCGGTGTCCTAGGCCTCTAGACGAAGGGGTCGTCGAAGCGAGGCGTGAGATAGCAAGCCTCCCGGAGGAATGCAAGCCTCACGACGCGCGGCGCCTCAGAAGATCAGCACGTCCGGGCTGATCAGGTTCGAGGTCGAATAATTGGACAGCGTGACGGTGTTGCCGCCGCCCAGGTCGATGACCACGTCGCTGCCGACCTGGGTCGCCCTGGCGGCCAGCGTGGCGAAGCTGGTGATGCCGGAGCCGTTCACGTTGCTCTGGATCATCAGGTAGTCGGTGAAATAGGTGAAGTCGGAGATCGTGTCCTGGCCGCTGCCGGCGCCGAAGATGAAGTAGTCGAGGCCGTCGCCACCGACCAGTTGGTCGGCTCCCTTGTTGCCGTTCAGCGAATCGTTGCCGGCGCCGCCGCTGAGGGTGTCGGCATCCTGGCCGCCGAACAGCTGGTCGACTCCGGCGCCGCCGCGTATCAGATCGGCGCCGAGGTTGCCGTACAGCGCATCGCCGCCGTCGCCGCCGACGATGGTCTCGATCCCGCTGCGGAAGGCGAGATAGGAATCGTCGCTGCCGGCCGTCGCCGGACCGTCGTTCTGGCCGCCGAAGATCGTGTCGGCGCCGGACCCGCCGCTCAGCAGGTCGGAGCCCAGGTTGCCATACATCAGGTCGTTGCCGTCGCCGCCCAGCACAGTGTCGATGCCGGCGCCGGCGGCGACCCCGTCGTTGCCGCCGAGCAGGGCGATGTAGTCGGCACCGTCGCGGGCGTGGACGTATTGCACGCCGTTGTCGCCGGTGAAGGTCTCGGCGGTGTCGGCCCCGAAGGTGACGTTGCCGATCGTGCCGGTGCCGGAATAGCCGTAGAGGTAGCGCGCCGCCAGGACGTCGTAGGATCCCACCGAGGTCGGGTAGCGCACGCTGCCGTCGGTATAGGACATGACGGTGTTGTCGGTGTTGTCGACCGAGCCCGACAGATACGGCCCCTCGGTCCCGCCGCCGCCGGCGTTGTAGTTCCCGGGATGCTTCAGCCCGATCGCGTGGCCGATCTCATGCATCAGCGTCAGGTAGCCGTACTCGCCGACCACCGGGGCGGTGTTGTAGTCGAAGTTGTTGGCGATCCAGATGTCGCCGCCAAGGGCGCTGGTCGACGGATAGTAGGCGTAGCCGGCGGCGTCCGTCATCGTCTCGGTGCCCAGCCGGATCATGCCGCCGGAGCCGGCGTCGGACACCTCCACGAAGGTGATGTTCGCCACCTCCGACCACTCGGCCATGGCGAGGCGGGTGGCCGCCTTCATGGCCTCATTGAACACCGCGAACGACGTCGCCGACGCATTGTAGGTCGGCAGGCTGGTCATGAAGGAGTAGGTCACCGTGACCGACTGGCCCATCAGCCCGATCGGCCCCCATTTGTACGAGGTGCCGGCGACCAGCGCGTCGACCGTGGAGTCGCCCGAGGACTCCGATGCCGACAGGGCCTGCCGGCCGTCGAGGGTTGCACCCAGGCCGGCGCCGCACCCGGCGCAGCCGCACATCCCGCCGCTGGACAGCGAGGTGTCGTGTCCCCAGCCCATTGTTCGCACCCGTCATCCGTTCCCCCTGTAGCGTGAGCCGGGCGGCCGTCCCGGTCAACCGACCGGCCGTTGAACACTGCGTGTTCCGGCACGGCCGGCAGTCGCTCGACAGAATTGAAACATACAGCTAGATCTATGGCCTATCGTGTCCAGCGCCCGGAGGAACCGTGTCCCTCGACGTCCAGAAGGCCGGCGGGATCGCCCGCGTCACCCTCGACCGGCCGCCGGTCAACGCCCTCACCCTGCAGCTCTACGGCGAGATCGCCGAGCTGTTCGAGAGCACCGCCGGCTGGGACGACGTGCACTGCATCATCCTGTCGGCGGCGGGCAGCAAGGCGTTCTGCGCCGGGCTCGACCTGCGCGAGTTCCTCGCCGCGACCGTGGAGGACGACCCGAAGCGCGCCGCCGTCATCCGCCGCACCTTCACCGCGGTGCGCAACGCCGCGGTGCCGGTGATCGCCGCGGTCAACGGGCCGGCGCTGGGAGCAGGCTGCGTGGTCGCCGCCTGCTGCGACATCCGCATCGCCGCCGAGCACGCCACCTTCGGCCTGCCGGAGATCAATGTCGGGCGCTGCGGCGGCGGCGCGCATCTCGGGCGGCTGATCCCGCAGAGTGCGCTGCGCCGGATGTTCTTCACCGGCCGCCCGATCGACGCCGCCGAGGCGTTCCGCATCGGCCTGGTCGACGAGGTGGTGCCGGCCGACCAGCTGGCCGAGACGGCGGGACGGCTGGCGGCGGTGATCGCCGGCAAGGCGCCGCTCGGGCTGCGCCTGGGCAAGGCGGCGCTGAACGAGGTGGAGTTCATGGCGGTCGACGACGGCTATGCCCGCGAGCAGCAGTACAGCACCCGGCTGATGGCGACCGAGGATGCGCGCGAGGCGACCCGCGCCGTCGTCGAGAAGCGGCCGCCGGTGTTCAAGGGCCGATGACCGGCCCGGCCGCCATGGATACGGCACCCAGGAAACCGGTCGATTTCAGCCGCAGCGCGATCTCGCGCTACATCCAGCTGGCCACCCTGTTCCGCCGCCGCATCGACGCCGGCCAGTGGCCGCTCGGCAGCCAGATCCCGACGGTCGACGAGCTGGCCGACGAATGCGGCGTGGCGCGGGCGACGATCCGTCAGGCCCTCGACATCCTGGAGGCCGAAGGCCTGATCGAGCGCTACCGCGCCAAGGGTACCTTCGTGCGCCGCCGCCCGCAGGAGGAGCTGTGGTGCGCCGTCGCCACCGACTGGTCGGGGCTGCTGCGGCCGACCCACGCGGCGCGCATCGAGGTGCTGTCCGACACCGCCGACGTCAGGCTGGAGCGCGTCGCCTACCAGATCGGCGAGCTGGCCCCTGCCTACCGGCACCTGCACCGCCGGCACTGGCGCCACGACCAGCCCTTCCTGCTGACCGACGTCTACATCGACGAGCGGCTGCGCGACCGGGTCGGCCAGGGCGACGCCGAGACCAAGACCGCGCTGCGCCTGATCAACGACGTGCCCGGCCTGGAGATCGCCGACGCCCGGCAGACCCTGACCATCGGCACCGCCGACATGGAGACCGCGGCCGCCCTGTCGATGCCGCTGAACGCGCCGGTCGCCTTCGTGCACCGCCGGGTGGTCGACCGCGACGGCGTGGCGGTGCTGGTCGCCGACGGCATCTACCGCGGCGACGTGGTGCGCTTCGACGTCAAGCTGCGCTGAGCGGGGGCAGGACATGGCCGGTACCACGATCGTCGAGGTGAACCGTATCGGCCTGCGCTGCCGGGTCGACGGCGACGATCCGGCCCTCCCCTGGGCGGTGTTCAGCAACTCGCTGGGCACCACTCTGGAGGTCTGGGATGCCCAGGTCGCCGCCCTGGCGAAGGACTTCCGCATACTGCGCTACGACCAGCGCGGCCACGGCGGCAGCGCGGTGCCGTCCGGCGCTTGCGACTTCCGCCGGCTCGGCGACGATCTCATCGCCCTGCTCGACCGCTTCGGCATCGAGCGCTGCACCCTGGTCGGGCTGTCGATGGGGGTGCCGACCGCCCTGCGGGTGGTCGAGGCGCAGCCGCAGCGCGTCGAACGCCTGGTGCTGTGCGACGGCCAGGCCGCCACCGCGGCCGGTGGCGGCGGGGTGTGGGAGCAGCGCATCGAGCAGGTGCGGACCGAAGGCATGGCGGCCTTCGCCGAGGCGACCGTGGCCCGCTGGTTCTCGCCGGAATTCGCAGCGACCGGCGGCGCCGATCGGGTCCGCGACATGCTGGCGTCGACGCCGCCCGACGGCCTGGTCGCCTGCATTCGGGCGCTGCAGGGCTACGACTTCGCGCATGTGCCGCCGACCCTGCGGGTGCCAGCGCTGCTGCTCGTCGGCGCCCGCGACGGTGCGATGCCGGCGAGCATGGCGCGGCTGCGCGATCAGATCGCCGGAGCGACGCTGGTCGAGATCGGCGACGCCGGGCACATCCCCAACGTCGAGCAGCCCGAGGCCTTCAACGCCGCGCTGCTGGCGTTCCTGGGGCGCGGTTAGGCGGGTTTGGCCGGTTCCGGCGCGGGCCAGTTGCCAACGCACGTCGCTTCGTGGGTCCCGGAGCCGTCCGCTCGCGCGGACTCTCCGGGATGACGAAGGGAGGAGGACGCTTCCCCATCTCCGTCATTCCGGAGGGCGCGCGTGAGCGCGCGGCTCCGGAACCCACCCGCTGCTCCGAGGTACGGCAGGTCGATAGCGGCACCGGCAGTCGCCTGGCCACCTCCTTAGGTCATAAAGTTGGATGATTGATTCTAGCCGTCCCTCGGCCTAGCCTTCCCCTGTCTGAACGAGTCGCCGGCACACGGCGCGGTCAGGGAGGTTCGCCTGTGAAGCTGCACTGGTCGCCGCGCTCGCCCTTCGTGCGCAAGGTCATGATCGTCCTGCATGAATCCGGGCTGACCGGCCGCGTCGAGCTGGTGCGCTCGGTGGTGGCGTTCGCGGCACCGCCGAACCCGGCGGTGCTGGCCGACAACCCGCTCGGCAAGATCCCGGCACTGCTGCTCGACGACGGCACCGCGCTCTTCGACTCGCGGGTGATCTGCGAATACCTCGACGGCCTGCACGACGGGCCGCGGCTGTTCCCCGCCGCCGGGCCGGAGCGGTATCGCCAGCTGCGCTGGCAGGCACTGGCCGACGGCCTGACCGACATCCTGCTGCTGTGGCGCAACGAGCGGCTGCGCCGCGACGGCCCGGATGCCGTGCTGACGGCGGCCTTCGAGGCCAAGGTCCGCGCCTGCTTCGCGGCCCTGGAGGCCGACGCCGCCGCCCTCGGCGCCGCATCCTTCGGCATCGGCCAGGCCACCGTCGCCTGCGCGCTCGGGCAGATGGAGTTCCGCTTCCAGGACAGCGGATGGCAGGCCGCCCACCCTGCCCTCGCCGCCTGGCATGCCGAGATCCAGTCGCGGCCGTCGGTCGCGGCGACCGCGGTGCGCGACGACACGCCGGGCGGTGCCGCGGGCGACGACTCCCGCTCGCCCTTCCGCTTCACGGAGGCCTGAGCATGGCCGGCCCGCTCTCGCATCTCCGCGTCCTCGACCTCAGCCGCATCATGGCGGGTCCCTGGGCCGGGCAGATCCTCGCCGACCTCGGCGCCGACGTGATCAAGGTGGAGCGCAGCGGCGTCGGCGACGACACCCGCAAATGGGGGCCGCCATACCTCAAGGACCGCGACGGCCGCGACACCTCGGAGCCCGGCTACTACCTGTCGGTCAACCGCGGCAAGCGCTCGGTCGAGCTCGACCTGGCGTCGGCCGACGGCCAGGCGGCGGTGCGCGCACTCGCGGCGCGCTCCGACATCCTGCTGGAGAACTTCAAGGTCGGCACGCTGGCCCGCTACGGCCTCGGCTGGGAGCATCTGAAGGCGGTCAACCCGCGGCTGATCTACTGCTCGATCACCGGCTTCGGCGAGACCGGGCCGAAGCGCGACCAGGTCGCCTATGACTTCATGATCCAGGCGATGGGCGGCCTGATGAGCGTCACCGGCGAGCGCGACGAGGCACCCGGCGGCGGGCCGCAGAAGGTCGGCGTGCCGATCGTCGACATCCTGACCGGCATGTACGCGACCATCGCCGCCCTCGCCGCCATCGCGCGCCGCGCCGAGACCGGCGACGGCGAGCACATCGACGTCGCCATGCTCGACGTCTCGGTCGCCGCCTTGTCGAACCAGGCGATGAACCACCTGGTGTCGGGGGCGACGCCGACCCGCAAGGGCAACAAGCACCCGAACATCCAGCCGCAGGACGTGTTCGCCACGCGCGACGGCCACATCGCGCTGGCCGTCGGCAACGACGAGCAGTTCCGCCGCTTCGCCGCGGCGATCGGCCGGCCGGACCTCGCCGACGATCCCCGCTACGCCACCAACGTCGAACGGGTGCGCAACCTCGACGTGCTGCACCCGCTGGTCGGCGAGCGGCTGGCGACCGGGAGCCTCGACCACTGGATCGCCGCGTTCGGTGCGGCCGACGTGCCCTGCGGGCCAATCAACACCATCCCCCGGGTGTTCGAGGACCCGCAGGTGCGCCACCGCGGCATGCTGCGCCAGCTGCCGCACCCGCTGGCGGGCACGGTGCCGCAGGTGGTCAGCCCGATGCGCTTCACCAACGCGCCGCTGGCCTTCGAGCGGCCGCCGCCGCTGCTCGGGCAGCACACCGCCGAAGTGCTTGCCGAGCTCGGCCTCCGCGACGACGAGGAATAAGCGCATGAGCGAGGCCCGCATCCCCCTGGCTCGCATCCCCCTACCCGACCCGGCGACGATGTCGCCCGAGCAGCGCGCCGTGTACGACAGCGTGGTCAGCGGCCCGCGCGGGGCGGTGATCGGCCCGCTGCGCGCCGCCCTGCACAGCCCGGAGCTGGCCGAGCGCTGGCAGCAGCTCGGCGCCTTCCTGCGCTATCGCACCTGCCTGCCGCCGCGGCTCGGCGAGCTGGCCATCCTGGTGACCGGACGGCGCTGGAACGCCGAGCTGGAATGGGTGGTGCATGCCGCCGCGGCCCGCGCCGCCGGCCTGTCGCCGAAGGTGATCGACGCCATCCGCGACGGCCGCCCGCCGGCTTTCAGCGATCCCGACGAGGCCGAGGTCTACGCCTTCGCCCGCGAGCTGCAGCTGTCCGGCCGGGTGAGCGACCCGGTCTACGACGCGATCAGGACCCGCTGGAAGGAACGCGGCGTCGTCGAGCTGACCGCGCTGATCGGCTACTACACGATGGTCGCCATGACCCTGAACGCCCACCGCATCCCCCTGCCCGAGAGCATGGCCGCGGAGTTGTATCCGCACGGCGAGCCGGCGGCGGCGATGCTGAGCGAAATCCCGGGAGCATACCCATGAGCGCGGAGCGTCGGGTGGGTCCCGGAGCCAGCCGCTCGCGCGGCTCCTCCGGGATGACGATCATTTTTTCATTCGTCATTCCGGAGGGGGCGCGCGAGCGCCCGGCTCCGGAACCCACGCAGCGACGGGCGTCGGCAGCCCGGACCGCGAGGCCGCACCGATGAGCATCACCCACGCCCTGGTCCGCTCGGTCGCCGCCAGGCTCTACGAGGCGGCGCTGAAGAAGGTGCCGGAGGACACCAAGGCAGCACTCCGCCGGGCGCTGGCCGCCGAGACCAAGGATGTCTCCCGCGACACCCTGAAGCTGATGCTGAACAGCGCGCTGGCGGCCGAGCAGAAGGACCACCTGGTGTGCTCGGACTCCGGCATCCCGGTCTACTTCGTGAAGCTCGGCACCAACATCAGGCTCGGCTTCGACATCAAGCGCGCGATCAGCGATGGCTTCGACGAGCTGGTGGCGACCATCAACCCGCCGATCCTCAAGCACGTCACCAACCCCCTCACCCTGGAGCGCGGCTACCAGGGCAAGGAGATGCCGATCACCACCTTCGACGTGATCGCCGGTGCGGACCACATCGACATCCTGTGCTCGCCGAAGGCGCTGGGGTCCGGGCGCTGGGCGGCACTGGAGATCTTCAGCTTCCCGAGCCTGGAGACCATCGAGACCTATGTGATGGACTGCGTGATGAAGGCCGGCTCGCAGCACTGCCCGCCGGTGATCATCGGCATCGGCATCGGCGGCACCTTCGACTACGCCGCCAAGATGGCCAAGGAGGCGACCCTGCGGCCGCTCGGCGCGACGAACCCCGAGCCGATCCTGCAGGCCATGGAGGAGCGGCTGACCCGGGCGGTGAACGCCACCGGCTTCGGCCCGATGGGCACCGGCGGCGACACCACCGCGCTGGCCGTGCATGTCAACTACGCCGCCAGCCACGGCTTCGTGCCGGTGGCGGTGTGCTTCAACTGCTGGATCAACCGCCGCATGGGCGCGCGCATCGCCGCCGACGGCACGGTCGAGATGTACGAGTGAGGGCCCGGCGATGACCGCCATCAGGACCATCGCCTTCCCGCCGAGCGAGGCCGACATCCGCTCGCTGCGGGCCGGCGAGATGATCCGCATCGACGGCGAGGTGGTGATGACCGCCGGGCTGCCGACGCACCAGCGGCTGATGCGCTGCCTGGAGACCGGCGAGGCGCCGCCGACCGACCTCACGGGTGCGGGGTTCTTCCACCTCGGCAGCTACAACACCGAGGACGACGGCAAGTTCGACGTCCTCTACCTGAACCCGACCACCAGCACCCGCTTCAACCCCTACATGCCGACGCTGATCCGCGCCTTCGGGCTGCGCGCGGTCGGCGGCAAGGGCGGCCTCGACCGCGCCTGCGCCGACGCCATGAAGGAGGTCGGCTGCGTCTACCTGTCGTTCCTCGGCGGCGGCTGCACGCTGCTGTCGGAGGCGATCCGCGAGGTGGTGTCGGTCAGCTGGAACGACATGATCTCGCACTACCGCATCGTGAAGCTCAGGGTCGAGCAGCTCGGGCCGCTGACCGTGGCGATCGATGCCCACGGCAACAGCCTCTACGACGACCTGCAGGAAGGTGCCGAGAAGGCCATGCCGCGTATCCTCGAAGATCTGCGCGCCGCCCGCGCGGCCGCCAGCGGAGAGACAAGATGACCGCCGAAAGAGGACAAGTCCTGGTCGTCACGACCATCCCCAAGGACCTGCGCGACGCGCTGTCGGCCGATTTCGAGCTGCGCGACCACCGCCCCGGCGCCGACGGCACCTGGCCGGCCGCCCCCGGCGTGGCGGTGGCGCTGACCACCAGCATGGCCGGGGCGGACGCCGCCCTGATGGACGCGTTTCCCGACCTGAAACTGATCGCCTGCCAGGGTGTCGGCCTCGACAAGATCGACCTCGCCGCGGCCGAGGCGCGCGGCGTGACCGTGGCGCACACTCCGGACGTGCTGACCGAAGACACCGCCGACTTCGCCATCGCGCTGATCTACGCGACGGCCCGCAACATCGTGCGCGCCGACCGCTTCGTGCGCGACGGCCGCTGGACGGGCGAGCGCATGGTCCCGTCGCGCCGCGTGGCCGGCAAGACCGTCGGCATCGTCGGCCTCGGCCGCATCGGCACGACGGTGGCGCGCAAGGCCGCCGGCCTCGGCCTGACCGTGCTGTACTCCGGGCCGCGCGCCAAGGCCGACGCCCCCTGGCCGTTCGTCGCCGAAATCGCCGAGCTGGCGGCACGCTGCGACTTCCTGGTGCTGACCTGCCCGGGCGGCCCGGCCACCGCCGGCCTGATCGACGCGAAGGTGCTGGCCGCCCTCGGCCCCGACGGCTTCCTGATCAACATCGCCCGCGGCTCGGTGGTCGACGAGGCCGCCCTGCTCGCCGCCTTGGAGGCCGGCACGATCGCCGGCGCCGGGCTCGACGTGTTCGCGGTCGAGCCGGGCTTCGACCAGGCGTTCCTGAAGTTCGACAATGTCGTGCTGCAGCCGCACTACGCCTCGATCACCGCCGAGACCCGCCGTGCGATCATCGGCCTGCTGCGCGGCGCGATCTCGCGGGTGCTGCGCGGCTGAGAGCGCGAGGCTCGCTCCCACCGGCACGTCGCGGCCCTTCGCTGACGCGAAGGCAACTCAGGGCGACAGCTTTAACGAACGGATATAACTATCTGAATTCGCTCCTATCCTGTCACCCTGAGGTGCCGCGCAACGCGCGGCCACGAAGGGCCGGCTGGAGCCGCTCCATCAAACCGTTCCCACGCTCTGAGATCGACTCCCTCTGGGCCATCACCTACCGTCGCCATTTCGACGAGCAGATCGCCGACGAAGCTGCCGCGTGCCTACCGTTCGCGACCGGGGTTGCCACGGGGCCAACTGCGGCCGAGCACGGCCTCGACGGCGGCGACAACCGCCTCGTTCGGGTGCACAAGGCCGCGCTCGGCCAGTAGGTCGGCGGCAATCGCCAGCCCGAACCGCAGGCTGGCGGCGTCGGCCGGGTCGCGGGAAGCCGCGAGGCTGGCGACGGTATCGGCGATCCGCACGTTCAGGTCGTTCGCGCGCAGGCCGCGCAGCTCCCGCTCGACGGCCGCGCGATCGTCGTCCGAGTCACCCCCGGCACGCACCGGGAGCGGACCGGCCGGCTCGGACGCCAGCCCGGCAAGTGCCGCGACCGCCGCCGGGCCGGCATGGCGCGCCAGCACCTGCAGGCGTCGGTTCAGTTCCTCGCTAGGCATCTCGATCCGGTGCAGCGGCATGGCGTCGATGCGCGCCGCCATGGCGACGGGATCGATGCGCCCGAGCATGGCCGCGTCCTCGAGCCAGCCGACGTCCTTCTCGCGCCAGGCGACCATCTTGGACAGGGCAACGTCGCCCAGGTCCGGCACCGTGACGCGGATCGAGGGGTCGGAGCGGAGGGCGGCCGTCGACGCGCGGTCGCGCCAGTCCGACGGCATGCGCGCGGTGTCCGGCGACACGCCGTCCACGTAGAAGCCGTGTGTCTCGAAGAAGCGGGAGTCGCTGCCGACGACCGCGAGCGCGTCGCCGGACAGCGCGCGGGGATCCGGGGAGTAGGTATCGATCTCGTCAGACCGTGCCATGCGCAGGGTGTAGCGCCCCCCGCCGATCACCGCCGTCGCCGAGCCGATCAGCACCAGTTCCCGGGTGCCGAGAATCTCTGCGGCCGCCCGCAGACCGTGCTCGACCTTCTCAGGTGTGAGCATGGTGTGCGGCTGCCGAGATCGCTGCGAGGCGACCGGCTTCGACAGCCCCGAAGCTCGGCTTGGTATCGCGCAGCAGTTCGCCTCGCCCGTCAAGCCGGAGCAGCTCTCGGCACAGGACGTCCACGGGCCCCTCCAGCAGCGCGAGCCACGTTGCCTGGTCGTCCTCGACGGCGAGCGGGAAGCGGCGCCGCCATGCCAGGGCGCGAAGCATCAGCGTGGGATCTTCGCGAAGACGATCGGCGGTCTCCAGGGCGAGCGCGTAGGCGAGGCGCTTGCTGCCGTCATGGAGCACCCGCGCTGCTTCCGGCGGGATTGTCGGGATCGGCCGATCGGTGTCGTTCGCAAGCATGGCTGCCGGTCCGGGGTCGGTCTGCACCTGCGATCGAGCATACAGCATGCGGGGCCGCTGCGGGACCGCTACCTGCCCGCCCGGCAGGCGAGCGTCGCCGCCGTTCGCCGGCTGCCGGGTTACGAGGGCTGGGCCGTGGCGGTCGTCGCGGTCGATCCGGCCGTGTTCGACGACACGATCGAACGGGTCAACATCACCCTGCCGAAGCGGGTCCTGCGCCGGCTCGACGACCTGGCCCGCGCCCGTCACCAGAGCCGTGGCGTCTTCATCGCCGAGCTGACCATGCGCACGCCCGCCGGCGGGCGCCGCACCGGCTCGTAGATCGCGCCTCCAGCGGTTGCAATTTCCAGGGCGATTGACGACCCTCACCCGGTGAACAGGCGCTCTCGGGGAAAGTTGGCCAGCCAGCATGGATGCGACATCGGCAGCGGCTCCCGGTCACGTCACCAGCGGAGCGGCGGTCGCCCTTTGCTTCTTCCTCTACTGGTTTGCAATTGGAGTGGTCCCGGCAGGTGCCGACACGACCTTCACGTCAGCCGGCTGCTTCGACATCGACCGGGACCGGTCACCCTCGCATCGTGACATCGCCGAGCCATTCGACCTCGAGGTGAATCACCGCCAGCGGATCGCCGACTGTCGCGCGCGCCTGCCGAAGGCGGACGCTTCCAGGTCAGCCGAACTGCACCTGACGATGGCGCGCTACCACTATCTGCTGGAGGAACGGGGGGCAATGGAGGCGGAGCTTCTGCGGGCGGCGCGCTACGGCAGCCTCGAAGCCCGCTACTGGCGGGCGATCGGCTTGATCGCGCGCGGCGACGCGAAAGAGACCGCCCTCGGACGATCGATGATCGAAAGCGCGGCCACCGAAGGCAGCCCCCACGCCAACATGTTGCTGGGAGCCGAGCGCGCCTCCAGGAACCCGCACGATTCCGGCCAGTGCGAGCGGGCCGTCGCGGAGCTCCGAGTCGCCAGCCGCGGCGGCCTCACGGAAGCCCATTACCATCTCGGCACGCTCCACATGCATGGCGCCTGCCTGGACAAAGATGTGAAGAAGGCGCTGGTGCATCTCTCCCGCGTGACCGGACCGCTTGCGCATACGGCGCGCTTTGCGGTCGCCCTGACGGCCACCAGCGCGGCGGACACCGCCACCGTGACGGCGGGACTTCGGCAACTCGATCTGCTCGCCGACGAGGGGTTCGGCATGGCCCGGGTCCAGCTCGTCACTATCTACTTCGGCGACGACGGTGACGACGACTTGGGCGAAGAGCGACACACGGTGCCCAGGGATCCAGCCAAGGCCAGGAAGCACTACTGCCTGCTGGACGACACGTTCCGCTCCATCGCGAGGATCAACATCGGCGATGTAGTCGATCAGTGGCTCTGCGACGATCCGCTGTAGCACGCCGGTGCTTTGGCAACGCGTGGAGGCTCGAAATCCGCTGCGGTCCCGGGGAAGCAACGCCAAGGCGTGCTGGTCGGCCGGATGCACGCCTACCCTTCACAGCGTTCCCCTCCCGTTGCCCTTTCAGCAACGCCCCCGCAGAAAAATTGATCTTCGGCGAACGCCCCGCCGGGTGAATACTTCCGCCATGCAAAAAGCACGGATGCAGCGGCCAACGCCGCGTCCATCGACAGGTGTCGCTTCCACGGAACGCAGGGGGACAGTCATGACGATCGACTCACATCGCAGCACCTTGTCGCGGCGCACGGTCCTGCGGGCGGCGGCCGGTGCCGCGGCACTGACGGCGGGCGGCGGCTTCCTCAGCGCCCGCGCCGGGGCGGCCGGCAAGACCGAGCTGAACCTGCAGCTCGGCTGGCTGATCGGCGGCAACCAGATCGGCGAGGTCTGCGCCAAGCGGCTCGGCTACTACGCGGCCGACGGCATCGACTTCAAGATCCAGCCGGGCGGCCCGAGCATTGACGGCGTCGCCATCGTCGCGTCCGGCCGCTACGAGGCCGGCCAAGTGTCGTCGAGCCCGTCGCTGATGCTGGCGGTGTCGCAGGACATCCCGGTGCGCTGCTTCGCGGTCGGCGCCCAGGAGCATCCCTACACCTTCTTCTCGCTGAAGAAGAACCCGGTGCGCGAGCCGAAGGACCTCATCGGCAAGAAGATCGGCATCCAGAACACCGGCATCATCCTGCTGCGCGCGCTGCTGGCGAAGAACGGCATCGCCGAGGACAAGGTCGAGATCGTGCCGTCCGGCGGCGACATGACGCCGCTGATGACCGGCCAGGTGCATGTGTTCACCGGCTGGCAGACCAACACCACGGCGCTGAAGGTGCTGGGCGACCAGCGCGTCGACATGAAGCTGTGGGACACCGGGGTCAAGCTGTACGGCCTGCCCTACTACGCGACGGCCGACATGCTGGCGAAGAAGGCCGACGTGCTGCAGAAGTTCGTCGCCGCCACCGCCAAGGGCTGGGAATACGCCCACGCCAACCCGGCCAAGGCCGTCGACCTGCTGGTCGCCGAGTATCCGAACCTCAACAAGGACGACGAGCTGGCCGCCGTCGACGTCATGCTGAAGTTCGCCTTCACCGGCAACACCAAGGCGAATGGCTGGGGTGCCATGGACCCGGCGGTGTGGCAGAGCCAGATCGACCAGTACGCCGCACTCGGCCAGTTCTCCAAGCGGGTGCCGAAGGTCGACGAGGTGATGACCCTCGACGTGCTGAAGGCGACCGACAAGAGCCGCGCGCGGATCGGCTGAGGGCCGCGGCGATGGCGACGGCGACCGCCGTGACTGCCGCCCGCCCCGCGCCGGCCTCTGCGCCGGCGGAGGCGGCGATCGCCTGCCGCAACGTCGCCGTCCGCTTCGTCACCGAGCGGCGCACCGTCACGGCACTCGAGGACGTCTCCTTCGAAATCGCGGCCGGCTCCTTCCTTTCGCTGCTCGGGCCGTCGGGCTGCGGCAAGTCGACCCTGCTGCGGGTGGTGGCCGACCTGGTGCAGCCGACCGAGGGCCGGGTGACGGTGCTCGGCGGCAGCGCCGAGGCGGCGCGGCGCGACCATGCCCTGGGCTTCGTGTTCCAGGACGCAGCCCTGCTGCCCTGGCGCACCGCCATCCAGAACGTCACCCTGCCGCTCGAGGTCGGCGGCCGCTCGGCACTGCCGGCCGGCTCGCCGACGCCGACCGAGCTGCTCGCCATGGTCGGCCTCGCGGGCTGGGAGAACGCCTACCCGCACGAGCTGTCGGGCGGCATGCGGCAGCGCGTCTCGATCGCCCGCGCCCTGCTCGGCGGCCCGAAGGTGCTGCTGATGGACGAGCCGTTCGGGGCGCTGGACGAGATCACCCGCGACCACCTGAACGAGGAGCTGCTGCGGATCTGGCAGGAGACCCGCACCACCATCCTGTTCGTCACCCACTCGATCTACGAGGCGACCTTCCTCGGCGAGAGCGTCCTGGTGCTGGCCGCCAATCCCGGGCGGGTGCGGGAGATGGTGGCCATCGACCTGCCGCGCGACCGCAGCCTGGCGATCCGCGAGACCGAGCCGTTCATGCGCATCGCGGCGCGGCTGCGCCGCCTGCTGGGAGACTGACGATGGCGGACACGGCCCTCATGCCGGGCGGCCAGGGTGTCGAGGCGGCCGAGGCCGCGTTCCGCGCCGCCCAGCGCCGCCGCGTGCTGCGCCGGCGGCTGCTGCCGGCCAGCGGCATCCTGGCGATGCTGGTGCTGTGGGGGCTGCTGGTCTGGGTGCTGAACGTGCCGCCCTTCGTCGCACCGTCGCCGCTGGCGGTCGCCGCCACCCTGTACTCCAAGTTCGGCATGCTGATGGCCAACCTCTGGCCGACCGCGCTGGAGGCGATCCTGGGCTTCCTGCTCGGCAACTTCGCGGCGATCGTGATCGCCACGGTGTTCGTGCACAAGAAGTCCGCCGAGGAGGCGTTCTTCCCGGTGGTGGTGCTGATCAACACCATCCCGGTGGTCGCCAAGGCGCCGATCCTGGTGCTGCTGCTCGGCAACGGCATGGAGCCGAAGATCGCCATCGCGGCCCTGATCTGCTTCTTCCCGACCCTGGTCAACATGGTGCGCGGCCTGGAGGCGGTGAACCCGCAGGCGATGGAGCTGATGCGCGTGCTGTCGGCCAGCCGGCGCGAGGTGTTCTTCAAGCTGCGGCTGCCGACCGCCCTGCCCTATTTGTTCTCCGCCCTGAAGATCGCGGCGTCGACGGCGGTGATCGGCGCCATCGTCGGCGAGTGGATCGGCTCCACCGTCGGCATCGGCGCGCTGATCATCCAGGCGACCTACAACTTCGACTCGGCATTGCTGTACGCCACCGTGATCGTCGGGTCGTCGTTCAGCGTGGCGTTCTTCCTGGTGATCACCGGCCTGGAGCGGCTCGTCGTCCGCTGGCAGGCGCCGGTCGTCGCCTGATCCTTCCACATCGAGCCTCGGGAGTGTGCGCCATGGTCGCATCGGACCGCATACGGGACAGACGCGGCGACGTGCCGGTGGTCTCCCGCTCCGACGTCGTCGTGGTCGGCGGCGGGCCGGCCGGCTTCTCGGCCGCCGTCGCCGCCTCGCGCCTCGGCGTCAAGGTCACGCTGGTCGAGCGCTACCCCTATCTCGGCGGCCTCGCGGCCGGCGGCATGGTGCTGGTGCTCGACGACATGATCAACGGCCAGGAGATCACCACCACCGGCATCTGCATGGAGATGATCGAGCGGCTGGAGCGGCTCGGCCTGTGCGTCTACCCGCCGCCGGAGGACCGCCGGCAGGACTGGGAGATGTGGCGCAAGTGGTCGCGCTGGGGCGCCTTCGACTTCCGCGCCCACAGCAAGCCGCACCCGATCGTGTTCTCCGCCGCCTTCGACCCCGACGGCTGGAAGCGGGTGTCCAACGACATGATCGAGGAGGCCGGGGTGGAGCTGCGCCTGCACTCCTGGTTCTCGCACGCCATCGTCGAGGACGGCCGCGTCAAGGGCGTGGTCTGCGAGACCAAGGCCGGTCCGCAAGCGATCCTCGGCGACGTGGTGATCGACGCCACCGGCGACCTCGACGTGGCGGCCTCGGCCGGCGCGCCGCACATCCAGGGCCGCTACATCGTCACCACGGTGTTCCGCCTCGGCAACGTCGACACCGACAAGGCCGAGCGCTTCCGCTTCGAGGAGCCGGACGCCTTCGCCCTGGTCGAGCGGCAGGCCAAGCGGGTGATGGGCGGCTCCTGGGATCTGTGGTGGCTGAAGACGCCGCTGCCGGGAATCGTGTGGTGCAACTGCCCGCACATGCCGGGCTTCGACGCCCTGGCGGTCGAGGACCAGACCCGCGCCGACTTCGAGGGCCGCAAGCGGATCTACGCCCTGGTCGACTTCGTGCGCGCCAACACCCCCGGCTTCGAGAACTGCGTCGTCGTCGACGTCGCCCCGCAGCTCGGCGTGCGCACCACCCGCCTGCTCGACGGCGAATACGTGGTGACCAAGGAGGACGTGGCCGACCGCGTGCACTTCCCCGACACCGTCGCCCGCGGCCGCGACTACTACACGCCCTACCGCGCCATGCTGCCGAAGGGCATCGACCAGCTGCTGGTGGCCGGGCGCCACTACTCCGCCACCGAGGCGGCGCAGAAGCAGAGCCGCGAGATCCCGCCCTGCATGGCCATGGGCCAGTCGGCCGGCGTCGCCGCGGCCCTGGCGATCGAGCAGGGCCTCAGGGTCCGCGACGTCGCCCCGGCGCAGATCTGCGCCAAGGTCCGCGCCCAGGGCGGCGACCCCGGAGACCGCCCCTCCGCCAACGCCCGCGTCCTGGAGACCCAAGCGTGACGAGCACCGCCCCGCCGCTGCCCCTCGACGGCGTCACCGTCGTCGACTTCACCCAGGTGATGATGGGGCCCTGCGCCACCCAGATGCTCGGCGACTACGGCGCCGACGTGATCAAGATCGAGCGCCCGGGCACCGGCGACCTGTCGCGCACGGCGTTCCCCAATGACCCGGCCGGCTTGGTCGGCCCGGTGTTCTGCTCGCTCAACCGCAACAAGCGCTCGGTTGTGCTCGACCTCAGGCGGTCGGACAGCCGCGACGCGGTGCTGCGGCTGATCGAGCGGAGCGACGCGGTGGTCAGCAACTTTCGCGCCGGGGTCATGGAGCGCATGGGCTTCGGCTACGAGACCCTGTCGCGGCTGAACCCGCGGCTGATCTTCGCCGAGGGCTCCGGCTACGGCTCCAGCGGCCCCTACGCCTACAAGGGCGGCCAGGACCTGCTGGCGCAGGCGATGACCGGCGTGATGTTCCGGCGTTCCGCCCCCGACGTGCCGGTCACCGTGCCCGGCGTCACCTTCGCCGACTATTGTGCGGGCATGCATCTGGTGCAGGGCGTGCTGCTGGCCCTGCTGCAGCGCGCCAAGACCGGGCGCGGCCAGCGGGTCGAGGTGTCGCTGCACGACTCCATGCTCGCCGCCCAGATGCAGGAGGGCACCGCCCACCTGATGCGCGGGACCGAGGTCAACTGGGCGTCGATGCCGCTGTCCGGCGTGTTCGAGACCAGCGACGGCGCCCTGGTCATGGTCGGCGCCTTCAAGGCCGACCCGCTCGGCGAGATCGCCAAAGCCCTGGACCTGCCCGACCTCGCGGCCGACCCGCGCTTTGCCTCCTTCGAGCTGCAGATGCGCAATCGGCCGGCACTGCAGGCGATCTTCCGCGAGCGGTTCCGGCAGAACACCACCAGCTACTGGATCGGCCGGCTGGAGGCGCAGGACCTGCTGTGCGCGCCGGTGCGGTCGCTGGCCGACGCCCTCGAAGATCCGCAGGTCGCGGTCAACGGCATGGTGCTGGAGGCGTCGGGCAACGGCGAGCGGGTGCGGGCAATCGGCTCGCCGGTGCACCTGGCCGACGCCCCGGTCGGCATCCGCATCGCCCCGCCGCGGCTCGGCCAGCACACCGACGAGGTGCTGGCGGAACTGGGGCTGGCGCTGGCCGAAACCGGGTCCGACTGATGCCGGTGCGCTACCAGCTCGACGGCCACATCGCCCGCGTCACCATCGACCGGCCGGCGGTGATGAACGCCATCGATGCCGCCGCCGAGGCCGAGCTGCAGGCGATCTGGGCGCGCATCGAGGCCGACCGCGAGGTCCGCGTGGTGGTGCTGACCGGCGCCGGCGACCGTGCCTTCTGCGCCGGCGCCGACATGAGCGGCGGCGGCGGCCTGTCCGGCCTGGAGTACTGGGCGGCGCACCGGCCGGGCGGCTTCGGCGGCATCGCGCTGCGCGACACGCTCGACGTGCCGGTGATCGCCCGGGTGAACGGCCACGCGCTCGGCGGCGGGCTGGAGATGGTGCTGGGCTGCGACATCGCGGTGGCGGCCGAGGAGGCGACTTTCGGCCTGCCCGAACCGCGGGTCGGCCGGCTGGCGCTGGACGGCGGCATGGTGCTGCTGCAGCGCCAGATCCCGTTCCGCCACGCCATGGGCATGCTGCTGACCGGCCGCCGGGTGCCGGCCCACGAGGCCGCCGGCTGGGGCCTGGTCAACGAGGCGGTGCCGCGCGCCGAGCTGGACGAAGCGGTCGAGCGCTGGGTCGCCGAGGTGCTGGCCTGCGCGCCGCTGTCGCTGCGCGCCGTCAAGCAGTCGGTGCGCCGCACCGCGCAGCTGGCGGCCGCCGAGGCGCAGGCGCTGCGGCTGCCGGCCCTGGTCGAGGCGCTGCAGTCGCGCGACGCCGACGAGGGGCCGCGCGCCTTCCGCGAGAAGCGCAAGCCGGCCTGGGAGGGTCGCTGATGCCGTTCGTGATCGGTGCCGCCTGCATCGACGTCAAGGACACCGCCTGCCTGGAGGTCTGCCCGGTCGACTGCATTTACGAGGGCGGGCGCACCCTCTATATCCATCCCGACGAATGCATCGACTGTGGCATCTGCGAGACGGCCTGCCCGGTGGCGGCGATCCACGCCGACGACCGCCTGCCCGACGCCGAGAAGCCGTTCCTCGCCGTCAACGCCGAGTTCTTCGGCCCCGCGGTGACCGGCTGGGGAGCCCCGGGTGGACGCGACGCCCGCTACACCACCGACCAGGACCACCCGCTCGTCGCCGCCTGGCCGCGTGGCTGAGCGGCCCCAGCGCCCGTCGTTTGGTGGCTTCCGGAGCCGGGCGCTCGCGCGCCGCCGCCGGAATGACGACTGTAAAATGATCGTCATCCCGGAGAGTCCGCGCCAGCGGACGGCTCCGGGACCCACCCGCCGACGTGCGACGGAAGCGGCGGGACCTCCCTGATGCACGCCGTCGCCCTGCGCTACTTCCGCGAGGTCGCCCGCCAGGGCTCGATCCGCCGCGCCGCCGCGGTGCTCAACGTCGCCGCCAGCGCCGTCAACCGCCAGGTGCTGAAGCTGGAGGACGAGCTCGGCACGGCGATGTTCGACCGGCTGCCGGGGCATCTGCGGCTGACCGTCGCCGGCGAGATGCTGCTGCGCCATGTCGAGCTGGCGCTGAACGACTTCGAGCGGGTGCGCGGCGAGATCGACGGGCTGCGCGGCATCAAGACCGGGCATGTGGCGATCGCCGCCGTCGACTCGCTGCTGGTCGACTGGCTGCCGCGCGCACTCGGCGGCTTCCGCGCCGACTTTCCCGCCGTCACCTACTCGGTCTACGCGGTGGCCCCGGCCGACATCATCGGCGAGATCGCCAGCGGCGAGGCCGACCTCGGCCTGACCTTCGTCGCGCGGCTGCCGCCGGGTCTGGAGCTGGCGGCGGCGATCGCCGCCCCGCTCGGCGTGGTCATGCCGGCCCGGCATCCGCTGGCCCGGCTGGAGCAGGTCCGCTTCGACGAGGTCCTCGCCTATCCGATCCTGATGCAGCAGGGACCGCTGCCGCCGAGCATCGACGTCGACCCCGACTTCGTCGCCTTCCGCGAGACCGTCGAGGCGCGGCTCACCTCCAACTCCATCCACATGCTGAAGCACGCCATCCGCAACGGCATGGGCATCGCCTTCTTCACCCGCTTCGGCTTCCTGCAGGAGATCGCCGACGGCGAGATCGCCTGGCGACCCTTCGCCTCGCCGCGGATCAACACCCTGCAGCTCGGCCTGGTGGTGCCGACCTCGCGCGCCCTGCCCTTCGCCGCCTCGGCCCTGGCACGCCGCCTGGCGTCGGAGCTGCGGGCGCTGGAGGAGACGGGGTGAGCGGCCCGGTCGCCATCCTCGGCGGGCTGGTCCTGGAGGGCTGGGACTGCGAGCCGCGGCCGGGCGGCGTGCTGGTCGACGGCGGCCGGATCGCCGCGGTCGAGTATGGTCCCGATGCCACGGCACTCGCCGGCCGGGCGGTGGAGGTGGCCGACGCCGCCGGAGCGGTGGTGATGCCCGGCCTGGTCAACGCGCATCACCACGCCTACGGCAACGCCCTGCGCGGCACCGAGAACAGCCTGCCGCTGGAGCTGTGGGCGCCGTTCACCGTCGCCTATGGCCGCTCCCTCGACGCCGAGACGCTGCGCCTCGCCATCCTGCTGGGGGCGGCGGAGATGCTGCGCGGCGGCGTCACCGCGGCGATCGACCACGCACCCGCAGTCGGCCTGCACGAGGCGGCCTTCGCGGCCCACATCGAGAGCGGCCTGCGGGTCGGCTACGCGCCGTTCCTGCACGACGTCCACGACCACGACTTCCTGGCGCTGACGCTGCCGCCGGCGCTGCGCGCCTTCCTGGAGGCGCCGGGCTTCGCGCCGCCGGAGTTCATCGAGGCGATGGTCCGCCGGCTGGCCGTCGCCGTCCGCGACGGCGACGGCCGGGTGTCGGTGCTGCTCGGCCCGAACGCGCCGCAGCGCTGCTCCGACCGGCTGCTCGACCTCTGGGTGCGGCTGCGCGACGACCTCGGGCTCGGGGTGCACACGCATCTGCTGGAGACCCGGGCGCAGGCCGAGGGATCACGCCGGGCCTGGCCGCACGGCCTGGTGCGCGAGATGGACCGCCGCGGCCTGCTGGCGCCGGGGCTGTCCGTCGCGCATGGCGTGTGGCTCGATGCGGAGGAGCGCGCCCTGCTGGCCGAGCGCGGGGTGGTGGTGGCGCACAACCCGGCCAGCAACCTGATGCTGGGCAGCGGCCTGGCGCCGCTGCAGGGCTACCGCCGGGCTGGGGTGACCGTGGCCTTGGGTAGCGACTCCGCCAACTCCGGCGGCGGCGCCGACCTGTTCGAGATCATGCGGCTGGCGATGATGCTGCCGCGGCTCGGCGACGCCGACTGGCGCGGCTGGATCCCCGCAGCCGAAGTGCTGCGCATGGCGACCGAGGGCGGTGCGGCGGCACTCGGCCTCGCCGGCCGCAGCGGCCGGATCGCCGCCGGCCAGCTGGCCGACCTGGTGCTGGTCGACGTGCAGGGGGCGGGCATCGCAGCAGCACGGCCGTCGGTGGCGACCCTGGTGCAGCACGGCGGGCCGGAGCATGTGCGCGCCACCATGGTCGCCGGCCGCTGGGCCTGGCGCGACGGCCGCGTCCTGGCGTTCGACGAGGCCGCGGTCCTGGCGCGGTTCCGCGACCGCATCGGCGCGGTCATGGATGCTGCCCGTGACGGCCTCGCCCTTGCACGCGACGCCGCAGCGACGATCTGACAGGGAGCGCCCACATCCGCCCCGTCTGTGCTACGGAATTCTCATGACAGCTTCCTCCGCCGCCGCCATCCCCTTCGACAACAGCTACGCCCGGCTGCCCGAGCGGTTCTTCGCGCGGCTGCCGCCGACGCCGGTAGCAGCACCCGCACTCATCCGGGTCAACCGGGATCTGGCGGCGGAACTCGGCATCGATGCCGACGCCCTCGCCTCACCGGATGGTGTGGAGATCCTTGCCGGCAACCGCGTGCCCGAGGGCGCCGACCCGCTGGCCATGGCCTATGCCGGGCACCAGTTCGGCGGCTGGGTGCCGCAGCTCGGCGACGGCCGGGCGATCCTGCTCGGCGAGGTGGTGGGGCGCGACGGCGTGCGCCGCGACATCCAGCTGAAGGGGGCCGGCCGCACGCCATTCTCGCGCGGCGGCGACGGCCGCGCCGCCCTCGGCCCGGTGCTGCGCGAATACATCGTCAGCGAGGCGATGCACCGCCTGGGCATTCCGACGACGCGGGCGCTGGCCGCCGTCACAACCGGCCAGCCGGTGTTCCGCGAGGCAGCACTGCCGGGGGCGGTGCTGACCCGGGTGGCACGCAGCCACATCCGCGTCGGGACCTTCCAGTACTTCGCCGCCCGGCGCGACCACGACGGCGTGCGGGAACTGGCCGACCACGTGATCGCCCGCCACTACCCCGACGCCGCCGGCGCCGAGCGGCCGTATCTCGCGCTGCTCGACGCGGTGATCGGCGCCCAGGCGGCCCTGGTCGCCCGTTGGCTGGGCGTCGGCTTCATACACGGCGTGATGAACACCGACAACACCGCGGTCGCCGGCGAGACCATCGACTACGGCCCCTGCGCCTTCATGGACCGCTACCACCCGCAGACCAAGTTCAGCTCGATCGACCACGGCGGTCGCTACGCCTACGCCAACCAGCCGGTGATCGTGCACTGGAACCTGGTGCAGCTGGCGCAATGCCTGCTGCCGATCCTGGATGCCGACGACGACCGGGCGCTGGCGGCGGCGCAGCAGGCGATCGACGGATTCCAGCCGCGCTTCCAGGCGGCACTCACCGCGGTCCTGCGCGGCAAGCTCGGCCTCGCCGACGCGCAAGACGGCGACCTCGACCTGGCGCAGGACCTGCTGGTCCGCATGGCGGAGAACGACGCCGATTTCACCCTGACCTTCCGCGGCCTCGCCGACCTGCTGGACGCGCCGGCCGACGATGCGGCGAGCGGGACGCGCACACTGTTCGCGGACCCCACCGCCTTCGACGCCTGGGCCGATGCCTGGCGGGCCCGGCTGGCCCTCGAGCCGATTCCGGACGGCGAGCGCGCCGCGGCGCTGCGGGCCGCCAACCCGGCGGTGATCCCGCGCAACCACCTGGTCGAGGAGGCGATCCGCGCCGCCGAGGACCATGGCGACCTCGCACCGTTCGAGGCGCTGCTGGAGGCTCTCGCCCGGCCGTTCGAGGAGGTGCCTGGCATGGAGCGCTACCGGCAGCCGCCGCGCCCGGAGCAGGTGGTGCGGCAGACGTTCTGCGGCACCTGACGGATCTCGGCTTCCTCGAGCTCGACCTGGGCGGTGCCGACGTGCGGCGCCTGCTCGAAGGCGTCGGCGACCCCGCCCTCGCCGCCGTCGCCGGCCGACTGCAGCGGCTGTTCGCGATCCGCTCGCCCTGGGCGCCGGGCCTGCGCTTCCTCGGGGCGCAGGCGACGCCGACCGGCTGGCCGAGCGCCTTCAGCCTCGGCGGCGCCGGCACGAGCATCGAGGACGCCCTGGTCTCCTGCCTCGGCGAGACGGCCGAGCGGCTGTCGCCGGTCGAGCGGCCGGGCGACGTGACGGTCACCGCACCTTGGAGGACGGTTCGCGACCGGGTCGCGCCCGCCGCCGCGCCGATCGTCGCGGAGCTTTTCGGCGGATCGGCCGGCCCGGGAGAGCCGCTAGACTGGCTCGACGCGCGGGATCTCTCCGGCGCCGCATACCTGCTCCCCGCGGACTGGTGCCTGCGCCGCCCGCACTACGGTGCACTCGCGATCCCCGGCGCCACGCCGAGCACCGGCTGCGCCGCCGGCCCGACCCGCGAAGCCGCGGCGTCCGCCGCCCTGCTCGAACTGGTCGAGCGCGATGCGGCCGCCTTGTGGTGGATCGGCGGGCGGCCGGGGCGGGCGATGCCGCCCGACGATCCGGCCCTCGCCACTCTCCCCATCCTCCGTGCCGACGCCATCGACCGGCAGACCCGGCTGCTCGACATCACCACCGACCTCGGGATTCCGGCGGTGGCGGCGGTCTCCTTCGATGCCGACGGACGCGACTTCGCCGCCGGGCTGGCGGCCCGGCCAGGAGCCGGCGCCGCCGCGACGGCCGCGATCGTCGAGCTGTGCCAGATGGAGGTCGGGCTGCAGCTCGCCCGGCTGCGCCAGCGGCAGCTCGGCGATGCGGCGCTCACCGCCGACGACCGGCGCCACCTGCAACGGGCCGCCGGCATCACCGCCGACGATCCGCGGTTCCGCACCGCCGAAGCCGCGGCACCCAGCGGGCCGGTGGACGTGGGGGCAGTGCTCGCCGAGGCCGGGGTCAACGCGTATCTGGTCGATCTGACCCGGCCAGACCTGGCAATTCCCGTCGTGAAGGCCGTCGCGCCACGGCTGCAGCTTCTCCCAGGCGTCCTGTGGACAGATCGGCTGCGTCGGTCGATCCGGGATGCCACCGGTGAGCCGCCGTTCGACCCTGCGGTTCCCCTGGTATAGCGCGATCGCCGACGTTGGCCCGTCGCTTGGTGGGTCCCGGAGCCGTCCGCTGGCGCGGACTCTCCGGGATGACGATGACGGGGGAAGCGCCCTTCCCCTTTTTCGTCATCCCGGAGGGGGCGCGCGAGCGCCCGGCTCCGGGACCCACCCGCCGCTCCGACCGTTCACCCGATCGCCCTCTTCCGGCGCCGGATGGTCCTGGTCGCCTGCTACCATATGGAGTATGCGAAACCGTCCCGATCAGCCCGGATGGCACCAGCATGAGCACGAATTCGGTCGCCATCGGAACCGCATCGCAACGCCCGGACCTACCGCCGCAGGCCGGCCGGCGGCAGTTCCGGGTTGCGCTCCTCTGCGTCTGCGTCGCCGGCGCGGGCAACTCGGCGGGGGCCGCGGTGTTTCCGCCATTGGCCCGCGAGCTGCAGATCTCCGAGGTGACCGTCGGGGTGATCGCCGGCCTCGCGCCGCTGGTCTTCATGCTGGCGGCCCCCGTCTGGGGACATGTCGCCGACCGGATTGGACCCCGGTTCGTGCTGGTCGCGGGCATGCTCGGCTACACGATCGGTGCGGCGCTGTTCGCCTTCAGCGCGATCGCCGGGATGAGCTTCTGGCTGTCGGGCTATGCGATCATCGGCGTGCTGAGCCTCGGACGCGTGCTGAACGGTGCGCTGGGCGCGGGCACCTATCCGGCCGCGGTGTCGACCGCCGTCGTCGCGATCCCCGGCGACCGGCGGTCCTCGGCGATCGCCTCGATCAGCGCCGCCTACGGCATCGGCACCATGCTCGGCCCCGCCATCGCCACCGCCTTCTCTTCGGCCGGCCTGTTTGCGCCGCACATCGCGTTGGCCGGGATCTCGCTGTCGGCCGCCCTCCTGGCGCTTCTGGTCGCTCCGCCGGCACCCACCTCGAAACCGCGGGCGCCGGGCCGCGTCCTGCATCCGACCGATCCCCGGCTCCGGCCGTTTCTCCTGGTCACCGGCGGCTCCTTCGCCATCGTCGTCGGGATCAACGTCGTCCTGGGATTCTCCATCCAGGACGCGTTGCAACTGGATGCGGTGTCCGCGGCCAAGGTCACCGGCCTGATGTTCACCATCCTCGGACTGTTCTCCCTGGTCGCGCAGATCCTCCTGGTGCGGCTGAAACCGGCCTCGCCGGGCCGCGCGCTGCGCTGGGGCGTCGGCCTGCTCCTGGCGGGGCTGGCGGCGCTCATCATCGCCGGCAATGCGCTCCTGTTCGGCGTGGCCTGCGCCTTGATCGGGCTGGGGCTAGGGCTGTCCGGACCCACGGTCAGCGCCGCCTGCAGCCTCGTGCTCTCTTCCGATGAGCAGGGCAGCGGGGCGGGATGGATGAGCAGTGCCCGCAGCGTCGGGTCGATCGTCGGCGCCTGGTCGGGTGGCCTCCTCTACGCGGTCGGCCCGCAGCTGCCGTATGCCGCCTGCATGGTCGTGGCCCTGGGGATCGCGGCACTCGTCGTCATGCATCCGGGCTTCCGGCAGCCGCGGCCGGGTATCGGCCAAGCTGGACAGGGACTTGCCGGCGGCCCTATTGTCGCGCCGGGGACGGGGGACGGCGGGCCGCACGTGGTCGGGGATGGCACGCACGAATACCCGGGACCAGCGCTCCGTCGCTGAAGTCGAGCCGCGTCCGGCAACCCTGCGCCTGAGCATCGTCGGCAAGGCATCGGCCGGCGTCGGCGGGACCGAGGTCGAGCTGACCAGCCGCAAGTGCTGGGCCCTCCTCGCCGCCAGCGTGCTGTCCGACGCCCGCCAGGAAACCCGCGAGCGGCTGATCGGCCTGTTGTGGAGCGAGACCGACGAGGTCCGGGCGCGCGCCTCGCTGCGCCAGGCGCTCTACGACACCCGCCTGTCCCTGGAGCGCGCCGGCTTCGACGGCCTGCACACCACCAAGCTCGCGGTGGCGATCGAGCGCGACCGGATCGACGCCGACATCTGGGCGGTCCTCGACATGGCGAAGGCGGGGCGCGCGCATCCGCTGCTGCTGGAGACCGAGCGGCCGCTGGAGGCATTGCTGGCGGACCTGGAGACCGTCGATCCCGCCTTCCGCGTCTGGCTGCTGGCCAAGCGGCAGGCACTGCACGACCGCATCGTGCGGCATCTCGAGCAGGCGCTGCGCGACGGCGACGGATCGCCGGCGGAACGCCGCGACCTGGCGCAGGCCCTGATGAACCTCGACCCCACTCACGAGGAGGCGGCCCGCACGTGCATGCAGCTGCGCGCCGGGGCCGGCGACGTCGGCGGCGCCCTGTCGATCTACAAGCGGCTCTGGGATTTCCTGGAGGAGGAATACGACGTCGAGCCGGCGGAGGAGACGCAGGCGCTCGCCGCGGCGATCCGGCTGGCGCAACCGCTGTCGACCGATGCACCGGCACCGGCCGGCCGGGCGATCGTGATGCCGCCCCTGCCGGCTCCGCAGATCGAGCGCCGGGCGGCCCCTGCGGGCTCGGCCCGGCTGATGGTCACCGTCGGCGGCTTCGATGCGACCGGGATCAGCCCGGATCGCGCCTACCTGGTGCAGGGCTTCCGCCGCGAGCTGATCGCCAACCTCGTGCGGTTCCGCGAGTGGGTGGTGCGGGACGGCGGATTCGCGACCGATGCCGCCGCCGACACTGCGCAAGACCAGGAATACGTCGTCGAGGCGACGGCGCTGCAAGGCTCGCTGGAGGCGAGGCTGATCGTGACCCTGCGCGACGCGCGGTCGCATGAATACGTCTGGAGCAACCAGTTCCGGCTGTCGCTGGCCGACTGGGTCGACTCGCAGCAGGCCCTGGTCCAGCGGATCGCCACCGCCCTCAACATCTATCTCTCGTCCAGCCGGCTGGCGCAGATCCGGCAGCACCCGAACGCGCAGCTGAAGGCCTATGACCGCTGGCTCTACGGGCAGAGCCGGCTGTACAGCTGGGATCCGTCGGGCTTCCACGAGGCGACCGGGATCTTCCAGGGCATCATCGCCGACGTGCCGGAATTCGCGCCGGCGCATGCCAGCCTGGCCCAGGCCTACAACACCGTTCATTTCATCCATCCCGGCGTGTTCCGCAGCAGCGAGCGGATGGACCAGGCCCTGACCTACGCGACCAACGCCGCCCGCCTCGATCCCGTCGACTCGCGCGGCCAGCTGAGCCTCGGCTGGGCGCACGCCATGGCCAGCCACCACGACCTCGCGGAGTTGCATCACGGGCTGGCGGGCGAGCTCAACGAGAACGACCCCTGGACCGCCACTTCGGTGGCGCTGGGCTTCGCCATGCGCGGCCAGCAGGATCAGGCCCGCCAGGCGGCCGAACGCTCCATCGGCTTCGGCTCGGGGCTCGGCCCGCAGCACTGGAGCTATCATCTCCAGGTCCGCTTCATGACCGGCGACTATGCCGGCAGCATCGCCGCCGCCCAACCGGCCGGCGACGTGATCCCGACCTCGGCCGCGTGGAAGATCGCGGCCCTCGGCCATCTCGGCTGCCGCGACGAGGCGATGGCCGAGACGCAACGCTACCTCGCGCGCATCCGCGACGCCTGGTTCGGCGGTGAGCCGGCGACCGACGAAACCATCGCCCGCTGGACGATGCACTGCTTTCCCATCAAGCAACGCGAGGACTGGGAGCATTTCCGCGACGGCCTCGCCGCCGGCGGGCTGCCGGTCTCCCGCCTCGCCCATTCCGCCTGGTAGCAGCCCCGATCACCCGTCACATGCAGCTGTTCACCGAATACTCGCCGATCCGCGCTGCCTGCAGCTCCAGCAGTCGCTCGCGGTCCGGCGGCGGCGCCCGGAAGAAGTCGTTGTAGAACGCCGGCAGCGGGTAGGCGACATCCTGCTCCGCCAGCATGGCCTCGCCGGCCTCGACGAGCTCCTTGGGCGGCAGCTGGATCGTCAGGACGTTGCGGTCGTTCTGCACGAAGGCCAGTTCGGTGACGTAGTCGGCGACATGCGGCAGGGCCATCCCGGCGCAGCGGCACTGCTCGAGCAGGTCGTCCAGGCTGCAGGGCCGGGCGCGCTCGCCCTTCGCCCAGGCCTTGACCAGCTGGCCCCAGATCATCCGGTCGGCGTCGGCGACCATGAAGCGGTCGAATGGATCGGCTTCGGGCATGGCTTCCTCTATCTCCTCGCCTCATCGTCATCGAAAGCACCGGCCTGCTCCAGGAAGGCGAGCAGGTCGGGCATGGTGTCGAGCGGCCGCTCGCTGCCGTCGGGCGCAGACGTCAGCCGGCGCATCGCGTCCGGATCACCGAGCAGCGCGGCGCAGAGCTTGCGGATCCGCGCCTGCAGCGGCAGGCCCATCTCGTCGAAGCCGAGCGGCCGGCTGCGCAGCGCGCCGAGCAGTGTGTCGGCGACGATGATCGAGCCGAGCGGCCCGAGCCAGCGGCCGCCGCCGCCGGGGAACGCCATCTCGCCCGACGCGTCCGGCACTGCCGGCCGCGGGCGCCCCTCGGCGTCGAGTTCGTGCGCCGCCTCGAACAGGATGAAGAACGGCAACGGCGGGTCGGCGACCAGCCGGTCGACGTCGGACTCCGACAGCACGCCCGGCCGCCCGCCCTCCAGCCATGCGCGCAATGGCCGGCGCCACACCGCATAGTCGGGCAGCAGATCCCGGAACGCCTCGCCCAGGTGGCCGCGCAGCGCGCGGCAGAGCACCGGCACCGGCGGCAGCCCCGATCGGGATGCGGTGACGAGGTCGCGGCTCGGCAGGCCACGGCCGGCGATCTGAAGCGGATCCTGTCCTGGCGACGGCCTGACGCCCTCCTGCATCAGGCCGCCGGAGTGGAACGGCCCGATGCGCCGCGCCAGGTTCAGGTCCGCCTCGCCGGCGTCGCCGAAGAACAGCGACCAGTCCACCGCCCAGGCCGCCGACACCGGAACGCCGGCGCGGTTGCGCCGCGCGCTCTGCTCGAGCGCGTCGGAAAAGCGCAGGCCGGCCGGTGTTACGCCGTGGTTCGGCCGATAGCTCTCCCGCACCATGGAGTGGCCGAAGCGGAAGGCGCCGGCCATGAACTCCAGCGGCGGCGACCCGTCGCCGAGCTGCAACGCCGGGTGGTCCCGCCATGCTGCGAGGATGCGCGGATCCAGGATGCGCGGCAGCACGTCGCGCTCGACGATGTTGCGGTAGATCAGGGTGACGACGAGGCGCGCGCACAGGAAGCGGCGCTGCGCCGTCTCGCCGTCGGAAGCGCCCGCACCGCACTCTGCCGGCACCATCGCCAGCACCGTGTTGTGCAGCAGGTGGAACAGCACCGTGACCTGCGAGATCAGCGCGTGGGCGTCGTTGCGCGGGTCGGCGATCAGCGCCTCGGAATGCGCGGCGGCATCCGCCGGCTGGGCAGCGGGCGTGGTGGTGCCGGGCGAGGTGCGCGCGATATCCCGGAACGGGCAGTAGCGGCGCGGCTGCGGCGGCCGCGGCGCGCCGTGCCGATCGTCCAGCCCGCCGAGCCGCAGCAGCGTGCGCGGACGGTCGCGGCCGGTGCCGGCGAGGTCGTAGGCCAGCGGGCTCCGGTCGGGGCCGTCGCCATAGATCGTGTCGAGCATCAGCGGCTGGCGGCAGGCATTGCGGACATGCGTCACGACGGTGCCGTCGGCGCCGACCGTGGCGGTGCGCACGCTGTCGACGAGGTCGTGCGCGATCAGCTGCAGCAGGTAGGTGTAGCCGGACGGCAGTGCCGGGTTGTCGCGGCGGTCGGCAGCACCCGGCAACGGGTCGCGCCACAGCGCGCCTGCTCCCATCGGCCCGCCGGACTGCCACATCCGTGCCTCGAGACGGCCCATCAGGTGCCGCAGCCCCGCCTCGCCACTCCCCGCCTCGCCGCGGCGCGCTTCGCCGCGCCCCGCTTCGCCGTCGCGCTCCCCGCCGGCCTGTAGCCGATCCAGAATGCTCCGGTAGCGACGGCTGCCGCCCGCAGCAATCACCTCCCGCGATACCCGGGTCGAGTTGTCCGAAAGGTTGCCGCTGTCCATTCCCGCCTCCAGCACCACGTCCGAATGCTAGTGGCGGCCAGTCTGGCCCCCTTGCGTCAATTCAGTGTCAAAAGCCGCCCTGACGCCCTGCTGACGTGCCCCGCCCATGCTGTCTTCGCGGTGGCCCTGACGGCCCCGCCCAACCGCAGGAGACAGCCATGCTCTATCCCCTCGTCCTCCTCGTCTGCCTGGTCGGCACCCCGCCGCCCTGCCCGTCCGCCGCGACCTTCGGCGACGCTGGCATATCGACGGCGAGCGTCATGCCGGTGCCCGATGCTCACCCCGGCGACCTGCCGCGGCGGCGCGCCCCAATGCATCGCCGGGGGGTGTGAGATGCGCCCGGAAGTCCACGCTTTCGCCCACTACGAGCGGTTCTGCACCGCCGTCCGCGTGCGCAACCTCAGCTATCATCTCATGCGGTCCGCAACGGCCACGGAGGCGCTGCAGGCCTGGTGCGAGGAGTTCAACCTCTCAGTAGGCCGGATCACCGCGATGAAGCGGATCGACAGCAGCCCGCGCTGCATCGACGAGGAGATCCTCGACGATCTTCGCCTGCTGCAGAACGAGCGGCTGGAGCCGCGACGGGTCCTGCTGGTGCGCGGCGGCCTGCCGCTCTGCGAGGTCGACAGCTGGTTCGTCCCGCAGCGGCTGCCGCCTGACACGCTGACCGTCCTGAAATCCGCGAACGTCCCGTTCGGCACCGCCATCCGCGACCTGAACCCCGGCCGCCGCGCCTACTTCGTTCGCCTCGCCAGCTTCGCCTCGGAGGACGACTTCTCGGCCGATCTCTGCATGCCGGTGATGTCGCAGTCGGCGGTCATCCTGGAGCAGCGGGCGATCATCTACGACGGCGACCGCCGGCCGCTGGCGGTCTCGACCGAGCGCTACCTGGCATCGCTGGTCGGGGCGATCGGGGATTGAGCGGACAATTGGAGGATGGCGACCCCTACGGGATTCGAACCCGTGCTGCCGCCGTGAAAGGGCGGTGTCCTAGGCCTCTAGACGAAGGGGTCTCGTCGGCACCGGGATGTACAGCCCGAGGCCGCGGAAATCAACCCCGTCGAGCGCCGGCCCGGCGAGCGCCGGCCGGCCCGGTCAGCCGGCCGCGACCGCGGCGTCGTCGACGATCAGCTGCACCTGATCGCCGCCGCGGAAGTCGTCGGCCCGCAGATGCCCGGCGACATGCATCGGCGTGCTGCCGGCGCGCAGCAGCGCCGCTCCGAGCCCGTTGTCCAGGGCCCTGAAGGCGATCGCCTTCAGGCGCCCACCGTCGGCACCGGCGAGCGTGCAGCGGACATGCGCCTCGCCGACCACGGCGGCTCCGGCCACGCGAACCGCCGGGAATACGAATCGCGGCTCGGAATTGCCGGTGCCGAACGGGGCGATGCGGGCAACGGTGCGCACCAGCGCGCCGGTGGCTCCGGCCGGCGCCAGGGCGGCGTCGACCGACAGGCTGGCGCCGACCGCGGTCCCCGCCAGATCCAGCGCCACGCGCTCGCACAGGAACGCCCGGAACGCCTCGACCATCCCGGCGGCGACCGTAAAGCCGGCGGCCATCGCGTGACCGCCGCCCTTCACCAGCACGCCGGCCTGCTGGGCGGCGATCACCGCGGCACCCAGCTGCACACCCGGCATCGAGCGCCCGGAGCCCTTGCCGACGCCGTCCTCGATACCGACGACGCAGACCGGCCGGTGGAAGCGGTCCTTCAGGCGGCTCGCGACGATGCCGACGACCCCCGGATGCCACCCCTCGCCGGTCACCACCAGGGCGGCGGCGTCGCCCTGCAGCTCGGCCTGCGCGATGGCGGCCTCCAGTACCTGCGCCTCGATCGCGCGGCGCTCCTCGTTGTGGCGGTCCAGCTCGGCAGCCAGCGACGCCGCCTCGACCGGATCGTCGGTCGACAGCAGCCGGGCGCCGAGGTCGGCGCGTCCGACCCGGCCGCCGGCGTTGATGCGCGGGCCGAGCACGAAGCCGAGGTGATACGGATCCGGGCGGCGGTCGAGCCGGGCGACGTCGCCGAGCGCCGCCAGGCCGGGGTTGCCGCGCACGCCCATCACCCGGATGCCCTGAGCCACAAAGGCGCGGTTCAGGCCGGTCAGCGGCACGACGTCGCACACGGTGCCGAGCGCCACCAGGTCGAGCAGGTTGCGGATGTCCGGCTCCGGCCGGGTCCGGAACCAGCCACGCCGCCTGAGCTCGCGGTTCAGGGCGACGACCACCAGGAAGGTGACGCCGCAGGCCGCGAGGTGGCCGTAGGCGCCGGATTCGTCGAGCCGGTTGGGATTGACCACGGCGACGGCCGCCGGCAGTTCGGGCCCGGCGAGGTGGTGGTCGACGACCAGCACGTCCATGCCGGCGCGGCGCGCCTCGCCCAGGGTGTCGAGCGCCAGGATGCCACAGTCGAGGCAGACGATCGGCCCGGCACCGCGCGCCGCCAGGCTGAGGAACGCCGGCAGGTTGGGGCCGTAGCCTTCGTCGATGCGATCGGGAATGTGCAGGATGCTCGGACAGCCGACCAGCCGCAGGTAGCGCACCAGCTGCGCGGCCGAGGTCGCGCCGTCGACGTCGTAGTCGGCGAACAGACCGATCGTCGCACCCGCGACCACGGCATCGGCCAGACGGGCCGCCGCGGCATCCATGTCCTTCAGGATGCTCGGATCCGGCAACTCGGCCTTGAGCGTCGGCTCAAGGAAGCGCTCGACCGCATCGAGGTCGATGCCGCGCAGGGCGATCAGCCGGCCGACGATCTCAGGCAAGCCGTGACGTTGCGCGATGGCGAGGCCGAGACGGTCCGTCTCGGCCCCTGCCCCGCCGCGACCCGTCCAGCGCCTCCCGGTAACCGACCGCTCGACGCCGAGGATGGCGGCGGCAATCCCTGCGCTCAAGGGCCCGCGCTCAACAGACGGCCCTCAACGGACCGACGTCGGCTTCCGGGTGAAGTCGTGGGTCGCCTCGATGGTCCGCACGGTGCCGGTGGTCGAGCGCATGATGATCGAGTGCGTGTAGGCACCGCCGTGGTAGCGCCGCACGCCGCGCAGCATCGGGCCGGTGGTGACGCCGGTCGCGGCGAACATGACGTCGCCGCCGGCCAGTTCCATCAGCCCGTACTTGCGGTCGAGATCGGTGATCCCCCAGCGCTTGGCGCGCGACTTCTCGTCGTCGTTGCGGAACAGCAGCCGGCCCTGGATCTGACCGCCGATGCAGCGCAGTGCGGCGGCCGCCAGCACGCCTTCGGGGGCACCGCCGGAGCCCATGTAGATGTCGACACCGCTCGTCGGCTGCGAGGTCGCGATGACGCCGGACACGTCGCCGTCGGAAATCAGCATGATCCGCGCGCCGGCCTCTCGGACCTTGGCGATCAGCTCGGCGTGGCGCGGCCGGTCGAGGATGCAGGCGACCAGGTCGCCGATGTCGGCCTTCTTCGCCTTCGCCAGGTTCGCCAGGTTCTCCGCGACCGTGGCGTCGAGGTCGACGATGCCGTCCGGCAGGCCGCCGCCGACGGCAATCTTGTCCATGTAGACGTCGGGCGCGTTCAGGAACCCGCCCTCCGACGCCAGCGCCACGACGGCCAGCGCGTTCGAGCCGCCCTTGGCGGTGATGGTGGTGCCCTCCAGCGGGTCGAGCGCGATGTCGATCTTCGGGCCGCCACGGCCGACCTTCTCGCCGATGTACAGCATCGGCGCTTCGTCGCGCTCACCCTCGCCGATGACGACGGTGCCGTCGATCTCGAGGTTGTTCAGCGCGGTCCGCATGGCATCGACGGCGGCCTGGTCGGCCGCCTTCTCATCGCCGCGCCCCATCAGCCGCGACGCCGCCAGCGCTGCCGCTTCCGTCACCCGCACCGCTTCCAGCGCGAGGTTGCGGTCCATGGTGAAGACTTCGGGCCCCTGTTCCGACATCGGTCGCTCCCCATCCCTTGATGGCCGTTATGTAGCCGGGCTCGCCCTTGCGGCCGCCCCGCCAGTCCGGGCTTTTAGCCCATCCCCGTTACGGTCGCGAGACCCCAGTCGATCTCACAGCTCGACAATGCGGATCATCGCGGGCGGTTCCAGCACGGCATCGAGCATTCCGATCCTGGCGAGCGCCCGGCGCATCGACGCCTCGTCGACCTCGTGGGTGGTCAGCGCCACCGGCACCTTCTCCATCGGGTCGCGCCCGCGTTGCAGCATCGATTCCATCGACACGTGCTCGTCGCGCAGGATCGCCGTCACGTCGGCCAGCACTCCGGGCCGGTCGATCACCATCAGGCGGACGTAGAAGCGTCCTTCGAGGGTCTCCATAGCCGCCGGCCGGGTGCTGCGCAACTCGACCGCCGGCACCCCGAACACCGGCGCGCGCCGGCCGGCCGCAATGTCGACGATGTCGCCGATCACCGCCGACGCCGTCGGCCCGGCGCCGGCGCCGCGGCCGAGGAACAGCGTGGTACCGACGGCGTCGCCCTCCGCCACCACGGCGTTGAACACGCCCTCGACCTGGGCGATCGGTGCGTCCTCGCGGACCATGCAGGGATGCACGCGCTGCCGCACCCCATCGGCGGTCTCCTCGGCGATGCCCAGCAGCTTGATGCGGAACCCGAACTCCTCGGCGTAGGCGATGTCCAGCGGCGAGATCGGCCGGATACCCTCGATATGCACGCCGTCGAAGTCGACCTCGCGGCCGAACACCAGGGCCGCCAGCAATGCGAGCTTGTGGGCCGCGTCGACGCCGTCGACGTCGAAGGCCGGATCAGCCTCGGCATAGCCGAGCGCCTGCGCCTCGGCCAGCACATCCTCGAACGCCCGGCCGGACTCCCGCATCGCCGTCAGGATGTAATTGCAGGTGCCGTTGAGGATGCCGTAGACGCGACCGATGCTGTTGGCGACCAGCCCCTGGTTGAGCGCCCGGATGATCGGGATGCCGCCGGCCACCGCCGCCTCGTAGGCCAGCGCGAGCCCGGCCGACTCGGCTGATTTCGCCAGCGTCGTGCCATGATGCGCCAGCAACGCCTTGTTGGCGGTCACCACGCTCTTGCCGGAGGCCAGCGCGGTTTCCACCAGCTGACGCGCCGGTCCTTCGGAGCCGCCGATCAGCTCGCACACGACGTCGACATCATCGCGCCGGGCCAGCGCCACCGGGTCGCTCTCCCAGGCTAGGCCCGACAGGTCGATGCCGCGATCCCTGCCGCGCTCGCGCGCCGACACTGCCACCAACTCGATCGGCCGTCCGGAGCGGCGGGCTAGGTCCTCCCGCCGCAGTCGCAACAGGCGGACGGTTTCCGCTCCGACCGTGCCCAGGCCGGCCACGGCAACGCGCAGGACTTCGCTCATTCCATCCTCACATATCGCTTCAGCAGCGCGTCGTGACGCACTGTTTTACCAGACCGATCGAGCTTCAGTAGATCACAACGATCTCGGTGCGGCGATTCCCCGCCTCGCCCGACGGCATCACCTCATAGAACTCCGGCTGCGAGTCGGCGAGCGCCTCGACAATCACGCGATCCGACGGCATCCCGGCGCGAATCATCACATCCGCAACGGCCTGTGCCCGCTTCATCGACATGGCCAGGTTTGCGGTCTCATGGTCGCGCAAGCTCAGATCCGCGGTCCGCGCCGACGCATGGCCGATAACCTGCACGGCCGCCCCGTTCGCCGCCGCGGCTTTGGCGATCCGGGCGATCTCCTGCCGCTCCGCCTCGGTGACGCTCGCCGAGCCGTGACCGAAATAAATGGTCGATGCCAGATAGCGTCGTCCGCCGAGGGTGGATGCCGCGGGGCGGGCCGCCGGACCTCCGGTGATGGCGTCCTCGTTCACGATGACGCTCTGCTCGCTGACCCGCGGCCGCGACGGTTCAGGCGGCTCCGGCGCCGCCGGGGTCTGGGCCGCCGCCGACGGTGCGGCACGCGCCGGCGCCGCGGGCGGCTGTGAGCGAGGAATCGCCGCCGGTGCGGCGCCACCGTAGCCGGCGGAGTCGAGCGTGGTGCCCTCGGACAAGCGGCTGTTGCCGCCGCCGGTCGATGCCGGCGCTCGTGCGGCGGTGGTCACGGCAGCTGGGGCCGAGGGGGCGGTCGCCGACGACTGGCTCCGATGCTGGGCAGAGCGGTGGATCTCGTCGCCACCGACCCGACCGGTCGTGCTGGCTTGCACACCCGGTGTCTCCGGTGCCGGCCGGTTCGGCCATAGCGCCGACCGGCCTCCCGGGTCGGCGGCCGGTGCCACACGGGCCGGTGCGGCGACGGCCGCCGCCGCTGGCGGCGCGGCGGGCGCGGCAGCGGGCGGCACTGGCGCCGGGGTGGTCGGCGCCGGGGTGGTCGGCGCCGGGGTGGTCGGCGCCGGGGTGGTCGGCACCGGCGTGGGCAGCGCCGCCTGCGGCTCCGCCGGCCGTGGCGCCGGGGACTGCGGCTGCGGCTGACTGCGTTGCGGCACCGGTGCGGGTGCGCGCGCACCGGACGGGGACGGCGATCCGGAGCCGGGTGCCGGCTCGGTATAGCGGGCGTTCGCCCGGTCGGCGACGAGGCCCTGCTTCATCGCCTCGCGCTGTTCCGCCGTTGTCGAGGGGGTCGGCCGCGGCGGCACGGTCGACAGGTTCGGGTAGGCGGTGTTGGCGCTGGTGCCGGGGTCGCCGGGTGTTTGTCCGGCCTCCGGCTCGTCGCCGAACATTCCGCCGACCGCGTCCGAGGCGCCGCGGTACCATTCGACCGGGTTCACGGCATCGGGGACCGACGAGCAGCCGGCCGCGCCCAGGACGCCCGCAAACATCAGCGCCGTCGTCGCCAGCCGCTTCTTCAGCGTTCTCGCTCGCCGCGTTTCCTTTGTCATCCCACTCTCCCGGCCTCACCCTGTCGTGGTCCGGCGGACACCATCGCCCGCTGCATCCGGACCCCCGCCCTGTCCGCCAAGCTGCGAAAATAACACGGACATCGGAATGCCGACACGGTTAGCGTTCCAACCGGGGTACCGCAATGGCCACGGCGGACCCATTTCTGCTACAACCAGCCGCGAAGACGGAACCGATACCGTCGGGAGGCGAGAAGAATCCGCCATGACCGAACGTCAAGACGAGCCGAGCGCAACCCCCGATCCGGTCGATCTGAGCCGGGCAATGGCCAGCATTGCCGAACGCAGCCAGCGGATCATCCAGGAATTCGTCGAGAAGCAGAACGAGGGCTCCGCCGACAGCGGCGCCCTGGGGATCTCCGATCCGCTGAACATCGGCAACGCGTTCCTGGAGATGACCGCGAAGATGATGGCCGACCCGGCCAAGCTGTTCCAGGCGCAGCTCGGGCTCTGGCAGGACTACATGTCGCTGTGGCAGGCCACCACGTCCCGGATGCTGGGCGGCAAGTCGGATCCGGTGGTGGCGCCGGACCGCTCCGACCGCCGCTTCAAGGACCAGGCCTGGGAGGACAGCTACCTCTTCGACTACATCAAGCAGACCTACCTGCTCACCGCGCGCTGGATGCAGAAGACCGTGCAGGAGGTAGAGGGCCTGGACGACAAGACCCGGCGCAAGGTCGATTTCTACACACGTCAGTTCGTCGACGCGATGGCGCCGTCGAACTTCGTCGCGACCAATCCGGAAGTGCTGCGCGCCACGATGGACAGCCGCGGCGAGAACCTGGTCAAGGGCCTGGAGAACCTGGTCGCCGACCTGGAGCGCGGACACGGCAAGCTCGACATCCGGATGACCGACCAGGAGGCCTTCGAGGTCGGCGTCAACGTCGCCACCACTCCCGGCAAGGTGGTGTACGAGAACGAGTTGATGCAGTTGCTCCAGTACAGCCCGACGACCGAGAAGGTCATGCGCCGGCCACTGCTGATCGTGCCGCCGTGGATCAACAAGTTCTATATCCTCGACCTGCGGCCGAAGAACTCATTCATCCGCTGGGCCGTCGAGCAGGGCATCACCGTGTTCGTGGTATCCTGGGTCAATCCCGACGAGCGGCTGGCGGCGAAGAGCTTCGACGACTACCTGCTGCGCGGCCCCCTCGCCGCCCTCGATGCGATCGAGCAGGCGACCGGCGAGCGCGAGGTCAACGCCATCGGCTACTGCATCGGCGGCACGCTGATGGCGGCCACCGTCGCCTGGATGGCCGCCAACCGCGACGACCGCATCAAGTCGATCACCTTCTTCACCACCATGATCGATTTCGCGGAGGCCGGGGAACTGTCGGTGTTCATCGACGAGGAGCAGTTGAGCGCACTCGAGGACCGGATGAACAAGGCCGGCTACCTCGACGGCCGTGCCATGTCCACCACCTTCAACATGCTCCGGGCCAACGACCTGATCTGGTCGTTCGTGATCAACAACTACCTGATGGGAAAGGAGCCGTTTCCCTTCGACCTGCTGTACTGGAACTCCGATTCCACGCGCATGCCGGCAGCGATGCACAGCTTCTACCTTCGACGAATGTACCAGCAGAACGACCTGGTGAAGCCCGGCTGCATCAACCTGGCGAACACGCCGATCGACCTGGGCAACAACCGGCTGCCGACCTTCGTGCTGTCGACCAAGGAGGATCATATCGCTCCCTGGAAGTCGACCTACGCGGCGACCCAGCTCTACAAGGGCCCGGTGAAGTTCTGCCTGGCCGGCTCCGGGCACATCGCCGGGGTGATCAACCCACCTGCCGATCCGCCGAAATACGGCTACTGGACGCGTAAGGGCAAGGCGCCGAAGGATCCGGAGAAGTGGCTGGAGACCGCAACGCACGTCCCCGGCTCCTGGTGGCCCGAGTGGCTGGCATGGCTCGCCAAGTACTCCGGCGGCCAGGTGCCGGCCCGCGTACCGGGCGACGGTGCCCTGCCGGCCATCGAGGATGCGCCCGGCCGGTACGTGGCGGTCAGGGCCGGAGAATGATGACTGCACGCCGAGGCACGCGTGACGATGGCTAAGCGCCCTGCCCTTGCCGAACCTGTCCCGCTCGCCAAGGAAACCAGACAGTCTTCGGGCGATTTATACGACCTGTTCCTGACGTGGTCGCCTGAAACGCGATCCCGCCGACTGAACAAATGGCACCACTATTTCAATATTTACGAACGCCACTTGTCGCGGTTCAGAGGAACCGAGTGCGTGTTGCTCGAGTTCGGCGTCTTCGACGGCGGATCGCTCGTCATGTGGAGCGAGTATCTCGGCCCGAAAGCCCGGATCATCGGTGTCGATATCGACCCTCGGACAAAAAGTTTCGACGGAATCCGGCCGAATGTAACGGTGCTCACCGGCGATCAATCGGATCAGAACGTGCTGGAGGGCCTGGCTCGCCGCGGCCCGTTCGATGTCGTCATCGACGATGGCGGCCACACGGCGCGGCAGCAGATCAATACCTTCAATGGAATATACGCAAGCGTCGCCGATGATGGCGTCTATATCTGCGAGGATACCCACACCAGTTATTGGCAGCAATTTCAGGATGCCGGACCCGGCGTGACGATGATCGAGCATGCGAAGCGCCTGATCGACGAGATGCACGCCATTTACAAGTCCCGCCATGGGAACTATTTCAAGACGCCTTTGCATCTGCGCGATGGCGAGCTTCTGGCATCACGCTTTGCAGCATCGACTTACAGTATACAGTTCCACGATTCGATTATTGTATTCGAGAAGAAGCCGAGGGCCGAACCTTACTCCGAAATGAAGTAGCCGCTCGCCCCACCCGGCGAGACCGCACAGCGGCGGGTCATGCGTCCTTCTCGCCGTTCATCATCGGGGCTGCCGCCGCGTCCGGGACCATCGGGCACCCGGCGGTGGTGTGCGCGTCCGCCGCGCACCAGCACGACCCCTCGCAGGCCTCCATGTGGAGCCGCATGATCGGGATATCGGAGAACCGCTGGTCGACATAGACCAGGACGGCGTCGGGGGCGCCGCTTTCCCCGTAGGCCAACGGTACCACCAGCTTTTCCTGTGTGCGGACCCCGTTCTCCAGCATGCCGTTGCGCTTGAACACCCGCAGGCGATAGTGCGACACGACCACCGTCCGGCGGCTGCGCGCGAGGTCGGCCTGCTCGCGCATGATCCGAGCGACCGCCGGCGGCCACTCGGCCAGGGTCAGCCCGGTCAGGTCGCGGCCGAGATTCTGGGCAAGCGAGGTGCCGAACAGGCGGTACACATAGTCGCCGCGCTCAGCGCTCCACTGTTGGATCCCGATGCCGCCTAGCCATTGCCGCAGATCGTGCGGCCCGAAGGCGCTGCGCCGCAGGATGCCGTCGTCGCCGCGCCGCCCGTCGAGCAGCGCCAGCAGTTCGCGGCCCTTGGCGAACGTCAGCCGGTCGGATGCCGGCAGGATCATGCGAGGGCCTCCCCCGGGAGCCACGCGGTGGCGCGACGGCCGGTCAAAGATAGCTGCGAGCCAGTTCGCAGTAGTGGGCGGCCGAAACGTGAATGTTCTCGATCTCGCCGGGCGTCAGGTCGCGCATCTTGCGGGCCGGCGATCCCGCCCACAACTCGCCCGCCCGCACGACCTTGCCCGGGGTGACGAGCGCACCGGCCGCGACCATGGCATGGCGCTCGACCACGGCGCCGTCCATCACCGTCGCCGACATGCCGACGAAGCTGTCGTCCTCCAGGGTGCAGGCGTGGATGACCGCGGCATGCCCGATGGTGACCCCGGCACCGATGAGGCACGGATACCTGCCTGTGGCGATGTGCACGATGGTGCCATCCTGCACGTTTGTCCGCGCGCCCACCCGGATGTAGTTGCCGTCACCGCGCAGCACGCAGCCGTACCAAACCGAGGCATCCTCGCCGACCACGACGTCACCGATCAGCACTGCGGTCTCGGCGACGAACGCATCGCGTCCGACCACCGGGCTTATCCCGTGATGCGGGCGGATCAGGGCGGACATGCGGGGACTCCGTGGACGGTCGCTTCGCCGGGACCCTAGCCCCGCCGGTCGCCCCGCACAACGCTCCGCCGCGCAGACGGCGGCGTCAGCGCGGGGCGGCGACCGTCCGGCCATGGACCGGCTGCACCGGCCGCGCGTTCGGACCCATGGCCTTGCCGAGCAGGGCGATGTGCGCCTTCGACAACGGCAGCGGCGCCTTCTCGACCATCCAGCGCACGCCCTCGCCGCAGGCCGGGGTGGTCAGCGAGCCGCCATACGACCAGAAGGACTTCGGGGTCGGCATGATCCGGCCCGGGTCGACCGTCACCCAGCTGTAGGTCCAGGGTGCCGACTTGCCGGCCGGCGTGAGGGCCACGATCTCGGCCATGGCCTGCCGGCCGGATGTTCCGGCGATGAAGGCGCCGATCACCGCCAGTTCGCCGTCGGCGGCGCGGTGAACGAAATGCACCTCGGCCGGGAAAGCCTTTCCGTCGACCGTGTGCTCGCTCGGCGTATGGAAATGAAACTGCAGCAGTTCGAATGGCTTGCCGTCGATGGTGATCCGGCTGCCGTTGGCCACCTCGACCACCACGGTGTGGCCATTGTGCATGATGGTCAGCGGCAGCGGCTTGTAGTCGAGCACCACCGTCGGCTGCCTCGCCGCCGCGCCCGTGGAGGCGAGGTCGATCGGCGACTGCGCGCGGCCGTTGCCGCAGACGGCGTATTCGGGGGCCAGGCTGCCCCATTTTGCCGGGCCGCTCTCACCCTCGTAGCTCCAGATCGGCGCGCCCGACTCCGCGGACGCCGAGGCCGACCAGAGCATCGCCAACACGGCCACCGAAACGGCGCCCCTCCGCCAACCTGCCATGACGCTTCTCCCCTTGCCGGCCACGTCGCAGCCTTGCTGCTGCCTTGCGCGAACGCGTCCATCATAGCGCGCGCCGGCAGAGACGAAAGAGGCCGGCTCTCGCGAGCCGGCCTCCCTGGAATTCCAATGCTTGCGGTCGATCAGCGCTTGGAGAACTGGAAGCTCCGGCGGGCCTTGGCGCGGCCGTACTTCTTGCGCTCGACGACGCGCGGGTCGCGGGTCAGGAAGCCACCCTTCTTGAGCACCGGGCGAAGATCCGGCTCATACAGGGTCAGCGCCTTGCTGATGCCGTGGCGGACCGCACCGGCCTGCCCCGAGAGGCCGCCGCCGGTGACGGTGCAGACCACGTCGTACTGGCCATTGCGGGCGGCGACGTGGAACGGCTGGCCGATGATCATCTGCAGCACCGGGCGCGCGAAGTAGACCGCCTGGTCCTTGCCGTTGACCGTGATACGGCCCTGGCCGCGCTTCAGCCAGACGCGGGCGATGGCGTTCTTGCGCTTGCCGGTCGCGTAGGAGCGGCCCTGCGCGTCGATCTCCGCCTCGTAGACCTTCTGTTCCGGTGCGTCGGCCTTCAGGCCGGCGAGCTTTCCGAGGCCGGTATCGGTATCGATCGACATCGCTTACCTCGCGTTCTTCGGGTTCATGCCGGCGACGTCCAGCGTCTGCGGCTGCTGCGCCTCATGCGGATGCGCGGTACCGGCGTAGACCCGGAGGTTGCTCATCTGCGTGCGGCCCAGCGGCCCGCGCGTGATCATCCGCTCGACCGCCTTGACGATCACCCGCTCCGGGTGCCGGCCGGCCAGCAGATGGTCGGCCCGGCGCGACTTGATGCCGCCCGGATAGCCGGTGTGCCAGTAGTAGAGCTTCTGCGACAGCTTGTTGCCGGTCAGCTTCACCTTTTCCGCGTTCACCACGATGATGTTGTCACCGCAGTCCATATGCGGGGTGAAGGTCGGCTTGTGCTTGCCGCGAAGGTAGTTTGCGATGATCGAGGCGAGGCGGCCGAGAACGACGCCGTCGGCGTCGACCACGAACCACTTCTTCTCGATCTCGCTCGGCTTGGCCGAGTAGGTCCGCATCGCGATCACCAGAGTACACGAGATAAAAACAATCCGCCGACCCCGCACGGGCCGGCGACGGGCCGCTGTATGACGGAACCACGAGTGCCGGTCAAGGCGAAAGCGTCAAAAAAATCAGTGAGATTACGGACACGGTATCAGAATACCTCGATGTGAAACCGCACCATGATCACCAGCCTCTCGGCCGGCGCCAGCATCCGGTGGCCGGTGCCGGCGACACCCCTCGCCGCCAGGTTCGCGGCGTCGATGCAGTGGCTCACGGGTTCAAGGCACAGGAAGTCCCGGCCCGTCGGCGTGAACACGATCAGGTGTCCCAGCGCGGCACCGCCGTGGATCGACAGTCCGAGACCGCGCTCCGGCCAGATCGCGTGCACCGATCCGCCCCATCCGCCGAAACCCTGGTCGAGGCCGTCGACCACCGGCCGCGGGTCGGAGAAGTCGAGTTCCGACGGCAGCGGCGTCGGTCCGGCCGGCAGCTTGCCGTCGACCGGCGGCCAGGCCGATGTGGCCGGAAACCACAGCCCCATCTCCGGCGTGCGCGGCAGGTAGGGGTGCAGGCCCAGGCCGGCCGGCATGTCCTCCGTCGACCGGTTCTCGACCGCCAGGGTGACGGTCATCGCATCCTCGCCCAGGCTGACCGTCTGGTCGGCGACGTAGGCGAAGGGCCAACCCTCCTCGCCGGCCGGAAAGCCGTAGCGCATGCGCACCGAGGAGGCGCCGCCGTCGCCGGTGACCGTCCAGGCACGCCGCCGGCCGTGGCCGTGAATGGCGTTCGTCGCCCCGGCTTCCGTCGGCATCAGTGACAGCTCCCGCCCGCCGGCCACCATGCGGGCGTCGCGGATCCGGTTTGACCACGGCAGCAGCGGAAAGCAGCCGCCGCCCTCGGCACGCGCCGGATCGCGCGGCCCGTCCGGGACCGGCGCGAACAGGTCGATGCCGCGATACCGGAAGGCGGTGATGCGGCCACCGAACGCGGGCTCGACGACCGCATCGAGTTCGCCGGCGGAGAGCTGGAACCGCCCGGTCATCGTGCCTCCTCCGGCGGGATCGAATAGGTGCAGGTGACATGACACACCGGGTCGTCGGGAGCGTCGGCCGACACCAGCGTCACCTCGCCATAGGCCAGCCGGCGTCCGCATTTGATCAGCCGGCCTTCGGCCAGCAGGTCGCCCGGCTTCGGCCGGCGCAGGAAGTTGGCGTTCAGGCTGGTGGTCACCGCGAGCTTCACCGGACCGATCCGCGACAGCACGGCGCCGTACATCACCACATCCGCCATCGCCATCATCGCCGGTCCGGTCACCGTGCCGCCGGGGCGCAGCAGGTCCTCACGGAACGGCAGCCGCGCGGTGGCGTGCCCGTCCGCCACCGACTCGAAGCGGATTCCGAGATTGCCGGCCATCGGCACCTCCTCGCGCATGATCCGGTTCATGTCGTCGACAGACACCTTTGCCACCATCGCACTTTTCCTTAACGGTCGCCGTCGCTAGGGTCGCGGGCTTGCCCCCGGCCGACGGAGTAGCCAATGAGCCAGTTGTTCTCGCCGATCGATCTTCGCAGCATAACCTTCGAGAACCGACTCGTGGTCGCGCCGATGTGCCAATACCTTGCCGAGGACGGCAGCGCCAACGACTGGCACCTCATGCATCTCGGCCAGCTCTCCATGGGCGCCGGCGGGCTGGTCTTCACCGAGGCCACCCACGTCTCGCCGGAGGGCCGCATCACGCCGAAGTGCCTGGGGCTGTGGTCGGACGACAACGAGCGAACCCTGAAGCGCGTGATCGACTTCTGCAAGGCCCACGGTGTCGCCAGGATGGGCATCCAGCTGGCTCATGCCGGCCGCAAGGCGTCGAACCGCACGCCGCTGAACGGCGCCGGGCCGCTGGCGGCGAACGAAGGCGCCTGGCAGACGCTCGGCCCGTCGAATGTCGGCTACGGCGACTGGCCGGCGCCGCGTGCCCTCGACGACGACGGTCTCGCCATGGTCAAGGCGCAGTTCGTCGCCGCGACCGAGCGCTCGGCCCGCATCGGCTTCGATGTCGTGCAGCTGCACGCCGCGCACGGCTACCTGATGCACCAGTTCCTGTCGCCGCTCTCCAACCAGCGCAACGACGGCTACGGCGGCAGCATCGAGGGCCGCATGCGCTTCCCGCTGGAAGTGTTCGATGCCTGCCGGGCGGTGTGGCCGGAGCAGCTTCCGATGGGTGTGCGCGTATCCGCCTCCGACTGGGTCGACGGCGGTCTGACGGTCGACGAGGTGGTCGAATTCGCCAAGGCCCTCAAGGAGCGCGGCTGCGACTTCATCGACGTGTCGTCGGGTGGCAACCATCCGGGGCAGAAGATCGCCCTCGGCCCGGGCTACCAGGTGCCGTTCGCCGATCGCGTCCGCCGCGACGCCGGCATCCCCGTCATGGCGGTGGGGCTGATCACCGATCCGCACCAGGCCGAGAGCATCGTCGCCTCCGGCAAGGCCGACTTCGTCGCGATTGCCCGCGGCGCCATGGACAACCCACGCTGGGCCTGGCACGCCGCCCGGGCGCTCGGGGCCGAGACCCGCTACCCGGACCAGTATGTCCGCTGCCGTCCCGACACCTGGCGGGCGGCACCGGCCGTCATGGCGCCGGCGGCCGAATAACACCTCGGATCAGGGAGCCGGCGCCCGCAGGCCCAGGCGGTCGAGCAGCGCCGGCATGCTCCGCACCGCGGTCAGGGCACCGGCAGCGATCAGGTCTCCCGGATCGCGGGCGGCGGCGAATCCGATCACCGTCGCGCCGGCGGCGACGCCGGCCCGCACCCCAGTCGGGCTGTCCTCGACGACCACGGCCCGCCGCGGATCGACCCCCACCAGTTCCATCGCCTTCAGGTAAACGTCCGGCGCCGGCTTGGGACGCGCGACCATCTGCGACGACGCGACCCGGCCCGGCGCCCGCTGCCAGATCCCCACCCGCCCCAGCGCGCGTTCGAGGTAGGCGAGGCTGCTCTGGCTGGCGACGCCCCAGGGCACGCCGGCGGCGTCGAGGGCGTCGAGCACCGCGATGATTCCGGGGATAGCCTCCACGGTCGCGGCGACCGTCTCGGTGACCTGTGCATTGTGGCGGCGCACCCAGTCGCCGGGGACCGGCACGCCGGTGTCGGCCGAGACGGTCTCGGCGACCTGGGCGGTGGTCCAGCCGGTGAAGCGGTGATGCGCCTCAGCCTCGGTGATATGAAGGCCGAGTTCGGCCAGGTCCTCGGCGAGGATGGCCACGGCGATCGTCTCGGAGTCGATGAGGACCCCGTCGCAGTCGAAGATCACGGCGTCGTATGTCATGGCGCCGGACTTAGCGCAGGCGGCCACCCCCGTCACGTCACGAATAGCGACCACGCGCGACGGTCACCGCAATCCGAGCAGTCCCGGCAGCTCGGCCATCCGCAGGAATGTCGCACCCGCCCCGGCCGCGAGCAGCGGCTCCTCGCCCGAATCGTGAGCGTAGCCGAAAACCCGCATGCCGGCGGCGACCCCCGCGGTCACGCCGGGTGCGCTGTCCTCGATCACCGCCACGTCCTCGGGCGGAATGTCGAAGGCGGCGGCGGCGTGCAGGAACAGGTCCGGCGCCGGCTTCGGATCCGCCACCATGTCGGCCGAGAAGATGCGGTTCTCCAGGCGCTCATACAGCCCGGTCACCCCGAGCGAGACCCGCATCTTGTACAGCGGTCCATTGGAGCCGACGCAGTACGGCACCCCGGCGAGATCCAGGGTGTCGAGCACGTCGAGGATCCCGGGGATCAGCTGCAGCTCGCGCCGGTAGGCGTCGAACTGCTTCTGGTAGAGGCCGTCGACCCAGTGCTCGCCGAGCTCGATGCCGAGATCCTCCTCGATGCGGATCTTGATCCGGGTCAGCTTGCCGCCGCGATACCGCTCCAATGCCTCCTCGCCCGACATCGGCAGGCCGGCCGCACTCAGCGCCTCGGCCAGGATGCGGTTGGCGATCGGCTCGGAATCGACCAGCACGCCGTCGCAGTCGAAGATCACCAGGGCCGGCGTCCAGGTCATCGTCCCGACCTCAAACCGTGCCGCCGAACTCGAGCAGGGTCATGGCGAAGGCGTCCGGACGCTCGGCCGGGATCAGGTGCCCGGCATCGGAGAAATCGATGCGGGTGACGTTGGGAATGCGCGCGGCCAGTTCGTCGACGTCGTCGGCGACGTAGAACACGCGGTCATGCGCCCCAACCGTCAGCAGCACGGGGACATCCAGGCTCTGCCAGGGGAAGTCCCATTCGGTCGCGGTCGACTCCACCATCAGTCGGTAGCCGCCGTCGGCCGGGTCGACCGGCTGATACGGATCGCCGGTCTGCACCGAGGACCGCATTTCCGCCAGCTTGTCCGGATTGACCAGCATCGGCAGCGTCAGTTCCATGATCATCCGGAACCCGCCGGCCTTCACGCCATGCGCCATTGCCTGGTTGATCCAGGCCAGCCGGGCAGTCGGTTTGCGCAGCGTGTTGATCAGCACCAGGCCGGCCGCCGGTACACCCTTGGCGAATGCCTGGGCGGCGAACAGCCCGCCGATCGACAGCCCAACGAGAATCGGCTTCGGCGGGTCGATCCGGCGGCACAGCAGCACGAGGTCGTCGACGATCTGGGTCGGCGTCGGCCGCGTCGATGGCGCGGTGCGGCTCTCGGCCTGGCCGCGGAAGTTGTAGACCAGCGTGCCGTAGCCGGCGGCCCGCAGCTTCGGGGCGATAACCGCCTGCCACATCTGGTAATTGCCGGTCAGCGCGTTGACGAACACGAAGGTCTTTCCCGCGGCACCGGGAGCCTCGTACTCGTAGTACAGGCTCTCGCCGTCGGCGATCTCGAGATGGGGCATCTGCTCGTCCTCCCTCGGTGTCGTTGTCGGTACGACGGCCCGCCGCGTCCGTCAATCTTGCCCCTTCCCACCAACGATGACAGCCGACCAGGCGGCGCGAGGCAAGACCATCGTGCCGCGTTCGCGCTTGCGAGATCCGGCTGCCGACCGTAAGCGTCCGGAATGGAGATCATCCTCGAGATCATCGTCCCGGTGTTCGGGATCGTCGGCATCGGCTACGCTGCCGCGCGCGTCGGCTGGTTCCGCCAGGACGCCACCAAGGGGCTGTCGGCCTTCGTGTTCGACTTCGCGATCCCGGCCATGCTGTTCCGCACGATGGCGAAGACCGCGCTGCCGGCGCAGATCGAGTGGGGCTACCTGATCTCCTATTTCGGCGGCGGCTACGGCGCCTGGGTGGTCGGCACCATGGTGAGCCTGTGGGTCTTCCGGCGCAGCGGCGCGGAGCCGGCGATCGCCGGGATGACCGGCGGCTTCTCGAACACCGTCATGCTGGGCGTGCCGCTGGCCCTCACCGCCTTCGGCGAGGCCGCCACGCTGCCGGTGTTCCTGATCATCGCCTGCCACTCCTGGCAGCTGCTGTCGGTCGCCACCATCCAGGCCGAGGCCGGGATCGGCGCCCGCGAGGGCATGCGGCAACTGCCCATGAACGTGATCAAGGGCCTGGTCGGCAACCCGATCATCCTCGCGCTGCTGGCCGGCATCCTGTTCAACCTCTCGGGGCTGCCGCTTCCACGGCTGCTGGACACCCTGACGGAAACCCTCGGCAAGGCCGCCCTGCCCTGCGCGGTGTTCGCCATGGGCGCCTCGCTCGCCGGCTACCGGATCGCCGGCTCGCTCGGCGAGGCCAGTGTCGGCGTGGTGCTGAAGCTGCTGCTGCACCCGGTGCTGGTCTGGCTGCTGGCAACGCATGTGTTCGCCGTCGAGCCGCTGTGGCGCAACGTGGCGGTGCTGCTGGCGTCGCTGCCGGTCGGGGTGAACGTGTACCTGCTGGCGCAGCGCTACCAGGCCGGCGTGGCGCCGGCGGTGACGGCGGTGCTGATCTCGACCGGCGTCTCGGTGCTGACGGTGGCCGGCGTGCTGTCGTTGCTCGACGTCCGCTGACCGCTTGCAAACCCCGCCTCGCGGCGCAAAGTGGAAGCGAACGAAGGAGGCGCCGATGTCGCTCGCACACCATGCCGTGGCTGAGCCGATCCTGCTGCGCGACGACCGCGACGGGATCGCCACCCTGACCCTGAACCGCCCGGCGCAGCGCAACGCGCTGTCGCGCGACCTGATGGCGGCCCTGCAGGCCGAGTTCGAGGCGATCGGCGGCGACCGCTCGGTCAAAGTGGTGATTCTGGCGGCCAACGGCCCGGCGTTCTGCGCCGGCCACGATCTGAAGGAAGTGCGCTCGCGCAGCGACGAACCGTTCTTCAAGGCGCTGTTCGAGCAGTGCTCGGAGCTGATGCTGACCATCACCCGGATCCCGCAGCTGGTGATCGCCCGGGTGCACGCCCTGGCGACGGCTGCCGGCTGCCAGCTGGTGGCGAGTTGCGACCTGGCAGTCGCGGCCGAGGGCGCGAAGTTCGCGACGCCGGGTGTGAACATCGGGCTGTTCTGCTCGACGCCGATGGTGGCGATCAGCCGCAACATCGGCCGCAAGAAGCTCATGGAGATGCTGGTCACCGGCGACCCGGTCAACGCCGCGGCGGCCGAGGCGCTGGGGCTGGTGAACCGGGTGGTACCGGCCGAGCGGCTGGACGAGGCGGTGGCGGAACTGGCGGCCAAGATCGTCGGCAAGTCGCCGCTGACGATGGCAATCGGCAAGGAGGCGTTCTACGCCCAGCTCGAGATGCCCGTGGCCGAGGCCTACGCCTATGCCAGCGCGGTGATGACCCGCAACATGCTGGCGCGCGACGCCCAGGAGGGCATCGACGCCTTCATCGCCAAGCGCGCGCCGGTGTGGCGGGGGGAGTGATGCTTCCCCCCAATGCCGTCATCCCGGACCGGACCGCTGGAGGCGGTACGGAGCCGGGACCCACCCGCCGCCCGGGCGTTTCGGAAAAAACCCAGCACACGGACCCCTGACCATGGCCGACAACGACCCGACCGGTGCCGTCGTGCACGACGCCTATTCCGACGACTACATCCGCGGGATCCTGCGCAGCGTGAAGACCATCGCGATGGTCGGCGCGTCGGACAACTGGAACCGGCCCAGCTACTTCGCCATGAAGTACCTGCAGCAGAAGGGCTACCGGGTGTATCCGGTGAACCCGAAGGTGGCGGCGGCCGGCGGCGAGATCCTCGGCGAGAATGCCTATGCCGACCTCGACTCCCTTCCGGAGACCGTCGACATGGTCGACGTGTTCCGCAACTCCGAGGCGGCGGGACCGGTCACCGACGCCGCCATCGCGCACGGCACCAGGGTGGTGTGGATGCAGCTCGGCGTGCGCAACGACGATGCCGCGGCACGGGCCGAGGCGGCCGGCATCCAGGTGGTGATGAACCGCTGTCCGAAGATCGAGTTCTCGCGGCTGTTCGGCGAGCTCGGCTGGCACGGCTTCAACAGCCGGGTGATCTCCTCCAAGCGGCGCACGCCAGGCCGCAGCGACGCGGTCAAGGGCGATGGCGACGTCGGCGACGGCTTCGTCGCGAAGGGCTTCGAGACCCTGGCGATCCACGCCGGCGCCGCCCCCGACCCGACCACGGGGGCGCGGGCGACGCCGATCTACCAGACCACCGCCTACGTCTTCGACGACGTCGACCACGCCGCCTCGCTGTTCAACCTGCAGACCTTCGGCAACATCTACTCCCGCCTGTCGAACCCGACCGTCGCGGTGCTGGAGGAGCGGATCGCCGCGCTGGAGGGCGGTCACGGCACCACCTGCACGGCGTCGGGGCATTCGGCGCAGCTGCTGGCACTGTTCGCGCTGATGGGGCCGGGCGACCGGTTCGTGGCGTCGAAGCGGCTGTATGGCGGCTCGATCACCCAGTTCGGCCGGACCTTCAAGAAGTTCGACTGGCACTGCGACTTCGTCGACGTCGAGGAGCCGGAGATCGTCCGCCAGGCGGCACTGCACCCCAGGTGCAAGGCGATCTTCGCGGAATCGCTGGCCAATCCCGGAGGCGTCATCACCGACATTCAGGCGCTGTCGCGCATCGCCGACGAGGCCGGGGTGCCGCTGATCATCGACAACACCATGGCGACCCCCTACCTGTGCCGCCCCCTCGAGCACGGCGCCGACATCATCGTGCACTCGACCACCAAGTTCCTGTCCGGCCATGGCAACGCCATGGGCGGGGCGGTGGTCGACGGCGGCAAGTTCGCCTGGGACAAGAACGACAAGTTCCCGTCGCTCAGCCAGCCGGAGCCGGCCTATCACGGTCTGACCTTCTACGAGACCTTCGGCGACCTCGCCTACACCATCTACGGCCACGCCGTCGGCCTGCGCGACCTCGGCCCGACAATGGCGCCGATGAACGCCTACCTGACCATCACTGGCATCGAGACGCTGCCGATCCGCATGGAGCGGCACGTCGCCAACGCTGCCAGGGTGGCGGGCTGGCTGAGCACGCATCCCAAGGTGTTGTGGGTGTCCTATGCCGGGCTGCCGGGCAACAAGTACCACGGCCTCGCCCAGCGCTACCTGCCGAAGGGTGCGGGGTCGGTCTTCACCTTCGGGATCAAAGGTGGATACGCGGCAGGCGTGCGGGCGGTGGAGCGCTGCCGGCTGCTGTCGCACCTCGCCAACATCGGCGACACCCGCTCGCTGATCCTGCACCCGGCCAGCACCACGCATCGCCAGCTGACCGAGGAGCAGCGCACCGCCGCCGGTGCCGGCGACGACGTGATCCGGCTGTCGATCGGCCTGGAGAGTGCCGACGACATCATCGCCGACCTGGACCGGGCGCTGGCCTGATCTCAGGCGGCCGGCAGGCCGCAGGCGGCGGCAATCAGCCTGAGCGACTCCAGCCGGGCGGCATGGTCGTAGACGTCGGAGACGATGATCAGTTCGTCGGCGCCGGTCTCCGCCACCAGCGCTTCGAGGCCGGCCCGCACGGTGTCCGGCGATCCGACCACCGAGCGCGCAAGCATCTGCATGGCCTGCGCCTTCTCCATCGGCGACCAGTAGCTCTCGATGTCGTCGATCGGCGGCTGGCTCAGCCCGCGGGCGCCGCGGAACAGGTTCGTGAACGACATCTGCTGGGTGGTCGCCAGCCGGCGCGCCTCGCCGTCGGTCGCGGCGGCGATGACATTGACGCCGACCATGGCATAGGATGACGCGAGTTGCTTCGATGGCTTGAACCGGCTGCGGTACAGCCGCAGCGCCTGCAGCAGCTGTCCCGGCGCGAAATGCGAGGCGAAGGCATAGGGCAGGCCGAGCTCGGCCGCGAGGACCGCGCCAAATGTGCTCGATCCGAGGATCCACAGCGGCACCTCGGTGCCGGCCGCCGGCACCGCCTGGATGCGCTGCCCCGCCTCCGCCGGCGCCAGGTAAGCCTGCAGCTCCAGGACGTCCTCGGGGAACCGGTCCGATGCCTCCGGCGTGCGCCGCAGCGCCCGCAGCGTGTGCTGGTCGGTGCCGGGCGCCCGGCCGAGCCCGAGGTCGACGCGGCCCGGATGCAGCCGCGCCAGCGTCCCGAACTGCTCAGCGATCACGTAAGGAGAATGGTTCGGCAGCATGATGCCGCCGGCGCCGATGCGGATGCTCCGGGTACCGGCGGCGATATGGGCGAGGACGACCGCGGTGGCGGCACTGGCGATGCCGGCCATGTTGTGGTGCTCGGCCACCCAGATGCGCCGGTAGCCCCAACCCTCAGCGTGCACGGCGACATCGCGGGCATTCTCCAGGGCGCCGCCCGCGTCGGTTTCCTGGGTGACGCGCACGAGATCGAGGATCGACAATGGGGTCATGAGGGAGTTCCTGCTGCGGAATCGGGCGATGCGAGAGCGAAAGGCTTTCCCGACATGGGCCGTGTCAGCCGGGATGTCGACGCCGGATTCGGTCGCGAAGCCACACCGGCGATATTCCCTGACCGCATGAGTGGGCGATGAGTGCCGCGATTCACCTGGAATGGGGCGAGCATGGTGCCGCCCTGGCCGACTTCGATGTCGTCGTGATCGTCGACGTCCTGTCGTTCTCGACCTGCGTGGCGGTGGCGGTCGAGCGCGGTGCCGTCGTCTACCCCTTCCCCTTCGCCGACCTCGTGTCGGCCGATGCCGTCGCCGCCGCTCTCGGCGCCCGTCGCTCCGGGCCGCGCCGGCTCGGCGGCCTGTCGCTGTCGCCGCCCAGCCTGCGGACGCTGGCGGCTGGAGACCGGCTGCTCCTGCCCTCGCCCAACGGCTCGACGCTGTCCCTGCTGCCGGACGGCCCGGCGGTGCTGTGCGGGTGCCTGCGCAACGCCACGGCGACGGCGCGGGCCGCCGCCCGCCTGGGCGACCGGATCGTGGTGGTGGCCGCCGGCGAGCGCTGGCCGGACGGCCGCCTGCGCCCGGCGGTCGAGGACCTGATCGGCGCCGGGGCGATCATCGACGCCCTGCCCGGCCCGGCGACGCCGGAGGCCGCAGCCGCCGGCGCCGCCTTCGCCGCCGCCCGGCCGCAACTGGCCGGCACGCTGCACACATGCGTGTCGGGCCGGGAGTTGGCCGGCATGGGTTTCCCGCAGGATGTCGATTGCGCCGCCGAGTTCGACATATCCGCCGTGGTGCCGATCCTGGTGCGCGAGGAGAGGCGCTACGGCGACCTTCCGGGAGAGACACCATCGGCGCTCACCTCCCGCCGGGTGCTGCGCTACGAGGCCGCCCCCGCCTGACCACGCCGCAGCTGCCAGAGCAGCGCCGACACCGCGAACACCGCGACCGCCACGGCGATCGACAGCTGCAGCGCGGCGGCATCGCCGAACCGTTCGATGATCAGGGCATAGGCGAAGGGTGCGGAAGCCGACAGGAAGAAACTGGGGACGAGCAGCCGGCCGACCACGCTGCCATAGGTGCGCGGGTCGAACAGCACCAGAGGCAGGGTCCCGCGGGTGATCGTGGTCAGGCCGTTGCCGGCGCCGTACAGCAGCGCAAAGGCCAGCGCCGCCGCCAGCCAGATGCCGCTGGAGAGCCCGACCACGAAGCCCACGGGCAGCAGCATGCTGGCCAGCAGGTTCAGCAGCAGCGGGTCGAGCCGCCGGCCGAACAGCGCCTCGCCGAGCCGGGCCGAGGACTGGCCGACGCCGCGCAGCGAGGCGACCCATACGGCGGTCGCGGCCGATACCCCGAGGCCGCCGAGCAGGCCGATCATGTGCGCCGACATGGCCGAGTTCAGGAAGGCCACCAGGGTCACCACCGCGGCATATAGGACGGCACTGACAGCGTGGCCGGGCCGGCCGGTATCGGGGTCGACGGTGCGCGCCGGGCCGGGCGGCGGTGCGTGAACGAAGCGGCCGCGCGGGATTGCCAGGTGCAGCGGCAGCGTCAGCAGCGCGATCGCCGCATAGACCAGAAGCGCGCCGCGCCAGCCGAAGCTGTCGATGAGGACGCGGCCGAGCGGCCAGAACGCCGTCGACGCCAGGCCGCCGAGCAGCGTGATCTGCGACATCGCCCGGCGCGCGCCCGGCCCGCCGATCCGGGCGAGTGCGGCGAACGCCGCGTCGTACAGCGTCGCCCGCATCGCCACGCCGAGCACCACCCAGGCGGCGAGGTAGGCGGCGGGGGACGCCGCCAGCGCCAGGCCGGCGCAGCCCGCCGCCGTCAGCAGCGAACCTGCCGCCATGACCGGCCGCCCGCCATGCCGCTCGATCAGCCGTCCGACAGGTGCCGAGACCAGCCCCATCACCACCAGGGACACGGAGAATCCGCCATAGACCAACGCGGGCCGCCAGCCGAGATCGGCCACCATGCTCTCGCCGAAGGCGCCGATCAGGTAGTAGGACAGGCCCCAGCAGGTGAGCTGCAACAGGCCCAGGCAGGCCACGGTCGAGCGCGCGACCGCCGGCCCGCCGGCGGCGCGGCTCATTCTCCCGGGCCCGCCCGTTCGCCCGCCCCGATCGGGCGCTGCATCAGCACGCTGTCGACCCAGCGGCCGAACTTGAAGCCGACCGCCCGCAGCGTCCCGGCGCGCCGGAAGCCGAACGCCTCATGCAGCCCGATCGAGGCGTCGTTCGCGGTGTCGCCGATCACCGCGATCATCTGCCGCCACGGCCCCTGCTCGCAGCGCTCGATCAACGAGCCGAGCAGCGCGCGCCCGACCCCTCGGCCTCGCAGACCCTCGCGGACATAGACCGAGTTCTCCACCGTGAAGCGATACGCCGGCCGTGGGCGGTAGGCGGACAGGTAGCTGTAGCCGACCACCTCACCGTCGAGTTCGGCGACCAGGTGCGGATAGCCGGCCGCCAGCACGCCGGCGCGGCGTCGCGCCATCTCCTCGACGGTCGGCGGCTCCTCCTCAAAGCTGGCGAGGCCGTGCAGCACGTGGAAGGCGTAGATCGCCTGCAGCGCCGGGACGTCGGCGTCCACGGAGTCGCGGATCGCGGGTGCGGCAGACGCGGAGCGGGCGGTGCATGGGTCGGTCTCTAAGAGTGTCATGGGATGTCTCGGTCGGAGGTGGACATCGCGCATTCTGCCGCTCGACCGATGGATAACGGAAATTTAGAGTTCTTATCTCTTCGATCAGGAATTCTTGGCATGCGAGGCGTCAATCTCGACCACCTCCGCACCTTCGCCGATGTCGCCGAGCTCGGCAGCTTCTCGGCCGCCGCCGAGCGCCAGGGAGTGACCCAGCCGGCGGTCAGCCTGCAGATCCGCCAGCTCGAGCAGCGCCTGGGCGTGCGGCTGCTGGAGCGCAGCGGCAAGCGATCGTCGCCGACCGCCGCCGGGCTGGTGTTGCTGGAGCACGCCCGCCGCATCGAGGCGGCGGTGGGCGGCGCGCTCGACGCCCTCGCCGAGCACGCGACCGGGGTGGCAGGGCGCGTCCGGCTCGGCACTGGCGCCACTGCCTGTACCTACCTGCTGCCACAGCTGCTGCGCGCCCTGAAGGGCCGCTATCCCAGCCTGGAGATCGTCGTCAGCACCGGCAACACCGCGGAGATGCTGAGGCAGTTGGAGGAGAACCGCCTGGACGTCGCCTTCGCCACGCTGCCGATCCCGGGGCGCGGCTTCGCGGTCACGCCGGTACTGGACGACGAGTTCAAGGCGATCTTCCCGTCCGACCAGGAGGCGGTCCCGGACACGGTCACGCCGCAGCAGCTCGTCGGCCGGCCGGTGGTGCTGTTCGAGCCCGGCGCCAACACCCGGCGCATCGTCGACGACTGGGCAGCGCGGCACGGCCTGACGATCCGGCCGATCATGCAGCTCGGCAGCGTCGAGGCGATCAAGGAGATCGTCGCCGCCGGGCTCGGCTGTGGTGTGCTGCCAGGCATGGCGCTGCGCCGCGACCGCATCGCCCCCGGCCTGATCGTCCGGCCGCTCGATCCGCCGCTTGTTCGCAAGCTGGCGGTCGTGCTGCGGCCGGACAAGACGCTGACCCGCGGCCTGCGGGCCGTGGTCGACGCCCTCCAGGATCTCGGGAAGTGAGGCCCGCTATTCGGTCCAGCTCTCGGAGAACGCCAGCGCGCAGGTGCTGAACGGCTTGCCCTCGCGATCGCGCGGGAACGGCCGGCCGGCGGCCGCGGTGCCGTTGATGGTCAGCCGCGCGCCATGCGCCGGGATCAGCACCGTGCACACGCCGTATTTGCGGCCCGGGACGCTGTTCGGCTGGGTGTGGATCAGCAGCGGGTCGCCGCAATTGTGCCAGGTCAGCTCGACCACGTCGTCATAGGACACCAGCCGCTCGGTCCAGAAATAGCGCGGATCGCCGGACTTGGAGAACTCGGCGTCGATCACCGGGATGGTGGTGTCGGCGAGATCGGGATTCAGCATCCCCTGCACGGTCTCCTGCAGCCAGCGCGCCATGGCGATGTTGTCTGAATAGATCCGCCACTCGCCGTCGGTCAGCTCACTCTTCACGTACAGCACATGGCCGGGGCCACCCGGGCAGGTGATCACCCGCCAGAAGCTGGCATCGGTCGACAGCGGGTCGCCGTCCTTCTCCGAAAGTCGGAGGAACGGGTTCTCGCCGGTCATGATCAGGCGGTTCGGATCGAGGATGCTCATGGCGCTGCTCTCCCTGGGTTCGGCCCTGCTACCGCACGGCGGTCGGACGCTTCGGCAGCAGACTAGCGGCGTCGCGTTACAAAGCTAGGGCTCCAGCACGATCTTGCCGACGATCTTGCGGTCGCGGAACGCCGCCAGCGCCTCGGCGGCCCGATCCAGCGGCAGCCGCGCCATGATGTGCGGCTTCAGCCTGCCCTCGCGGTACAGCCGGAAGATCTCCGCCTGCGCCTCCGCCATCCGGCGCGGCGTGCGGTCGCGGTAGTCGGACCATTGCAGGCCGGCCACCGAGATGTTCTTGACCAGCAGGTAGTTGGCCTTGATCTCGGGGATCCGGCCGGCGGCGAAACCGACCACCACCATGCGGCCGCACCAGGCGAGTGCGCGCAGCGCCGCGTCGAACGGATCGCCGCCGAGCATGTCGATGCAGATGTCGGCGCCCTTGCCGCCGGTCACGGCATGGACCTGCTCGCGCAGGCCGTCGCGCAAGTTCGCCACCGTCAGGTCGATGACGTGGTCGGCGCCGGCCTGGATCGCCGCCTCGGCCTTCGAGGGCGTGGTGACGCCGGCGAGCGCGGTGCCGCCGAGCGCCTTCACCAGCTGGATCGCCGCCAGGCCGACGCCGCCGGTCGCCCCGGTGACCAGCACGGTCTCGCCCGGCTCGAAGCGCCCGCGCTCGCGCAGCGCGAACCAGGCGGTCTGGTAGACCAGCCCCATCACCGCGGCGTCGTCGAACGGCATCTCGTCGGGCAGTTCCAGGCACTGCTCCGGGCGGGCGACCACCTGCTCGGCGAAGGCGCCGAACTCGACCTGCACCATCACCCGGTCGCCGGGGACGAAGGAGGTCACGTCCTCGCCGATGTCGACGACCTCGCCCGCCAGCTCCTTGCCCGGCGTGAAGGGCAGCGGCGGCTTGTGCTGGTACCGCCCCTCCACCACCAGCAGGTCCGGGTAGTTCACCCCGGCCGCCCGCATCGCCACCACAAGTTCGCCCGGCCCCGGCTCGGGGTCCGGCAGGTCGGCGATCTCGGCAGTCTCGGGCGCCCCGAAGGCGCGCATCACCACGGCCCGCATGTCACTGCCCTCCGATCAGGTCGTCATTGGCCTCGCCGAGCGCCGGGAAGCCCTGCCCGCCCTCGGGATCGCGGTAGATCGGCGCGATCGGCGGCGGCACCGGCGTGAGTGTCGCGGTTCCGGCCTGCATGGCCCCGCGGAACAGGCCGCGCGCCTGGAAATGCGGATCCTCTGCCGCCTCTTCGATCGACTTCACCAGGGTGACGCAGGCGTCGATGCCGTCGAACGCCGCCAGCCAATCGGCACTCGGCCGGGCGGCGATGATCTCGCGGACCGCGGCCATGGTGGCGGCCGGGTCGTCCGTGTCGTCGCGCAGCGGCTCCGGAAGCTCGATCACCCGGCAGAAATTCGCCCAGAACTTCGGCTCCAGCGGCGCGCAGGCCAGCCATCGGCCGTCGGCACAGCGGTAGACCTGGTAGCGTGGCGAGCCGCCGGTCACCAGCTCGCCGCCCGGCCGGGGCCCGGGGTTGCCGACGGCGCGCTCGCCGAGCGCCCAGTAGGCCCAGGCGAACAGGTTGTCGCCCATGGCGATGTCGAGATGCGCGCCCTCGCCCGTCTTCTCGGCCTCGCGCAGCGCCAGCAGGATCGACACCACCGAGGGGAAGGTGCCGGCGCCGATGTCGGCGACCAGCACCGGCGGCAGCACCGGCTCGCCGTTGCGGTCGGCGCCGAGGTTCAGGACGCCGGTCTCGGCCATGTAGTTGAGGTCGTGGGCGGCGACCAGCGCCTTCGGGCCGTCCTTGCCCCAGCCGGTGATCGAGCAGTAGACCAGCGCCGGGTTGAGCACCCGCAGCACCTCCCAGCCGAGGCCCAGGCGATCCATCACGCCCGGCCGGAATTGCTCCACCAAAACATCAATGTCGACGATCAAACTTTTGATTATGTTGATAGAGTCGGCGTTCTTGAGATCCAGTGCCAATGACCGCTTGCCGCGGTTCAGCAGGGCGAAGTTGACGCCGCTGTCGGCTGTCACCATCGGCGGGTACTGCCGCATGTCCTCGCCGCTACCGGGGCGCTCGACCTTGATCACTTCCGCACCCGCCTCGGCCAGGATCAGCGTCGCCATCGGCCCCGGCAGCAGGGTCGAGAAGTCGAGGACGCGGACCCCGGCGAGCGGCTTGCGCGGTGCCGTCACGACCCCGCCTCCGAGCGCCGCTTGGCCACCACTGCCCGGCGCGCCGGCGCGTAGTGGCGCGTGCCGTAGGTCTCGAACAACGACTTGGTGACGTCGTGGTGGTGCTGCAGGCCGGTGCGCTCCAGCAGCTCGATCGGCCCCTCCGGGTAGCCGAGGCCGAGCTTGACGGTGAGGTCCATGTCGGCGGCGGTCGCAAGGCCTTCGTCGAGCCGGGTCAGCGCCTCGTTGTAGAATGGCCGGATCAGCCGGTCGAGGATGCGGCCGGCGAAGTCGGCGCACACCGACACCTGCAGGCCGGCCGCTTCCAGGATCGCCCGAGCCGCGGCGACCGCTTGCGGATCCGTGGCCGGCTGGCGCACCAGCTCCACCAGGTCCGACGGCGCGCCGTCGCCGAGACGGAAGCGGGCGAAGCCGACGGCGTTCGATCCCTCGGTGCCGGCAGCCTCGCCGGTCGCCTCGCCGAGGCTGCCGGTGCCGAGCTCGACCAGCACCGCCGCCTTCCCCGGGTCGGGGCGGTAGGCGGCGACGGCGCCGGTGCCGAGGTAGACCGTCACGTCGCCCGCGGCCGTAGCCGCATCCAGGAACGGGTGCGGCGCCGGGAAGGACCGGCTGCCGCCGGTGTCGACGATGGCATAGCGCGTCATCTCAGCCTCCGAACATCGCGTCGCGGTCATAGGTGAAGAAGCCGCGTCCCGACTTCCGGCCGAGATGGCCGGCCGCGACCATGCGCTTGAGCAGCGGCGGGGCGGCACAGCGCGGATCGTGGGTAACGCCGTGGAACGCCTCGCAGAGCAGCACCTGGGTGTCGAGGCCGATCAGGTCGAGCAGCTCGCACGGTCCCATCTTGTAGCCGAGCCCGGCCTTCACCGCCCGGTCGACGTCGGCCGGCTCGGCGACGCCGGCCTCGATCAGCCGGATGACGTCGTTGTTGAACGGCACCAGGAAGTAGTTCAGCACGAATCCCGGCGTGTCCTTGGTCTTCACCGGACGCTGCCCGAGCGCCTCGCAGAACGCCCAGGCGGCGGCGAAGGTCGCCTCCGAGGTGTTCAGCCCCGGCGACATCTCGACCAGCTTCATCAGCTGTGCCGGCAGGCAGAAATGCATGCCGACGACCCGGTCCTCGCGGCCGCAGCCGCCGGCGATCTCGGTGATCGACAGGGTCGAGGTGTTGGAGGCGAACAGCGTGTGATCGGGGCAGATCGCGTTCAGCGCGCCGAACAGGTCGCGCTTGACCTGCAGGCTCTCGAACACCGCCTCGATCACGATGTCGCAACCGGCGAGGCCGGCGAGCTCGGTGGTCGCGGTGCAGGCGGCGAGTGCGGCATCGGCCTGGGCGGCGCTCATCTTGCCGCGCTCGACCGACTTGCCGAAGAACCCCTCGGTCTGCCGCCGGGCCCGCTCCAGGCTGGCTGACTGGGTGTCGTAAAGCACCACCCGGTAGCCGGCGCGCGCCGCCACGATGGCGATGCCGGAGCCCATGGTGCCGGCGCCGCAGACGCCGACGGTGCGGATCTCGGTCAAGGTGCTGCTCCCTACTTGCGCACGAAGTGCCGGCCGATCAGCTGGCGGTGGATCTGGTTGGTGCCTTCCCAGATCTGGGTGATCTTGGCGTCGCGCATCAGCCGCTCGACCCGGTAGTCGCGGATGTACCCGTAGCCGCCGTGCAGCTGCACCGCCTCGTCGGCGATCCGCATGGCGAGGTCGGTGGCGCGCATCTTCAGCATCGAGGCCTCGACGCCGAAGTCGGTCGCCCCGGATTCCACCATCCGGGCGACCCGCCACAGCCAGTTCTCGCACATCGCCAGGTCGGTCGCGAGGTCGGCCAGGGTGAACTGGATGCCCTGGAACTCGACGATGCGGCGGCCGGACTGCCGGCGCTCGTTGATGTAGTCGACGGCGTCCTCGAAGGCGGCGCGCGCGATGCCGAGGGCATGGGCGGCGACGCTGGGGCGCGACTTGTTCAGCGACGCCAGCAGGATGCGCAGGCCCTCGCCGGGTGCGCCGACGAGGTTGCCGCGCGGCACCCGCATGGCCTCGAAGGACAGCCCGACGGTCGGCGCCGCCCGGTGCCCCATCTTCTCCTCCTTGCGGAGGCTGGCGAGCCCCGGCGTGCCCTTGTCGACGACCAGCGCGGTGATCGCCGCCTTCGGATCGTCGATACCGCTCCACTTGCCGAACAGCAGCAGGTGGTCGGCGACGTCGCCGTTGGAGATGAAGATCTTGCCGCCGTCGACCACGACATCGTCGCCGTCCGCGGTGAACCGGGTCTTCATACCGGTGGCGTCGGAGCCGGCCGACGGTTCGGTGATGCACAGCGCGCCGATCGCGCCCTCGGCGATCCGCGGCAGCACGCGGCGCTTCAGTTCCTCCGACCCGAAGTCCATCACCGGCTTCATGCCGTGGAAGGTGGTGGCCCAGATGATCCCGGTCGAGGCGCAGGCCTTCGACAGCTCGCGCACGCAGGCCAGGTAGACCGAATAGCTGAGGCCGAGGCCGCCGTACTCCTCCGGCACGAACATGGCGTTCATGCCGAGGGCGTTGATCGCCTCCATGTTCTCGGCCGGATAGGCCTCGCGGCGGTCGTAGTCGGCGGCGCGCGGCGCCACCACCTCGCGGGAAAGCTGGCGCACCGAGTCGAGCACCATCGCCTCATGCTCGGGCAGCTCCAGTGCCGCGTCCAGGCGGTCGAAGACGGTCGCCATGGGTCAGCGATCCTTGAAACTGGGTTTGCGTTTCTCGACGAAGGCCGCCAGGCCCTCGGCGGCATCCTCGGTGCGGAACGCCAGGGTCGACAGGTCGGCCTCGACCTTGAGGCCCTCGTGGACCGGCAGGTCGAGGGCGCGCGTCACCGCCTGCCTGGCGAACGCCAGCGCCGGCAGCCCGTGCCGGGTGACCTCGCCGAGGAAGCCCAGCGCCTCGGCCATCGGGTCGGCCCCGGCGAGGATGCGATTGACCAGGCCGATCCGCTCGGCCTCGGCGGCGTCGACGGTGCGGCCGGTCATGATCAGCTCCAGTGCCCGGCCCTCGCCGATCAGCCGCGGCAGCCGCTGGGTTCCGCCATAGCCCGGGATCAGGCCGAGCTTGATCTCCGGCAGCCCCATCTTCGCCGCCGGGACCGCGAGGCGGAAGGTGCAGGCGAGCGCCATCTCCAGCCCGCCACCGAAGGCATAGCCGTTGATCAGCGCCACCGACGGGATCTCAAGGTCGGCGATCCTGGCGAAGGCGCGCTGGCCGGCCTCGGCACCGCGCTTCTGCGCCATCAGGTCGCGTCCCATCAATTCCTTGATGTCGGCGCCGGCGCAGAACGCCTTGGCGCCTGCCCCGGTGATCAGAAGGCCGCGGACGTTCATCGCCGCGACCTCATCCATGACCGTAGAAATACGCCCTATGAGATTGAAATTCAGCGCATTCAGTGCGTCCTGGCGGTCGATCGTCATGACCGCGACGCCGTCGCGCACCTCGAGCTTTATCGTCATCGACCGCCCCTCGTCCAAAGTGGGAGCGCGCCCCGTGGATCCCGGCTCCGCCACGCCTTCGGCGCGTCGGTCCGGGATGAGGGATGAGGAGAAGACGCTTCCATTGTCCTCATCCCGGCCGCAGTGGCGGAGCCACGGAGAGCCGGGATCCAGCCGCCGCTTCGATGCTTGCCGCCGCCCTCCGGCATTCGGCCCGTTCCCGTCATCGCACAGCCTCCGGCAGGCGGAACCGGCAAGGCTGCGGCGCGATCCGCCCCGTCTTCGCCCACTCCGCCAATTCGCGCTTGAGGATCTTGCCGCTGGGGGTCAGCGGGAAGCCGTCCAACACCAGGAAGTACTCCGGCATGTCGTACTTCGACAGCCCAGCCTGGAAGAGATGCAGCAGCACGTCGTCGGCGCCCGGCGCCGCACCGCCCGCCGGCAGCACCGCCAGGCAGAGCCGCTCGCCGAGCCGCTCGTCCGGCACCGCGAAGGCAGCGGCGCGAGCGACCCCGGCATGTTTGATGGCGAGGTCCTCGACCCGGGCCGGATGGATGTTGTGGCCGCCGCGGATCACCACGTCCTTCAGCCGGCCGACGATCGACAGGTTGCCGCGGTCGTCCAGCACGCCGAGGTCGCCGGACAGGAACCAGCCGTCGCGGTTGAACGAGGTCTCAGTGGCCTCCTGGTTGTCGAAGTAACCGAGCATCAGCGCCGCCCCACGGCCGCCGATCTGGCCGACGGTGCCGACCGGCACCTCCCGGTCCGGGTCGTCCTGCGCGAAGATCCGCACCTCGTAGGCCGCACCGCCGCGCCCGCAGGTCGTGCAGACGGTCGCCTCGTCGTCGCCCGGATGGGTATACTGGTGCGACGAGTTCTCGGTCATGCCGTAGATGTTCTGCGGTCGCACCCCCTGGGCCACGAAGCGCTCGGCGACCGCCGGCGGGATCGGGGCGCCGGCCATGTAGAACAGGTTCACCGCGCCGAGCCTGATGATGCTGCGGCGCGCCTGTTCGGCCTGGATGTCCATGGCGTGGGTCGGCACCCCCATCACGTAGGTGGCGCCGGTCTCGATCATCCAGTCGAGTCGCGACATTCCCGGCGCGGGATCGTCGACCACCAGTTGCATGCCGGCGACCAGCCACTGCCCCACCGCCACCCAGGCGATGTGATGGCTGAGCGGCGACAGGCTGAGCAGCACCGTCGAATGGTCGTGGTGCCAGTCGCGAACCAGGTCACGGCAGTTGGCGAGCAGCGAGTTGTCGGAGTGCATCACCCCCTTGGGGCGGCCGGTGGTGCCGCTGGTGAAGGCGAGATAGCAGATGCCGTCGGGGTTCGGATCGGGTGCGCGCAGGTTGCGCGGCGGCGTCCCGAACCGTGGCAGATCGCCGCTGTCGCGCGCCGGCGGCAGCCGGAACACCCGGCGCATGCCGGCGAGTGCGGAGACCGCGGCGACCGGGTCGTGCCGGTCGGTGTCGGCGCCCCAGCCCTCCTCCACCAGCACCGCGGCGGCGCGGACGCGGCCGAGCAGCCCGGCGATCTCCTCGACCGTGTAGTTGCGGTGCAGCGACGGGTTGCAGACATAGCCCTGCCGCGAGCAGGCGAGGAAGGCGGCCACCACCTCGACCCGGTTCGAGGCCCACAGCGCCACACGCTCGCCCGGCCGTACGCCGGCCTCGTGGAAAGCGTCGGCGACGGCGTCGACCCAGTCCTTGAGTTCGGCCCAGGTCAGGTGCCGCGCCGAATCGCGCAGCGCCTTCGCGTCCGGTCGCTCGGCCGCGTGCCGCGCCAGCAGCGCATAGAAGGTCTCGTCGCGCCACAGCCCGGCAGCGTAGTGCCTCCGCGCCTCGGCCGGGTCGTGAAGCGTCAGCAGCCGGGACATCAGCCGCCTCTCAATGTCCGAACTTGTCGGGATCCGGGCTGCGGCGCTCGCCGAACGCCGCGGACAGTTCCTTGGCCTCGTCGGTCTTCAGGTACAGCTTGAGCAGCATGTCGTGGCTGACCCGGCCGAGGCCGCCGACGCCACCGTGGCGGGCGAGGAACGCGCTCTTGATGCCGGCCAGCGCCAGCGGTCCGCGCTCGGCGATCTCCAGTGCCCATTTGCGGGTCTCCGCACGCAGCTCGGCATCCGGCACCACGCGGTTGATCAGCCCCATCTCCACCGCCTCCTGTGCCGTCACCTTGCGGTTGGTGTACCAGAGCTCCTTGGCGCGCTTCTTGCCGATCGCATCCTCCAGGTACCAGGTGCCGTAGCCGGCGTCGAAGCTGCCCATCATCGGGCCGACCTGGCGGAAGATCGCGCTCTGCTTGGCGATGGTGAGGTCGCAGACCACCTGCAGCACGTTGCCGCCGCCGACTGCGAAGCCGTTGACCATGGCGATGACCGGCTTCTGCAGCTTGTCGATTGCGTCGTACATCTCCAGCGTCGGCAGCACGCCGGCATAGAGGGCGGTGTCCTCCATGCCGTCCTTGCGGCCGCCGATGCAGAAGAACCGGTCGCCGGCACCGGTCAGCACGATCACCCGGGTGCGGGTCTCCCGCCGGATGCCTTCGATGCAGTCGCGGATCTCCACACAGGTGACCGGGGTGAACATGTTGCCGTCGTCGGGCCGGTTGATGGTGATCCAGCCGATCGGGCCGTCCTCCTCGTAGAGGATGGTCTCGAAGCGCGTGGCATCTGCCGTCATGACGGGGCTCTCCCTTCCGGTTTCCAATGCACGGCAAGCCCGGGCGTCCGCATTACCGCAGGTGCCCGCCCCGCTCCGCAACCCCCGGCGAGCCGGGCTCCGGGCATCTCTGACGTTCCGGATCAGGCGGAAATCGCACAACTGCAACCGCTGGCGCTAACGGTTCAGGCTGAACATCAACTGGTAGACGCCGGCCTGAACGTCGACGGCGCCCCGCTCGCCGAGGCCGGCCTCGATTCCGGATGCCGCGAGCGCCGCCTCGACGGCCTCCCGGTCGGTCCCCTCGACGACCGCCGTGAACGGCGCCCGGCCGTCGGCACCGGCGCGCATGCTCTGCTCCCCGGTGGCGGTCAGGCTGCGGCCGATATCGGCTTCCCACATCTGCACGCGCGTGATGCCGGCACGGTCGCGAAGGTCGTGCAGCGCCTCGCCGCCGATCCAGCGGGCGATCGGCTCGCGCTGCGCGTTGCCGGGATCGTAGCGCACCGTGGCGATCCAGCCGCCGGCGACCTCGCCCGCCACCAGCCGGACCCGGCTGGTGGCGCGCACGAAGTTGCGGAAGCCAGGCATCATCCGCCGGGTCCAGTCGGTCGGGTTGTCCAGGGCGTGGCGATATAGCGGATCGTCGAAGCTGGCCAGCGACTCGACCTCATAGACTGCCAGATAGCGGTGTCGGCCGCGGTCGACCCGGCGATACCGGCGACCGCAGCGCCAACCCGGCATGCCGACCCGTTCCGGCACGTGCTGGCGGTGGTACCACTCATTGAACTCGGCCTCGATCGCCGGGGCGGCATCGCCCCACACCGCCATCACGGCCTCGGTCATGGCTTCCTCCGTAGTGCATGGTGTTTGCCGTCGGCGTCCCGGCGTGATCGGATATCGTGGCGCAGAAGTCGTGCGGCCGCCGCCCGGAACCGCGCCGCCGACGCGAAGGGAGAGAACTCAGCATGCGGATCCTGCTGCTTCAAGGCGCCAACATGGAATGGCTCGGTCTCCGGCAGCCGGAATTGTACGGAACCACGACCGCGGCGGAACTCGATGTGATCATGGAGGCGGAAGCGAAACGCCTCGGGGTCGATCTGGAGATCGCCTACACCAACCTCGAGGGCGCGGCAATCGACCGGATCTATCTGGCGGCCCGCGATGGCGTAGATGGCCTGCTGATGAACCCGGCAGGCTTCCTGTATGGCGGCTATGCGTTGCGCGACTGTCTGCGTGGCGTCCGGATGCCGTATGTCGAGGTTCACATGACCAATATCGAACGGCGGCAGATGCATTCAGTTCTCGCGGCCGAGGCCGACGGGCTGGTGGTCGGCCTGGGGATCGATTCCTACCGCTTCGGGCTGGAAGCCCTCGTTCGCATCCTCGCCAGGCGCGCGCCGGCATGATCGCTGGTGGCGATTCGATCATCGTCACGTTCGATGATCAATCAACGCTACAGAATGGCTTGATATATTCTCGGGAAACGCGATTCACTCGCGCGGTATTCCGCAACGCCTACAGCAATGCTCAAAAATTGATCATATTTCCACGAGTGTCGTGCGAAATAACCGCTTCCGGATCGGATTGCATACCGAAGCTTCTTGAATTCCAGGAATGCGACGGTAACAATGTCTCAGCCGTCGCGGCTCCGACAGCAACAGATCGGGGTTTAACCAATAAAATCAAATAATAAAGCGGCGGATCGGCGAAACGGAACCGATCCCCACGGGGGCGGTCTTCGACTGGGAGGTAAACTCGAATGGTTTTCAGGAAGTGGGTGAAGACGGCTGCCCTGTTGGGCCTGGCGTCCGGCGTCATGATGGCGTCGGTGGGGGACGCCGACGCCAAGCGGGTGCGCTGGAAGATGCACTCGGCGTTCGGCGGCAAGCTGATCGTTCTGGGTGAAGGCGGCAACTACCTAGCGGACACCGTGACGAAGATGTCCGGCGGCGAAGTGACGATGAAGTTCTTCGAGCCGGGCGCGCTGGTGCCGGGCACCGCCTATTACGATCCGGTCTCCAGCGGCGCGCTTGACGCCGCCTTCGGCACGCCGGGCTACAACGTCAACAAGAACACCGCCTATGCCTACTTCTCGGCGGTGCCGTTCGGCCCGGGCGCAGGCGAATATCTGGCGTGGATGCAATACGGCGGCGGCAACGAGCTTGCCCACGAGATGTATGCCCGCGACAAGATCCAGTATGTCCAGTGCGGCATCATCGCGCCGGAGTCCTCGGGCTGGTACCGTCGGGAGATCAAGTCGATCGACGACCTGAAGGGCCTGAAGATGCGGTTCTTCGGCCTCGGCGCCAAGGTCATGGAGAAGTTCGGCGTTTCCACCCAGCTGCTGGCCGGCGGTGACATCTACCCGGCGCTGGAACTCGGGTCGATCGACGCCACAGAGTTCTCGATGCCGGCGATCGACAAGGAGCTCGGCTTCTTCCAGGTCGCCAAGCACAACTACTTCCCGGGCTGGCACCAGCAGTCGACCCTGGACGAGTTGCTGATCCACAAGCCGGCTTATGACGGCCTGGACGACACCCAGAAGTCGATCATCAAGGGCGCCTGCGACGCCACGACGATGTACATGCTCGCCCGTGGCGAGGCGACGCAGTTTGCCGCGATGAAGTTCCACCAGGAAAAGGGTGTGACGATCCATCGCTGGTCGGACGACATGCTCGCCAAGTTTGAGGGCGCGTGGAACGAGGTCGTCGCCGACGACATCAAGACCAATGCGGACTCCAAGAAGATCTGGGCGTCGCTGAGCGCCTTCCGCAAGGACTACGCGATCTGGAAGGACAACGGCTACCTGAAATAAGCGGGCGCCGTCGGGCGTTCCGGATTGCATGACAGACGATGCGGTGCCGGTCTCCGGCAAACTGGTGAAAACCGGCACCGCATTCTTTTTTTTCGACCCGGCCATGTCGGCAGCTTGCCGATGTCGTCGGGTGTATTTTTGCAAGATCGGCGTTTCGTTCGATCGTTAAAGACGAGAACCATCACCTGGGGACGCTCAATGCGAAGTCTTTTATCGATGGCCGACCGCCTGGAGGCGATACCGCAGCGGTTCGGCAAGCTCGGTGCCTGGCTGATCCTGCCGCTGATCGGCATCATCATGTTCGACGTGATCACCCGGAAGTTCCAGTTCATGCAGCAGTGGATCATGTCCACACCGCTGTACGACTTCATGTCGCCGACCAAGCTGCAAGAGCTGGAGTGGCACCTGCATGCAGCGCTGTTCCTGCTGGCGCTCGGCTACGCCTACACGGTCAACGCCCATGTCCGCGTCGACCTGGTGCGCGAGAAGCTGAGTGACCGAGGCCAGGCCTGGGTGGAACTTCTTGGCATCTGCCTGCTGATGATCCCGTACATCCTGGTCGTCATGTACTACGGCTGGACCTTCGTGCATCAGGCCTGGGAGTCCAACGAGTCCTCCGACGCGATGACGGGGCTATCGCACCGCTGGGTCATCAAGTCCTTCGTCCTGCTCGGCCTGTTCCTGGCGCTGCTGGCTGGCATCAGCACGCTCATGCGCCAACTGGTGTACCTGTTCGGGCCGGAGGAGCTGCGCCCCGAGGTCAAGATGAACATGCTCACCTCCGCCGTCGCCGAGCATCTTCCGAAGATCGACGAGGGCGACATCGACAACGACATCACGAAGCTCGAGGGTCACTACGATGACCCCGAGATCGTGCGGGGGGGCTGAGCCGTGGATTTCTACTGGGAGGACTATCTCTCCATCTACATGTTCGTCGCACTGGCGCTCGGACTGTTCTCCGGGTTCCCGGTGGCCTTCGTGGTCGGCGGCGTCGGGCTGGCGTTCGGGTTCCTGGGCGCCGCCGTCGACTACTTCTCGCTGATCGAGTTCTACAACATCCTGCCGCGCATCTGGGGTGGTGCGGCCGCCAACCTGGTGCTGGTCGCCATCCCCTGCTTCATCTTCATGGGCACCATGCTCGAGCGGTCGGGCGTGGCCAACGACCTCCTCGACATCCTGGAGATCCTGCTGCGCCGGGTTCCAGGCGGCCTGGCGCTGTCGGTGACGGTGATGGGCACGATCATGGCGGCGACCACCGGCATCATCGGCGCCTCGGTGGTGATGATGACCCTGATGGCGCTGCCGACCATGCTGCGGCAGCGCTACCAGAAGGAAC
>Ga0209347_1000405_pt1 | contig 114995 bp, 92 predicted proteins | sample AutmiccommuBRH23_FD_187382 | JGI IMG/M metagenome (GOLD analysis project Ga0209347, IMG submission 187382) | Deep subsurface microbial communities from Mt. Terri, Switzerland - Autotrophic microbial communities BRH/23 (SPAdes) (version 2) | ecosystem: Environmental > Aquatic > Deep subsurface >...
TTTACAAACTAAAACCCCATATCAAGAACTTGGTACACAGTTTATCGAAAATCAGGAGAAGAAGAAAGAACAACGTTTGATTAAGGCACTAGAATCAAAAGGATACCAAATAGTTAAAGCATCATAACCTCCGTGCGTAGCTATAACAGTGTTCTCGGGCATGTTATTGTCTTTTTAGGGGTAGGTGATTTGGAAACAAAGATTTAGAGGGTTTTGAGGGTTTTAATGTTCACTGAAATAACAGTTTGAAATGACAGCGCGTAGATTCATTTTCGTAAGAAAACTTGGCTGGCGCCAAGCCTTGGCGAGGCGGCCGCCTTAGTTGCACTTATGCTTAGAAAGTATATAACGCAAGTTTGTACTTTCTGATAGTGCAAAAAAATCTTTTCTAAGAGAAAGAACACAAAAGTTTCACAAATTCTTAAGGAAGACTCCTTGTTTTTACTGTATAATAAAAATAATGTTGGATCTCTGATAGGAGTTGGCTAAATCATGAATTGCCCATTATGTAAAGCGCGTGAGGTCGGCCGTATTGGCCGTGAACGTTATTATTGCAGAGAATGTTGTCATGAGTGGACAAAGGGAGACGGAGTGGTAAACATATATGAAGTCTTGTCGGATGGGTCGGTGGAACGATTAGAAACATCAGCCGAGCCTCGATCAGTTTCGTCACCTCAGCGGGTTGCCCGTCGACGCGCCGGGTAAGTATGGATTGACAGAATATTCAATAGTTTAGCTATATGGATAAGCACTAAAGAGAGCAGAATAATGGCTCTCTTTAGTGCTTATATGAGTTTAATATCAGATATTCGATAGTTTTGCAGGATTCCCACGATATATAGAGAAATATCATATTAAGAAAGTTTTCAAATAGTGGGGGGAGAAGTATCATGACTGAACTTCAGCGAGATCTTAACTTTCAATGGACGGGTGAAGCTGTAGAATGTGAGAGCGGGATCCATTGGGGCATTGCAGAACAAGCCAATGGAATGGTAGCAATAATCGTAAACTCCCCTGGCGGAATTTTGACGGGTAAACAGGTGAGTGTTCTTGCTCAGATTATTGGCGAGGATGGGGTCCTGAAGAACACCCGTCGCATGACATCTCTACTGCTTATCCCTAAAGAGAAAGTCGAGGCCGCCTTGGATCAACTTCAAACGGTCGGACTCCGTGTGGCAAACTTACACAAAAGTGTTCGAAATATCGCAGCCTGCCCAGGGAAGGGATTTTCCCCCAACTCTCGTGGAGATACTTTAGAACTGGCCAAAATAATCGATGAAGCTTTTTACGCTACAATACTGCCGTGGGATTTTAAAATCGGAATTTCAGGTTGTCCGCGCAATTGTACGGGTGTACAGTGCCATGATCTTGGACTAATGGCAGAACCACGTGGTAAATATTCCCTTTGGATAGGTGGGACAGAGTCGGGAATGAATCCAAAACATGGAGCATTAGTGCGTAAGGGGATCCCCAGAGATCAAGTAGTTCCTGTTGTGAAGCGGATTCTAGAGACCTATGTAGCAAGTGCGGAGGAATTAGGAGAAGACCTAGGCACGAGGGCCCGACTTTATCATGTCATAGAAAAAACAGGATTTGAGCGTTTCAAGCAGGCTGTAGAGGAACTCTTGGACAATACTTCCGCTAAGTAGAAAGAGAAGTTTATCCGATAGATAAATAGAACCTATATTAAAAACCGTTAGAAAGAGGTAGAGAAATGGCAGCACAAGGATTCAGTAAACTTAGTGCCTATAAGGCATTCTCAAAAATGGATAAAGCTTGTGCACAGGGGTGTAAATGTTCTGCCCTGTGTCAATTGTTCATGGCCAAGGAATTTCTCAGTTTGTCTGCGCAGACGGGCGAGAAATTTACAGATAAAATTCCGGAGGATATTCTCGATATGTTCCGGAGTGTACCGCTTATATCAGAACGATATAAAAGCATGGAACTTCAAGAAGCTTACTTCGAGGTACAAAGCATTTGTGATAATTGTGCAACGGATGAGCACGATTCCTATTGTACAGTCAATGTGGTGCTGACTGCTTTAGGGATTCTGCTGGAGGGCAAAGACTATGTCTCAGATAAAGATCAGGAACTTGCAAATTAAGATAGTTGTTTAGAGTTAGATTTGCTGAGAGAGGATGAGTGTTTTGAGTCGATTACATCAGTTTAGCTTAGACGAGTCTGTTCGATTATTGAGGATGGATACGGAGCAATTGGCCGTACTTAAAGAGATTAGATTTATTATTGAGCGCGATTCAGATGAAATAATCCGGAACTTCTATGCCCATGTGACGACTTTCCCAGATCTTAAGGCTATTATTGACCGATTTTCCTCAGTGGAGAATTTGAAAATTACCATGAAGAAATATTTACTGTCACTCTTCCCGGATAAGATCAATGAGGAATTCATGCAGTGGCGCATCACCATCGGAGAGGTACATAATCGGATTAATCTACCACCGTTTTACTATTTGAGTGCCAATCAGTTTCTTAATGACGAGATTGTGCCAAGAATTTTCAAACACTATCGTAAAAAAGTTGACCTAGCTATCTATGCCAGTTCAGCTATTCAGAAAATCTTGAATTTCGATCAGCAAGTTGTTATGGCAAGCTATATCCAGTCCTATATGATTGAAATAGACAAGAAGGCCGAATTAGAGAACGCCCTAAGCGAAATAGATAGTTTGCAACGAAGTGTGAGCGAAGCTAGTCAAGCGCTAGCAGCAACTTCTGAGGAAACGGCAGCTTCTGCGGCGGAGATGAATGAGGCGACTGCACAGATTTCAGGTAATGCCTCTGAAGCAGCCGAATTCTCTCAGCAAGTGGATACTTTGGCGCAAGAAGGTGTTCGGAAGATTCAAATGATATCAGATACAATTTTGCGTTTAGCAACCATGACGTCTGAGATGCAGGGCAAAATGACCGAACTTGATAAAAGCTCTGCGCGCATTGCGTCTGTCACCGATGTGATCAAGGAAATCGCTTCTCAAACCAATCTCTTAGCGTTAAATGCTGCTATTGAAGCGGCACGAGCTGGAGACAGCGGTCGAGGCTTTGGAGTTGTCGCAGAGGAAGTCAAGAAGCTCGCTAACCATTCCGAACAGTCCGTCAAAGAGATCAGCGCTCTGATTACAATTACAAAACAGAATACCGTCGCGGTGAACCAATCGATTGCTCAAACAACAGAGGCCATGCACGGCGCTGCAGCGGAGGCCGGGGAAGTAGTCAGCCGCTTTGGAGAAATCATGTCCGCGATTGATGCGAGTATCAAGCAAGTTCAAGGAATCGCCCAACAGATCGATGCCTTATCCTTGACCGCAAGTCAGATTGGAGCGGCATCTGAGGATGTAGCCAACTCAGCAACCTCTTTAGCGCAAATGGGGTTACGAAATTAAGAGAGACTTGTATGACACAGCGCTCGGTCTTACGACGCAGAGCAAACTAACCGTTCGAGCTCCTACTATGTAGAGCGGGGTCCCCGCCAAACTCGCCATCCTTGGCTCGGTTGGCGGCAGTGCACATCCTTGTGCACTGCCCCGTATCTGGGGTCGGTCGCTTGAACGGAAGTTTGCTAGTCTGCTTACGTAAAGACGTCGCGCTCGTGTCATACTGCGTCCCGGGCTTAGGGTCGAGGAACGGAAGGACGAGGAACGGAAGAACGAAGAACGGAAGAACGAAGAATAAAAAACGCGGAACGAAGAACGAAAGGCTTGGGAGACGGCACATTTTATGTGCACCGTCTATGGAAGTCGATAGTCGTGCAAGTTGGGGATGGTTCTTGACTTGCATGTGTGCACTGCCCCGTGTCTGGGGTCGGTCGCTTGAACGGAAGTTTGCTAGTCTGCTTACGTAAAGACGTCGCGCTCGTGTCATACTGCGTTCCAGGCTTGGGCAGCGGAACGGATGGACGAAGAACGAGGGAATAAGAACGAAAGAACGAAGGGCTTGGGCTGACGGCACATTGCATGTGCACCGTCTATGGATGACGTAATCGGGGCAAATATGAATTGCACTTAAGAATAAACTGGTAAACTTGGAACAAACAAAGCATAGAGAGATTTAAGGAGTATCTAAAATTAAAGGAGCGTATTATGACTGAAGATGCCTTTTACATCCGTCGGATGTGGAGCTTCTCCCGTGCGCTTGATCTCGGTTTGGTGGACGAAGAAATCGAAAGCGGTTTACAGTTTGCCTTAGGGCGACGGCACGGAGAACGTGTTGCCTATATTGCGATGCGCTTGGGCAGGAGCCTTAAACTTAGTAAAAAAGCATTGGTCCATGTTACGGTAGCTGGGTTAGTACACGATATTGGCGCTCTCGGTTGCTTCCGAGACTATAATGGGGATTCTCGTATCTTACAAGAACATTGCCTTATGGGAGCGGCAATGGTAGAGCGCTTTCCATCGGGAGAGATTCTTGTACCAGCGATCAAATACCACCATGAGACTCCAAATCCTGAGTTCAGTGCCTTGCGTGTATCACCCGAAGAAGTCCCGTTGATGGCTCGAATTTTGTCTTTAGCGGATCAGATTGATCTTCGATTAAAGCGGAGACTATCTAAGCGTCGAGAGCGGGAGGAGATCCTAGAATGGGTCTCCATGGAGACTGGGTCGTTGTTTTATCCCGAGGTAGCCGCTGCATTTGAAGAGGTTGCACGAAAAGAGGCGTTTTGGCTAGACATTGAACAAGATGATCTACTCCAGATTGCTTTAGGGCTCTTATTCGGTCAGTGGCAACTTCCGGCGACGCGGGAATTAGAACTTGGATTTACTGACGACTTAGCGGACACGTTTGCTGATCTGATCGACCAAAAAAGTAAGTTTACGGCTCGTCATTCCCGATCAGTAGCGGAAACTGTGAAGCAATTGGCTAGAGGATTTGGTTGGGAAAAGGAACAGCTTCATGAAATCTACATAGCTGGTTTGCTTCATGACCTAGGAAAGCTCGCAATACCGAAGAAGATTCTCGATAAACCAGGCGCACTTGATTCTTTTGAGATTGAAGTAATCCGAACTCATACTTATTATACACACCGTTTGTTGACGGAGGCGGGCTTCCCAACTCGGATAGTGGAATGGGCGTCGCATCACCACGAGCGACTCGATGGCAAAGGTTATCCTTTCGCGCTGGCAGAGAAGGATATCGATGTGGGAGCCCGGCTGATGGCGATTGCTGATATCTATGCAGCCCTCACGGAAAATCGACCCTATCGGCTAGCGATGGGTTCAGGTGAAGCTCTTAATTTGATTCAGCGTGGGGCAGGCACGATGGTGGACGGGTCTTTAGTGGAGTTAGCAAGAAGGGTCCTATAGAGGACTTGTGTGACACAGCGCTCGGTGCTTACGACGCAGAGCAAACTAACCGTTTAAGCTCTTACTATGGGGAGCGGGGTACATCCTTCGGCGATAGTATGTATGAAAGAACCCGCCTACGGCGATAATCTATCCTACGCCGCGAAGTGTTCCTTTTGGGATCAGCGGCTTCGGCGATACTCTCCACTGGAGACTATCGTGCAAACTCGCCATCCGCCGTCCATGACGATAAGCGGACGAGCTTATCGCCACACTGCAACTCATTACGCATACTCCTGCAGTGTGGATTGGACAAGTGTCCCTGTAGCCCGAAGACACTGTCTTCGCACGGATTAGCCTTCTTGCAGGACGGCGAGAAGGGACCTTGGCTCGGTTGGCGGCAGTGCACATCCGCTGGCCAAGGATGGCCGAGTGTCCCTGTAGCCAAGGATGGCGAGAAGGGACCTTGTGCACTGCCCCGTGTCTGGGGTCGGTCGCTTGAACGGAAGTTTGCTATTCTGCTTTCGTAAAGACGTCGCGCTCGTGTCACACTGTGTCCCGGGCTTGGGTCGGGGAACGGAAGAACGGAAAAAAACGAAAAAACGAAAAAACGAAAGAATGAACGGTTTGGGAGACGGCACATTTCATGTGCACCGTCTATACAAGTCGTGTAAGTCGGGGACGGTTCCTGACTTGATTCGGATTACGACGGCTGGCACATCGACAAGCAATAGTATCTGCTCCTCGGTCATAAAATCAAAAAAGTATGCTTCTTTCTGTGGATTGTTTGGTTTGGCGATTAAGCAATATCACTTAAGGTGCATACTTTTGTTTTGTGTGCGTTCCAAAATCATTTGTGGTAAAGTGGAAGAAAATAAGCAGCTAATTCGATCGATAGAGCAGAAAGGGAGATTGAGTTGTTTTACCCTTTTGAAATGGAGCGGTATCTGGAAACCTTATTGGGTGAACGGGACCCATTACTGCAGGAGATGGAAGAGCAGGCCCTAAAGGAAACGATCCCAGTGGTGATGCCGACAGTTGGAAATTTCCTCAATTTATTAGTACATATGACTAAGGCCCAGTCAATATTGGAAATAGGGACAGCGATTGGATATTCTACGATTTGGTTAGCGAGAGCCGCAGAAAGGACTGGCGGGCATGTCACTACAATCGATCTGAACAAGGATCGTCTGAGACGCTCAATTAAATACTTTGAACGGGCGGGACTGCAAGAGCGCATTACAACTTTAGAGGGAGATGCACGAAAAATACTGCCGACCTTGGATTCTAAATTTGATTTTGTCTTTATTGACGCTGCTAAAGGAGAGTATTTGGAGTATTTGAGTCATATTTACCCTTTAATTGCTCCAGAGGGCTTGCTTGTCGTAGATAACGTGCTATTTCGGGGTTGGGTAGTGCCGGGAAGTGATTTTGTGCCCAAATATGACCGAATGGTAGGTGGTTTGCGTCAGTTTCTTCAGGATCTTTGCCAGAATTCGGATTTCTCCACCACGGTCTTGCCGTTTGGTGATGGGGTATCAGTAAGTCGGCGAGTTAGCACAAGTGAACTCGTTTAACTAAAGCTGAGCATCGAGTGGGAGTCTCACGGTTGGTTGAATGGAAATTGATTTCTCTTATTATAGGTTATAGACAAATCCCTTTGATGTGCTCTTTTAGTAATAGTGCTTTGTGCAGCAAATTATCAATCAATAAATTAAAAGAAGGAAACAGGAACAGAAAAGGTAGAGTGAAAAAAGAAGCAAGAAGAATGAGGCGGAAAAATCGGAAATGGAGATGAAAATGGATTTGAATTTGAATTCAAATGAGAGAATTTCTGACCAGCGTCATGGGGAGATCGAATTACTTAGGGCGCTGGCGATTGTGCTGATGGTCTTGTTTCATCTTGTCTATGACTTGAAGGAGTTTGCCGGGATCAATCTTAATTATCAGGATCCATTTTGGTTTTGGATCGGAAAAACCTCCGCTCTGCTCTTTATCTTTATAGCAGGGCTTGCGAGTGGGTTTAGCAGATCCCCAGTCAAACGTGGCTTCAAGGTTTTGTTGTATGGAATGGGAATCACGATCGTGACCTATTTAGTCATGAAAGATCAGTATGTCCGCTTCGGTATTTTACACTTTTTAGGGGTGACGATGATCTTATCCCCGTTCTTATCTAAGTTGTCATCGCCGATACTCTTGGTTCTCTCGGCCTTTTCCGCCCTGCTCGGCTTTTGGGTTAAGGAACAGCTATTAGAGACGAGTCTCTTTCTTCCCTTCGGTCTTATGAATAAAGGCTTCGGATCCATGGATTATTATCCTCTTTTTCCGTACATAGGGATGACACTCTTAGGTATTTTGGCTTACCGGCATTTTTATAAGCATAGATCAGTCCCGAGATTTTCGTTCCAGCTAAAATCTGAACGGATTCGCTGGTTGAGCCGAAATTCCTTGGCTATCTATTTAGTTCATCAACCCCTAATTCTTCTCTCAATTTTCACCATCCTTTTCGTCATAAAACGCTTCGGATAATATGAAGTTTGGGTATTATTGTAAGCGATCCTGTGAGATAATAGATTTAAGCCAAAAGCCAGGAAATGAAATGGAGGACTATCGTTTGGCCATGTTTGTGCACGAACATTTGATGCAGGCGGTTTATTTTGCTCCGCGTGGAAAGAAGCGGCTTCTTTTTTTGGGAACCAATATCCAACAGCGATATTTAAGCCCAGAGGATAAGCTGATTGGGTTTGTGGGAGATGCAGGTGCCGGCAAATCATTGCTGATCCGGGGAATGTTTCCTGGCCTTGAACTTACCAATGATGACGACGGTATTAACATTCGACCGTTACCCTTAATGGAGGATGCTGACCGTGGACATTTTCGCTATCATACCTACCATTTAGATGTTCGCTTCGAGTCTGCGTTTACCCAACCTTGGAAAATTGCTGAAGCCATTCAGAAAGCCATTTCTACTGGGCATCGCGTCGTGGTTGAACACTTCGACCTTGTCTATACTCAGCTCGGGATTAATGCCGAAGTATTGATAGGGGTAGGAGAAGAAGTGATTGTAACTCGGCCGACGGTGTTCGGACCAGAACCTCACAGTATAGCATCGATTGTCTTCGATTCAATCAAGTATCGGCGCATGGCCCATAGTGCTGAGGACATTACCTCGATGATCTTGGAAGAAATGGGATTGGAAAAACCCGAAGTACACAGTGACATCAAACATGGCTTTGTGTTAGAATTGCCGGAAAAACCAGATATTGATTTAGATTTGGTAGAGCAACGTGTGTTGGACTTAATCAAAGCGGATCTGCCCATTTCTTTTGCCAATGACGGTCATATTCGAGTAGGAGAAATACTTTATCCGTGCACGGGTCCTCGAATTCATATTCGGCGATCCAGTGAGATTAAAGGGTTTCACTTGCTGAAGGAATTCAGATTTGATCCGATCGCGCAGCTCTATACTATTGCTGGTATTGTGGGAGAAGAAACGTCGCCTACCCGAGCGGTTGATTTGTTCGGAGGGTATAATCGCAATATTTAGCTGCCGCACAAGCCGGGTCCCTTCTTGCCATCACGGCGCCTTGCCAATCCACACTGCAGGAGTATGCGTAATGAGTTGCAGTGTGGCGATAAGCTCGTCCGCTTATCGTCATGGCGGCGCTCTAATCTCGAACGTCCTGTTCGAGTCTTGGCTTCAGGGACACTCGGCCATCTGCAAGAAGGTTAATACGTGCGAAGACAGTGTCTTCGGGCCAGCGGATTAGCATTTCTCTTTCTATTCTGATAAACTAAAAAATGACAAACAGCGAAATTGACTCGTGCAAAGAAAGGCTAGGGGTTATTTATATGCAACGTTCAAATGGTCGAGCTTATGATGAATTACGAACCGTGAAAATTTCACGACAGTTTACAAACATACCTGAGGGTTCAGTTCTTATCGAGATCGGAGATACTCGAGTTTTGTGCACAGCCAGTGTTGAGGAAAAAGTGCCTTACTTTCAAAAAGGATCAGGTAAGGGATGGGTCACAGCTGAGTACGCCATGATTCCGCGGGCGACTCAGACTCGAACGCAACGTGAGGCAAGCAAAGGTAAACTTACTGGTCGAACGATGGAAATTCAACGCTTAATTGGTCGGGCGCTTCGCTCTGTCGTGGATTTAAAAAAGCTCGGTGAACGTACAATTTGGCTGGACTGTGATGTGCTTCAAGCAGATGGTGGAACCCGAACGGCAGCCATTACGGGTGCTTACGTAGCCTTAGTTGATGCAGTTCAATTTTTAATGGAAAAAAAGCTTATTAGAACGAACCCAATCATAGATTCTCTGGCAGCAGTTTCTGTGGGAAAGGTTCAGGGACATGCAGTTTTGGATTTAGCTTATGAGGAAGATTCCCATGCAGAAGTAGACATGAATGTGGTCATGACAGGCTCTGGAAAGTTCGTGGAAATTCAAGGAACAGCAGAAGATATTCCCTTTGATCGAGCTGATCTAGATAATTTTTTACAACTAGCAGAAAAAGGAATCCGATCTCTGATAGATGTTCAGAAGTCGGCAGTGGAAACGAGCTCATGAAGATTATACTTGCCACTCAAAACCAGGGGAAAATCAGAGAACTTCAAGAACTGCTGGTGGATGAAACGATCGAAGTCCTTTCTTTACGAGATCTTGCAGACTGGGAAGACGTAGAGGAAAATGGGGTGACCTTTGCAGACAATGCCGCCCTAAAAGCTAGAGTTGCCGCTCAGAAAACAGGACTGATTGCCCTAGCGGACGATTCTGGTTTAGAAGTTGACGCTTTAAATGGTGCGCCAGGAGTCTATTCTGCGCGTTATGCCGGTGAGCCAAAAGACGATGAACGTAACAATGACAAACTTTTACAACAGTTAGAGTCCACCAGTGATGACAAACGGACGGCCCGTTTTCGCTGTGCATTAGTGGTAGTGACCCCTGAAGGGGAAGAATTTCTTACTGAGGGTAGTGTTGAAGGTCAAATTTTGAGACAACGTCGCGGTACGGATGGATTTGGCTATGACCCTCTCTTTTATGTTCCTGAGTATGCGCGAACGATGGCAGAATTGACGTTGACTGAGAAAAACAAATTGAGCCACAGAGCTCAGGCATTTCGCAAAGTGATTCCGATACTCCAAACACTTAGGGGAAATATTAGTAGCTAGAAATCTGAAAAAATCTAAGAAAAAAAGATATAAAAAAATAATCGAAAAAGTTCGTTCCGGTTCTTGACGAATTGCTCAAGATGAGCTATACTGATCAAGTCACCAAATCGGGGTATAGCGCAGCTTGGTAGCGCGCCTGCCTTGGGAGCAGGAGGCCGGGGGTTCGAATCCCTCTGCCCCGACCATATTATCGAGGTTCGAAGTTCGAGGCACGAAGTTCGAATTTGCAGTTTAGTCGGAGGTTTATTGTCCCGTTTGGCAAGCGATTGGCTTGTTAAGCTGAAGTTGTAGACCTGGGAGTTTGAGTTGGCCCATTAAGATGCGCCTGTAGCTCAGTTGGATAGAGCATCTGCCTTCTAAGCAGGTTGTCGGGGGTTCGAATCTCTCCAGGCGCACCAATAATTACACTCTTATGGTGGGTGTGGCGAAGTGGTTAACGCACCGGGTTGTGGTTCCGGCATTCGTGGGTTCAAGCCCCATCACCCACCCCATAAAACAAAAGTAACACCGAGAATTTATTCTCGGTGTTTTCTGTTCATTAAACCGATATCATTATAAACCTTGATGTATTTTTCTGTCGAAAAGATATGAAGGCTCTTTCTCAGCCAAACTTTCGAAATTATTTCATCAGGGTATCCTCATTAATTTCCTGTATGAGTCATGGAGTCTGTCTTTCTTTTGTTCGATGTGCTTTATATAAGGTTACAAAGAAATAAGTAGGCCGAAAATTTAATTCGATTTTCGGCCTACTTATTTCTTCACCCCCCTAAATAGAGCCTTAGGTTCGTAAATAATTATGTAAGGGTTAAGCATAACAAGCATAAAAGCCATAAAACAAGAAATTAAGGTCGCAATACTTATTAGACCAGTACAACAAAAGAAAAGAGGACAGAAAATGAAAAAGATGAAAAAACAACTCGCAGTTGCCGTGACAGTAGCATTACTAACACTCCCGTTTGGTACATCCATGGTATTGGCTGAAACGGACAATCCATTGACGACGACAACAACAACTTCCGAGACAACAACGACTGACGTTGCTATCTCAAACACGACAACTTCGGAGACGACAACCACTGACGTTGCTACTACAGACACGACAGCAGACGATGCAACAGCAGACGGCTCAACGACAGATGATACAACGACAGACGGTATAACCACGGATGACACTACTACAGACGCAACCACGGATGACACTACTACAGATGATGCAACGACAGACGACACAACCACAGACGATACGCAAGTTACCGATGCCGATGGCACTGAAGTGGCTCCTTCTAACTGGTTTACTAATTTGATTGGAAAACTCCAACTCGCTCTGACCTTTGACCCGGTGCGCAAGAGTGAGTTAAGTGAAAGGCAAGCACTCGCAAAGTTGGCAAGAGCTCAGAAACTAATGTCAGAAGGGAAGATAGAAGCTGCAGAGATCGCATTAATCGAATACAGCGATAAGATCACCAAGGCCCAGGAATTCCTAGAGCAAGTCGAAGATCCAGACTCTGAAAAAGCTATAAAACTCAACATCGCCCTTACAAATGTTAATTCTAACAATATTAATGTTTTAAGCAATTTATTAGAAAAGCTTCCCCCGCAGGCCGCTCAAAAATTAGCACTTAATGTTGTACGCTCCATGGAGAAGGCTGTCAAAAAGATAGAGAAGCAAGAGGCCAAAGTCGCCCTAACGATCCCTTCTGAAGAAACAATTTCAGAAACGGTCCCAGCAACGACAGCTCCAGCGACGGAATCGGTAACAACAGTAATGCCAGCAACCAAGGATAAATCCTTGGAAAAGCAAGCTAAAATTGTATTGAAAGATTTTAAGAAATCTCTCAAAGAAAATGGAACTATTCAACTAGAAGAGGTTGAACAGTCAGACGATGAGGATAATGATGCAGAGGATAACGATACAGACAATATAACTTTAGAGGAGACTGCCCCAGTTTCTCAAGAACCTTCTAACAGACAGCCAACTTCTGTGACCGTCGCTCCAGCACAACTTGAGAAGGCATCAACAACGAGTAATCAATCGTCTGTACGAGATAACAAGAAGCAAACCAAACGGGATGAACCAAGCAAAGAAAAGAGTCGGGATAACGGCGGGGATAAAAAGGCTAAATCAGACAAACGGGATTAATAAAAGGGTTATTTATAATCACAAGATAATAATTATTAACAAAGCGGCTCGATTGATGAGTCGCTTTGTTTCTGTGCTAGAGACAGTCGTTTTATCGTGAACAGGGGTTTTCTAACTAGAGAGGACTTACATCCCCCGTTGCCATGAGGATTAGTAAAACTAAGGTGAGTGGGCCTTGGATTCTCCACGTTCGTGATAAAACGTGGTATACTAAATCTAAAGTGGTTAGATGAGGACCGAGAAAGACGGTGAAAACGACAAATGGACAAACCAAAACCTGAGTCCAAGCTTAAGCCGAATCCGGACGATCTCCGTCGTATGATCGGGTACACCATGATTACCTTTATGGGCGTATTTTTGTTTATCCCCATTGTATGGTTTATACATTTGATCTCACAAGACTCGGGACTTTACGTGCGCTGGGGTATCTGTTCGGCTTTCTTAGTAGTCTTCAATATGCTGTTTTATTATTGGAGATACCCAGTAAATTGGTTAAGGAATTTAATGGTTTTGGTGGGCATCAATTTGTTTATCTTAATCTTTGAATATTTTTGGCTAATGCAGAGTGTAGGCTAACAATGCCAGATTGCTGGTAAATATATCAAACACTTGTCATATTACTAGAACTATGGTATTATTTCTTCTGGAGCAAGTACTCCAATTTGCGGGAATGGCGGAACTGGCAGACGCACTGGATTTAGGTTCCAGCGGGTAAACCGTGCAGGTTCAAGTCCTGTTTCCCGCACCAATAAGAAAACTTAGGTACGCTGGGGCAACGTCTCAGCGTATCTTTTCTTTAGTTTCTCAGAAAATGTTCTTCACAGTCAACTTCACAGATTCGTAAATGCTTTTAAATCGGAGTTTTAAAGTCGATACTTCTCCGATGGAATGTGAAAAGTCCTGTGCTTCAATGTTTTTTTCTAACCGCTTCAGGCTAAGGTCAATGGCTTCAATTTCTTGATGATCAAGGAGAACAGTCCACCAGATGTCACTCTTTTCCCAACTTTGTTCAGCAGTGGTCAATTCATTTTTAGCTGCCTCCCATTTTTGCTGCGCAAGGGATCCTTCGACCGTATCAAGCTGATCCCCAATCATCTGGGTCGTGGTTTGAATAAAGCGATGTGAAGTATATGAGCCACCCAATAACAATAGAGTAATTACTATAATCGGCAAGAGCGTGCGCACGGGGTTCACCTCTCTATCTGTGATTGTTTTTAGAACCACGCAGCTTAGCTTGTGCGAAGAGCTTACCAGAAGAGTCAATGCTTGCTAAGAGGACATCCTCGATTCTCAAAATCGTTTGTTTTTGGAGTTCGCTTCTTAACCAGTCTAAGTCTTTATTGCTTTTGTCTAAGTTCCTTTGATTGAGTTTTCCGTCCAAGATAAGAGCTAATGGTAACCCTTCGAATGGGGGCGTGATCTGAAAGTCTTCAGGAATGGCTGGCCTTTTCTGAGATTTGGGAATGACACTCACTTGGCCATTGTTTTCCAGTATGGCATATTCCACATCAGCAATGTTGGGGACGTTTTTAAGGCGGAGTTCTTCGAGTAGGTCAGTAAGGTTATAACAATTCTTTTTCAATTCGTCTTCAAGGATTTTTCCACGTTCAATGAGAATACTAGGTTTGCCGCAGATAATATCTCTAGCTCTTTCGCTTTTTAATGAAATCCAGGCCAAGGTCATACTTGCCGAGAGAAGGACTAAGATCGGAATGATGCCGCTGAGGAGTGGAATGCCCACATTCTCACTGGGGACGACAGCCAGATCGGAAATCATGAGAATAACGACCAGCTCAAAAGGCTGCAATTGACCGATTTCCCGTTTTCCCATCATGCGAAGGGCGACGATGACCAGTGCGTAAAGAATTAAGGTTCTGAGCACAACTACGATCATACTTGATCTCCTTTTTCATATTAAAAAGACTAACTCGATCAAAGCACTTTTGATACTCACGTGAGTTATTTTGCCCTGAAAGAAGAGAGTTATCCAAACAGAATTGTCGGTACACACCTCACAGAATTAGATTTGCGGTTTTCTGCATCCAACTCATATGTGGAAACATTTCTTTACTTAACTTCTGCGCATTTACCGATCAGAGATCCTTTGTCACAAGGGCGTTTGAACTAGTTTTTCGCAATTTGATTACATGTTATAAGTCTGTTATAATTGATTAGTAAATTTTTTGTGCTATATTTATAGAGTTTCAGGTTAACTTTTATTTCTTTTGATGTATTTGGCCTGAGCGGGGGTTTGTAGTCTTGAAAAACGGTAAGACTATCGAAGTATCCCACAATTGCCTTGCACATAGAGTAATTAGTGTTTTAAGGGGGAGAATATATGTCAGTCTCAGTCGAGAAACTAGAAAAGAATTTTGTTGCTTTAGAAGTAACTGTAGACTCCGAAAAGTTTGTTAGCGCGGTCAGCCAAGCAGCCAAGAATTTGGCAAAGAAAGTCAATGTTCCAGGGTTTAGAAAAGGTAAAGCTCCACGCCGCATGGTTGAGGCACATGTCGGGAAGGAAGCCCTATACGACGAAGCTCTGGATCATTTGATCGGACCGGCCTATGCATCAGCCGTTATGGAAAGTGGAATTGACCCTGTCGATCGTCCTGAAGTGGACTTAGTACAGATCGAAGAAGGGAAAGACCTAATCTTTAAGGCTAAAGTCATGGTTAAGCCTGAGGTTGAGCTGGGAGTTTACACAGGGTTACAAATTGAACAAGATGCAGCAAGCATCACAGAAGAGCAAGTCATGGAAGCGTTAGTAAGCAAACAGCAACAACATGCCCGCCTAGTTACTCTTGAAGAGGGCAAGGTAGAAAATGATGATACCGTCAGCATTGACTTTGAAGGCTTTGTTGATGAAGTTCCCTTTGTAGGTGGTAAAGCGGAGGACTATGAGCTAGTTATTGGTTCAGGTACCTTTATTCCTGGCTTTGAGGAAGGCCTGATTGGAACTGAAATCGGACAACCGGTTGATGTCAACGTTACCTTCCCAGCTGAATATCATAGTACAGAGCTTGCTGGAAAGCCCGCTGTTTTCAAAACTAGTGTTAAAAAAATCCAGCGTAAAGAACTTTCTGCTCTAGATGATGAATTTGCAAAAGATGTCAGTGAATTTGAGACTCTTGATGAATTGAAAACCGACTTACAGAATAAATTAATGAAGAGTACCGAATTAAGAATCAAAGATGAACATCTCAAGAAAATCCTAGCTAAGGTCGTAGACAATGCCAGCGTCGAAATTCCGGAAGTTATGATTACGGAGCGAATCAAGGTTATGGTGGAGGACCTAAATCGTAATCTTGCACAGCAAGGCATGACAATTGAGCAGTATTACCAGTACACCAACACTACTGAAGAAGTCATGAAGGAACGTTTACGTCCTCAAGCTGCGGAAAGCGTCAAAATGGATTTAGTTTTAGAAACTATTGCTAAGGTAGAAGGAATTGAGGTCTCTGAAGACGAACTAGACGAAGAGATCAAAAAACTTGGTGAGCGTCATGGACAGGACGCTGTAGCGCTCAAAAAGGCCCTCATGGCGCGTGGAGATCTTCAGTTCTACAGAAATAGTTTAATCAGCGAAAAGACAGTTAGCTATTTAGTAGAACAGAACACCTAAGACCTACGCCTTGGGGGAAAATTCTGAGGTATAGAGGTGAGAGGATGGCAAAGTACACCGAAGACAAAAATCAACTAAAGTGTTCTTTTTGCGGCAAAACCCAAGAGCAAGTGAAAAAATTGGTTGCGGGTCCAGGCGTTTACATTTGTGACGAGTGCATAGAACTCTGTAATGAGATCATAGAGGAAGAGTTGACGGATGACTTAGGCGTTGAAATCGGAGATATTTTAAAACCTAAGGAAATCCGGTCAGTGATCGATCAGTATGTTATTGGTCAGGAACAAGCCAAAAAAGCACTTTCCGTAGCAGTCTATAATCATTATAAACGGATCAACCTAGGCATGAAAATCGATGATGTTGAATTGCAAAAATCGAACATCGTTATGCTGGGACCCACTGGTTCAGGAAAGACTTTGCTGGCCTCGACGCTGGCTAAGGTCCTTAATGTTCCTTTTGCAATCGCGGATGCCACTTCACTCACTGAAGCGGGGTACGTGGGTGAGGACGTAGAAAATATTCTCCTCAAATTAATTCAGGCCGCTGACTATGATGTAGAGAAAGCGGAAAAAGGTATTGTGTACATCGACGAAATTGATAAGATTGCCCGTAAGTCGGAAAACCCTTCTATTACAAGGGATGTATCGGGAGAAGGGGTTCAACAAGCCTTGCTGAAGATCCTCGAAGGCACGGTTGCCAGTGTACCTCCTCAAGGTGGTCGCAAACATCCTCACCAAGAATTCATCCAGTTGGATACCACGAATATTCTCTTTATTGTCGGCGGAGCGTTTGACGGAATTGAGAAAATTATTCAAAATAGGTCTGGACAAAAGACTATGGGCTTTGGTGCTAATATTCAGAACAAATCTGAAAGAAATGTTGGCGAAGTCCTGAAGGATATTTTACCGATAGACCTTCAGAAGTTTGGCTTAATTCCTGAGTTTGTAGGACGTTTACCCGTAATAGTAACCCTTGAGGCATTGGATGAAGCAGCTTTAGTTCGCATACTCACCGAACCTAAGAATGCTTTGGTTAAGCAATACCAAAAGCTCATGGAACTAGACGGGGTAACCCTTGAATTCAAAGACGCGGCACTATCTTCGATAGCGACTGAAGCGATTCGGAGGAATACCGGGGCAAGGGGCTTAAGGGCTATTGTGGAGGAACTCATGCTTAATGTGATGTATGATCTGCCCTCCCGCAATGATGTCATGAAATGCGTTGTCACCCAAGATGTTGTCTTAAAGAAAGAAGAACCTCTTCTTGTTATGACGGATAAAGTCAAAAAAGGCAAGAAAGAAGAGTCAGCTTAGGCGAGGCGCAAGGCTCTTTGCTCTATACTCAAGGCATAAGGTTCGATACACGAAGACGATACACGAGCTCTGAAGATGAAGTTTTATCATACTTCATCAAAACGTAGCTTTTCTTAAAATCGATCAATAATAAAACACCGGAGTAGCTTAAAAATAAGCTGCACCGGTGTTTTTTATAGAAAGGGTTTAATTCCCACTTAGTGGTAATACTAAACTAGTAGACTGCTAGGAAGGGGAATATGAGCATGAATGGACTCAGTGGAATTGTTATGGTTGTTCAGTTGGTTTTTGCTGTTATTATTGGGCTATATTTTTGGGGGATGCTAAAGTCTCAACAAGGAAATAAAGTCTCCGTTGAACGAGAGTCACGTAAAGAACTTGAAAAATTACAAACAATGCGCAAGATTGCGTTAACCACTCCCTTGTCCGAACGAACTCGTCCAGTTCACTTCGATGAGATCATCGGGCAAAAAGAGGGGATCAAAGCACTGCGAGCTGCTTTATGTGGTCCCAACCCACAACATGTCTTGATTTATGGAAGTCCTGGCGTGGGGAAAACCGCTGCAGCAAGGTTGATCTTAGAGGAAGCCAAGAAAAATCCCTTTTCACCCTTTAAATCAAATGCTCACTTCACAGAAATCGATGGAGCGACGGCACGTTTTGATGAGCGTGGAATCGCCGATCCTCTAATCGGTTCAGTACATGATCCAATTTACCAAGGGGCAGGAGCCATGGGACTAGCGGGGATTCCACAGCCTAAACAAGGGGCAGTCACCAAAGCTCACGGCGGGATACTATTTATTGATGAGATTGGGGAGCTTCATCCCATTCAGATTAACAAACTGTTAAAGGTCTTAGAAGATCGCAAAGTGACGCTGGAAAGTGCCTACTATAGCTCCGAGGACTCCAATATTCCTCAACATATCCATGATATTTTTCAAAACGGCCTACCCGCAGATTTTCGCCTTGTGGGAGCAACGACTCGTAGCCCAGAACAAATTCCCCCTGCGATTCGATCCAGATGTATGGAGGTTTATTTCCGGGGTTTGCTTCCGGATGAAATCTCTGAAATCGCCAGGGTTGCTGCAGCTAAAATGGAAATGCCAATTACCCAAGCAGCGGTTGATGTTATCAAACAATTTGCCGCCAATGGCCGTGAGGCTGTCAATATGGTCCAGCTTGCGGCAGGGGTCGCTTTAACCGATCGGTTGCCACAGGTGGACGTTGAAATCGTGGAATGGGTGGTGACCACGGGTCAATATGCACCTCGCCCCGATAAAAAAGTGCCCACCGAAGCCAGCATTGGAGTGGTCAACGGTCTTGCTGTACACGGACCCAATATGGGTAGGCTCTTAGAACTAGAAGTGACGGCTCTTCCTGTAGCAGCGGGTACAGGACAACTTTTGGTAACAGGAATTGTCGAGGAAGAAGAACAAGGGGACGAAGGAAAGAAATATCGACGCAAGAGCATGGCTCGAAGCTCAGTAGAAAATGTCCTGACTGTTTTAAGGCGGCAAATGAGCATCGAACCCCGAAATTTTGATATTCACGTCAATTTTCCAGGCGGCGGACCAGTTGATGGCCCCTCGGCCGGGATAGCCATTGCTACAGCCACAATTTCGGCCATTCGTCAGCAAAAGGTGGACAATTATCTAGCCATGACGGGAGAACTTTCCATCCGTGGGCGAGTCAAACCCATTGGTGGTGTTTCAGCAAAGATCGAAGCAGCAAAGCAAGCTGGATGCAAGAGGGTGCTCATTCCTCTAGAGAATTGGCAAGAACGCTTTGCCGAGTTACAGGGTGAGATCGAAATCATTTCAGTGGAAGATCTCACTCAAGTTTTAGAAATTGCCTTGGTACCAGGCATAAAACTTGAAAAACATGAGTTGCGGCCTCCTCTTGAAGAAGTCTTGAGCAGATTGGATTTTGCCGTTAATAAAGTGGTAACGAAGGCAGTTGCCAATTTGCCTGAACAGGGCAAAACATGTTAGAATAGATAATGATAAGTTTGGCACACTAGCTCTAGTGTGTCTTTTTCTGTACTAGTGTTCATTCTGGGCTGCATTTTGAGTAACTTCGTTACTGGTATATTTTTTACAGGGGGGATATCTATGATTAAAGAACGCGAATTACCCTTGCTCCCTTTACGTGGGATTCTTGTTTTTCCGTATATGGTTATTCACCTCGATGTAGGTAGGGAACGTTCTATGGTGGCCATTGAGAAGGCCATGCTCGAAGATCGAATTATACTCTTAGTATCTCAGAAAGAAACGGAGATTGATTCGCCGAATCCGGATGATTTGTATGATATGGGTACCGTCGCCGAAATCAAGCAACTCTTAAAGCTTCCTGGAGGCACCATGCGTGTCTTAGTGGAAGGAATATCACGAGGTCGTGTCCTCGAATTTTTAGAGGAGGACCTGTTTTACAAGGTAAGAGTCGAGGAAATGGTCGAGGAAAAGAAATCCCTAAACCCTGAAATTGAAACATTAATTCGAAGCATGACGCATCAGTTTGAGGAATACGCCAAACTCGGTAAACGCGTACCCTTAGAAACCTTAGGAACGGTATTGGCTGTGGAAGAACCGGGGCAATTAGCTGATATTGTCGCGTCTCACCTCAATCTTAAAGTTCCAGATAAGCAAACAATTCTGGAAGCAATGTCGGTTGAATTACGCTTAGAACGTTTAACGGAACTGATCATGCGCGAGATTGAGATCCTAGAATTAGAACGACGCATTGGTCAGCGTGTGCGAAAGCAAATGGATAAAGCCCAAAAAGAATATTATTTGCGTGAACAGATGAAAGCCATCCAAAAGGAACTGGGAGATAAGGACGAGCGTCAAGTGGAGGCGGATGAATACCGCGAAAAGTTTGCCAAGGCTAAGTGTCCCAAAGAGGTTGAACAAAAAGCACTCAAAGAAATTGAACGCTTAGAAAAAATGCCTCCGTCCTCTGCTGAGGGCACCGTGGTACGTACTTATCTCGATTGGATTCTCGCGCTTCCTTGGGTTAAGACATCTCGCGATAAGATTGATTTAGTCAAAGCTGAAGAAATCTTAAATGAGGATCACTACGGACTCGAGAAAATCAAGGAGCGGATTCTAGAGTTCTTGGCGATTCGGAAATTAACGCCTAAAATGAAAAGTCCTATTCTCTGCTTAGTAGGTCCTCCGGGAGTCGGAAAAACATCGTTAGCCAAATCAATTTCCAGAGCCTTAAATCGAAAATTCGTACGTATGTCTTTAGGTGGTTTGCGGGATGAGGCTGAAATTAGAGGACACCGACGCACTTATATTGGAGCATTACCCGGACGAATTATTCAGGGGGTTCGGACAGCTGGAACTCGTAATTCAGTTTTCCTCCTTGATGAGATTGATAAAATGACCTCGGATTTTCGTGGTGACCCGGCCTCAGCTCTCTTGGAGGTTCTAGATCCAGAGCAAAACAGTACCTTCACAGATCATTACTTAGAACTCCCCTTTGACTTATCTCAAACCCTTTTCGTCCTGACGGCTAATACCCTGCACACCATTCCACGTCCACTCTTAGACCGCATGGAGGTCATCACCCTCAGCGGCTATACAGAAGATGAAAAGGTCAATATCGCCAAGCGCTACCTCGTGCCAAAGCAGATGGAAGCGCATGGACTGAACAGCGACATTTTATCCATGGAGGAGGATGTCCTGCTTAAATTAGTCCAAGGGTATACACGAGAATCTGGAGTACGGGGTCTCGAACGTCAGGTCGCAAATTTCTGTCGGAAAATTGCTATTCGCTGGGTGAAAAAAGAATGGGAACCACATACCGCGACCGTGGAAGATCTGGAATCTGCCTTAGGTGCACCACGTTATCATTTCCAAGTAGCGGCAAAGGCTCCTGAAATAGGAGCGGTAACAGGACTGGCCTTCACGGAAGTCGGAGGGGTTGTGTTAACGATTGAAGTTACCCCCTTGCCTGGAAAAGGAAGACTAACCTTAACTGGAAAATTAGGGGATGTCATGAAGGAATCTGCCCAAGCGGCCTGGACCTTTGTCCGAGCTTATGCTCGTCAACTTGGCATAGAAGAAGACTTTTATGATCGAACAGACCTTCATATTCACGTTCCGGAAGGTGCTACACCTAAAGACGGACCCTCTGCTGGTATTACAATGGCCACTGCAATGGCGTCAGCCTTGGCGAAACGGGCTGTTAGAGCGGATCTCGCTATGACTGGGGAAATAACCTTACGTGGAAATGTTTTACCCATCGGAGGCGTCAAAGAAAAGGTCCTGGCAGCCCATCGAGCAGGTATTAAAGTCGTGCTTCTCCCAGAAGAAAACCGCAAGGACCTTGAAGAAATTCCCGAAAACATTCGTAAGTTACTAGAATTTCACTTTGTCAGCCGTATTGAGGAAGTCCTAACCCTCGCTCTCTTGCCGCTGGCTCATTCGGACCAAGCGCCTGGAGATGTTCCCCTAAATTCGATATACTCTCCAAGCGGAATTCCGAGCACAGAACGAAGCCCAGAAGAATGGCCACCTACCTGCTAAAGTGGAGGGTTCGCGACACACGTTCTCGGGAGGATCGCGTCACACTTGCTCAGCCATGCGCTCGTCGTGCCAAACTAGGGCTTTAATCCGTTATGCATGTAGCTGGGCGAAACACATGTGTTTCGGCCAAAGCGACCGCAGCGCGCTATGCCATCACGGCGCTCTAATCTCGAACATCCTGTTCGAGTCATGGCGCACCCTGCACTAGGCACGTCCTGTGCCGTCGTCCCTGTCGCATGGCCGGCGGAACACATCCTTGTGTTCCGCCCTGCTATGAAAGCGGATTATAGCTGAGTTTGGCTACGACTCACGCAGAGGCATCACGCCGCGTGATCGCGACCCTCTGGGGTTGGGAGGACGGAAGGGGCACGAGAGTTAGTTCTTAGTTCCATTTAACCGCAGAACGAAGCCTAGAAGAACGACCACCTACCGGCTAAGGCGAGGGTCGTGTCGGGGAACGAGGGACGATTCTTAACTCCATCTTTGGTGACATAAAAAGCGCACCCAACATCGACATCGTTCTAAACCCCCGTCGACCCAAGTCCAGAGGAAGTTTCTTGGCTTAGAGAGCACGATTAGTGGAATTGCGTCAATGAGCGCAGTCGATCAGGCGTGAAGAACCGCAACTGTTCACATGCGCCGGCACAGGACGTGCCAAGTGTCGAATGCGCCAAGACTCGAACAGGACGTTCGAGATTAGAGCGCCGCCATGGACGGCATAGCATTCGACCAGAAAGCCCAGAAGTTTTGCGGTTTAGCCTGAGCGACAAGCGAATAGCAATGGATCACGATAGTCTCCGGTGGAGAGTATCGCCGAAGCCGCTGATCCCAAAAGGAACACTTCGCGGCGAAGGATAGAGTATCGCCGAAGCCGCGATCCCCAAAAGAAATACTTATTGGCGTAGGATGTGCGAACGTGCCAAGACACTTCCTTCCCCTAAATATACGAAAAGGAAGAGGATACCTTGATAGTCATTAAAAATGCCGAATATGTTGCCTCTGCTGTGAAATATGAGCAGTATCCAGTAGGCGGGTTGCCAGAGATCGCGATGGCTGGGCGGTCAAATGTGGGCAAGTCTTCGTTGATCAATAGTTTTCTGGGGCGGCGTAACCTTGCGCGTACTGGGAATACACCTGGCAAGACCCAAACCCTGAATTTTTATCGGGTCAATGACGCTTGGTTCCTTGTAGATTTACCGGGCTATGGTTATGCAAAGGTCGCTAAGACAGTTAATGCCCAATGGGGTCCAATGATGGAGGCCTATCTGAAAAAGCGAGAACCGTTACGCGCAGTTATTCATATCGTAGATATTCGCCATGCTCCAAGTGTAGAAGATATTGAAATGCAACAGTGGTTACGAACAATGCAGGTTCCAACCATGGTCGTAGCAACAAAAGTTGATAAAATCGCTCGCGGACAATGGCAGAAACACTTAAAAGTCATCGCTAAAGCCTTAGATATTCAAGATGTTTCGCTGATTCTTCCCTTTTCGGCTCAGACTGGAGTCGGTAAGGAAGAATTGAATGAAGCGTTGGAAGAGATACTGGGACTTGTGTGAGGGACTTGTGTGACACAGCCCTCGGTCTTACGACGCAGAGCAAACTAACCGTTCAAGCGCCTACTATGGGGAGCGGGATACCCACCAAACTCGCCGTCCTGCAAGAAGGCCTAATTCGTGCGAAGACAGTGTCTTCGGGCTCGGTTGGCGGCAGTGCACATCCTTGTGCACTGTCCCGTATCTGGGGTCGGTCGCTTGAACGGAAGTTTGCTAGTCTGCTTACGTAAAGACGTCGCGCTCGTGTCACACTGCGTCCCTGGCTTGGGTCGTGGAACGAAGAACGAGTGATGGGGAGACGGCACATTTCATATGCACCGTCTGGATCGGGTCAATGATAAAACCGGAGTTCCATTAGTATGGACTCCGGTTTTATCCTGTTATATTCTAAAATCATTATTAGTATTGACTTTTTAAGTGGTTAGAGGCTTTTTAGTATGTCATGATGTCCTACGGCACGCAAAACAATAGTATCACTTGTCCGTTCAAAGATGATTCGAATATCCATACTTGCATAAGCTTCAATAAAGTCGGTGTCTTCGATCTTATGTGTTTGCAAAGATGGATGCCTTGGGTTATCGGCAAGGAAGTGGAGTGCCTTTAAAACCTGTTTTTGCTCCTTTTGCGATAGCAAGAGAAAGTCTGCATCAAATGGGTTGGTTCTTATTATTATTGGCATGGGCAAGCTCCTCCAGATCTTTAATAGCCTCCTCCATGTTGCTAAATGTTTTATATTCGCCCTTTTCCAGGGCTTCTTGGCTTAGGTTCATTTTTTCTTGCCACACTTTAGTCCAAAAGTATTTTTGATTCTTATCTACCCAGTCAACTGGTCTCAAGAAAATTCCACCGTCTTTCTCCTCAATTATGACATGGTCTCCCTCATGTAAATTAAGATCCTTAGCAATTTGAGCTAGGCTGACGATCATCCTTTTTTGAATTTGTTGAACGATAGCCATGCGATTTCCACCACCTTTCACAGTTCAGTTGTATATACAGTTTAGCACTATTTATTAAGCATTTCAACATTTCGTGACAATCAAGGGAATGCATTGTTAGTCGGGTATAAAGAAATAGGATAGTTAAATTACTGAAGCATATGAACACAGAAAAGCCTGAGTTCCATTCAATCCGAATAATGGACTCCGGCTTTTTTGTGTTCAATTTGTCAGTTTGGTTTTAAGAAAGTACACGAAGAAGACTCTTAAGCGGATTGTTTTATCATAAAAAAACCCCACTCTCGTATAGTTATAGAGTGAGAATTATTGACGCTTAAGGAGATGTAAGAACCTAAGAACCTAAGAACCTAAGAACCCTACTTATTCACCATGTTAGGTACTTGAGTTTAACGGTAACATTGTTAGAACCCTCAGGGAGTGAGCAAGAAGAAGGGAGGGTAATAGTTGAGAGATGTCGGGTTTTTAATTATAAGTCTGGGAATTATTTTGATTGGGGCTGAAGCGTTCACTAATGGGATTGAGTGGTTGGGGCAAAGGCTCAAGCTTGGGGCTGGAGCGGTGGGGAGTATTTTCGCAGCGGTTGGGACTGCCTTGCCCGAGACCATGGTTCCGATTATGGCCTTTTTAGGGGGAAGGGTAGGGCCGGAAGGGGAAGACATTGGGATAGGAGCGATTCTTGGTGCGCCTTTTATGCTTGCGACAGTGGCTTTCTTTATCACTGGAATTTCGGCGCTTATATTCCGGCGCAGGAATCTCCCCCTGCGTATTGATGCTAAGGTTGTAAGCCATGATCTAAAATTTTTCCTGATTGTCTATTCAATGGCCATTCTAGCTTCCTTTTTACCCTCTCAAACACTTAAGAATGGTTCTGCTCTAATGTTAGTTGCAGCTTATGGAATTTATGTATACCAAACACTGCGCGACTGCAAGGATGATTGCCAACATGAAAAGTTAGCACCCTTATATGTGTCCAGACACAATCCTCAACCATCGATGACCATGATTTTAGTACAAATATTCTTGTCATTAGTGGCGATCGTATTTGGGGCGGATCGTTTTGTCGATGCTATACAACCCATCGCTGTAGCCGTTGGAATTCCAGTCTTTGTGCTAGCTTTAATAATTACTCCAATAGCAACCGAGTTACCGGAAAAATTTAATAGCGTCCTTTGGATCCGGCGGGGTAAAGATACGTTAGCTATGGGTAATCTAAGCGGAGCCATGGTGTTTCAAAGTTCTGTGATACCGGCTATCGGAATTGCTCTTACGCCTTGGAAACTTGATACCTTGGCACTCTGGAGTGCGCTGCTTGCTGTGGGAGCAGCGTTGATTCCTTACCTTTCACTACGTTACAAAGGGGTTATTTTACCTACTACTCTCCTAATCGGAGGAGTATTCTATCTTTTTTTCATTTTGACGGTGGTTCGTTTTTCGATCCCGTAAATTCTGCGATGAGCATACCTGCTAAGACCAATCCTGCCCCAAAGAGCCCTCTTTGGGTTAATATTTCTCCAGCAAAGAAAAACGCAGAGATGGCAGCGAAAACCGGTTCCATGGAAAATATGAGAGCGGTATGGGTCGGTGTGGTGAATTGTTGCATTTTAGTCTGAACAAAGAAGGCGAGTGAAGTTGCCGGAATAGCGGTAACTAATAAGGCTATCCATACAGTGGAGCTAAAGGATATGGAAGGCTGGGGCAATAGGAAGGAGAAAAGGCCGCTTAAAATGCTGACGGTAAGAATCTGCACGCTGGCTAAAACTGTGGCATTTGTCTCAGGGGCATAACGCCCTACTAAGAAAATATGTAAGGCAAAGCATACCGCACAAGCAAGGATCATGAGGTCACCCTTATTAAGCTGAAAACGATCACTTAGGGAGAGAAAGGCTAAACCGACTAAGGCACAGAATATACCGATGATTAGGCTGGGGTTTGGAAGTTTCCGTGTTGTTATAGTAACTAAGGTTGGGACAAAAACGACAGAAAGTCCAGTGATAAACCCGGCGTTGGAGGCCGTGGTGTATTGTAGTCCCACCGTTTGCCAAGCGTATCCGGAGAAGAGAAAAACCCCTAAGGCCGCACCTTTTAGCACAGTGCCTTTGGAGATATGGGCCTTCTGTAACCAGAGAAACGGAAGTAAGCTAATAAATGCCAGAGCAAAGCGAATCGCTAGAAAAGGAAACGGGGGAAGGTCCTCGATTGCCCATTTAACGATGACAAAGGTTGAACCCCAAACTAGGGTAACCATAAGTAAGGAAAAATCAGCCCATTGGCTTTTACTCAACTTCAATCCAATTCCTCCTCTTCTTTATCAAGTCTGACTAAGCTCAGAAAGGCCGTTGCGCAGGTTACGCAACGGCCTTTCTGAGCTTGAACAGACTTACTGACAGCGACTCTTCTGAACTTTGGTCTCTGACATCCGACCTCTGTAGTGCCACAGTGATTACGCAATTTCTAGTATACAGAAACAAATGCCAACTGAAAAGAGGGATTATTAACCTCTTCCTCCCTGATGTGGTCCTGGAAGATCTATCATAGGCAATTGTGCCTCTTGCAAAGGTTCTTGGCTTATTATCGGAGTATAGATTGGAGGTGGAGAACATGGCGTTGGTTGGGGACACGGGGCAAATTCGCCGCAATATTGTTGCTTCGCTTGACAGAATAAATGGTAGTGACGTTCTTCATCAGCGGCCATTTCCATAAGGATACACTGGATTTCTGGAATGGGTATTTTTTGAGCGAGTTCAAGATATTCCTGATGGTCTCTGGCCTCGTCTGCAATGTTAGAGTCTAACAGAGCGCAAAGGTCGCTGGTATAGTTGACAAAATTCGCTCGCCATTCAACCCAGTGCCCGCTACTTAATGCTCCGTATTTCGGGTCAACCCCCAGATAACGTAAGGCAAGAGCTAATTTTTCGAGATGTTGCATTTCGTCGTAAGCAATGGGGCGTAACAAGGCATCGAAATCTGGGTGGTCCAAAAGCACGGCTTGATATAGGTAGGTTGTGATCGCGGTTAATTCGGAATCCTTACCAGCATAAGCCTCGTAGAGCCACGTGGCGTATGTAAGGGTAGGTTCGGGAATCTGCATGGGGGTAGCAGGTTCACGGGATTCCTGGACGGGGAGAAGTAAAACTTGGCCAGCATATATGCGATCAGGATGTTTTAAATGATTCAGTTGGATTATCTCAGCCATTTCGACATTGTAGGCCTTGGCAATTTTATAAATAGTATCCCCAGCATGTACAGTATATCGTGCATAATCCATCACGACGCCTCCTTTTTCATATGACATAGCACACTATATTCGCAAAGGGGAAGACATGATAATGGGTAATAATGGAATAAAGTTGGAATGTATTGGACAAGTTCAACGTAGTAATAGTATTAGGATAAATATGTAAAAATCTTATCGATAATAAGTATATAAAAGGGGGGCGGGAGAGAGATGGGTCTATTTATTTTAAGGGGAATCACAACGGCTTTGCTAGTTACAGTTTTGACCCTTTTTGCTGGTGTTATATGGGGTGCCATAGGTTTAGGCGGCCTGAGTACCTCTAGGTTATTGGATATTGGGCTTCTGGCGAGTTGTTTAGTGGGAGGGTACAGAACAGCAAAAGAAAGCGGTGTCTGGTTAATGGGCGGGGTCACTGGAGCTGGCTATGTTACAGTGGGGACTCTATTACTGGCTCTATTCCTTCCTATTCAAGGGTGGGGCTTCATGCAAGTTCTTCTCGAGGGTGCCTTGATCGGTTTAGTCGCTGGGGCCTTCGGAGCAGGCACAAAGCGGGAAACTGGGAGTTCTTGGAACGCAGGAAAGAATCATTCATTTTTTACTCCCTCGTATGCCAGTTATGGTACAGATGACCACTTCAGCAGCGAGTTCGATTGGGAGACGGAGCCTATATCAAAGGATGATTCTACAGAGAATCAAGGGGCGAAGAAAAATTCTGATGAAGGTTCAGAGATAGAATGGCCTTGGGACAGGGAAAATAAAAATAATAAATCAAAATTCTCAAGCCCAAAAAATTCTGGAATTTCGGAGATTTGGGAATCCGAGCCGCTAGATAATGATCTTGCTGATTGGGCGAGAGGGAGAGAGGATAAAGATTTAGCGGGAACGGAAAAGGTAAGCACGAGAAAAGCAGTTACGGGAAAAGTTACTTCGGAGAAAAATAGGGATTTGAGACCCTGGTGGGAGCAATAGGATTATTAATGGTGATATGTTGACGAAAGCAGGAAAAGGAACTGGTTGAGAGAATAATACTAATATGTAAGAACATAATACGAAAAAAAGCAAAGGAAATTGGAGGACTGAGAATGAACTTTCTTGAATTGGCTCAAGCTCGGCGGAGTTTGCGCACCTATCTGGATAAACCAATCGAACAGGAAAAATTGGAGTATATTTTAGAATCAGCCCGGTTAGCTCCGTCCTGGAAGAATCTACAGTGCTGGCGATTTGTTTTGGTCGAAGATACAGCGGGGCGTAAGGCTTTAGCTGAATGTATGAGTGAGAGTAATCCTGGACGGAAGGCTTTGATGGGAGCCCCTATGGTCATTGTTTTATGTGCAGTGCCTAGTGAATCGGAAGTATGGGAAGGCAAGGACTTTATGATGTTAGATGCAGGACTTGCCATGGAACATTTGGTGTTAGCTGCAACAGATCAAGGGTTGGGGACCTGCTGGCAGGGTCTGTTTAGTGAGGAGAAAGTAAGAGAGGCTTTGGATGTTCCCGGAAATGTTCGAGTAGTAGCGATGACTCCTTTAGGATATGCTGCTGAGGAACGACGCCCGCGTCCCAGGAAGGCGATGGCAGAGATAGTTTTCCACGGAAAATGGGGAGGACTTGTGTGACACAGCGCTCGGTGCTTGCGACGCAGAGCAAACTAACCGTGTAAGCTCCTAAATGAGGATCGGGGTTCCCGCCAAATTCGCCATCCTTGGCTCAGTTGGCGGCTTCGCACGTCCTGTGCTCAGCCCCGTATCTGGGGTCGCTTACACGGAAGTTTGCTTTTCTGCTTTCGCAAAGACGTCGCGCTCGTGTCACACTGCGTCCTTGACTTGGGTCCGAGAACGGGGAACGAACGGGGAGCGGAACGTCTGGGGGGACGGCACATTTCATGTGCGCCGTCTGAAGGATGGAATTGGAGGAAAATGGGGTCAGGCCTAGGGGACATCGTGTGTAAGAGTGAGGTTCTAAAAGGAAGAAGGGGGCGGTTCTTGACTTGCATGCAAGTCAAGAACCGCCCCCTATTGCGCGCACTAGCGAACACGATGCTTATTCTGCAGCTTCCCTCCACAGGAGGCCTTCGTCACAAAAGCAGAGTACGGGGTAAGACTCCCACTTGAAGTGGGAGTTTCACGATTAGATGAACTTACTCTAATTTGATCCTTGAATATACAAAGAAGAGGAACCTCATTTTAAAACGTTCAATGAGAATTCCTCTTTTTTGTATATTATTGACTAAGCAGCGTAGACTACGCCTATTAAGATTGTGCATTAAAAAATGCGTAAGTCAAAGATGGGGGATTATCTTGTTGATTACGACCGCCCTACTCATAGTTGCTCTTTCTGTTTTGGGGACACTCATTGCAGGAATCATTCTTTTGTTAGTATTTTATATTGTCGGTAAACGTTTGTTCCGAACAATCGTGCAACGGCTTTTTGGTTTAGTGATTGAAAGGCTTCTTAAAGATAAGTATCATGAAAACCTGGCGGAATTGTGGAGTGCTGTGCGTCGTACTTCAGTCCAGACTATTCTGGAAATCAGTTTACGAGCTGAAGAAGGAAAATTGATCCATCGGCCTCTAGGCTCTCCAAAAACACTGCCCCATTATGATACCCTTATGTTCGTCGCTGCTCAAATGGCGCGTCTTCCTAAAGATGTCAGTATTCCAGTAGACATGAAGGTAACCCTCGGGTCGAAGGCAGAAAAGCCCCTTCAGATCGATATTCCGTTAATGATTTCGGGCATGGGTTATGGGGTCGGGCTGAGCGAAGAGGCTAAACGTGCCTTAGCTAGGGCAGCAAAACAAATGGGAACCGCTACCAATTCTGGTGAGGGTCCCTTTCTTCAAAGCGAACGGGATGAAGCCGACAAATTCATCTGGCAAATTAGTCGGAGCACTTGGGGGCATAGTCCTCAAGGGATTGCTACTGCGGATATGCTGGAAGTACAGATGGGACAAGGGTCAAGTGTAGGGTCCCGAGCACATGAACCTAATTCCATAAAGGGAAAAGCACAAAAGCTCATGGGCGTATCCCCTGTGGAATCCGTCGTGTCATCTGCTGTCATCCCAGGAATTAATTCCCCTTGGGATTGGCCAAAGTATGTTGCGGATTTGCGTTCTGAAGCAGCCGGGAAGCCTATTGCTATCAAAATTATGGCCACAGGAGGTTTAGAGCGGGACTTAGCCGTTTGTTTGGAGGCTGACTTTGATGTCATTGTGCTCGATGGGTGTCAAGGTGGTTCGTCTGGGGCAACACCCCTGATCTGCGATGATTTGGGAATCCCAAGTCTCTTAGCCTTAGTGCGCGCAGAACGTTTTTTGCGCGAACAGGGAGCCCGTAAAGAAGTGAGCTTGGTGGTCGGAGGAGGATATGCTACACCAGGGCAATGTTTAAAAGCTATAGCTCTGGGGGCAGATGCGATCTATCTAGGAACTGTACCTCTGTTCGGATTAATCCATAACCAAATCCATAAAATTCTCCCCTGGGAACCGTTAACCCAATTAGTGTATTACGATTCCCCCTATAAACAACGGCTGGATATTTCTTTGGCCAGTAAAAGTGTAGCCAATGTCTTAAAGTCAATGGTCTTAGAAATGGAAGAGGGAGTACGTGCCATGGGGAAAACTGCTTTGTCGGAGCTTGGTCCTAACGATCTTGTCGCAGTGGATGAATGGACCGCTAAGGTAACCGGCGTAAGACGTGCAGATATTCGGCAAGATTAAGTAAAGGGGATTCCCAAAGATTTTGACAATATTTATCATGCCGAGTATAATATAAAAAATGAATATTCGAGATAAACCCTAAGAATGTAAGGAATAGCGTGGTTAACTGTTCAGAGAGAAAGGCTTTAAGCTGGGAGGCCTTTTCGGTAAGCGCTAAGGTCGTACAGGAGGGGCAGGGGGGAATGAAGTACTCTCTGACGGAAAATCCCCGTTAGCGCATGATAAGTGCTGGGAGACCCTGTGTCGCTCAGAATAAAGGTGGTACCACGGAAGCTTTTCGTCCTTTACCAGGATTAAAGGCTTTTTTTTGGTTTAGTGAGTGGAAGGAGTTACGAAATATAATGGAAGAAATATCGGATAAAACAGAACCAATCGAAATGGCTAAAACTTATGATTCGAGCTTAGTTGAGGGGAAATGGTATCAGTATTGGGAGGAAAATGGCTTTTTTCATCAAGAGGTGCAAAAGGATAAACCAGCGTTTAGTATTGTAATGCCGCCGCCGAACGTGACAGGGGCCCTTCATCTTGGGCATGCCATGGACAGTACAATTCAAGATATCTTAACGCGCTTTAAGCGGATGCAGGGCTACAATACCCTCTGGGTACCTGGAACGGATCATGCCGGAATTGCGACTCAAGCAAAAGTAGAGGCGCAGTTGGCTGAGGAAGGGACAAATCGACAGGAACTGGGGAGAGAGAAGTTCTTAGAACGGGTTTGGGACTGGAAACGGCAATACGGTGGGCGAATCACTCAGCAGTTGCGCAGACTGGGTGCTTCTTGTGATTGGGAACGTGAGCGCTTTACGATGGATGAAGGGTGCTCGAAGGCGGTTCGGGAAGCCTTCGTTGACCTCTATCAAAAAGGTCTGATTTATCGCGGAAATTATATTATCAACTGGTGTCCGAAATGCCATACCACGATTTCGGATATTGAAGTAGAGCACCATGATCGAGACGGAAATCTTTATCACCTAAGATACCCAGTCAAAGACAGTCAAGAAGCGCTGGTTGTGGCAACGACTCGACCGGAAACTATGCTCGGAGATACTGCCGTGGCGGTTCATCCTGAGGACAAGCGATATGCGCATTTAATAGGAAAAACCTTGATTCTGCCTCTGATGGATCGAGAAATCCCGATTATAGCGGATGACTATGTCGATCGCGAGTTCGGGACGGGTGCTGTTAAGATCACTCCCGCACACGACCCGAATGACTTTGAAATGGGGCTTCGTCATCAATTGCCTCAGATCATGGTCTTAGATAAAGAAGCTAAGATGAATGAAAATGCGGGTCGCTATCAAGGCCTGGATCGTTTCGAAGCGCGTAAAGCAGTCGTGGAAGATTTAAAAGCGGCAGGGGCTCTCGTCAAAATCGATGCTCATGCCCATGCGGTGGGGGAATGCTATCGTTGCTCCAGCGTGATCGAACCGATGGTGAGTCGACAGTGGTTCGTAAAAATGGCCCCTCTTGCCGAGCCTGCTATTGATGTTGTTCGGGATGGACGTTTAGAATTTGTGCCGGATCGATTTGATAAGATTTATCTGGGTTGGATGGAAAATATCCGGGATTGGTGTATTTCTCGTCAACTCTGGTGGGGACACCGCATTCCGGTTTGGTATTGCGAAGCCTGCGGTAAGGAGATCTGTGCCGGCGAGGATCCCTTGAGCTGCCCGAGCTGCGGAGCAAAGAACCTGAAGCAAGATCCCGATGTTTTAGATACCTGGTTTTCCTCGGGTCTTTGGCCTTTTTCCACCTTGGGTTGGCCGGAGAAAACAGCTGAGTTGAAACAGTTTTACCCGACCTCTGTCTTAGTGACCGGCAGGGATATCATTTTCTTTTGGGTTGCCCGCATGATATTTATGTCATTGGAGTCTATGAAGGAAGTGCCCTTCCCGAAAGTCATGATTCACGGGCTGGTCTTGGATGCCCAAGGGCGAAAAATGAGTAAATCCTTAGGCAATGGCGTGGACCCCATCGAAGTGATTGAGCAGTACGGAGCAGATACCTTGCGCTTTATGTTAATCACAGGGAATACCCCCGGCAATGATCTTCGTTTTCATCCTGAACGCCTGGAAGCAACCCGGAATTTCTCCAATAAGATTTGGAACGCTTCTAGGTATGTAATCATGAATTTAGAAGACTACGCGCCAGGTCCTCGTGGAGAACTAACGCTGGTGGATCGCTGGATCCTCTCCCGTTATGCCTCTATCGTAGAGAAGGGGACAGAAGCTCTGGAAAACTTTGATCTTGGAGAAGGTGGACGATTACTCTTTGAGTTTATCTGGAGTGAGTTCTGTGATTGGTATATTGAGCTGACTAAGCCACGCCTTTACAACAAAGAAGATGCTGTAGCTCGGCATACTGCCCAATCCGTCCTGCTTGAAGTCCTCGAAGGAACCCTGCGGCTGTTACATCCTTACATGCCGTTTCTCACGGAAGAGATCTGGCAGAACCTCCCGAATGAGGGGGAGGGCAGCATCATGGTGCAGTTCTGGCCACAAGTACCACAGTATAAGGACGCTGAAGCCGAGAGTAATATGACACTACTCATGGACACCATTAAAGCAATCCGCAATATTCGTGCCGAGATGAAAGTTTCACCTGGACAAAAGGTCGAAATCCTAATCCTTGCCCCAGATGGGGTTCAACGTAAGGTGCTCGAAAACGGCAAGCCAGATATCCTGAAATTGGCTGGAGGGGCGAGGGTAGACATCTTTGAAAGGTTGGCCGAGAAGCCCGCTCAATCAGCCAGTGCCGTTCTTGAGGGTGTAGAGATTTATCTGCCCTTAAAAGGATTGATGGATTTTGATAAAGAAATAACTCGGATCGAAAAAGAGATTATTGCAGCCAGCCAAGATATTCAAAGTCTGGACCTAAAACTAAATAATCCGGGATTCACCAACAAAGCACCTGCAGCAGTCGTGGCCAAAGAGAGAGAGAGACTAGAAGGCCTCTTAGCCCGCAAAGTAGCTTTAGAAGAACGCTTAAAAGAGTTAATGTAAGGTATTTCATGTATACGTAAATCGTGCAGGAGGGAAAGGGAATGTCCGAAAAGGATCTTGAAAAGGAATATTCTGAGAGCTTACAATACCTCGCTAACCTGACGACGTTTGGTATAAATTTTGGGCTGGGGCGTATTCAAGAACTTCTTAAACGATTGGGAAATCCGGAAAGAGTTCTGCGCGTAGTTCATGTAGGAGGTACGAACGGCAAGGGTTCGACAACGGTCATGATTGCTCGTATCTTACGGGAAGCGGGGTACAAGGTCGGAGTCTTTACCTCGCCTCATATGCACGATTATCGGGAACGCATGGTCATCAACGGGCAAATGATCCCTAAAGAAAAGGTCATTAAGGTGATAGCACGAGTGCGCCCACATTTAGAAGCTATGGTTGCGGAAGGTTATGAGCATCCCACCGAGTTTGAGGTAAGCACTGCGCTGGCGTTCCTCTATTTCGCGGAGGAAAGCGTCGATTATGCGGTTATAGAAGTCGGGTTAGGTGGAGCCATCGATTCGACCAATGTGGTTACCCCCCTAGTTTCAGTCATCACTAATGTTGGAATGGACCACATGGACTATTTAGGGTCTGATGTGGTTTCCATCGCCAAGGTAAAAGCAGGTATTATTAAACCCCAGTCCGTGGTAGTGACAGCCTCTGAAGACTTAGACGTGATCGAAGTATTGCGTGAACAAGCTAAGGCTATGGGTGTTCCCTTGTGGTTAGTGGGGGAAGATGTTCGCTGGGAAAGCAAATGGAGTGGAGAACTGGAACAGGAATTTGACCTCATAGGCTTACACTCAACCTACTTGAAGTTGCGCCTGCATTTGATGGGACTCCACCAACTCCGCAACGCAGCTACAGCAATCACCGTCTGTGAAGTGTTGCAAAGTCAATATGATGTGAGAATACCTAGAGAAGCGATCTATGCTGGATTGCGTGAGGTAGAGTGGTTCGGGCGTTTAGAGCTACTTTCCCTGAACCCTAAGATCCTCTTGGATGGAGCGCATAATGTCGATGGAGCTAAGGCCTTAGCTCAGGCACTCCCACTCTATAAACGTAACAAGCTCATACTTTGTTTGGGGATGCTGACGGATAAGGAACGGGAAAAGGTCGTGAATATGCTCGTGCCTTTGGCGGATGAACTCATTATCACCCGTCCTGATTCACCGCGAGCAGGGGACTGGAGGGCGCTTGGGAAATTGGCTGAACAGCATGGTCGTCCGGTAACCTGTATCGAAAATCCCAAGGAAGCCGTGGTTTTTGCTCTTAAGCGTCTTGGAGAAAACGACATGCTCTGTGTTACGGGTTCAATCTACATGCTGGCAGAGGCACGCCAAGCCTTAATCAATGATTTAAAGCAGGATTAGGAAGTTCCTCCATTGATCGACAGAAACGAAAAAAATAACACAACTCGGCCAAGATTTGATATAATACTCGCTGGACTAGATAATCGTCGCTGAATCTGTTTCAATGAGAGGTTCCGATCCGTAAAATCAGAGAAAGTTCAGGGTTGGGGGATATAGTATGTTTAAGTTGACTCCAAAAGAAGACAAATTTTATCAACTCTTTTCCGAAAGTACGGAGATTATTTCTAAGTCACTTAAAAGACTCTATGGGATCATGCAGCAAGATAGTGTTTCTGCTGAAGATGCTGCTCAAATGCATCGGTTCGAAAACGAAGCTGACAGTGTAACTAATCAAATCTTGGAGCGATTAAATTGCACGTTTATCACACCCTTAGATCGTGAAGACATTTATAAACTTGCCCAAGTCCTGGATGACATCGTCGATTATGCGGAAGGTACAGTGGAGCGCATGCTTCTCTATCGAACCAGCAAACCCTCACTGGGAGCGCAAGAACTTGTTCATCTGGTGACATTGGCCGCAGAACAAATTCAGACAGCTTTCTCTTGCTTAGGAAATTTACATTATAAGAAATCGATGATCTTGGCGGCAGCAGAAGAGATTTATCACCTAGAGAGTGCAGGAGATAAACTCTACCGTTCTGAAGTGGCCCGACTGTTTGAACATGAGAAAGACCCCATAGAAATCATTAAATGGAAAGAGATTTTGGAACATATAGAATCAACCTTAGATCATTGTGAAGCTATTGCCGATCTGCTTAAAAGTGTGGTCTTGAAATATGACTAGTCTAGGTGTGCTGTTAGTCATTGTGGTGTTTTTAGCGTTAGCCTTCGATTACATCAACGGCTTCCATGATACGGCTAATGCGATTGCCACCAGTGTTTCGACCTGGGCCTTGAGCCCCAAACGGGCGGTGATTCTGGCAGCCTTCTTAAATCTTTTTGGTGCTCTCTATAGTACCGGAGTTGCCCAAACCATCGCCAAAGACATTGTTTCGCCGAAATTTACGACCCAAGAGGTCGTAATTGCTGCTTTGCTTAGTGCAATCGTCTGGAACCTTCTCACCTGGTACGTGGGGATTCCGAGTAGTTCCTCCCATGCCCTGATTGGTGGAATGGCTGGAGCAGCTGTTGCGAAAGTTGGATTTAGCGTTTTACACTGGCAAGGTTTAGGCAAGATTCTTGCGGCACTGATTCTTTCCCCGATTATAGGGATGGTGCTAGGGTTTATTGTCATGAAGGTGTTAGCTTTCTCTTTCGGCAATTTTTCGCCGTCGCGCCTCAATCATGGGTTCAAGAAGATGCAAATCATTTCTGCGGGATTATTGGCCTTTAACCACGGCTCCAATGATGCTCAGAAATCCATGGGGATCATCACCATGGCTCTTGTCGCAGCGGGGTTACAATCACAGACCGATCTTGCCCCACAAATATGGGTAAAGGTTGCCTGCGCTGTGGCGATGGCTGCCGGAACCGCTGCGGGGGGGTGGAAGATCATCCGCACCATGGGAGGGAAGATCTTCAAACTGGAGCCCATCAATGGGTTTGCCGCAGATTTAAGTTCATCCCTCGTAATCTGGACAGCGACTGCGCTTCCAGGTCTCCATCTCCCCGTTTCCACTACCCATGTGGTTTCAGGTTCGATCATGGGGGTCGGGAGCGCCAAGCGGGTTTCTGCAGTGCGCTGGGGAGTGGCTCAACAAATGCTCGTCGCCTGGCTTGTGACTATTCCTACAACATCTGTACTCGCTGCGCTTTTTTATTTTGGCTTGTCAAAAATCATTATTTAGTATCTGCTAATTTCCTTGGACCTTGTTCGTCTGATCAAGGTCTTTCGACATAGTCTTCTCGGTCTATTTCTGCAATTCTTAACATATCTTCCGTGTAGAGAAGTTTGTCCAGAACAACGCGGAAGGGGAATAGACATGAAAGTTATGGAGCAGATTCGAGTAGTCGTTGTTTTAATTTTAGGGATGATGGCATTAGGTTTACTGACTTGGGGAATCGGAAAAATTTACATAGAACTAGTGGGTCAAAGCCGGGGGGCCCAAACTGACCAAAGAGGCACTAATCCCGACAATAATACCGTCCTGGTTCTACCTGAAGTGACTTTCTGGACTTGTCAAGTCGGCGTCTTTCAAAATGAATCCAATGCGCAAATGAGTAAAGAGCAAGTCAAAATGCTTGGGATTAAAGCCGAAGTAATCAGCTCTAATCCCTGGGTGGTTGGCATTGGCTTAGGGCATTCAGCAAGTGAATTAAAAGGGTTACGAACATTCTTGGCGGAAAAAGGAATTTCGACCGTTCCCAAACAAATCACGCTTCCGGAACGATCCTTCCGAGTCGCTGGGAATGGTGCACAACTAACAGTAGAACTGTTAACAAACGTTAACAATATACTCAAGGGGGGCATGATGGCCGAAGCTCTCGCCAAGGAACATCAATTATGGAATGCCCAAGCAGATAATCCTCCTCCTAAAGATTTGGAAGAACTTCATCAATATTATAATTTACTACGCACCAAAACGACTCCAGAAGAGCAAAAAGCTTTAGGATTATCGTTATTTTATGAGTCACAGAGGGTTATAAACCTTCTTTCTGGTAAATAATAGACTTAAAAGCACTATTCCATATTTTAAACTTTTTGGAAATTAGAGCTAGGATTAAATTGCGTTTTTAATCGATAGTGCTATAATTAGCATATCATCTTAGCTAGCAAATTCCAGCAAAGAAATGAGGGAACCAATTGAAGACGCTAAAAATTCCAGAGGCAACCATTATTCGACTTTCAGTATACTCGCGCCATTTGACTGAAGTTGATCGAAAAGGAATTGTCACCACCTCCTCGGGAGAAATTGCTGATGGAGTTGGCGTTAGTCCTGCTCAAGTGCGAAAGGACTTGGCCTACTTTGGGGAGTTTGGGACTAGGGGTGTCGGGTACAATGTCAAAGATCTCCGTCAACATATTCTGAGGATCCTAGGATTAAGTGTTAATTGGAGCGTTACCCTTGTCGGAGTAGGAAACTTAGGCTTGGCTTTAAGTTCCTATAAAGGTTTTAGAGAACGAGGTTTTGTCATTACCAGTATATTTGACGCGGATCCTAAAAAAGTGGGAACCATGATCGGTAACGTGGAAGTTCTGCCCATCGAGCAACTAGAAGATATCGTGAAACTAAACCAAACACAGATCGGAATAGTAGCTGTGCCTGCAGCTGTCGCACAAGAAATTGTTGATCAATTGATTAGAGCAGGAGTGGAAGCCATCCTGAATTTTGCACCGGTCGTTTTGAATGTACCACCAGAGATCGAGCTCCGGAACGTTGACCTAGCGGTAAACCTCGAAGTGCTGACCTTCAATGTCTGTGGACAAAAGTGCTATTAAGCACGTAAGTAAGTAGGGGACGGTTCTGGGGAGGGTCGCGTCACACTTGCTCAGCCATGCGCTCGTCGTGCCAAACTAGGGCTTTAAGCCCTGATGGAAGGCAGGCGAAACACATGTGTTTCGGGCCAAAGCGATGTCCCTGTCGCATGGCCGGCGGAACACATCCTTGTGTTCCGCCCTGCTATGAAAGCGGCTTAAAGCCGAGTTTGGCTACGACTCACGCAAAGGCGTTCGCGCCGTGTGATCGCGACCCTCTGCATGTCAGGGACGATGGTAGCGAGTCGTGCAAGACGAATGCAAGACGAGAGCAAGTTCGGGACGGTTCGTGACTTGCATGCACCGTGTGGAAAAAGAGCCCTGTGGCAGTTCTTGGGGAGGAACTGCCATAGGGCTTTTTACGCTGATTCGGCACATTACGGGGGTAAGTTTTATTGTTAAAAATTGTTGACCTGTTGTACAGTAATAGGAACCTGTCGTATAATAGCACAATAAGAATTGTATTTAGATTTCCGCTGGAAGGGTCAGGCAAAGCGCTACAGGTTGGTAGGTGCCAACTACACTAAGTGGGAAAATAGGCCCGTGGCAAGTTCTTGGAACATCGCCATCAGGCTCTTATTAGAACAAAACGCACTTCAACTGGACGCATTTGCTCTTCGAAGGCATAGGCTGAGTTGAAAGAAGAGGGGGAGAATATTGAATCAGAACCAAGGAAAAAAAATCACTGTGTACGATACTACGTTGCGAGATGGGGCTCAAGGGGAAGGGATCCATTTTTCAACGCAAGATAAGTTAAGTTACGTTAAGAAAATTGCGGAAATGGGTAGTCTTTATGTAGAGGCGGGCTGGCCGGGTGCTAACCCATTGGATCAGGAATTTTTCCAACAAGCCCGCGACTTGCATTCCCCTTTGGCGCACATCGTTGCTTTTGGCAGTACGTGCAAAGTCAAGGAGTCTCCGGAGCAAAGCGATATTCTGTTAAATCTCTTGGCATCAGGAGCGAAGACGATTACGATCTTCGGGAAGTCCTGGGATCTGCATGTTAGGGATGTTTTGCGGGCAAACCTGGAAGAAAATCTTCGTTTGATACGAGAGTCAGTGTCTTTCTTGCTTCAACAAGGACGGGAAGTCTTCTTTGATGCCGAGCATTTTTTTGATGGTTTTAAGGAGAATCGGGATTATGCTTTGAAGTGCATCGGGGCGGCTCTCGAGGGAGGGGCGAAGACCATTATTTTGTGTGATACGAATGGAGGAAGCATGCCGGCTGAAGTAGCAAAAGGAGTCAGAGTTGTCATGCAGGAATTTAATCCCCAAGAACTTGGTATCCATGTCCACAATGATAGAGGTCTTGCAGTCGCCAATTCAATGATTGCGGTGGAAGCTGGAGTCACTCAAATTCAAGGGACTTGGAATGGGTTTGGAGAACGGTGCGGAAATGCCAATCTAAGTACTCTCATTCCCTTATTACAGCTTACTGGGGATTACTCGGTTGTTTCCGAGGAAGCTTTGTTAAAGATCACCTCCTTTTCCCGCTACGTTGCTGAGCTTACCAATGCGCCTTTTGATGAAAAACAGCCGTTTGTGGGCCGCAGTGCCTTCGCGCATAAAGCTGGTATGCACGTAGATGCGATTCTGAAGAACCAACGAACCTTTGAACACATGGATCCTGCTGGGGTTGGAAATGAACGTCGGATATTAATTTCTGATCAGGCAGGAAAGGCGAATATATGGGAACGTCTACGTCGATTTGAACCCACTATTTCTAAAGAAGATCCACGGGTTGAGAGTGCCATGATCGAAATCAAAGAATTGGAACATAACGGGTTTCAATTCGAAGCAGCTGAAGGAAGCCTTGATCTGTTACTTCTGAAAATCCTCGGCAAGGTTCCCACACCAGCCTTTGAAGTTTTAGATTATCATGTTTGGAGTGACCCTTTGCGGGGAGAACTAGACTCAGTGGCCGTCGTTAAGGTTAAAGTGGGTCAAGATACAGTACAGATCGCTTCGGAAGGGAACGGTCCGGTTAATGCCTTAGATACAGCATTGAGACAGGCTCTCGTCAGTTTCTTCCCGATTTTGGGGCAAAGTCAACTTGTTAATTACAAGGTAAGGGTTCTGGATGGTTCGCGAGGTACAGAAGCTATTGTGCGCGTGATCATCGATACTCGACTGGAACATGAAGTTTGGGGGACCATCGGTGTTTCTAAGAATATCCTCAAGGCTAGCGCTCAGGCTCTACTTGATGCAATCAATTGGACGATTTGGAAGTATCAATAGGAAGGCGCCGAGAGGGCGGGAGGGTCGCGTCACACTTGCTCAGCCATGCGATCGTCGTGCCAAACTAGGGCTTTAAGCCGTATGCAAGCAGGCAGGGCGAAACACATGTGTTTCGGCCAAAGCGACATCCTTGTCGCATGGCCGGCGGAACACGTCCCTGTGTTCCGCCCTGCTTTATGAAAGCGGATTAAAGCCGAGTTTGGCTACGACTCACGCAAAGGCGTTCGCGCCGTGTGACGCGACCCTCTTGGGCTTAGAAAGAATGGAACACGCAAATCTTAAAAAAAGTAAATTATTTTGTTTAGATGACATACAAGCACATCTTGCTTTATTGTACAATATAATGTACAATAAAAGCGAGGTGGATTATATGATAGCAATAAGTTATTCGACTGTAAGACAAAATTTTAAAGAATATTGCGAAAAGGCTACAAATGATTTTGAGACTATTATTATTACTCGCGAACGTGGAAAAAATGTGGTTATGATTTCGGAGGCTGAATACAATAACCTTCTGGAAAATATTTACGTGAGAAGGAACCCTAAATATTATAATGAACTCCTTAAATCCATAGAACAGCTTAAAAGTGGTAAAGGAAAGAAACGGGAATTGCTGGATGATTAAGATATTTTCAGATATTGCATGGAATCATTACTTGTATTGGCAAACAGAAGATAAGAAAATATTAAAAAAAATCAATGAGTTAATACGAGATATTGAAAGGAATGGGAATGAAGGAATTGGTAAGCCTGAACCATTGAAACATGAATTATCTGGATATTGGAGTCGTCGCATTACAGATGTTCACCGTTTAATTTATCAAATTGACGTTGACAAGATTAATATAATCAGTTGCAGAAATCATTATTGAAAAGAGCCGAGGAATTTATCCTCGGTTCTTTCAATAATAATTTGACATTGTTGGTGACCCTACCCCGGGTAGCTTGCTCTGCATAAATTGCTTTGTTTGATTCATAATAATCCAGTGTAAATAATGTTCCGGACAATAACTTCAGCTGAATGGAAAATCTCTAAACATAAATTCTCGACAGACCTCTTGAGTTGATATATTATGTATACAATATACAGAGTTAATATTATTTGGGGGAGACGTGTACTATGCGGCAAGAAAAGGATCTAATAGGAGTCCATGAAGTTCCGGACGATGTGTATTATGGGATTCAAACACTCCGTGCGGTAGAGAACTTCCCTATTACGGGGTATCCTCCCCATGGGGAGTTAATTCGTGCGTTAGGTATGGTTAAGGGTGCAGCAGCTGAGGCGAATATGTATATTGGAAGTTTGAATCCTTCTATAGGAAAAGCAATTGTGCAGGCGTCTAGGGAACTGATCAATGGTCAGTTTAACGAGCAATTCGTGGTGGATGTAATCCAGGGTGGTGCCGGGACATCCATGAATATGAATGCCAATGAAGTCATTGCTAATCGGGCAATTGAGATTCTTGGTGGAAAAAAGGGTGAATACTTTAAAGTCCATCCCAACACTCATGTCAACATGGCTCAAAGCACCAACGATGTTTTCCCTACGGCAATCCGGATTGCTTGTCTGAATGTAGCCAATGATTTGCTCGAATCCTTAGACAGTTTACGCCAGGCCTTTGCAGATAAGGCTCAAGAGTTTGACGGTATTATAAAAATGGGGAGAACGCATTTGCAAGATGCCGTTCCCATTCGTTTAGGCCAGGAGTTTGCAGCGTATGCCCACATGTTAGGGCGAGATATTAAGCGAATTAAAGAAGCGATACGATCCCTAGAAGTCATGAACATGGGCGCGACGGCGGTGGGCACAGGATTAAATGCAGATCCTAAATATATTGAAAAAGTAACTGAGTATTTGCGTGACTGGACTCACTTACCCATGCGACTAGCCGAGGATCTAGTTGATGGGACTCAAAACACGGATGCCTTCATGGAAGTTTCAGGATCATTAAGAACACTTGCCGTAAACCTTTCCAAGATCGCCAATGACTTGCGCTTGATGGCCTCAGGGCCACGGACGGGATTAAATGAGCTAAATCTACCACCTATGCAACCAGGTTCATCAATTATGCCTGGAAAAGTCAATCCAGTGATCGCGGAAGTGGTCAATCAAGTGGCCTTTCAGGTACAAGGGAATGATTTTACCATTGGTTTAGCCTGTGGAGCTGGCCAACTAGAACTTAATGTCATGGAGCCAGTGATGGTCTTTAATTTACTCCAATCGTTAGACATCCTGCGCAATGTGACTCGTATCTTTCGAGAACGCTGTGTCATAGGCATCACAGCCAATGTAGAGCGTTGCAGAGCGATGGTGGAAAATAGCGTTGGTTTAGTGACAGCCATCAATCCTCATGTGGGTTATGAGGTAGCATCAAGCGTGGCCAAAGAAGCAATCCTATGTGGTCGACCAGTCTGCGATATCGTATTGGAAAAGGGAATTCTGACAAAAGAAGAACTCGATGTGATCTTGAACCCCTATGAGATGACCAAGCCAGGTATTGCGGGTGCGGAGCTGTTAAGGTAAAACTAAACAATGAAAAAAGGGGATTAAGATTTGAACCCCCTTTTTTCATTGTTTCAGTGCGTATCTTAATAGGACTTGTGTTACTCTCACACTTGTCGAACTTGCTTAGTAAAGGGGAAGATGCTACACTTAAATGTAGTATAAACAAGGGTCTATGTTGACTGTTGTAAAATATTACTACTTAGTGGAAGGGGAAAGAACTATGGCGGTTGGGCGCAATTCTTCGAGCACAGGTAGAACCGTCTTACTCATTTTGATTGGTGCTGCCATTGGGACTTTAGTTGGACTTGGCTTAGAAAAATACGGTATTTTTGCACCGTTTTTGAGGCCTGCCGTTATCGATATACCCTCCCATACTTACTTAGATTTCTTTTTCCTCTCGCTCTCCTTCGGTATTCGCTTGAGTATTACTATGGCGACGCTTTTGGGGGCCTTAGGAGGATATTTGTTGTCAAGGAAGGTGTAATATGCTCGTGCTTGCTTCTTCATCTCCTCGGAGGGCGATGTTGCTTCGCGAGGGAGGGTATACCTTTGAAACGGTTAAGGCTTCCGTTTCAGAAGTGCTGACAGAAGAGATTACTCCGGAAATCGGGGTAAGGCAGTTGGCAGTACGCAAAGCCCAAGCGGGTTTAACCCACTGGTTGGAATCAGGGGGAAACGCGCAGGATGTGGTGTTAGGGGCTGACACGATGGTGGTTCTAGACGGCCGAATATTGGGGAAACCTACGTCGACTGAAGAAGCGGTTGAAACACTGAAACATCTAAGTGGCAGGACTCATGAAGTTTTAACGGGAGTCTCGTTAGTTTCTGGATCGGGAAGGCTCGTCGAGGACGTGGTTAAAACCATTGTTCATTTTCGCCCACTCGAAACGGATGAAATTACGTCGTATGTAGCCAGTGGAGAACCGATGGACAAGGCCGGGGCGTATGGAATTCAGGGGGGAGCCGGGAAATTTGTCACATCTATACAAGGATCTTTGACAAATGTCATTGGCTTACCGATGGAATATCTTACGGAACAGTTGAAGGCGTGGGGGATTGGGCAGATAAATATCGCTTCACGCGAGGTGGATGATGGATTATCGGCGTTTGAAGGATTTACCGGAGGAACTTTTGCCCCGTGAGAGACTTTGTCAACTAGGTCCCGAAGCATTATCAAATCGGGAAATATTGGCCATTCTTTTGCGTACCGGCAGCAAAGGAGAAAATGTTTTAACGCTAGCTGAACGGATTTTGGTCAGTGTCGGTGGACTTTCAGGGTTAGGCAAGCTAACAGTTCATGAACTGGCCCAAATACACGGTTTAGGAAAAGCAAAGTCTGCAGAAGTGAAAGCCGCCTTAGAATTAGGGCGTCGTTCAGTCTCTGTAGATCCGATGTCGAGACCCGTGGTTAATTCTCCTCAGGATGTGGCACACATCGTAATGGAAGAAATGAGATTCCTGGATCGTGAGCATTTTCGAGTTGTTTCGTTGTCGACGAAAAATCATGTCTTGGGAATCAGCCCAGTCTCGATTGGTTCGCTCAATTCATCCATGGTCCATCCAAGGGAGTGTTTTAAAGAAGCGATCCGGCGCAATTCAAACGCCATTATTTTATTGCACAATCATCCCAGTGGGGATCCGACTCCCAGTCAGGAAGACATTGAGGTCACGCGTCGGTTGGCAGACGGGGGAAAGATTCTGGGGATTGAGGTTTTAGATCATGTGATTATTGGAGATAATCGGTTTATCAGTTTGAAAGAGCGGGGCGTGCTGTAGCGAGGTTCGAGGTTCGATGTTCGTGGATCGAGTTGTGAATTCGATTCTGCGAATCGAAGAACGGATTAGACTCTCAAGCTGGCTTAAATATCAATTTGCGAAGGTTGTTCGCTTCGATTCGAACCACGTACCACGAACATCGAACATCGATCTTGGAAGGAGTTTAAATTTAATGTTTGGTTTTAATTTTTTAAGCAGAGATTTAGGGATAGATTTAGGTACAGCAAATACAGTGGTTCATGTCAAAGGAAGAGGGATTGTTGTCCGGGAACCTTCTGTGGTGGCAATGGATATAACGACAAAGACCCCAATGGCCGTAGGGGATAGTGCTAAAGAAATGATCGGTCGGACCCCCAGTAATATTGTGGCGATACGTCCACTAAAAGATGGGGTAATCTCAGATTTTAATGTTACCCAAAAAATGCTGAAATACTTTATTAGCCGTGCCCTGGGAACCGAACATCCCTTTATCCGGCCTCGTGTGGTTATTTGCGTGCCTTCTGGTGTCACTCCGGTCGAGGAACGTGCCGTGAAAGAAGCTGCTATGGCAGCCGGTGCGAAAGATCCGATTATTTTAGAAGAACCTATGGCAGCAGCTATTGGCGCTGGACTTCCAGTCAGTGAACCGACGGGGAACATGATCGTTGACATCGGTGGGGGTACAACGGAAGTCGCGGTTATTTCCTTAGGTGGAATAGTGACAAGTCGTTCGATCCGTGTGGCCGGTGATGAAATGGATGATGCGATCATCGCTCATATTAAAAGACGATATAATCTGATGATTGGTTATCGAACCGCGGAAGCACTCAAGTTTGAAATCGGTTACGCGTACATGGCAGAAAAGGGTATGTATACAGTGCGCGGGCGAGATTTATTAACAGGTCTTCCAAAAACCATTGAAGTCTCCTCAGAGGAAATCCAAGAGGCACTACAAGAACCGGTGATGGCTATTGTCGATGCTGTAAAATCATGCTTGGAAAAAACTCCCCCGGAATTATCGTCGGATATTATGGATCGTGGTATTATGATGGCAGGTGGCGGCTCATTACTGCGCAACCTGGACCGATTGATTTCTGATCAAACAGGCATCGCGGTGCACTTAGCGGAGGACCCGTTGTCATGTGTCGCTATAGGCACAGGACATGTCTTGGAACATGCGGAGATCCTTCGGAAAATTGCCGCCTCGCAAAAGAGTTAAAAATAGCGGGGGGGAATTGTGGTGGGGAAAAGAGTAAATGTAACGGGAATTGCGGTTCTCGTTTTCTTTCTGATGCTAGGTGTACTCATAACCATCCGTCTAACCGGACTGGGTAGTCATTTCCCCAACCCAGTTGGGGGGGTTATGCAACGCGTCTTAAGCCCGTTAGAACAACCAATTCTTAACTTGGGGAATGGCATTAAGGAAAATTTTCGAGTCTTATGGAACTTCCGAGAGGTACAGCTCCAAAATGAGGCTCTTCTCAAGCAGGTAGATCAGTTAACCGGGGATAATTTAAAACTCAAAACAGAAGTACTGGCCGGTATGCGCTATAATGAACTTGATGAGGGTCAGTTTCGCAGTCCGACCCTCGCTAAGTTTGAAAAGATCGGTGCGAGTGTAATTAATCGTAATCCTACCAATTGGTACCGAACCTTAACCCTAAACCGGGGAAGCGCGGATGGGCTCGCCCCAAATGACCCAGTGATCGGAGATTTAGGGCTTTTGGGGAAGGTTGTGTCGGTCACACCGACCACCTCGGAAGTCTTACTAATCCTTGACGGGGAAGGACAAGTAAGTGCCCTGGTACACGGAAGCACGGGTGTTAGTACCTTCGGAATTGTGCAAGGAAATTATAATCGTGGTTCGCGCCTGACTCCGGAAGGGAATTTACAAATGCTCTTTCGCAGAGAGGACAGTGTAAATCCAGGAGATCTAGTGCTAACGTCAGGGCTCGGAGGAGTGTACCCTAAAGATATCCCCATCGGTCAAGTAAAGGAGATTCAGCTTGATCCCTCAGGCTTACTCAAAACGGCCTACATTCAACCACTCATGGACTTTGATGCCTTGGAAGAGGCTTATATTGTTAAAATGGCGGGGGGAAAGTAATGCGTTACGTTTTGATCGCAGTTATGTTTCTCTTGAGTCTGATTTTACCGGGAACACTCTTCCACTTTTGGTCTTGGTCAGGAATTAAACCGGATTTGCTCATGTTACTGACGATCTATATCGCCATGCATCATCGTATGTCCGTCAGTGGGATCTGGGGACTTGGGGCGGGTTTATTTGAAGACTTCTATTTAGGGCGCTACGTTGGTATGTATACACTCACACTTGTAGTGGTCGCTATTTTGAGCAATTGGCTAGCCGAGCGCTGGTACCGAGAAAATTTCCTCTTAACCACCTTTATGGTCTTTCTGGTAACCGCAGTGGGGCAAATACTGGTTTCTTTTTTAAGTTTGGGAGCTGGACTTCATTGGGCTTTTACAGATATCCTGCGATTAGTCATCGGAGTATCCCTGTACAATGCCATCCTGGTTCCCGTGACCTACCCATGGGTTCACCAATCCTTCGTTCGCGGCTGGTTGCGCTATCGGCCGAGATATGAACGCTAGCGTTCATATCTCGAAGTTCGATATTCGAGGTTCGAAATTCGAATTGGAGGCGAACAAGTTCGCGGGACGATTAAGTATCCCTGTTCAATTCCGGTCTTCGATTCGCAGAATCGAATTCACAAATCGTACCACGAACATCGAACATCGAACATCGAACATCGCAAAACGTATCGAAGAGGAGGTTTGCAAGTTGGATGACAAAGAGCGAAAACCCTATACTTATCGACTTTGGGGCTTAAGCATCGTAGTGCTTTTAGTCTTCTTAATTCTAGGCTCGAACCTCTGGCGTTTGCAGATTGCCCAAGGGTCCTACTATTCGGCAATGGCCAAGGGTAACTTCGTAAAGCAGGTTAAGGTGCCTCCCACGAGAGGTGATATCGTCGATAAAAACGGCAAGCTCCTGGTAACGAGTGTTCCGGAGTTTGTGCTGCACCTGGATTGGATGGATTTACAACAAGCAAAGGGCAGTGCTTGGAAAGATGTCGTGCGTGGATTAGCAGGTTATATTAAACCCTACTGGCCTAACACTAATCAGACGGTGGATTCAATCACGGAAGATATTTTAGCCAATATCCAAAACCACCAGTGGGAACGCTATCGCCCCGTTATCATCTTGAATAAGGTGGTTCCGAAGCTCCAAGCGGTCATCGCCGAGCATCAAGAGGAGCTTCCGGGAGTGAGTGTGGAAGCAATTCCTGTGCGCGACTACCCTCAGAAAATTCTGCTTGGTCAGCTCCTGGGGTATGTCCGTGAAATTGCAAAACCGGAAATTGATCAGTTAAATAAAAATCCAGATGCGCAAAAGGTAGGATTTGAGTATGCTCAGGGAGACATCGTGGGCAAGATGGGGGTCGAAAAATCCTATGATTTCTGGTTGCGGGGTCAAGAAGGAATCCAACAAGTTGAAGTGGATAATCGAGCCCGTCCTATTTCCAAACAGGTTATTAAGCCACCACAAGCAGGGAAAACCGTCCAACTGACGATTGACGCTGACCTACAAAAAACCGTCGACGATAAACTCGATGAAGTCATTCAAGACGTACAGAAAAAAAGCCCAACGGCTCATGCCGGGGCAGCTGTGGTCATCGATGTCAACACAGGCAAGATTCTAGCCATGTCTTCTCGGCCTGCAATGGATCCGAATGATTTGATCGGGATAATTTCGGACCAAATGGCAGATAAGTATTGGCCTCAAGACCCTAAACGGGCCTCAGAAGCGGCGTCACTTAACCGGGCCTTGTCAGGGGTGTATGCACCAGGTTCGGTCTTCAAAATGGTGACAGCCATGGCTGCTTTACAACTCAAAGTAACAACGCCGGAGGAGCGGGTCAACGGTGCCATGTCTTCCTTAGGGAACCTTGCTGCTCAGCAACAAGGTACCGCTGAATGGGGTGGAAACAATTTTGGTTCTATCAATCTTACTCGAGCCCTAGCCAAATCCTCGAATATTTATTTTCAAATAATGGGCCGCCGCGCCTTTGAGGCTAATCCGGAGACGATTGGTCAGATCGCCCATGAATTCGGATTAGGCGTCGAAAGCGGTATTGATTTACCCGGAGAAGCTAAAGGAATAGCACCTTCTGCCGAATGGAAGAAAGCGTATTTTGGCCCTACCTATGAGAGGTCTCGGGATAAAAAACTGGCCGATATTGAGAGTAATTACGCCACCAAGCTGACTGAAGCGACCGACGCTAAAGCTAAGCAAAAACTGCAAACGGCAAAAGAATCAGAGATTAAACAGGTTGCTGTATGGTACAGGCAAATGGTCAGTGAACATGTGGACTGGAAGGTCTATGACAGTCACTTTAATTCTATTGGGCAAGGGTATAACTCCTACACTCCGTTGCAATTAGCCAATTATGTTGCTACCTTGGTGAATGGTGGAAAACACTTTCGGCCTTATGTTGTCGATAAGCTAATGGACCCAATTACTGGGGACACGGTACAGCAATATGAACCTAAGGTTCTAAATACCGTCTCGGTTTCTCCCGAGGTCCTTGATGCGGTCAAAAAAGGGATGAGCGCTGTTACAACAGGGGAAGGGACGGCCTCCTTTCTCTTCGCTGATGTGCAGGAATTTACTGGGGGAGGTAAAACTGGAACCGCCCAGATCGGGTCCAAGGACACGATTTCGGGAGATATATACAACGGTGTGTTTGTAGCGTTTGCCCCTTATGATAATCCACAAATTGCCTTTGCCGGGATCGTTGAATTTGGAGGGCATGGAGGGGATACGGCAGGTTACGTCGCCAAGGCCGCCTTTATGAAGTATTTTGGTTGGAAGAACGCGAATGGAGGCTAAAAAACGAGGAAATTTATCCTCGTTTTTTTAGATAGTAAAAAGGGAATTGGGACAACCTTGTAGAATTTATAGAGGAGCATTTATTATGACAAAGCGATGGGGGATTGGGCAGGTTGACACGGACTGAACACGTGGCACTTAAAGGAACCCGCGAAGGATTGGTGCTATACCTCGATCCTGCCGCGGACTTTAGATTGCTAATGAACGAACTGGAAAATCTTTTAAAAAACTCTGATCAATTCCTCCAAGGCGCGAACGTCCGGTGCTATGCTGGGAAAAAGGAATTTTCCGAGGATGAACAAGCAAGTCTGGCAACAATTTTAAGACAAAACCAATTAGAACTTGCAGGATGGTTAACCACGGAAGAGGTCTACGTCCCTGGCAAAACGCAGTCCTACGCAAGCCAGGAGAGGGAAGCACGTCTCTGGGAGGAAGGGATGGTGGAAGGACGCTGTCTCTTTATAGAACGAACACTGCGTTCTGGGAAAAGTGTACAATTTGAGGGTCATGTCGTTGTAATGGGTGACGTTAATCCTGGCGCAGAAATCATTGCCACGGGTAACATTGTTGTTCTGGGATCCCTTCGAGGAGTTGCCCACGCAGGAGCAACCGGTGACCGAAAAGCCTCCGTGAGCGCGTATCATTTGGCACCCACCCAATTAAGGATTGCGGACCTGGTAACCAGGGCACCTGATGATGGAGCCGACGGACGAGGACCGGAGATTGCCAAAATCAAAGATGACCAATTAACGGTTGAAGCGGCTGGTATGAATGGTTGGCGAAGCAAGGCTCGATAACGCGATGTTCGATGTTCGAGGTTCGTGGTTCGAACTTTGAATTCGATTCTGCGAATCGAAGAACGGAATTAATCTTTTTGGCTTAAAATCTTCTGCGAACATTGTTCGCTTCGATTCGAACATCGAACATCGAACATCGAAAATCGATAAGGAAAGGTAGGTCTAACTATGGGTGAGGTAATCGTTGTAACTTCCGGAAAAGGGGGCGTTGGTAAGACGACAACATCCGCAAATATTGGTACCGGCTTAGCTGCTAATGGGTATAAAGTCGTCCTAGTCGATACCGATATCGGTTTGCGCAACCTTGATGTTGTAATGGGTCTTGAGAACCGCATCGTATACGATTTAGTGGATGTAACCAGTGGGAATTGTCGGCTTAAGCAAGCACTCATTAAAGATAAACGTTTTACAAACCTCTTTTTGCTACCAGCTGCCCAAACTAAAGATAAAACAGCAGTTAGTCCCGAACAGATGAAGACATTAGCCAAAGAACTTAAAGAAGAGTTTGATTATGCGATCATTGACTGCCCGGCAGGTATCGAGCAAGGCTTTCGCAACGCGATAGCTGGCGCAGACCGTGCGGTAGTCGTTTGTACGCCCGAAGTCAGTGCAGTGCGCGACGCGGACCGCATTATCGGCTTATTAGAAGCTGCCGAACTGAGAAATCCGAAGTTAATCATCAACCGTCTCCGCCCCGAAATGGTAAAACGTGGAGATATGATGGATATCTCAGACATCTTAGATATTTTGGCAATCGAATTAATCGGAGTTGTTCCAGAAGACGAGAGTATCGTAGTCTCCACAAACCGCGGAGAACCCGCAGTTATGGATCAGGGGTCAAAAGCAGGAGAGGCCTATCGTCGCATTACAAAGCGGATTATGGGAGAGGACGTACCTCTTATGAACCTTGAGGTACCCTCTGGAATCATGGATAGACTAAAAAGACTTGTTGGGATTCGCTAACCGTTCGGTACTGAGAGGAGGAATCGTCCTTGTTAGAATTTATCAGCCGGATGCTTGGCAGGGAAAGCGCCTCGAGCAAGACAGTAGCAAAAGAACGCCTTCGGCTCGTCTTGGTGCATGACCGCGCTAGCATATCGCCTGCCATGCTGAACAGACTAAGGGAAGATCTAGTCAAAGTAATCTCTAACTATATGGAGATTGATGAAGCGGCACTCGAGTTCAATCTATGTCAAGACGATCGGGAAGTGGCCCTAGTCGCCAACATCCCCGTCGTGAAGATGAAGCGAGACTACGCAGCCAAAGGGTAACCGAAGCGCTTACGCGAGGTTCGAAGTTCGAAGTTCGAGGATCGAATCGAAGCGAACAGAGTTCGCATAGTTATTTAAAGCCATTCAGCCTAATTCCAAGTCTAAGTGCAAGTCCGTTCTTCGATTCGTAGAATCGAAATCACAATTCGAACTTCGATCCTCGAACATCGAATCTCGAAAAAGGGGTTCGAGGTTCGAATTGAAGCGAACAGAGTTCGCAGGATAATTACTTTTGTCCAATCGTAAGACTCCCACTTCTTCAAGTGGGAGTGGATTCCCGTACTCTGCTGCTGTGACGATAGTCTCCAATTGGAGACTATCGTCGAGCGCCTTTCCCGATAGGAACACGCGCGAAGGAGGTAGAGTCCATCCTATAGCGCGTAAGTATTCTTCTGGGGCAGTAACAAAACTATGAAGTTTGTTACGCCCCTTGTTTTTATGTTCAATTCCGTTCTTCGATTCGCAGAATCGAAATCACAATTCGAACCTCGAACCTCGCGCATCGCGCATCTTGCCTCGCCTTATGTTATAATAAACGAGTATCCGTCAACACAAAAATCATAGGGAGATTATATCGTGGACAGAAGAGCTTTAAGAAACTTAGACTTCTTATTTATACTATTTACATTGTTATTACTGGCAGCCAGTCTGGTAATTTTAAGCACCGCCTCGATCAATGTGATGAAGTCGAATCCTCTCCACTATGTGCAGACTCAGACTGTCTGGATTTTGAGTGGTCTCGTCATTGCAGTGGTCGTGGCTGTGATTGATTATCAGAAATGGCAAGTTTTTCGCTGGTGGATTTATGGCTTTAATCTGGCCCTGCTCTTAAGCGTTATCTTTTTTGGTGACTCGGCCAAAGGGGCTACTCGTTGGATTTATTTTACCTCTTCGATCGGAATCCAACCCTCAGAGTTTGCCAAAATTTTTATCATTTTAACGTTTGCAGACTTTTTGGCCCGGCGAGAAGGCAGACTCAATAATTTCACTGATTTCATAGCGCCATTTTTGTTTGTTTTAATGCCCATGCTGCTGATTTTTAAGCAGCCCGACCTAGGAACAACCTTGGTTTTTGTGGCAATATTTATCGGAATGATGTTTGTAGCAGGGGCAAATCCTTGGAAATTCGGGGGTCTTATCGTAGCAGGGGTTATTACAGTGGCAGGTGCGCTTTGGCTCCACTTCGCTACAAATTTACCAAAGTGGTTACAATGGGCTCAAGGACTCCCTCTTCCCCTCCAAGAGTATCAATTAAAGCGCTTAACGATTTTTGTAAATCCTACAGCTGATAAGTCGGGAGATGGTTTTCATATTCTTCAATCCCTGTGGGCGATTGGGTCGGGTGAGTTATGGGGTAAAGGCTATCGAATGGGTACACAAGGCCAGTTGAATTTCTTACCTGAGCACCATACCGACTTTATTTTCTCGGTGGTTGGCGAAGAGTTCGGCTTTATCGGAACGATCACCCTCCTCTTCCTGTTTCTAATCTTCTTATTGCGCGCCATCAACATTGCTTTGAAAGCACGGGATATGTACGGAATGTTGATTGTCTCGGGGGTGGTTTCCATGTTCACCTTTCACATTCTAGTCAATGTAGGTATGACCTCCGGGATTATGCCTGTCACAGGAATTCCACTCCCGCTGATCAGCGCGGGGGGAAGTGCATTGTGGGCCAATATGGTTTCGATTGGCCTACTCTTAAGTGTCAATTTAAGACACCAGAGGCGCATGTTTTGATCGAGGTTCGAGGTTCGAGGCTTTAATCGAGGTTCGAGGTTCGAGGTTCGTGGTTCGAACTTGAAGCGAACAAAGTTCGCACAGTAATTTAAAGTCTTTAGCCTAATCGAGGTTCGAGGTTCGAAGTTCGAGGATCGAATCGAAGCGAACAGAGTTAGCAGGACAATTTTAAACATAGCAGTTTCAAGCCGAATTTCGATTCGATCATCGAATACCCAATGTTCTCAATGATGCTCAATTAAAGTTCAATTCCGTTCTTCGATTCGTAGAATCGAATCAAAAATCGATCCACGAACCTCGAATATCGAACCTCGCAAAAGAAATAGAACTGCATCGCAGTTCTATTTCTTTTGCTTTCGCGTAGACTATTAGAGGATGTACGAGCCATAATCGAGGTTCGAGGTTCGAGGTTCGAAGTTCGAGGTTCGAACTTGAAGCGAACAAAGTTCGCATAGTATTTAAAGCCTTCAGACTAATTCCAAGTCTAAGTTCAATTCCGTTCTTCGATTCGTAGAATCGAAATCACAATTCGAACATCGAACCTCGAACATCGAACCTCGAGCATGTGCCTCGAACATCGAACCTCGAGAAGGGGGTTGAGTGGGATGAATCCTTTTGAACGCTGGGATGACTGGGAATGGGAACGGGCCATCCAAGAAGTGGGAAAAGAACAAGGGCGGGGTAGATCTGGACACCCTGACCATACGACGGGACGTTTCCGAAGACCTGTGAAGAGGGGATGGGGAAACTTCCTCAACCATTGGAATGGAACCCAAAAAAGAACCCTTTTAGCAGCGTTACTTTTTCTGTTAATTTTCTTTAGCGCTAATAGTGCAGACCCCTTTTCGCGAGGGATTCATTCAACCTACCGAAGCGCTATGGATTCAGGAAATTACTACCAAGTCATGACGGGTATGGCTAAAGAAGCCTTGTCTCTAGGGGGTGTCGGAGTCAAGAGTACTCCCGTTGACGCTAAGATGATCGGTCAATTTTTGCCTCCTATTTCTGGACCGGTGATGGCTGCCTTTGGAGAAGTGGGAAAGGGAGGCAGCAATCCTGAAGGGTCAGTTCATAATGGAATTGATGTGGGGAGTGCTTTGGGAAACTCCGTCGTAGCTCCCGCGGATGGGGTAGTAACTTTTGTGGGGGAAGATCCCCAATTAGGGAAGTACGTGAAAGTGGATTTTGGGGATGGTTGGACTACGGTGTTAGGGAACCTAGGCGGAATTTACGTTCAGCAGGGTCAGCGAGTTGCCAAGGGATACGTTGTCGGAACGGTCGGTCTTTCCGCACCCTTGAAGAAGCCTTGGCTGCATTTTGAGCTGAGAAAGAACAACCAGCCAGTCAATCCAATACCTTATCTAATCCCTCCTGAGTCCAAGAATTAGCTAAAAGAGACCACGAAATAGTTGGTGTCTAAGGAATCTAAGGCTAGAAATCTAAAGTGGAGGGTGAGAAATGGAGCTTGTGAAGCTATTCGGGGTGAGCATCCGAATCCATCCCACATTTCTTTTGGTTTTGTTACTCTACGGAGTCCTGGGTCTAGCTGCCCAGGCTCTTCTCGTCTTTGCTCTTGTTTTGGGGCATGAATTAGCGCATCTCCTAACGGCCAAAGCCTACGGCTTTAAAGTCGTAGGGCTGGAGCTATTTCCTTTCGGAGGAGCTGCCTACTGTGATGATCTCTTTGAGGGGAGAAAATTAGAGGAGAGCATCATGGCGCTGGCTGGTCCTGCCTTTAACATCGTCCTTTTATTTGCTGCCCAGGTCTTGCGTTGGAATGGGTTCTGGACGGGGGAATTTTCCGATGATTTTGTGCGCTATAATTTCTGGCTTGGGGCCTTTAATCTAATCCCTGTTTTACCACTGGATGGTGGACGGGTCGTGCGGGCTCTTTTTGTAGGGGGATTTGGATTCGTCCGGACCACGAAGTTTTTGGCGTGGGCTGGGAAATGGCTGGGAGTCATCTTTGCCCTATACGGCATAATCTTAGGAGTTCAGGGAAAGTTTACAGAAGGACCGCTTTTTTTTCTGATTTTAGGGGGTTTCTTTTGGCTGGCAGGTAGTAAAGAAATCTCGACAGCCCATATTACCTTTCTCAGACAATTAACCCGTAAGAAAGAAGAACTCATGAAAAAGGGTTTGATGCGTAATATTTGTGTCACGGTACAGAGCAATACTCCCCTGGTGCGAATCGTGGAGGAATTTACTCCGGATCGTTACGCCATGGTCAGCCTAACGAATGGAAAAATGGGGATGGATAAAATTCTTACGGAGACAGATATCGTAGAAGGGATGTTGCGGGAGGGAATTCACTTTCCAGTGGGTAAACTATAGACGAGATATCTGAGGGCAATCTCTGTAAAAATATAGGGGATTTGAGTTAACTGTGATATAATATAAGTTCACTATATAGTTACAAGGAGGCCTCATTGACAGCATGAGTAAAATTACTGCGGCGGAGATACGCCGGCAGGTCGAACGCTTTTTACCAAAAGTCTTGAAACCAAGCCGCTATATCGGATCCGAATGGAATGCAATCAAGAAAGACTGGGATAAAACCGAGGTCCAAATGGTCTTTGCTTTCCCAGATGTCTATGAAGTCGGAATGTCCCATTTGGGAACCCGAATCCTCTACCACCTAGTGAATTCGTTTCCGGAATTTCTCTGTGAAAGAGTTTTTGCGCCTTGGATCGATATGGAGAAAGAGCTCCGGGAGAAGGATATTCCGCTGTATGCCTTAGAATCCTTTCAACCGCTTAAAGCCTTTGATGTCGTCGGGTTTACCCTGCAATATGAAATGAGTTTTACCAACATCCTGAATATGCTGGACTTAGCGGGGATTCCCATGCGCACAGAAGAGCGCGGCCCGGAAGATCCTTGGATCATTGCCGGAGGTCCCTGTGCTTATAACCCTGAACCATTGGTCGGATTTATCGACTTTTTCCTCATCGGGGAATCTGAAGAACAGTTGCCGGAAGTGCTGCGCCTCGTGGCCGAGCAGAAGAAAAACCCCCTCCCTCGCCGGGACTTTTTAAAGAAAGTTGCCCAGGTTCAAGGGGTTTACGTGCCGGACTTCTACCAGGTTACATATAAGCCAGACGGTCGTATAGAAAAGATTGAGGCTGAAGCGGGTGTTCCTCCCGTCGTCGAAAAGGCCATCGTCAAAGATCTAGACCAAGGGTTTTTTCCCACCAATCCAGTGGTTCCGTATATGGAAATTGTGCATGACCGAATGATGCTTGAAGTCATGCGCGGCTGCTCACGGGGCTGCCGTTTTTGTCAAGCGGGTATGATTTATCGACCCGTTCGCGAGCGCTCTAAGGAGACCCTCCTCAAGCAAACAGAGGAATTGGTACGTTCGACGGGATATGATGAAATCGCCCTCACGTCACTGTCCACTGGAGATTACTCCTGTATTCAGCCGGTCATTTATGACATACTCGAAAAGCATGGAGCAGAAGGGGTGGGAGTATCACTCCCATCCCTGCGAGTAGACTCCTTCGATGTCGATCTTGCTGAGACCGTTCAAAAAGCTCGCAAATCGGGGTTGACCTTTGCTCCAGAAGCAGGTTCACAGCGCTTACGGAACGTGATTAATAAAGGGGTCGAAGAGCAAAACCTCCTGGATGCCGCTGAGACTGCCTTTAAAAAGGGCTGGTCCACGATTAAGTTGTACTTTATGGTGGGGTTACCGACAGAGACCCAGGAAGACATTGACGGGATTATCGATCTGGCTAAGAAAGTTGCCAATCTAGGAACCAAGCTAGGACGCCGAAATATCAAAGTGACCATCTCGACCAGTATCTTCGTTCCCAAAAGCCACACCCCTTTTCAGTGGGAACCTCAGGAAGCAGGCTCTTCAGTAGACCTAAAGCAGAGATATCTACGGGAGAAGATGCGAGATCGTCGTTTAAATTATAATTATCATGATGTGAAGACCAGTTACCTCGAAGCCGTCTTTGCCAAAGGGGATCGACGGCTGGCGCCACTCCTGGAATGGGCAGTCCAACACGGCTGTCGTTTTGATGGTTGGGGTGAGCAATTCAAATACAGCGTCTGGATGCAGGGACTCCAAGAGTTAGGAATTGACCCGTCTTTTTATGCGAATCGGGCGATGGACTATGATGATATCTTACCTTGGGACCACATAGGCAGTGGAGTAAGTAAAGAGTTTTTGGTTGACGAGCATCATCGGGCCCTGCAGGAAGCGAAGACCATGGATTGTCGCTTCGATGATTGTACGGGATGCGGGGTTTGCCCAAGCCGAGGGGTTCAGATTGAGTTGAAAGGGTGAGTTGCCATGCGGCTAAGAATCGCCTATACCAAAATTGAAGATGCCAGATATATTGCGCACCTGGACCTGACCAGGGTTTTTGAACGAGCGATCCGGCGGGCCGAGATCAAGATGTCCTATTCGGAAGGGTTTAACCCCCGTCCTAAAATATCCTTTGGTTTCGCGCTAGCCGTGGGAACAGAAGGGGAGCGGGAGTACGTGGATATTGATCTCCAGCAGGACATGGATTTGGGAGAGGTCCTTGCCCGGGTTCAGGAGCAATTACCACCGGGAATCCGCCTGCTCCAAGGTCGTGCTCTGGATTCCGGAGCCAAATCCTTGATGGCAGTGCTCAATGCAGCCAGTTATCGGATCCGTGTGCCCATGGCTTTACCGATTCTGCCGGAACGTTTGCAGGAAGCGGTCAGTGCTTGGCTCGCTCGAGAACATGTGACCTTTTCGCGCTATACGAAGAAAGGGCCGACAGATAAGGATATTCGACCTTGGATCAAGCAGTTGACCGGCGAAATCCAGGGGGATGAGATCTTCTTTGACCTAGAAGTTGAGATGGGGAATGCCGGAAGTGTTCGCCCGGAGGAAGTCTTGGCTAGCTTGCGGGAACTTGAGAATTTGCCGCTGGATTTGGATGCGCAGCACGTTGTGCGGACGGGGGTTCATGTGAGCTATGAGGGGGAGAAGAGTTCGCCGCTAGAGGAGCGTTAGAGCCTGATCGTTGGGGTCTGAGTGGGAGCGAGGGTCCCGAGCACACTTGTTCAACCCTGCGTTCGTCGTGCCAAACTAGGGCTTTAAATTCTTGATGAAAGCGGGCGGGGCGAAACACATGTGTTTCGGCCAAAGCGACGTCCGTGTCGCATGGCCGGCGGAAAACGTCCTATTTTCCGCCCCGCTTTAAGTAAGTGAATTTAAAGCCGAGTTTGGCTACGACTCTCGCAAAGGTTTCTCGCCGTGTGATCGGGACCCTTGCTCTGGGGTCAACGGAGGGGAATGTTGGGAGTGGCTTCAAAAGAGCTGAGCTGCGCTGCGTTGCGTGGCAGGACTGGGAAAGGACGATGGTGAGCTGCACAGTCGGGCAAGGAATGGACACTTGGACATGATTTCTTCATACGCTCCTTCGCATCAGTGATAAACTGTGACCGGATTAGAACCTACAACTCCTATTTAAAGAAGAATTATCGTGGTATAATATGGTGAATAATACATGAGTGATTAGTTGATTGGAATGGGAGGAATATCAATGGGCAATCCGATTCAGCGAGAGGCCATTGAGCTTTTTGGCAAGAATATTAAAGAAAGCCTTTCGTCTAACATAAAAGATGTACGACTCTTTGGCTCAGTTGCAAGGGGAACCGACACTCCAGAGTCGGATATCGATATTCTAGTACTGGTGGAAAAGGACGATAGAGATATTAGTGATGCCATTATGGACATTGTAGTGGATATAAATCTTGAATATGATGTGGTTATTACCCCAATCATAATAACCGATTCCCATTATACCAATCCTCTTTTTAGGGAGACAGCATTTTTCCATAATCTCGAGTATGAAGGTGTTCCAATATGAGTATGGACTTAAGTATTGTAAGCAAGACTTCCAGCAAGGCTCTTTCAGACTTATTTAGACTTCGATCTCATGCCGACTACGATGATTTTAAGACTTTCAATAAAGAAGATTGCTTGATGGCCAGAGAGTAGGCTAAGGGTATTATCCAAGAAATTACCAATGTTCTTAGAGATACTCAAGATTAGTGCAGGTTGGGGATGGTTCCTGGCTTGGATAGAGACGACTGGGTGAGCAGTGAGCCCGAGGTGCGAATGTGACGTTCGCGGAGAGAGGGCCACGAGCACACTTGTTCACCCCTGCGCTCGTCGTACTCTCCGTTGCTCACAGAGCAGAACTTGCGTTACAAAAGCGAATCCTCTTTGATGAGTGGCTAGCCAAACTTGGCGAAAGGGGTGCTTAATTTCAGCGGGGCGGAAAACAGGAGTTTTCCGCCGTCCATGCGACAAGGATGTCGCTTTGGACGGGAACCCCGCCCTCTATCATAGACCCCTTGAGCCTTAGTTTGGCCCACGAAATCATGAGGTGAGTGTTGTAACGCAAGTTCTCTCAAGTTCTCTTAGGAGGTGTAACTCTTATGAAAAACCAGACCACCAAACCTCGCCATAAAGAAATCGTTCTCCAAACCCAAGCCCAAACCAAAACCAAAACCCAGGACAATAGCCAAAACCAATCCCAAAAAATCCGAGCGGCTGTCTTTGAGCAGGGGGAATTGGTGGAACTGTTCGAGGAAGAGGGCGCTTCATCCCATATGGTGGGGAACATTTATAAAGGACGGGTTGAGAATGTCCTTCCTGGCATGCAGGCTGCCTTTGTTGATATTGGTGTAGACAAGAACGCTTTTTTGTATGTGGGGGATGCCATCCCGGCACGCTTTGATGAGGATGGTAAGGTTTCTCCAGTTGTAAATGATCGGATTGAGAATGTTCTTAAGCCTCGTCAAGAGCTATTGGTACAAGTTACCAAAGAGCCAGTAAGTACCAAGGGGGCGCGGATTAGTGTTAACATCACTCTTCCTGGGCGGTATGTGGTGCTGCTTCCTCAGGTGAGTTATATTGGGGTGTCTCGGAAGATTCAAGATAATAATGAACGGGCACGGTTAAGGGATTTAGCAGCCACCTCTAAACCGGAGGGTATGGGAGTCATCGTTCGCACCCTTGCTGAAGGGATTGACGGGGATGAGATAGCGGAAGATATTACTCAACTCGTGGCTTTTTGGCAGGCGTTACAACCGAAGATTCCGCATGTTTCCGTGCCTGGTATAGTACATAAAGATGTCGATTTAGTTTCGCGGCTGGTCCGGGACTGGATTGATCAGGATGTCGAGAAAATCACCGTCGATCAGGAAGAAGTCGGTCAAGTCATACGCCAAGCCTTGCTGGAGATTGAGCATCCGGCTGCTAAGAAAATCCACGTTGTCACAGGAGAAGATCTTTTTGCTAAGTACGGTGTGGATGATGAAATTCGTAAAACCTTACGGAGCAAGGTATGGTTGAAGAGCGGCGGCTATCTGGTGATTCAACAGACAGAGGCCTTAATCGTGATCGATGTGAATACTGGAAAGTATGTTGGGCAACGCTCCTTAGAGGAAACCGTGGTCCATACCAACCTTGAAGCTGCCTCGGAGATTGCCCGGCAGTTGCGGCTGAGAAATCTAGGTGGAATTATCATCATAGACTTTATCGATATGACAACAGAAGAAGCTCAGAAACAAGTGCTTGATGTCTTAGAGATCGCTTGTGCTCGGGATAAAACAAAGTCCCAAATTTTAGGATTGACGCAGCTGGGACTAGTGGAAATGACTCGTAAAAAAGTCGGACAGACGCTGGCAGTACGCTATACATCCCCTTGCCCATCTTGTGAAGGAAGTGGACGAGTGTGAACTATAATTCAACAGAAGTCCAAAAATCCCCTAAAGCTTTCAATAATAAAGCTTTAGGGGATTAAATTAACCTTCTCGTAAAAGAGGTCACTTAATTCGTTTCAAATTAGATGTTTCTAATTGTAGGACTTCGACCTTGGCCTCAATGCGTTCCAGAGCTTGTCCAATCTTTTGGTTATGACTTATCTGTATTTCTCGGAAATCAAAGATTGCTCCAATTTTTTGCGCTACATCATGTTCAACAACTGTTATTATTTTAGCAACGTTTTGTGCTATTGTTTCTTGATCTGTTTTTAACACATTGACTTCGCTTCTAAGTTCTTTTAACTCGCTTCGCATTTCCGTTTGCGATTGATATATGTTTGCGAGTAGCTCCATAACTTTCTGGTCCATCTGAACACCCCCATGCAATATGATTATAACATAATTTGTAAGCTATGTACTTGAAATTAGCTAAATTTATATAATGTTGTCAAGCAAGCCCCGAGAATAATGGTCGTATTTAAAGGGAGGATGTAACGAAAATTACTTTCGATACATCCTCCTCTTTAGCTCTGCCATTTAGCGAAAAGATGTTGTCAATTGTCGTATTCTGTAATAAAGTATTGCCACAAGCTGTATTACAGAAAGGGGTAACTAGTTATGTCCTTAACCGTGGCACAAACTTAAACATAAGAGGCAAAACTATTATATTATCTATGCGACGATTGCCTTTGCCGTGGTCACAGTGGGTGTAGTGTTCTTGATCAATAGGGGCTAGGTAAATAAAAGGGTAAAATGTTGTAAAAAAAATTTATTTCCATAATAAATTTCAGTGAAGCAGGAGAATTAGATTTAATCAAGAATAAATAATAAGGGTGTTTCTTTTTATTTCCTTAAGGGATATAGGATAGGATATTTTGTATTTTAGGAGTATTGGAAATATTTTTAACATCGTTAGTTATTTAAAGGGGGTGAAGGGACGACCAAGAAACGTCCTAAGGAGGAAGAGCGATTACATAGTATAGAATAGGCCCAAATATTGAGAGGAGAGATTTGCTTCATGAAAAAAACAAAAAAAGCGATTGCTTCATTAGCTATTGCTGGTATGGTACTTACCTCGATCCCGTTCAATGCTTTAGCTGAGAGTGTCGTACCACCGCGCTTAGGTGGATATACTGCTGAGCAAACCGCTGTGCTAATCGCCGAACAAACAGGCTGGACCGGCACGGTAGTACTTGCCTCATCAGCCTCCTATGGTATGGTAGATGCCCTGACAGCCAGCCCACTCGCGACCTACCTTCAAGCGCCTATCCTCCTGACAGAGGCTAAGAATGTACTAAATGCTGACACCAAGGCTGAACTCATCAAACTCAAAGCTAAGACAGTTTATGTGACCAGTGGAACTGCTGTGATTAGCCAAGCGGTTCTAGATGAGTTAAAAGGTATGGGTATTGCGGTTATTCCCCTTGGTGGAACTGACCGTTTCCATACATCTGTGAACATCGCCAAAAAAATGATTGAACTCGGAGCTCCAGTCAGCAAGGCTGCTGTTGCATTCGGCTGGCTGAACCAAGATGCGCTCTCTATCGCTTCCATTGCTTCTGCTCAAAATCAGCCAATTCTCTTAACCGAAAAAGATTCAATTCCTGCTAGTGTAAAAGCATTTCTGGCTGAAAACCCGAATGTGAAATCGACGGATGTGATAGGTGGCACCGGCGTGATCAGTGAGGCTGTCAAAGCTCAGTTACCAAACCCAACCCGCTTGTTCGGAAGCACAGCCTACGACACGAACCTTGCAGTGCTTAAAGCCTTCGACAGCTTTCTGAAGTATGATAATGTCTTCATAGCAAACGGTATTACAGGAATAGACGCTTTGACAGGGGCACCTCTTGCAGCTAAGTACAAGGCTGGTATAGTTCTCACTAGCGGAACTGCAAACGAGGGCACAGATTATGCGAAAAGCAAAATGACCTCTGCCAGTATTGTAACCGCTTTAGGTGGGACAGCCGTAGTTCCTGAAGTTGTTCGCTCAGGGGCGGTTTCTGTTACGCCGCCGACACCGCCGATTGGTGGCGGTGGAACTCCAGATACAACAGCGCCGGTGATTGCACTTATCGGAAGTTCCACTGTTAACGTAGTGAATGGAGCTGCCTACGTTGATGCTGGGGCAAGTGTAACGGATAACGTAAACACCGGATTGATAGCTACCGTGACCTATACAAAGAATGGTAATCCGGTTGGATCAATCGATACGTTCGCGGCCGGAACTTATGTAGTCCGTTACAATGTAAGTGACACAGCGAGTAATGCAGCTGTCCAAGTAACCAGAACAGTTATTGTAGCTCCAAAACTCGTAAACGATGTTACAGGGCTAACTAATGCACTTGCTGACGCGAGAATTACCCATATTGAATTTACTGGCAATATAACTCAGCCTTTAACTACTGTTGGACGTTCTGTGAGCATAGATTTCGGGGCATATGTCTTAACTGGTAATTTATTGTTTGCACATGCCCTTACTGGAACATCAACTTTATCTGGAACAGCGCTGAAAAGCATTACGGGTAGTTTAACAGTAGATACTCCTAATGCCTCATTTGTCAATAATGTCGTTGTTAATGGCGCTATTAACGTTATTAATATCGTGCCAGGTACATGGACAGAAACAGCAGATGGCAACATCATAACGATCACAGACGAAGATGGTGCAACCATTACCATCGTTGGAAATCCAGGTGATATTACAGTTAGTGAGGATGCGTCTGGAGATTTATCAATAAACGTAAATCCTGGAGCCACGGTTGCTAGCATCACCAGCAATGCCCGTGCGGACATCACTGTTGGAGCAGGAGCAAATGTAACAGACATCATTATTGGAGCAGGTGCCGGTGGTTCAACCATTGTCAATAACGGGACTGCCCAAAATATGACAGTCCTAGCGGGTGCCAATAACACAACCATTACCAATAGCGGAACTACTGGTACAGTGACTTCTGATGCGCCTATTACTCTTCAAGTGACAGGCGGAACTACAGGAACGGTCACAGCCAACGCTAATATGACACTTAATGTTACAGCAGGAGCTTCAGTAACAGACGTCAATGTTGCAGCAGGCGGCACTGGCTCAACCATTACCAATAACGGAACTACAGGAACAGTGACGTCTAATGCTCCGATGACTCTTAATGCTACAGGCGGAACTACAGGAACGGTGACAGCTAATGCTCCGATGGCACTCCAAGTTGCGACAGGAGCGGCAGTAACAAACGTCAATGTTGCAGCAGGCGGCACTGGCTCAACCATTACCAATAACGGAACAACAGGTACGGTGACGTCTAATGCTGCGATAACTCTTAATGTTGCAGGTGGAACTACAAGTTCAGTGACAGCTAATGCTCCGATGACTCTTAATGTTACAGGTGGAACTACAAATACTGTGACGGCCAATGCTCAAATGACACTCCAAGTTGCAGCAGGAGCGGCAGTAACTGACATTAACGTAGGAGCAGATGGCGACGGCACAACTATTACAAATAGTGGGACTACCGGTAATGTGACAGTAGAAGCGGGAGCCGCTGGCACAGCCATAACCATAACCAATACTGGAACAGCAACAAATGTTACAACCAATGAACCTATAACCCTAGTAAACAATAATATTATTACTTCTGCAACTACCGGAATAGGTGGTAACATTGATCCTGCTGGTAGTACAGTGGCATATATTGTTATCTCCTTGACAGACCTGATAACCGCAGTTAACGGAGCAGTTGCAAACAATGATGTAATTGTTGCTTTACAGGCATTAGCCGCTAACAGCCCGCTTGATGTAGCGACTATCGTTTCAGATAACGCTGTAGCATATGTTGCAGACTTTGCTGTCAACCCCACAACTACTGTAGCTCAGATACGGGCCAGAGTAGACGCTGTGAATGCAGCAAAGATCGCCTTGCTTGCAGCGATCGCAGAGGCAGAAGCGAAAGTTGAAGCAAATTATACTACAGAAAGCTGGTCAACGATGCAAAACACGTTGACCGCAGCCAATGCCTGTAAGACGTCTAGCTCAACGGCAATCCAAGTGCTTGCTGCAACGAATAACTTAAAATCAGCCATCACTGCATTAGTCAGCAAAACAGTGTTAATTACAGCCATCGATACTGCTACAACCTTGGTAGGAAGCAAAATCGTTGGAGCCGCTGTCGGCAATGTAGCGCAAGCAGCTGTCGATGCTTTCCAAGCAACTATTAATGCAGCTACTGTGGTAAAAAATAGTCCAATAGCTACCCAAGCACAAGTTGATGCACAAGTAGCAGCTTTGGCCATCGCAACGACCAACTTCAACATGGCGATTATCACAGAAGTAGCAACCATATATACAGCGTTAAACACAGCCGTCAGTAATGCCACCACCCTGATCGGAAGCAAAACAGTAGGAACAGCAATCGGTAATGTATCCCAGGCAACCCTTGATGCTTTCCAAGCGGCAATTGTTGCGGCTACCGCTGTAAAGGATGACGCAAATGCAACTCAAGCTCAAGTTGATGCCCAAGTAACTGCTTTGGCAAGTGCAACGATTAACTTCAACAACGCGATCATCAAAGTAGCCCCCGTCAGTAAAACAACCTTAAACACCGCCATCGTTAATGCCACAGCCCTGATCGCAAGCAAATCGGTAGGAACGGCAACCGGCCAAGTTTCGATAACAGCCAAAAAGACCTTCCAAGCAGCGATTGACTCCGCTGCGATAGTAAACAATAACGCCAGTGCAACCCAACCGCAAGTCAATGCACAAGTTGCCGCTTTAGCAACCGCAACGACCAACTTCAACAATGCGATCATCAAAGGCTTCGATAATCTTGTCGACAAAATCATGGAAGTGTACGGCGGTCTGTCGGACACTGATAAGGACTCCCTCCTGCTTGCCAAAACAGCCCTTCAAGGATTTAATGTAGCTGATCCTAAGTGGGATGCAATTATCAACCCGCTTCTGACCGCACAGGTTATTGCACTCTTTGGAGATTCTGCAACTGCTAAGAGTGCCTTAATAGGGTACATGAAGGACTTCGGAACTTTGCAGTATTCAACAGACAGATTCACCTTGGAAAGCAATATAGATACCTTCAAAAACAATAATCTTGCAACCTTTAGAACACTTTTCGGAAATGATTTTACTATGGACCAATTCTCGAGGTTCTTAATAGCGGTTCAGGAAGCACTTCCCGGGGTTATAAATAGTAGCGGCGTTAGTCTGATAGACCTTTCGGATAATACAAGTACCGAGATTAAAGACCAACTTGTCGCCTGGACCAAGGCTGCGGCTCATGTGGTTGCAGATCCAACAACTGACAATCCATATAATCTGTTTGCGACCAAGCTTTCTGATCTGGGGTTAACGATGGATAAAGTCGTTGACGCTCAACGTCTACTAGGTGAGGAGATTGACCCAGATAACGCAGCGGAAAAGGCTATCACTAGGGCGGCTATACGCTCTCAAATTATCTGCACCATCCCAGCTACCATGACAATTGGTCAAATAACAGAATTTAAGATCAGCGTCACAGGTATAAATTCTGGTGCTATCGAATTAGTGAATCTTCTCGACTGGTATAGTGACGATCCTTCCGTGATAATTACCACCATTTCAGGCCGACGTGCCATTCATGCTGTACAGGCTGGAAGTGCAATTATTACAGCCCATAAGAGTGGAGGTACACCGGGAACGAGTAATGAACTAGTGCGTATCACAGTTACTGTACCAGCCAATTAACGTTTGGCACAAGCTGGAAGAATGATGTTTTACATGAAAGAGAGTTGGGATTCCAACTCTCTTTCATTAATCTAACATGGGAGGTTAACACTTTGAGAAATGGGGTAACACAAAAGCTTATTAAAGGTTGTATATCAGCTCTCATCGTCTTATCTTCGACCCTGGTTGCTCTCCCTGCAATTGCAGTGACAACCAGTGGTTCAAGCAACGTAACCCGGATCGGCGGAGTGGATCAGTATGCGACGGCAGCTTTGATGGCTGAGAAAGGCTGGTCAGGCACTTCTGATAACGTCGTACTCTCAGCTGGAATGAACTACGCTCTCGTTGATGCTCTGGCAGCAGGCCCTCTAGCTGCAGCCTTGAAGGCTCCGATCCTGCTTACAGATGGTGGACAAAGCTTAAATTCGTCGGCACGAGCACAATTAGCGCGTCTCAAGCCGAAGAAGGCTTACATCACGAGCGGGCAGGCCGTAATTAAACCAGCAGTTCTTGAGGAATTAAAAGGTATGGGCATCACTCCGGTACAACTCGGTGGGTATGACCAATATGAGACATCCGTAAATATTGCTAAAGAAATTTCCAAACAAGGTGTGAATAGTTCTCAGGTTATCCTAGCGGCTGGATGGGTCAGTCCGGCAGATGCCCTGTCCATCGCGCCGATCGCCGCGGCTCAGGGAATTTCCATCTTGACAACCACTCGAGATAAGCTTCCTGCCTCGGTCCAAACCTATCTGGACAGCATCAAGGCCAATATCACGGATTCCTATGTCGTTGGAGGAACTGCAGTCGTATCGGATACGGTCAAAGGGCAGTTGCCGGGCATTGTCAGTCGCTACTCCGGCTCAACAAAGTATGATACAAACGTTCAGATCCTCAAGGGCTTTGCCAAGCATTATCGAAATTCCAAGGTCTATGTGGCTAACGGAGAGACGTTGGTCGACGCCTTGGCGGGTGTTTCCCTGGCAGCCGTGGATAAGGCACCGATCGTACTAATCAATCAACAACTTGATAAAGCCACTGTGGACTTTGTGAAGCTAACAATGTCAACCGCGGATCTTGTTGCCATGGGGGGAGAAGTCGTTGTCCCTACGACAGGAATTAATGCCCTGACCTCAGCAATAACCTATGCGAACGATCATGCTATACTAGGCTCGACCGATGCCAATAACCCAGCAGAACTGACGGATACCGTCCAAATCACGGGCAGCAACATCACCTTAGCTCATGCCAAGGTGGCTTACAGTGTTTATCTAAAAGGTAATAATATTATCCTTAATGACGTAATAGTCAAGGGGACTGTCTTTGTAGATCCTGGTGACACTGGGACAGCTACTTTAGACGGCGTGACCGCTGCTAATGTCGTGATACTCTCAGGGGCCAAGGACAGCATTCATCTTAGGAATACGAGTGCTAATCGCTTAACCGTAGACAGCGATAGTAGCTCGGTTCGCGTAGAGTCGACAGGGACTACGAACATCGGTACAACCGTTGTCCGCTCGTTTGCCATCTTGGACGATCAGGGTGGTTTGCTCGGCGAAATTTTCCTAACCAGTTCACCAGGACAGACTCCTGTGGTCGAATTGCGAGGGACCTTCACGCAGCCGATTGTCGTCTCCGGTCAGATGAATCTGAAAGCGTCTCTTAACGCAGTGGTTCCCTCCGTAGTGATTAACACTGATAACCCCGCCCACAAAGTCACGCTAGATGGAAACTTTAAAGCCGTTGAAGTCCAATCCCAAGGCAGATTGGACCTTGCCGCGAACACGAGTGTCGAAACCATGAAAGCTATCGTCAAGGCCGAGATCATGGTTCCCGTGGGCTCTAAAATAGACACCCTTGACATAGGTTCCACCGGTACAGAGGCTTGGGGCGGAGGGAAAGCGAATGGACAAAATACCAGTACCACCCAGCCGACTCCTCCGGTGACCACGACTCCTCCTGTGGTTATTACTCCACCTGTCGTCATTCCTCCAACCCCTACGACACCGACGAATTTAACTGTCTCCTACATCAAAGCTCTGGCGACTGATAATGTGACCCGTCAAGTTGTTAATGGAGAGACCATTTATTTCACAGGGGTCAGTGATAGTGTGCGCTTTACCGGCTTGCAATTAACCACGAATCAAACGTTCCCGGACATCGTGATCACCTCCATCCAAGCGAACGGTCTGGAACTGATCAAGTTAGGGGAAAGCTTTAGTTCAACGATTGATAGTAATGGAATAGTCACTACTGGCGCTCTCCTCGCAGGACTAGACAAAGGGGGCGATGGTCTTTCACTTAGTAGCTTAAGATCCCTCCTAGGAACGACAGGAGACCTGGTATTTCAAGGAAAGATCACAAAGGCGGGGTATACGGATAGCGACGTGCTAAGCGTTATTATTCGCTTAGGACCTCATGTCAACTAAAAGAAGCAAGAAAGTGCCAACAAAGTCAAAGACTCTTCAGATAGGCCTGAAGAGTCTTTTAGTATCGACTTAAACGTTCGGTGGAAAGAGAATTATTCTTGCATAAAGGAAGGAAAACCTGAAACTATCTCGAATAGTATAATGTCGAACTAGTTTTAAGTTGCTAATTTTGGGAGGTCAAAATGGAAGAAGAAATAGAATTACGACAGTACTGGGAAGTGCTGCGCAAACGTTGGATCATCGTGGTAGCCTTACCACTGATTGCAGCACTCACCAGCGGAATTATTAGTTTTTTTGTCATGAAACCCGTGTACTCAGCCTCTACCACCTTGATCGTCGGGAAAAAGGCTTCAGAGTCAGGCCAAGCGGCAGTACAAATGTTAGATAATAGTGTCCTCCAAGCGAACCTGCAATTGGCGAAGACCTATGCAGCCATCGCTCAGAGTCGGACTGTGGAACAGAATGTGATTAAAGACTTAGATTTGTCGATGACGATAGCCCAACTTGACAATATGATCTCCATAAACCCCGTGAAGACCACAGAAATCCTAGAAATCCAGGTTCTAAATACAGACCCTGAGCTGGCAGCCTCAATTGCCAACTCCATGGCGAACGAATTTTCTAAAGCCGTGATTGACATCAAAAAAGTGGATAGTGTGAGCATTGTCGATACTGCGATGACCCCAACGCATCCCGTTAAACCCAATAAAAAACTCAACGTACTTATTGCCTTTGTTGTAGGCTTAATGGCTTCCGTCGGACTCGTCTTCCTCTTGGAATATATAGATAACACAATCAAGACCTCTGATGATGTGGAGAAGTTTTTGGGGATTCCAGTCCTAGGCGTTATACCAAACTACGAAGTGGGAAAACAAGGGTAAGAGGAGAAGGTTTATTTGACATTTTCATTAATTACACTAGAACAATCAAAATCACCAATCTCTGAAGCCTACCGTACGCTTAGGACCAATGTCCAGTTTACGAGTGTGGATTCTAAGACCAAAAAAATCATGATCACCAGTTCAGGTCCACGGGAAGGGAAATCGACTACAGTCGCCAACCTCGCGGTAAGTATCGCTCAAACTGGGAAATCCGTTCTGGTCATCGATGCGGATTTGCGAAACCCCACTCAGCACAAGCTCTTTGGTTTAGATAATGGACAAGGGTTATCTATTTCGCTGGTTCAGGATCAGGACGGTCACACCAATATCAGAGAAACAGCGGTTCCTGGCCTCATGCTGCTTACGGGAGGACCTATTCCTCCTAATCCGGCTGAGTTAGTCGGATCTAAGCGGATGAAGCGCCTGATCAAGGAAGTCAGCGAGCAATTTGATGTAGTTTTGATCGATACCCCTCCCATCATCGCGGTGACGGATGCCGCCATTATTGCTCAGGAAGTTGATGGAGTCATCTTGGTTCTAGCTTCAGGTGAAGTCAACAAAGAGTATGCCCAACGAGCCAAAGATCAACTGGATAAAGTAGGAGCTAAGATCCTCGGGGCAGTCCTCAATAAGGCGGACATGAAAACCAGTGAATACTACTACTACTATTATTATCATGGATCTGAGGATTCTAAGAAGAAGCACAAAGGCCATAAAAAACGCTAATTTCAAGATACATTACACCGTAGGGGCAATTCCTAAATTGCCCCTACGGTTATTTAATCGATTAACGAAACCAGGTTGGTAAAAAACGGATGAAAAATGGGAAGTACTAAAGTATAATTATAGCAAAACACCAAAGGAGCGTGTGTTCTTATGCCATTACCACAGGAAGGAAGAAAATACACCTATGCAGATTACTTAACCTGGCCTGAGGAAGAACGATGGGAGATTATTGACGGAGTACCCTATATGCAAGCAGCTCCAACCTGGCAGCATCAGGCAATATCTGTAGAACTAACCTCACAATTTAATGCTCATCTTAAAGGAACACCGTGCAGGGTATTTGCTGCACCGTTTGATCTTTGTATTCCTAAGGATAATGAACGGGATGAAGAAATCTCGAATATCATCTCACAGCCCGATATTGTCGTGATATGTGATGAAAGTAAGCTTAGAAAAACAGGATATTTCGGGGTGCCAGCCCTGATTATCGAGATTTCCTCGCCGCCAACTGCCAGAAAAGACAAGCTTTTAAAGTTTAATAAATTTGAAAAAGCTGGAGTACCGGAATACTGGATTGTTGAACCTGAGAACAGGTTAGTAAGTGTGTTTACTTTGCAGGAAAATAAGAGATACGGTAGGCCAGATGTTTATGCAGAGGATCATACGATCATAGTAGGGATTCATGAATCCCTACTATCAGAATTTGAAATTGACTTAAGTTCGGTTTTTGTTTAACCTACGTTCACAAAGTGCATAGGAATTAATTAGAAATTCTTTGAGAAGGTTATGTAGAGGCAATTTACTCAAAAACTCTAAAAACTGTGAGCTGCAAAGCCGAATCTGTGCTATACTACTTTTGAGTTCAAAAGATGCATAAATAATTACTTGTGAGATGGGGAGGTGGATAAGAATGGAGCAAATTTTTGCCCAGATTCTGACTGAACTCCAAGCCTTGCGTGAAGGCCAATCTCGGCAGGGAGAAGACCTGACATCGCTGAAAAAGGATATGACGTCGCTGAAAGAAGATGTGACGTTACTAAAAGAAGATGTAACATCACTGAAAGAAGATGTGACGTTACTAAAAGAAGATGTAACATCACTGAAAGAAGATGTGACGTTACTAAAAGAAGATGTAACATCACTGAAAGAAGATGTGACGTTACTAAAAGAAGATGTAACATCGCTGAAAGAAGATGTGACGTTACTAAAAGAAGATGTAACATCGCTGAAAGAAGATGTTACGTTACTGAAAAAAGATGTTGGAGAGATCAAAACGGAATTGCGCTTTGTCTGGGAAGACATCAAGAAAATTGACAACCGTCTTACAGCCCAGGGCGAGGAACTCATCCATATTAAACGGCTGAAATAAGAAAATATGTGTGTTGGGGACCCCGAGCACAAGCCCGATTTTAACAGATATCACCCGTTCGGGTGATATCTGTTAAATCCATTTTAATATATAATCCAAACAAAGCTTTTTGAGATTGATCGAGAAATTCATCGACACCCATCGATTGTTTCGCTGAACTAATTCCCGCCAAAAACTCTTGGTAGGAGGGGGTTAACTGAATCATCGAGCGAAGCGAGTTCGCAAAGTAGTGCAAATTGTTTTCTGGAAGGTGGTGACACCCCTGGACATAAAAGGCTATCCAAGACCTGAAAAAGGAATTGACCCTGAGCATCCTCCAGTACTGGTCCAAGAGGATTTCCCAGGGGTAACTCTTCAAGAACTACTGGAGAGAAAGACTCTGGACCTGAGGAGTTTTCTGAAGATCGGAATTAAGGTCACTGCTTCTTTATCCCTCCTCCACGACAATAATCTGGTCTACAAAAATATCCACCCTGGCAGTATTATGGTAAGCTCAGACCTGGAAATGGTAAAACTTATGGACTTTAGTCTTGCTTCCTGTAGTTCCCCTTCACTCTACATTTCTCCGGAACAAACCGGTAGAATCAATCGCCAGATCGACTCTAGAACGGACCTTTACTCCCTGGGCATCCTCTTCTATCACCTGCTCAGCGGTCAACCTCCCTTTAATTCCGAAGATCCCCTGGAGATTGTTTACGCGCATTTGGCGAGAGAAGTGCCATCGTTACATCAGTTAAACCCTAATATTCCCGCAGTCTTATCCGATATCATCCAGAAACTCATGCGCAAAAAAATGGAAGATCGCTACCAAACGGCCTACGCTCTGCAAGGTGACCTTGAGACGTGTCAAAACCTTCTCTGTCTCCAAAACAATGCAGAACATATCAGACCGTTTGAAATCGCTCAAAACGACAAACCTAAAAACTTTGAGATACCTAACCAACTTTATGGCCGGGAAAAGGAGTTTGAGACACTTGAGCAGGTGTATCAGCGAGTCAAGGACGGCAGTCGGGAAATACTCTTTGTCTCGGGCTGCTCAGGCGTAGGGAAAACATCATTTGTGCAGGATTTTTCGAGATATATTAGGGAAAGGAACGGAACCTTTTCAACTGGTAAATTCGATCAGTACAAAAACAACGTTCCCTACACAGCCTTTATCCAAGCCTTCCAAACTATTCTGAAGGGTCTACTGTCAGAAAGTGAATCAGTCGTTGTTCGGTGGAAAGAGAAAATGCTTAATGCCCTTCAACCCAATGCCCAGCTTCTAGTCGATATTATCCCGGAGTTAGAATTGATCATCGGGTCGCAGCCACCTGTCCCCCATCTGGCCCCCACAGAGGCCCAAAATAGGTTTGATTTGGTCTTCTTAAGATTTATCCAACAGTTTGCTTCCAGCGAAAAACCTCTCGTGTTTTTCTTGGACGACTTACAATGGGCGGATCTATCCAGCGTAAGACTTATAGAACAGCTCGTCTTTGACGGGGACAAGCAGTATATCATGATCATTGGAGCCTACAGGGATAATGAGATTGATGCGACCCACCCCATTCAGCTTCTCTTCTATAAACTGAAAAAAGCAGGCCTGGACGCTCCCATCGTTAGCTTGAACCCCCTTGAACTAACTCATATCAATCTACTCCTCTCTAACACGTTGAATTGTCCTCCTCGGGAATCACTGCCCTTAGCTCAGGTTTGTCTCGAGAAGACGAAAGGTAATCCCTTTTTTCTCATTCAGTTTTTATACATGCTTAAGGAGGAAGGACTCCTTCGCTTGGAGACTAGACATCAAAAGTGGGGTTGGGATCTCCCGATGATTTTAAGTCAAAACGTCACTGAAAACGTTATTGACTTGATGATCGCCAAGATCGGCAAACTTCCGCTCCCAACCGTTGAAATCCTAACGCTCGCAGCCTGCATCGGCAATAACTTTGAGGCCTGTACACTTGAGATCGTTTCTGAAACAAACGTTAGGGTCAGCGAGGAAATTCTAGCCGATCTAGTCGATAGAGGGCTGATTATGCAAAACAACGATCAGTACAATTTTTTGCACGACCGGGTTCAGCAGGCCGCTTATAGTCTTCTCGATGAAGCAACAAAACTCACAACTCATTATAAAATTGGCAAGCTATTTTATGAAAAGTGGGCAGGGCAGGAACAGGAAAAGAGACTCTTTGAAATCACAGATCATTTAAACCTCGCCATAAACTTAATCAAAGATTCAAGTGAACGTTACATGCTGGCCGATTTAAACCTGCGAGCAGGAAAAAAGGCTAAAGGCTCATCGGCCTATGAAAGGGCCTTCGAGTATTTCAGCTTGGGGAAAAGCTTGTGCGAGGAAGGGGCTTGGCTAACTCAGTATCAGCTCAGGTTAGAATTACATATTGAACTTGCTGAAATGGCGTATGTCTGTACAAAATTCGAGCGGATGGAACAGGTAGCGGCTGAAACTCTGCTCCATTGCCCAGACGTCCTCGATCAAGCGAGAATCTATGAAATCATGATTGCTACCTATACAGCGCAAAATGAGTTGGAAAAAGTCTTGGCTGTCTCGCAAACCATTCTGGAACTTCTGGGAGTTCGATTTCCCAAGCAACCACGTTTATGGCAGGTAGCCCTCGAGTATCTGAAAACCAGCTGGGCGTTGCAAGGGAAGCAGATAGAAGACTTGCTGAATTTACCACTGATGACGGATGAAAAGTATATTACCATTATGCGGATCCTCAACAGCACAGGGATAGGCAGCTATTCCGCTTCCTACAACACCATTATCCTGATTGTTTTAAAAGCCCTTCGTATTTCTTTAAAATATGGTATCACGGCAGAAACCATTGTGGCCTATTCCGGTTACGGCTATATTATCAACATGCTCTTAAATAAGGCGGAAAAGGGGTATGAGTTCGGACAACTGGCCCTCAAGCTTCAGGATAAGCTGGGGGTCAAAAGGTTTGACAGCAAGATTCGTATGATGTTTAACATGATGATTAGACATGGCAAAGACCCTTTAAGAAAGACGTTAACGGATTTCCCCGAGACTTACCTAAGCGGGTTTGCCTCGGGAGACTTGCTGTCTGCTGGACATTCCATCATGCAGTACTTTGTCTATTCGTATTTTTCCGGTAGGGAGCTTACCACGATAGAAAAAGAAATGGAGGAGCATCGGAATGCCATGTTAAAAACAGGGCATGAAACCTCCATCCGCCTGTGCGAGCTCTATCGGCAAACCTCTCTGAATTTTGCAGGGATAACCAAGGATCCCTGTGTCTTAATAGGAGACCATTTTGATGAGAGAACCCTGCTTCCTGTTTATACGAAGTCCAATGATCGGACCCTTGTCTTCAATATCTACTTTCACCGCCTGATTCAATATTTTTATTTCCATCAACCCGAGAAGGCTCTGGAAAACCTGCCGTATGTCGAAGACTACCTGGATGGTGTACTGGGAACGTTCTGTATGCCGTTGGTTCATTTTTATGGAACGTTAGTGCTGGCGGCCAACTTTGAAGGTCTGACTATCTATGAAAGGGGTCGCAGCAGGATAAAAATCAAGCAGAGTATCAGAACTTTAAAAAGATTATCCCAGTCCTCTCCCGAGAATATCCTCAACAAGTTGTATCTCCTGAAAGCCGAAAAGGCACGCCTGGATAGAGATCACTTCAACGCAGGGTCGTTTTATGACTTGGCCATCAAGTATGCGGGCACCAACCAATTTATCCAGGAGGAAGCGCTGGCCAATGAACTTGCTGCCAGCTTCTATCGATCAATAGGGAGAGACGAGACTGCGAAATTCTATTTACATCAAGCCCTGGCCTGCTATCAATTGTGGGGAGCGCAGGCTAAAGTTAAAGACTTGTCTAAGAGATATGCTAAGTTGTTAGAGAATGAACCTCATCGTCGACCATTGCCAGCTGATCTACCGGACATGGATCTGTCCACAATTATTAAGATCAGTCAAGCTATCTCCAGCGAAATAGTTCTTGAGGAACTCCTTAAGCTGCTCATCAAAATCATGCTCCAGAATTCCGGGGCCCGAACCGTGGTATTCATCATGAATTACGACCATAAATTAACCATTGAGGCGGAAGGAAATGCCGAGGACAACTCCATCAGACTGTTGCAGTCCCTTGATCTGGACCCAGAAAGCACAGATTTACCGATTAAGTTAATCAATTATGTGGTCAGAACGGGAGAAACCATGACCCTAGACGGTGACCAGCATGAGGCATCTGTTCTTTGTCTGCCGGTCATCATTAAAGGAAAAGTGATCGGCCTCTTTTATCTGGAGAATAAGCTGGCACCAGGTATCTTTACCAGGGAGCGTTTACACGTCTTACAGTTATTATCCTCCCAGATTGCGGTAGCTTTAGAAAACGCCAAACAGTATAAAAATTTGGAACGGACTATCGAAGAGCATACCAAAAAGCTCAGGGAAAAAAACCTGGCCCTCAGTGAGAGTAATCTTAAGCTGGAGGAAGCCAATCAGAACAAAACCCGCTTTGTCGCTAATGTCAGCCATGAAATCAGAACCCCTCTCCAAGGAATCATGGGCCTGACCAGCCTCCTGAAAAAAGATCGTCAGTACAATGGAGATTATGTGGGCCTGATTCAATCCTCCGCAGAATCCCTCCTGAGGATCATCAATGATATTCTGGACATCTCCAGAATGGAGTCCAATCGCTGGGTAATTGAGGAGAGAGCGTTCAACCTCAGAGGCCTCCTGGCGCCAATCGTGGCCAACTATGAGACCCAAGCGAGGGACAAGGGCCTGGACTTGATTTCGACGATTAGCCCAGATCTCCCGAAATACCTGATGGGAGACCCTCTAAGAATCAGCCAGATTTTAAACAATCTCCTCAACAATGCCCTTAAGTTTACCCATCATGGCCAGGTAGAATTTAGCGCGAGTGTTCAGGCAGAGGATGAGATGAGGGTAGACGTTCAATGGATCATTAAAGATACGGGAATCGGCATACCCCAAGCCAAGCTGCAGAGCATCTTCGCAAGCTTCTCCCAGGTGGATAACAGCATCAGCAAAAAATATGGGGGTACCGGACTGGGGCTAACCATTGTCAAGCGACTGGTCGAGCTAATGCAGGGGCACATCGAAGTGGAAAGTAAAGAAGAGCAGGGCAGTACCTTTCGCTGTCTCTTACCTCTGAGGAGGGCAACTCAGCAGGAGATCGCCGTGACCGAGGAGCGCTTCGACTTTGATGATCATGAGCAAGACGATTTGCAGTGCTTGAAAGTCATCGCAGCCGAAGACAATCTAGCGAATCAGATGTATATCAAGCACATCTTGGCCTATCATAATTGTGACGTCACCCTCGTCAACAACGGCTATGAACTGGTTCAAGCCCTGAAATTACAGGAGTACGACTGTATTTTGCTCGATAAGAATATGCCCATCATGGATGGCTTAGAGACAACCCGGGTCATTCGAGCCCTGGAAGCTAGTACGGGAAAGCATATCCCTATTATAGCCTTGACCGCTTCAGCCATTCTCGGAGATCGAGAAAAGCTTCTCGAACAAGGGATGGATTACTACCTGGACAAACCGATTCAAGAGAAAAAATTAATCAGCATCCTGCAGCAAATTCGTCGTTCCCTAGAATTTATGCAAGAGACACCTGAAAGGGAGACCCTTGAGCCAAGCAGGGAAGTGAAGGCTTCGCTAAAAGGTGACCGGCTGGTTGATATGAAAGTGCTCCGCCAAGAAGCTGAATTATTTGGCCGAGACGTGATGCTTTTCAATATTGAGGACTTTTTAAGAAATCACGAGACGTGGATGGACGACATCAGGACAGATCTGGAGGCCTGCGACCCTGATAAACTAGAAAAAAGCGCCCATCGACTGGTCAGCGCTTTATCCTGTCTATATGCTATGGAGGTTTTTAGGCTCGCCGGGGAGCTGGAACGAGAGGCTCAGAAGAGAGCTTGGCCAGAGGCTAAGCAGCATTACTTGGAACTGACGGATTTAATGGGACGATTAATAGGAGAACTTCAAATCATTAAGGCGGATTTGGGAAGCGATAACCTACGTTTCTAACCGTTTCAATAAGACCGGTACTTTGCCCCATTTCCTCGAGTTTCTTACGAATTCTCCGGATATGGACATCGACTGTCCGCGTTTCCAAAAAAACCTCTTCAGACCAAAGGGCATCTAATAGTTCGCTTCGAGTGAAAACTCTGCCAGGCTTTTTGGCCAAAAAACTCAGCAACTCAAACTCTTTAAAAGAAAGAGGTAGTGCTTGGCCCTTTAAAGTGACAGTACGAGAGTCCAGGTCAATTTCCAGACTTCCGAAGGAAAGCTTTGTAAAAGAGGATGATTCACTCTGGGCTGTCCTACGCAGAACAGCCTTGACTCGTGAAATAAGCTCGTGATAGCGGATCGGTTTGGAAATATAATCATCGGCACCTAATTCGAGGCCAATGACATTATCAATTTCGCTGGCTCGACTTGTCAGCATGAGCACGGGAATGGACCCGTAGATTCTATGGTTTCGTATTCTCTTGAGGGTTTCCAGGCCATCGATACCTGACAGCATGACATCTAAAATGACGAGGTTGATGCTCATGAATTCCAGCATACTTAAAGCTTCCTCGCCGGAATTCGCCTTATAGGCCTGATAACCGTTATTGACCAGGGCCGACTCTAAGAGCCTTAAGACGCTAGGGTCATCATCAACCATGAGAACCTTGATACTAGACATACTTTTATTTACCTCTTTTTGTTTTATGTAACATCATTGTAACATAAGTTCGATGGCTTGTTACCTTAGAATTGTAAAATATTATGTGAGTGTATTATAGATAGGAGTTGCAGGAAAAAGTCAATTTATGACGAATAATAGTGATAGAAGATGTTAGTACTATAACAGTTTGGAAAAAAACGGTATTATCAGAAAGTGTATAGGGGAGTTTAGATGATCGATATCCACAGCCACATCCTGCCCGGGCTGGACGACGGGTCAGATACTATGGAAGAAACACTGGGGATGGTCCGTCAGTTATATAAGGCAGGATTTAAGACGCTGATTGCCACCCCGCATGTCCTGGAGGGGAACGACTCTTTGAGCCCAGAGGAGATCCTAGCTGCAACAGACCAGGTATCTAAGCAAGTAGCTGAAGCAGGGATCCCAGTGGAAATCTTACCGGGCGCGGAGAACTATATCTTTCCCGATCTGGCCAAGTGGGTGCGCCAGGGTAAACTACTGACCCTGGGGAATACCGGCAAGTATCTCCTGGTAGAGTTGCCCATGCTGGAGATTCCCCAGTATACGGAGCAGGTCTTTTTTGAGCTCCAGGTCCTGGGGGTTACTCCGGTTCTAGCCCATCCGGAACGGAACAAGGGGTTGATCGACCAGCCGGCACGTTTACTTGAATGGGCAAAAAATGGAGTTCTCTTTCAGTTGAACTTCAGAAGTTTGAGTGGCAGATATGGCCCCCAGTCTCAGGAACTTGCTGAAATCATGCTCCGGAGTAATCTGATCCACTTTGTCGGATCCGATGCTCATCGTACATCTCAAAAGGATTCCACCTATCTGGAGGCACTTCAAAGTGTCGAGGAAGTCGTTGGTGAGGAACGGTTCCGAGAAGTGACGCTGATCAATCCTCAAACCATCATCGCCGGGAAGCCTCTGCCGGGTGAAAGGGAGTATATCCTCAATGGGCCTATTAAAAAGAAGAGAATGAATAGATTTTGGAGGTTTTATAAACGATTGAGGGGGAAAGAAGAGGATTAGTGTGCGAAACAACTTGTATTTTAACGAATAATCATTAAATTACGTGATCCTGTAAGAAATATGGATACTTCTTGAGGAGGACTTTGAGTCATCATTCACGAAAATACTTATAAGTATAAGTACATTTGTCCTAGGACTGTGGACCTATAGGAATAGGAGCAGAGTCGGGATTTTTAACCTCAAAGGGTTAAAAATCTTTGTATTTTATATCGAGGAGGGTCTCGAAGGACAGGGAGGTTAAATATAGTAAATAAAGGAAGGTCCCATCCATGATCTTAAACCGAAAATCGTTAGGCTTAATGTTAGTGGATTCTGTACTCATTAACCTGGCTGCGTTTGGCAGCTTTTATCTTCGCTTTGAAGGAGACATTCCACAGGAATATTTCCTGACTTATTATCATACCGCTTGGGCTGGCACACTCATCTACCTACTCGTCTTTTCTTTATTCGGTCTGTATAATCGGCTTTGGCAGTATGCCAGTATCAGTGAACTCACGTCAATTCTCTATGCGGTCACGGTCGGAACGAGTAGTGTCGTACTCGTTATTTATTTCTTAGCCCCCATGCGCTATCCGAATACGGTAGCCGTACTCTTATGGTTGACCTCCACGTTTTTAATCGGGGGCTCTCGTTTCCTAGGGCGGATCTTGCAAGACGGGGTTTTTAACCTTCGCATTCCGGGAATACCGAAGCGAGTCCTGATTATCGGGGCAGGAGATGCCGGGGCCTTAGCGGTCCGAGAACTGAAAAACAGCAATTATCGAGAAGGTTATCCCGTAGGGATTATTGATGACGCTGCACAAAAGCAAAAGCTCAAATTGATGGGGATTCCCGTCTTGGGAACCAGGAAGGATATCCCGGGAGTTATAAGATCACACAAGGCGGAAGAAGTCATTATCGCGATGCCTTCGGCACCGGGGAATGTTATTCGGGATATCACCGAGCTTTGTGAAAAAAGTGGGGTTATCATTAAGATCATTCCGGGTATTTATAACTATTTGAGCGGACAAGTAGATGCCTTGAAAATCCGTGAAGTGCAGATTGAAGATTTATTGGGAAGGGACCAGGTGAAGCTTGATATCGAGCAAGTCGCGGGCTATCTAGCCGGGGAAACCGTCTTAGTCACAGGAGCCGGTGGATCGATTGGCTCAGAGCTCTGTCGGCAAATCTGTAGATTTAACCCGGAAAAGCTGATCCTGGTCGGGCGTGGTGAGAATAGTATTTTTGATATCGAGCAAGAAGTGCGCTCTGACTGTCCCGGAATTAATCTTGTCACCGAGATCTTGGATGTGAAAGATCGTGAAAAGGTCGAATTAGTGTTCAGAAAGTTCAAACCCGGAGTTGTCTTTCATGCTGCTGCTCATAAACATGTTCCACTGATGGAGCACAACCCTGAGGAAGCTTTGAAGAACAATATCTTAGGAACCTATAATGTGGCCGAGATCTCGGACTTGACCCAGGTCAAAACCTTTGTGCTGATTTCCACGGATAAGGCCATTAATCCGACGAGTATTATGGGGGCCACGAAACGAGTGGCCGAGATGATCATTCAAAGTTTAGATCGCCGCTCCCAGACGCGTAACGTCGCTGTTCGTTTTGGCAATGTCCTAGGGAGTCGAGGGAGCGTCATTCCGACCTTCAAGAAACAGATTGCCAAGGGGGGGCCGGTGACTGTGACTCATCCGGAGATGGTGAGGTACTTTATGACGATACCGGAGGCAGCGCAGCTTGTGATCCAGGCGGGGGCGATGGCTCGGGGTGGGGAAGTTTTTATTTTGGATATGGGGAAGCCGGTTAGGATTGTGGATTTGGCGAGGGATTTGGTTCGCTTGTCCGGGTTTGACGTGGATGTGGATATTAAGATTGAGTTTACGGGGATAAGGCCTGGAGAGAAGTTGTACGAGGAATTGCTCACGGCGGATGAGGGGACGACGAGTACAAAGCACCATAGGATCTTTGTGGCGAAGGCGAGTGGGGTGGATGTAGCGGGGATTGAGGGATTGGTGCAGATGATACGCGAGAGGGGATCGTACTTGGCGAGAGAAGAGATTGTTGAGGAGTTGGGAAGGGTTGTGGTGGGGTTTCAGCAGCTTCCGGGGGAGAAGGGGATGGAGCGGGTGTCTGCTAGGTAGGGGAGGATTATTCTAAGTCTTTAAGAACATATACGTATAGATGGGGTAAGTTTGGGGGGGATTATATGAAAAGATTCTCAGATATTCTTTTTGGCCTGATATTGTTCTGTATTATAAGTCCTTTGTTACTTGTAATCAGCTTAGCTATAAAAGTTGATTCTAAAGGTCCAGCCTTATTTAGCCAAAGAAGAATCGGAAGAAATAACAAAGAGTTTGTTCTATACAAGTTTCGAACCATGCGAACTGAGGCTCCCAATGTGGCGACTCATTTACTAAACGATCCTCAGAGCTATATTACGCCTTTTGGGAAGTTCTTAAGAAAGAGTAGTTTAGATGAGCTGCCTCAATTGTTTAATATTATTAAAGGGGATATGACATTTTTTGGACCACGGCCAGCCTTATTTAATCAGTATGACTTGATAGATTTAAGAACAAGATGTGGGGTGCACACGTTAAGGCCCGGTGTTTCGGGATGGGCCCAGGTAAACGGAAGGGACTGTCTGGAAATAAGTCAGAAAGTTGAGTTTGATTTTTATTACTTAGAACATCATAATTTAGCCCTTGATATTAAGATATTATTCTTTACTGTTTTAAAGGTTCTTAAGGCCGATGGGGTTCGAGAAGGGGCCCGTAATCCAAATATCATTGAGAAGAGAGAAAGTGCAATGTAAGAGGTAATAGGTTAAGGCGGTGAAGAGTATTGGCTGAACTTATTATTATAGGAATGGGCGGACACAGTAAGGTTGTGACGGACATTGCTAGGTTAAATGGGTATAGGATTTTGGGATACCTCGATGATAAGGAGCCGGTAGGAGAAGAGCGTGGATTGTATCTTGGCAGGATTGAGACATTGCCGACTTGGGTTAGGGATGGTGTTGGTTTTGTTATTGCTATTGGAAATAATTTGGTGAGGAAAGCGATTGTTGAGAAGTACGAGGGGTTGGAATTGGATTATGTGAGATTAGTTCATCCGGCTGCTATTATAGGGAGTAAGGTGGAGATACTGAGAGGTAGCGTTGTGATGCCGGGGGTTATTATTAATGCTGACGCTAGGATAGGACGGCATGTGATAGTGAATACTGCTGCTGTGATTGATCATGATTGTAAGGTTGGAGATTTTGCTCACATTGCGCAGGGAGCGGTTTTGGCTGGCGGGGTCGTGGTGGAGAGTTATGCGGTTGTGGAGGTTGGGGTGAGGGTTGGGCGGGGGTGTGTGGTTGGAGGGGTGAACACTTTATTACCCAGCCGTGTTAGAAAGCTTTCTCAAGTCTTTTTATAGGCTTGAGTTTTATTTAGTAAAGAAAGGGCAATTCGTACAGTCCCTTGATATCGCCAAAGGGGGAGGACTGACCGTATTTAAGTAGTGCTTGTATAAGAGCTACAGAGAAGTAAGTGAAGACAGCAAACAATAATGGGTAATGAGGGGCTTTTGATGGACAAGAAGATCATATTATATATAAACACAATAAAATATCTCAAGCCATCACAGATTTTTTATAGAGTGACAAATAGAGTAAAGAGAGAACTGTATAAAAGAAAATTACTAAAAGTGCATATTTCTAATAACATGAAAGTCAAAGTGGATTTTGGATATTTTATTCCAGAACTGGATTTTGATATGGAATACCTAGATAGATTTAATACCAAAGAACTGCTTAATGACGAGTTTAAATTCATCAATATAAAAAACAAAGTAGAGTTATCAAAAGCTTGGAATAACAAAGAGTTACAACATTTATGGAGATATAACTTACACTATTTTGAGTACTTGTTCAAATTGGCTTTTGAGTATTCCAAGGAAGATGAATTAGACTGTTACTATGAAAAATATAAATTTTTAATTAGAAATTGGATAGAGAACAACCCTTTTCCTGATGGAGATGGGTGGCATCCGTACACAATATCTTTAAGACTTACAACATGGATAGCTACCTACCAAATATTTAAAAACAAAGTCATTTCAGATGATAATTTCAACAGCATGTTAAAGAAATCAATGTATCTGCAATACCAGTATTTGCAGAACAACCTTGAAAAAGATGTTCTAGGAAACCATTATTTTGAGAATATAAAAGCATTAATCATTGGGAGCATTTTCTTTGAAGAAGCAAAGGTAAAAAACAAGTTCATTAAAGAACTGTTAATACAGCTGGACGAACAGATTTTAGAGGATGGGATGCACTTCGAGTTAAGCCCGATGTATCACAAAATAGTTCTAGAAGACTTGATAAAGATCACAGTCTGGTTAAAACACGAACTTATTTATAATCAATTAATCGCATTTATCCAAAAGATGATTGATACAACATATAGCTTTGAAGAAGGCTTTGGAAAAACACCTGCATTTAACGATAGTGCAGATGGCATTAGTAAAAATTATAAGTGTCTTCTGAAAGTCTGTGAAATATATTTTGGATTAACACCAAAATTCAAAGAGAGTTATGAGCATAGCGGATTTTATGTTGTCAAGAATGCAGCCTTTAAATTGATATTGGACAATGGAGACATCTGTCCATCTTTTCTACCTGCTCATGGCCATTGTGATGCTTTAAGCTTCGAACTTTCTATAGAAAATTCACCAGTGCTTGTCAATTCTGGCACATATAAATATGAAAGTGGAAAGTGGAGGAATTACTTTAGAAGTACCATGGCCCATAATACCATTGCAGTATCAAACCAAGATCAATCCCAGTATTGGGGAAGTTTTAGGATTGCTAAAAGAATAACAAGGACAAAAAGAAAAGAATTCATTCATAACAATATTAAGTTCTATTCGGGAGCCTATACTTCTTATCATGGAGTAGATCATAAAAGATATATTGGAATCATTGATGATGATAAAATCCTAGTCTTGGACAAGATAAGATCCGAGTTGAACGGTAATATCATGAGCTATGTTCACTTTGTTCCTGGTGCAAAGATAGATGTCCAAAAAAAGGCAATCGGAGTTTTGGTAGGAAATAAACCTATACAAATAACAGCAATAGGAACAAAGAATGTTGACATTGAAAAAGGATGGTATTCGGAAAGATTCAACGTAAAAGAAGAGAATCGCCACCTAATTCTTAAAAGGAAAAACACCTCAAATTTTTTTGGGTACTTAATAGATTTGAGCAATAATAATATCGAAATTATTGAGTCTGAACATGAAATTAAAATAATCAGTAATCAAGAGCTAATAATTAATCTTGAAGAGCTGGGAGATATGCTGTGAAGATAGTAGTAATATGCCATTACTTTCCTCCGGAAATTGGAGCACCTTCAGCTCGAATATATGAAATGTCTAAACACTGGGTTGAACTTGGTAACGAAGTACATGTTGTGACTTGCTTTCCAAATCATCCCACAGGCATTATCCCTAATGAATATAAGGGTATGTGGTACAAGCATGAGGTGATGGATGGTATCCACGTACATCGGAACTATGTTTATGCGACACCTAATAAAGGATTTGTTAAGAAGACACTGGGGCATATTTCTTTTATGCTTTCATCCGTTTTAATCTCCATGAAAAAAATTAAAAAACCTGACGTAATTATAACGAGTTCCCCTACATTCTTTTCTATTATGTCTGGATATTGGTACAGCTTAAGGAAAAAAGCAACCTTTGTTCTAGAAATCCGTGATCTATGGCCAGCAGCAATGATTGAACTGGGTGTTATGAAAAAAGGAACTATAACAAATGTATTAGAAAAGATGGAGCTGTTCTTCTATAGAAAAAGTAAGATTTTAATCATGGTCACTAAGTCGTTTAAGGATAACGTTGTTGAAAGAGGGATCGACAAAGAAAAGGTTTATGTGATAACTAATGGCGTTAATCTGGACTTGTTTTATCCGAGAGAGAAAAATATAGCCCTCCAAAATAAATATAATATAGAAGACAAGTTTGTTATATCTTATGTTGGTGCTCATGGTATCTCGCAAAACTTAAAAACGATATTGGAAGTTGCTAAGAGTTTAGAAGAAGTGAAAGATATCGAATTCTTATTTATTGGGGAAGGCGCAGAAAAAGGTCAATTAAAGAAAATTGTCAATGAAAAGAAAATAACTAATGTGCAGTTTATTAATGCGCAACCTAAAGAGATGATTCCTGAATTCTACAATGCATCCGATATCTGCTTAATCCCACTTAAGAATATTGAGCTATTTAAAACCTTCATACCGTCAAAAATGTTTGAAATAATGGCATGTGGTGTTCCCATAATAGCTAGTGTAGAGGGAGAGACAGCTGATATTTTGAAAGAATCGAAAGCTGCTACTGTCGTTAAACCAGACAATCCTATAGAAATCAGACAAGCAATTCTTGATTTAAAGCGGGATAAGACTTTATATAATGAGATGAAACTATGTGGCCCAGCTTATGTTGAAAAGCATTATTCTAGAAAGACGCTAGCGGAGAGATATCTAGAAATAATACGTGACGCTTAGAGGGAGATTCGTATGATTTTATTAACTGGAGCAACAGGGTTTTTAGGAGAGTTTGTTCTAAACGAATTGATAAATAGAGGTCATGATGTCACTTGCTTTGTTAGAAAAACGAGCAATCTTAATACCTTCAATAATTTGAATGTTAAGTATGTTTACGGGGAACTGGATGATTATCAATCGATTTGTAAGGCATTAAGTGGAAAGGAAGTCCTTATTAACATTGCTTCTCTTGGGTTTGGACATGCACCGAATATTATTAATGCATGTAAAGAGATGAATGTAAAACGTGCTATTTTTGTAAGCACTACAGGAGTATTTACAAAGCTTAATCCTGATAGTAAAGGCATTAGACTTGAAGCAGAAAGACTTATTAAAGAAAGCGGCTTGGATTATACGATAATCAGACCAACAATGATCTATGGAACTCCTAAAGACCGCAACATGTGGAGACTTGTAAAATATCTAAAGAGATTAAGAGTTTTACCCATACTAGGTGACGGAACATATTTGCAGCAACCTGTGTTTGTAAAAGACTTAGCAACAGCGATAGTAAGCTCTTATGAAACGTCTGTCAGTATTAAGAAGGCCTATAATATTTCTGGAGCAAAACCTCTTACCTATAATGAAATTGTTAATACAACAGGCAGAGCTCTAGGGAAGAACGTAATTAGAATTCACATTCCTATGAAACTAAGCTATGAACTGTTGAATATGTATGAGAAAGTGTCAAAGAAACCGAAATTGAAGGCAGAACAAGTACTTAGACTTAATGAAAACAAAGACTTTTCTCATGAAGAAGCTACTAAGGATTTTGGATACAGGCCATTAAGCTTTGAAGAGGGAATAAAACTAGAAATTAATTGGTAATTATCAAAGTCTTTAGAAAGTAGGTATTCCCATGATTAATGTAATCGGGCTTGGCTATATTGGCTTGCCAACAGCTCTAATGTTCGCATCCCATGGAGTGGATGTAGTAGGAACAGATTATGATAAGGAGTTAGTAGCTACATTAAAGTCAGGCAAAACTACCTTTGAAGAAGAAGGCCTCGACAGCCTTTTTAATGAAGCTTTAGAAAAAGGAATTGAGTTTTCAACTGAATATATAGAAGCTGATGTGTATATCATAGCAGTACCCACTCCTTATGATAAATTCAGTAAGAAGATTGACCCAAGCTATGTATTTGCTTCAGTTAAAAGTATAATGGAAGTGTGCCCCAAAGGAGCAACTGTAGTAATAGAATCTACTATATCTCCTGGAACAATCGATAAGTTCGTACGCCCGGTTGTCGAAGAGCGTGGCTTTACAATCGGACAAGACATCAATTTAGTCCATGCTCCTGAAAGAATTATACCGGGAGATATGGTTTATGAGTTGAAAAACAACTCGCGTACCATCGGAGCTGATGATAAGGCAGTGGGGGAGAAGATTAAAGCACTCTACGGTTCATTCTGTCAAGGTGATATCGCGGTAACTGATATCAGAACGGCTGAGATGACTAAGGTTGTTGAAAATACATTTAGAGATATCAATATAGCATTTGCTAATGAGTTGACAAAAATCTGCCGTTTAGATGATATGGATGTATATGAAATAATCAGGATTGCAAATATGCACCCTCGGGTAAACATCCTTCAGCCGGGACCGGGTGTTGGTGGCCATTGTATCTCTGTTGACCCATGGTTTTTAGTTGGAGATTATCCGGGACTTGCTAATATCATCTTAGCAGCAAGGAAAATCAATGATTCTATGCCGGAATTCGTGCTGGAAAGAGTTCACGACATAATGAAAGAAAAGGGAATGACTGACTTAACAAGAGTAGGTCTTTATGGCTTGACTTATAAAGAAGATGTTGAAGATGTAAGAGAAAGTCCGACATTACAGTTAATAGATAGCATGGAAAGACATCTTGCTCCAGGGCTGAAGGTTTATGATCCATTCGTTAAGAGAGAATTAGTTGAGAACCAGTACTATGATTTAGATAAGTTTTTGGCTGATGTTGATTTGGTTGTGATTATGGTAGCTCATAATGAAATTAAAGAACAGATGGACAAGCTAAAAGGCAAAGTGGTACTGGACACTAAGAATATCTGCGGTATTGATGACGCTTATAAAATTTAAGAAGTACAGAGCAATCCATTCAGACTGGTATTGAGAATAAATCGCAAGAACGAGGATGGTACTACATGAAGCAATTATTTCTAATGATTAACGACGGCTCGGTGAAATTAATTGACACGCCATTACCGACTGTAAAGGATAATTACGTACTGGTTGAAACACTCTATTCAGTTGTTAGTGCCGGAACAGAGAGAGGACTTACCTCATTCGGCGGGAAGAATCTAATTCAAAAAGCCCTGGAAAGACCGGATCAGGTCAAAAAAGTCTTGGAAAAAATGTCTACAGATGGTGTTGTAACCACTATCGAGAGTGCTTTTACTCGTTTAAATGAGCCAATGCCTATGGGTTACTCAGCAGTAGGTAAGGTTGTTGAATGTGGTCGAGGAGTAACTGAAGTTGATAAAGGTGACATGGTTGCTATAGCTGGACAGGCATACCATAGCGAAGTAAACCGTGTAAATAAAAATCTAATTGCAAGAATCCCAAATGAACTAACAGACTATCGCCAAGGCTCATTGTGTGCTTTGGGTGGAATTGCTTTGCAGGGGATCCATCAAGCCCAGGTAGTTTCCGGTGAAACTGTAGCGGTAATCGGTCTGGGACTTTTAGGTCATGTAACAGCCCGTATCTTAAGTGCTTATGGTTGCGACGTAATTGGCTACGACATTAAAGATAAATCACTACCAGGAACTAGGCTCAAGGCTTTTGTTTCCTCAAATGATGAGAACGCTGCGGACATCACCAAATCTCTTACTAAAGGTAGAGGTGTTGATAAGGTTATCATAACAGCTGCAGCAAATAGTAATGATCCTATGGATTTGGCTGCTGCTATAGCTCGTGACCGTGGGATCATCTGTATGATAGGTGTTACGAAAATGGACATTGACCGCCGTCCTTACTATGAAAAAGAGTTGACATTTACAATCGCCCGTTCCTATGGTCCTGGACGTTATGACGCGAATTACGAAGAAAAAGGTATCGATTACCCAATAGGTCATGTGCGCTTTACTGAAGGGAGAAACATAGAAGAATTCATTCGTCTCATAACAGAAAAACGTTCTGATTTTGCAGATTTGATTACCCACGAGATCGACTTCGAAAAAGCAGATATAGCCTATGAAATGATTACTACTAACAAGAATAACGAGAAATATATTGGCATTTTATTAAAGTATCCTGCCAATGAAACCAAGTGGGCGAATGTTATCTATAACAACAAAGCTAAGACTACAGTGGACAAAAAGCAAGTATCCGTCGGATTAATTGGTGCAGGTAATTTTGCCAAGAACACCCTGCTTCCTATTATGAAAGATACGGGATTATACCAGTTTAAAGCTTTGGCTACAACCGGAGGTATTGGCGCGGCGCAAGCGAAAGATGTGTTCCCATTTGATTATGTTACCAATGATTATACAAAACTGCTTGAGGATAAGGATATTAATTTAATCGTTATTTCCACTCAACATAATAGCCATGCTAACTTTGTGGTTAAAGCATTAGAGGCAGGTAAGAGTGTATACTGCGAAAAGCCATTATGTTTAACGATTGAAGAACTTGATAAGATCGAGGTAGCCTACAGAGAATCTAAAGGAGAACTCTTCTGTGGTATGAATCGTCGCCATGCGCCGCTTGTACAGCAGATTAAGAAGAACTTGTCAACGGATAAGATTCCTGCTGTATACGACTATATTGGAAATGCTGGGTATATTCCTGAAGACCATTGGACGCAGGACGAAAAAAATGGTGGCGGTAGAATAATCGGCGAGGCATGTCACTTTGTGGATGTGATACAATACTTAGATGGTAGTGAGCTTCTTTCTCTCAACGTAACATTTGCGCAGAATGACGCTTATCCGAAGAAGGATAACTGTTTGATTACCCTTCGCTTTAAGTCGGGTGCAGTGGGCAATGTTATTTATACTTCGATGGGTTCAAAGAAATATCCGAAAGAGCAGCTTAGGGTTTTTTCAAATGGTGTAGTTTGCGAGATGGATAATTATATTAAGATGAATCAGTATGGTAGCATTAAGAGGACGACTATGAAGTTGAGGCAGGATAAGGGTATAAGGAATGAGTATGAGTTGATCTATAAGGTGCTGAAGGGTGAGGCTAAGAATACGGTGATTGAGGATGCTTTTGTTAATCATAGGATGCTGATAGAGGGGATGAGATAAATTGAATGTGGTAAAAAGAGAGGTGGAAGGGATCTGAAGAAGAATGTTTGCATAATTGGTCCTTTGCCGCCACCTATAAATGGAAATACAAAAGCTCTGGATACGATTTTAAGGTCAGAGCAATGCAACGAGATATTAAATATTCGAACAGTCAATTTATCTGGATCACGAGTGGGTATGAGCGGGAAATTCACATTTCAAAAAGTTAAGATGGTTATTGGGGCATTAAAAAATCTAAAGCTCATTCAGCAAAGAGATGTGATTGATACGTACTATCTGACTATAGCTCAGTCAACATTTGGGGGTCTAAGAGACATTGCGTTACTACATCAAATATATAAGAAAAGAGATAATGCAAAAATTGTCTTGCATTTGCACGGTGGAGGGTTCCTGAATTTTTATAAAAAGTCTAGTCCACTCATTAAGAGATTGTTAAAAAAATATTATTCTAAAGCCGATATCATGATAGTATTAAGCCAAAGTTTAAGGTCGATGTTTAATGGGATCATAGATGATAATAGAATAAGAGTTGTAGAAAATTGTGTTGATAATGATTTTATATTATTAGACAATATTATTGAAAATAAGTTAGAAAGCATCATGAGTAAGAACTCTTTGAAAATTGTATATTTATCCAATATGATTAAAACTAAAGGATATCTTGATGTATTATATTCAGCTAAAATACTATTCGAAAGGAAAATAAAATGCAAGGTTGTTTTTGCGGGAGATTTCGTCAACCAATATCAAGAGGAAGAATTCTTCGAATATGTTAAAGATAATAACCTATATGCTTATGTAGAACACTTAGGTGTTATTAGTGGCGAAAATAAGAAAAGATTGTTAATGGATGGGGATATTTTTATTTTACCAACATACTATCCGCAGGAGGGACAACCTATTTCAGTATTAGAAGCCATGTCTGCTGGAATGGCTATTATAACAACACGGCACGGGGGAATACCTGATGTAATCGCAGAAGAGATGAATGGTGTATTTGTTAAAGCGCAAGATATACACAATATTTCTGACTCAATTATTGAACTTGTAAATCATCCCGAGAGGATTGTTGAAATGGGAAGAAACAACCGAAAAGCTGTCATGGAAAATCATCTTGAAGTTCATTATATTAATAAATTAATTAAAATATTAAATAGTTGTTAAGGCGGTTGCGGTATGATTAAAAATAATGTGAATAATTTCAAAAAAATACCTAGATGGTTAATATGCAAAGTTATCAAATTGATTGGAAGTTTTAATCATGCTCTTTACATGAATTTATACATTAAATATTTAATAAAGCAAGGAATGGACATTAAAGGAAATCCAATATATATTGGGACAACGACATCTTTTGATGGGAAAGATTATTCAAAAATACATATTGGAGATAGAACAGTTATTTCAAGTGATGTTCGGTTTCTAACACATGATTATTCATTATCAAGAGCAGTCGAGGCGACAGGCCGTAAACTTCAAAAAGAAATTTTTTTAGTAAAAGATATTTATGTTGGTCAGAACTGCTTTATTGGAACAAGATCAATTCTCATGCCAGGATGTAATTTAGGGGACAATGTAATAGTTGGGGCAGGATCAGTTGTAAGAGGTAAAATCCCAACTAATTCAATGGTTTTAGGTAATCCTGCAATAATTATTGGTAATACCGTACAATGGGCTGAAAAAAAAATGTCCTCGGATTATTCGTTCACTAATGATCGCTAACGCTGCATTAGTGCAAACATTGCAGGTAGTCGTAAATCAGACAATAGCCATATTGAGGACTTGATTGTTAAGGATGAAGATGCGTTATATTTTTCGATAGAGGGTACTGGATAATTAACAGTTTGATCATGCCATATAAGTATCCATAAGTACCCGTTGTCATTCGATTAAAAAATACCACCAGTGCTGAAGTCCTCCGAAAATGGTATTTTTCGAAGGAGCGGCACAAAGAAGATATCATTTTTCACTTGGGTAAAGGGAAAAATGGAACATGATTGAAGGCTCGTCGTAATCACGAAGGATACTAAAGCGGGTACAGCCACCCTTGACAAATAAAAACGTGTCTAGAGTTTCGCATGTTAAAGATCGGCTCAGCCACATCAAATTGGGTGAAATTAAAAGCAGGATGTATTTTCTAATATATTAATAAGTAGAAGGATGAATTTTAAATATGCAAAATGAAGAATTTTTCAAATATAAAGATAATTTTATTACGGATAAAAAAATAAAATCCATACTTATTCATGGTAATTTAAATCATATTAGTCATCCTAAAATAACAATAGCTATACCAACCTATAAAAGGCCGGAATGTTTAAAACAAGCAGTAGATTCCGTTTTAAATCAAATAAATTATAACGATTTTGAAATAATTATTATTGATAATGAGGCAAATTTTACTGATGAATCCATAAATATTCAATTAATAAAACAATATAATAATCCAAGAATACTATATTACATTAATGAAGAAAATATTGGTATGTTTGGAAATTGGAATAGATGTATACAATTGGCAAGAGGCGAATATATAACAATTCTAAATGATGATGATTGGCTTGAAGAAAATTTTTTATCAATTTCGTCAAAGTTTTTGATCGACAATTGTGCAATATACACTCAAGCTAAAAATATAGATTTAAGAAAAAATAAATCAAATAGTAAAGATTCAGACAAATTATTATTAATTAAAGAAAAGATAAAAAAATTCCTTTTTAAAAAGATTAGAAAATTGAATTTAATGGACTTTTTCTTTTATAACTGGAGTCCTGGCTCATTAGGAATATTATTTAAAACAGATAAATTAATTGAACTAGGGGGATATAATAAAGATTATTATCCATCTAGTGACTATATACTGCATGCGAATTATATTAGAGAATTTGGCGGCTTGTATATATACGAACAATTGTCAAATTATAGAATTGAACATAATGAGAGTTTAAATGTTACGACTGCAATAAAATGGCAAGAAATTGACTATTATTTTAGAATATACTTATTTCAATATTTCAAGATTAGTTCTAAAATATTATATAAATTTGTGATTACTATACAGTGTAATCAAATAAATTCTCTTGAAAATAAATGGGGAATTAAAGTTAATCAAGTAAATATAAATAAAGGTCAGAGATTTATACTTTCAAGATTTATAAGTTTAAGGAATATTATTAAATCTATATAACTATAGTTTTAATATTTGAAATGGAGATAGAATATGAAGGATACAGTTATAATTTTTTTACCTAAAGGCTTTAATCAAATTGGAGGTCTAAAAATACCCATTAATAAATACTGCAATACAATTGAAAATCTATATAAGATTAAATTAATAGAAATACCTTTAAATTTTAATATTATTGCTTATATTAATCTGATTAAAAAAATAAACAAATTAAAGATTAATGAAATTAGGGCAATTATAACATTTACTTTAAATCCTAGTTATTTTATATGTAAAATCTTAAATATAAGTAAGATTAGAAAAATTGCCTTTTTAATGGATAGTTTATCATTATATATATCTTCAGTAAATGAATTTAATAAAGAAAATAGAATTAAGTTGACTATTAAGAATAAAATTAAATATATATTTAAGGGAATAATATATCGATTTAAAGAAAAATCGATATTATTACTCTATGATGATGTAATTTATGTATCTCCAGTTGATCGAGATTTTATTAAAAAAGAATATCAAAATTATATAAAATGCAAGCTTCATGTAATTCCAAATGGGGTGGATATTGAATTATCATCTGATAAAGTAAGTGGTAATTTAAAAGTGCATGAGAAGTTTATTTCTGTGGGTTTTCTTACTACATTTACTCCTGCTGTTACAGAAGAAAATTTGAAATGGTTTTTAGAAGGCTATATGCCTAAAATAATAGTTATGATCCCAGATATTAAGATTATTATAGCTGGGAGGGGTGCGAGTATTAAACAAATTTCATATTTGAGGAGTTTTTCATTTGTAGAATATATTGGTGAAGTGGATAGTGTTAAAGAGTTTTACCAGAGCGTTGATGTAGTACTTTCTACAGTAAAGAAAAAATGTGGAATATTAAATAAAATTTTAGAGGCTTGGGCTCTAAGGAAATGTGTAATTGGATTAGAATATAATTTTGATGCATTTCCTAATGCCGAAAATAGAACCCATTATCTTGCAGCGAATACAGTTGAAGATTATATTGAACTGTTTCTTAAGATTAAGTATAAGGAAATCAATATAGAAGAAATCGGAGATAATGCAAGAAGATTAGTCTTAAAAGAATATTTATGGAGTAAGTGCAATATGAAGTTGCTAAGAATTATAGAGGATGATTAAAATTAAATCTAGAATGCAAAAGTATATAATATTGCTTTTTGTTGTTATGTTCCACTTTATTTTTTATAGAAGCATAAATATTGAATATAAATCAGATGTTTTAATTTCATTTTTTGCTATTAGTATTAGTGCGATTATAATATTTTATTCAAGTGCAAGATTCTTATTAGTATCATATTTGTATACTGCATATTTTCTTGTTTTAGGAGTATTTCAATATCTACAATCAAGTGTAAGACCCGAGGGATTTTTAGGGTTTAATATCCCAATAACATTGATAACGAATATTGAATTAAGATATATTTATTTTAAGTATTTGTTACTTTTCTATATTATTTCAATATCTACTATTACATTACGAATTCATATTTATAAGATAAATAATAAATTAAATCAAAAAAAAATTGATAGATCAAATTTAATTAAGAAAACAAAAATTTATATAACAAAAATTAACCCATATATTTTGTTGATAGGTTATTTCGTCATCGAATACTTTGTTAGAAATTATTTTCAGATTCTGGTTCCAGGAAAATCTCCAAAGATTGCGCATAGTGGAATTATTGTATATTTAGTACTATCTATGTCCATTTACATCAAATTTATAGTAGTGTTATTCTTTTATAAAAAATATGGTAAAAGTAATAAATACTATATTAATTTATTGTTTATTGTAATCCTATCTGCATTACCTAGCGTACTACTAGGTGCAAGAAGTACTTTCATATTGAATGCTGTTCATCTAATTTTATTTAATTTATTTTTAGATGATAATCAGCAATTTTATAAGAAAAAGTCAAATAAAATAATAATTGTAATTTTCATTTTAATAGGATTGGCTTCTATAAACCTTGGTAATACATTAAGAATGCACAATGATTTAGATATGCTAGCGTTTCTAACAAGAAGATTTACTGGAATTACGGATGCAATTGCAGCGATAAATTACTATAAAAGTGGTGGTGAATTATTAGGTTTAAAAAACTACGTATTTAACATACTTAATATGGGAGATATAAGAGTAACAACTTTTTATACAAAAAGTATACTGTTTTTTCCAACAGAAGGTATAACCGCTAATGCACTACCACTTTTTAGTGCTGCTTTATTATATTATGGTCTAGTTGGAATAGGGTTATTTTCAATAGTTTTTGCATGGACATTATCTTCAATTGAAATTAGATTAAGTGAAATAAGCACAAATCATTCAAACTACAGAATAATTAAAGACAAATATATTTATTCTTATCTAATTCTAAATATTTTTATAATCATGATAATTGAAGGTAATATTGATCATGTAAATATTATTTTAATACCATATATTGCCTTTCAACTATTTACAAGAATTTTACCTATTATGATTAAGAAGTCATAACTAGTTTTTTGGCATTTTAAGTTAATTAATCTTACTTATGACATTTATTTAATTGAATAATATGCTTTGAGAGAGCCACGGATTGAGTTAAGACAGCGCCCGCAAAACCTGAGCCACCTTCACGCAGGGCGAACCACTCTGGGGTAGACTTGACATGGGACCCTACGTCGGATGCTTCTATGGGTCGAGGTATGAGGCGCGCCAGGAGCCCCATCCCTTGATATAGGGTAGCATCCTCCGCCCCTATATAAAGTCTCACTCTTAGGTCGACGAAGTGACATGCTAGGATCCATAGAACCGTATTATTCTGCAGTGGTTCACCAGCGACAGAGTGGCTCGTTCTGAGCATATTTGGTGGCTCTACCACACCGAAATATTCAATTAAATTGCAAAGGAGAATATGATGATGAGGAGAATAATTATTTCCAATGGAGCTCAATATCACACACCTTTTCAAGTAAACGAAATATTTAAGAATGGCATTTCAGGTAAATATATTACTGGAATTCCTAAGCAAAAAGTATCTTCATTAATTGCTTATGCATCAAATGGAGATGTAGTTTGTTTATATAATTATATAGTGATTTTTAAAGTTTTATCAAGAATTTTTCCGAATTTCCATAACTATTTAAATTACTTATCTCATCAGTCTTTCGATTGGATCGCAAGTAAACATATTGATAAGTGCGATATTTTTCATTCTTTTAACGGATATGCTTTAAAATCATTTGAAAAGCTTAAGACGCTGAATAATGGTGCTATAAAAATCGTTGAATGTGGAATACACCCTAGGTATTATGCGGAAGTATGTAATGAAGAATATAAAAGATATGGTTCTTCTAAAAAGTCTTTATTTGACGATTATGTCGAAAAATCAGAATTAGAGTTCCAACAAGCAGATTATATTTTAACCTTGACAAATATTTGTGTTAAATCATTTATACAGAATGGAATCGATGAAAATAAAATTATTAGTATACCACTTGGAGCTGATGTTTCAAGTTTTTCTCAATCAAAATCTAAAAATAAACAATTTACAATTTTGTATGTAGGAAGAGTTACTATACTAAAAGGTGTCCAATATTTGTTAGAGGCTTGTGATAAAATGGAAAATTTAGGATTTGACTTTAAACTCAATATCATTGGCCCAATTACTGATTTAATAATTAAAAAAGAATTAAATAAGTATAAAGCAAAAAAATGGTTAAATATAATTGGGAAAGTAAGTAGAAATAATTTGAAAAATTATTATAGCGAGGCTCATGTAATGGTTTTACCATCATTAGTAGATTCTTTTGGGATGGTTGTATATGAGAGTTTAGCATGCAAAACTGCTGTAATAATAACTGAAAATGTCGGTGCACCAATTATAAAAAATGAATTTGGATTTATTGTACCGATTAGAGATTCTGACTCAATTGTATACAATTTAATTCATATGTATGAAAATATTGAAGAGACAATTCTAATGGGTGAAAGAGGATATAAATATGTCATAAAGAGAACATGGGCGGAGTATGGAAATAAGATAATTGATTTATATAATAATTTAACTGGATATACTCTCTGAACATTACATTTAATATAAAATCTAAAAAGCAAATTATTACTTTTTTTTCCGATCTAAGAATAATGAGACGAATGCATGTCCGAAAGGGAATTGAATGGCAATAATAATAACGAAAAAAGATGTTATTTGGAGTTATGCGGGATATATTCTTAATTTGGGTACGAATTTAATAATTATACTCTTTACGCTAAGGTTTATTTCTAGTGCAGAATTGGGGCTGTGGTATACCTTCCTAAGTGTAGGTTCATTAGTAACCCTTTTAGATTTTGGATTTTCGCAAACATTAATAAGAAATATCACTTATGCGTGGTGCGGTCTAGAGTCGATAAAAGCACAAGGCTATAATGAGCTAATAAATAGCAATAAAGGCACTAATCTCAAACTATTCGTAACAGTGCTAAAATCTTGCAAATATATTAGCATTACTGTGGCAATAACAGCTTTAGTTGTTTTATTGATAGGAGGTACGCGATATATTGAATATATTGCTAGAGATATACCGGGAAACAACTATATTTATGCTTGGTACATATATAATATCGCTGTGTTTTTTAATATTTACTATAACTATTGGACAAGTGCTTTAAAAGGAGTTGGTGCAATACAGCAAGCTCAAAAAGCGGTTATTTTATCAAAAATTACACAGATTGTTTTATCTGTTCTAGGATTATATTCCGGACTTGGCCTCATTGCTTTGGCTGCAGCTTATTTGACAAGTGGTTTCATTCTCCGAATTTCTTCCAAGCTCATGCTTTACAGTTATAAAGGTATAGGTATAACTATAGGTGAGTATAAGAAGTCTGTAACAGGTGTTGAGGTATTTGGAACTATAAAAGTAGTGTGGTATAACGCAAAAAAAGTGGGGTTAGTTTCTCTATCATCTTTTGCAATCACACAATCTACAACTATGATTTCTGCAGCATTTGTTGGTTTAGATGCAACGGCATCATACGGATTATCGTTACAAATTATAACAGTTATTGCTGGAGTTTCTCAAACATTTTTTACCACAGTTACTCCAATGATGATAGACTTGCGAATTAGTGGAAAGAGAGAAGAACTTTATAAAGTTCTTTCGAGCGCAATGACGGTTTACTGGGTACTATATTTTGCTGGAATAGTCGCCCTGATAACTGTAGGGTTGCCGTTGGTTGCGTTGATAAAGTCAAACACTGATTTACCTCTTATTATGGTTTCTTTCATTGCGCTATATATTTTCTTAGAGGCAAATCATTCACTTTATGCTACCTTCATTGCGTTTTCGAATAATGTACCTTATGTCGGAGCGGCTTTGGTTTCCGGCGCGACTATTACGGTTTTTTCGTTATTGATTGCGAAATATACTACATTAGGGATTTATGGTTTAATGATAGTCCAATGCTTGGTGCAGTTGTGTTATAACAACTGGAAATGGCCATATGTTGTTATGAAAGAATTTAAAACCAATCCTTGGAAAATGTTTAAAATAGGATATAAGGATTCCTATATTAGAGTTAAAAAGATTTTTTACATGAATTAAAAGTAGGGAGAGATGGGAAATTGAAAGTTGTAATTTTGGCTGGAGGATTCGGTACAAGAATAAGTGAAGAAAGCCATTTAATACCAAAACCAATGATTGAAATTGGAGAGAAGCCTATTCTTTGGCATATTATGAAGTATTACTCGTCCTTTGGGTACAACGATTTTATTGTATGCTGTGGTTACAAGCAATATGTGATTAAGGAGTTCTTTGCTGATTATTATCTTCATATGTCGGATGTTACATTTGACTTTACAGCGGAAAATAAGATGATAGTTCACAACAACAACACGGAACCTTGGAAGGTCACATTGATTGATACCGGATTGAATACCATGACAGGTGGGCGTGTAAAGAGAGTCAAGGATTATATTGGGAATGAGCCCTTCATGCTTACATATGGTGACGGAGTTGCTGACGTGAATATCAATGAACTCGTAGAGTTCCATAATTCACACGGGAAAATTGCTACTATTACGGGAATTCAACCGGGTGGACGTTTTGGAATGCTTGATATTGACGCAAGTGAAGGTATAAATAGCTTTAAAGAGAAATCCAAAGAAGATGGAGGTTGGATTAATGGCGGTTTTATGATATTGAATCCGGAGATTATGGATTATATAGATGGCGATAGTTGCGTGTTTGAACGTTACCCGTTGGAGACGGTTGCTTCTGAGGGACAACTTAAAGCGTTTCGTCATCATGGTTTTTGGCAGTGTATGGACACAATGAGAGACAGAGAGTTATTAGAAAGTTTATGGGCAAAGGGACAAGCACCATGGAAAGTGTGGGAATAATATGTTGGATTTCTTTAAGGGTAAAAAGATATTTGTAACGGGACACACAGGATTTAAAGGGGCTTGGCTTTGTAAAATACTCATAAATGCTAGTGCTGAGGTAACAGGCTATGCGCTTAACCCACCTACTAATCCTAGCTTGTTTGAGATTAGTGGGATTGAAAAGGAAATGAACTCTATCATAGGAGATATCCGTGATTTTGAGAGTTTGGAGAAAGCATTTAATTATGGACAGCCAGAGATAGTCATTCATTTGGCAGCACAACCTCTGGTCAGAGAATCGTACAAAGACCCTCGATATACTTATGAAACAAACGTCATGGGTACAGTGAATATTCTGGAATGTGTCCGTAAGAGCAACTGCGTTAAGTCTGTTCTGAATGTTACAACAGATAAAGTGTATCATAATAATGAGTGGGAATGGGGCTATAGAGAAAATGAGCCTCTAGATGGATACGACCCTTACTCTAACAGCAAGTCATGCTCAGAGCTGGTTACCCATAGTTATAAGAACTCATTTTTCGCTGACGGTAAGATAGCCATATCAACAGCAAGAGCGGGGAATGTCATTGGTGGCGGTGATTTTGCTAAGGATAGAATCATTCCGGACTGTGTGAGGGCTGTAGAGAATAAGACGGATCTTATTGTTAGAAATCCTCATTCCACCAGACCATATCAACATGTATTGGAGCCACTCTATGTATATTTGATGATTGTGCAGAAGCAGTATGAAGAAGGCAAATATGCTGGATATTATAATGTAGGACCCGATGAGTGTGATTGCGTGACAACCGGTGATTTAACGGATTTGTTCTGCAAGGCATGGGGCGATGGACTAACTTGGGTTAACAACTATGATGGTGGCCCACATGAAGCTAACTTCTTAAAGTTGGACTGCTCAAAGTTAAAGAGTGTGTTCGCATGGAGAGCCAAATGGCATATTAGAGAAGCCATAGAAAAGACCGTTGAGTGGACAAAGGTGTACTTTGATAACGGAAGCGTATCAGAGATTATGGATAAACAGATTGAAGAGTTTTTGAATAAATAAGGAGGATACTTCGTGTTTGAGAATATGACAGAACAACAAGCCAAAGAAAAGATATTGGCTATGGTCGGAAAGTACTGCAATATCTACCACAATCAGAATAAAGAATTTAAAGAGGGCCAGAGAATTCCTTATGCATCAAGAGTATATGACCAAACTGAAATGACAAACCTGGTAGACAGTGCATTGGAGTTCTGGCTGACATCCGGTAGATACACAGATAAATTTGAAAAAGAGTTCGGAGAGTATCTAGGAGTTAGATTTTGTAGCTTAGTAAACTCTGGATCATCGGCTAACCTTTTAGCTTTTATGACTTTGACGTCACCTTTGCTTGGTGATAGAGCAGTTCAACGTGGCGATGAGGTTATTACTGTAGCGGCAGGTTTTCCTACCACAGTAACTCCGATGATTCAATACGGAGCAATACCAGTGTTTGTAGATGTAACAATTCCTCAGTACAATATTGATGTAAATATGTTAGAAGAAGCATTATCTACTAGAACTAAAGCGGTGATGATAGCTCATACCCTTGGTAACCCGTTTGACCTAGGAGCGGTAAAAGCATTCTGCGATAAACAGAGCCTGTGGTTGATAGAGGATAACTGTGACGCACTTGGTTCGGTATATACCCTCAACGGAAAGGAAAAATTAACAGGTACTATCGGTGACATTGGAACATCAAGTTTCTATCCCCCTCACCACATGACCATGGGAGAAGGCGGAGCAGTGTATACTGATAGCCCGTTGCTTAATAAAATTATTCGCTCTTTCAGAGATTGGGGTAGAGATTGCGTTTGTCCTTCTGGAAAAGATAATCTTTGCGGACATAGATTTGATAGAAAGTATGGAGAGCTTCCTTTAGGTTATGATCACAAATATGTGTATTCTCATTTCGGTTATAACCTTAAGGCTACAGATATGCAGGCTGCAATAGGTTGTGCTCAGCTTAATAAATTCCCGTCATTCGTGAAACGTCGTAGACATAACTTCGATAGATTAAGATTAGCGCTCGCATCTATCGAAGACAAGGTAATATTGCCGGAGCCTTGTGTAAATTCTAATCCAAGCTGGTTCGGATTCCTCATCACATGCAAAGAGGGCTTGGATCGAAATAAGGTAGTTCAATACGTGGAAAATAAAGGCGTTCAAACCAGAATGCTGTTTGCAGGCAATCTCGTGAAGCACCCTTGTTTTGATGAAATGAGAAAAACCGGAGAGGGCTATCGTGTAGTTGGCGATTTAACTGTTACCGATCAAATCACGAATGATACTTTCTGGATTGGCGTGTATCCGGGCTTAACTGATGAGAAGATTGATTATATGGCTAAGACTATAATCCTCGCTTGCAAGGAGGTATAGTGCCGTGTTCTTAGAAATGAAAGAAGGTAAAATTAAAGGACTTTTTGAAATTACCCCCAGATTATTAACTGATGAACGTGGAGCGTTTATTAAGACTTACCACGAAGATTTTTTTAAAGAAAAAGGACTTGAATTTGATTTAGCTGAACAATACTTTTCGACTTCAAAGAAGGGCGTCATTAGAGGGATGCACTTTCAGCTTCCTCCTCACGATCATGCTAAGCTTGTATATTGCATTACAGGCAGTGTATTAGATGTATTGGTGGATTTGAGAAAAGGCTCACCAACCTTCGGGCAGTATGATCGCTTTGAATTAACAGCGGATAAACACAATATTCTCTATATACCAGTTGGGTTAGCTCATGGGTTTTGTGCATTAACCGATGCTACAATGCTATATAACGTATCTACAACTTATCATAAGGAAGAAGATACTGGAATACGTTGGGATTCATTCGGCTTAGACTGGAAAGTAGAAAACCCAGTGTTGTCTGGTAGAGACATATCATTCCAATGTTTGCATGAGTTTAAAAGCCCATTTGTATATGAGGTGAAGTGATGGCTGAAAATGTTAAAAAAGCTATAATCACCGGTGGTACCGGATACATTGGTTCTAGTCTTACAAGACAGTTAGTAAAACAAGGCTGGGAAATAGGCATTATAAAAAGACCCAATAGCGGATTGGATAAATTGGAAAGCTTCAAGGACGATCTTGAATTCTTTGATTACAATGGCTCAACGGAAAGCTTAAAGCAAGCGATGGAGACCTTCCATCCGGATATTGTATTCCATTTGGCGTCCTGCTTTATTGGACGACATAAAACGGATCAGATAGAAGATTTGATACATTCCAATGTACTGTTTGGGACGCAACTTCTGGAAGCAATGCAGCTTAGCAGCGTTGTTAAGATTATCAACGCATCCACATCTTGGCAAACAGTAGGAGGGATGGAGTATAATCCGTTCTCGTTATATACTTCTACAAAGCAAGCTTTTGAGGATATTCTTCACTTTTACACAAATACTTACGGGATTAAAGCAATATCTCTGCGTCTTCCTGATAGCTACGGAGCAGATGATACCAGAGCAAAGATACTAAATCTGGTGCGAAAAGCAACTCAAAGCGGAGAGCAACTCAAGATGTCAGGCGGAGAGCAGGAGATGGATTTACTCTACATTAACGATATTGTCGATGGCTTTATAAAGGCGAGTGAATTGTTAGAAGAAGGGCAAAGGTTTAATGTGAATTCTTTAAGTTCCAGAAAACCGATGCCACTTAAAAAAATTGTAGAAATGTATGAAACGGTGAATAATGTTTCAGTTAATATTGAATGGGGGGCATTGCCCTATAGAGATAATGAGATCATGAAGATTACCTTACCCGACAATGTGCTTCCTCAATGGGAGAGCAAGGTGCCTTTAGAGGAAGGGCTAAGGAAATTTGAGTTGGATAAGTAGATTTACTGAACGAGTTCTTCCTTAATGTTGTATTGGAGCATTTTATCCCATCGGTATCTTCCCGCTGTGGAGTTGAAGCATTCCACACTTCCATCACTTTTAAGAATTATAGCAGAGAAATTGTTTAGCAACGAAAACCTTATGAAACATTTAACTAATGCCTTATTAAACTCGAAATGCTTTCTACTTCACAGGTTTCTAATTAATCTTATTTAATAAATATATTTAAGGGGTGTTTAAAATGAAGTTAGTCTTGCTTTCCGGCGGTTCTGGAAAACGGCTTTGGCCCTTATCTAATGATGCTAGATCAAAGCAATTTTTGAAAGTACTACAAAATGAGCAAGGCGAACCAATTTCTATGGTACAACGAGTTTGGGAACAGTTGGAATCGGTAGGCCTTGCTCATGCTTCTTTGGTAGCAACTAGTAAAGCACAAGTCGATATGATTCAAGGTCAATTGGGACAAGCTGTAAAGATGATTGTTGAACCGGAAAGGAGAGACACTTTTCCGGCGATTGCTCTGGCCGCTTCTTACCTTTATTCCGTGGAAAAGATCGGATTAGATGAGACTGTAGTTGTCTTACCCGTCGATCCCCATGTCGAAGTTGGTTTTTTTAGTAAGATTAAAGAGTTGCAGAAGGTACTAGAGGAATCGGAGGCTAATTTAGCTCTTATTGGGGTATCCCCAACGTTTCCTTCTGAAAAATATGGTTATATCGTTCCTGAACTTAATCAAGATAACATGCTTTATTCGAGGGTAAGTCATTTTAGGGAAAAGCCCAAGGGAACCGATGCTAAGGAACTTATTCGGCAACAGGCTCTATGGAATTGTGGCGTGTTTGCTTTTAAACTTGATTTTATTATTTCGCAGCTTGATCAGAAAGGCTTTCCGATTGACTACGAAGAGTTGCTGATGCAATATACCACATTGCCTAAAATAAGTTTTGATTATGAAGTGGTAGAAAAAGCTAAGCATATCGTTGTTCTCAGATACGATGGAGATTGGAAGGATCTTGGCACCTGGAATACCTTGACAGAGGAAATGCCAAATGTTTTGGTAGGTAACGCAATCCTCAGTGAAGACTCCCTCAATACCCATGTCATTAACGAGTTGGACATTCCGGTAGTGGTTCTTGGTATATCCAATGCGGTTGTAGCGGTAAGCCCCGATGGAATCTTGGTAACGGATAAAGACTCCAGTCCGTCGATTAAGGACTTTGTGGGCAAGTTTGACCTGCGTCCGATGTTTGAGGAGAGACGTTGGGGATGGTATCGTGTTCTAGACCATACCAAGTTTACCGGTGGTAACGAGGTTTTAACCAAGCGACTTAGCCTAATAGCTGGCAAGAATTTTAGTTACCAGTTTCATAATAAACGGAGTGAGGTTTGGACAATTATCAGTGGTGAAGGACAATACGCTTTTAACGGGGTAGTATCTCCTGTCAATCCAGGGGACGTTTTGAATATACCTATCGGGGCCAAACACGGCTTACGAGCTTTAACGGATTTGGAGTTTATTGAGGTCCAAATGGGCAGTGAACTTATCGAGGAAGATATTGTTCGAATTTACATGACCTGGGAAGAAGTCGAGAGCCATTGTACTTGGGCACAGTGCTCTGCACAATCCCTAAAGGTGTCTGGTGCCTGAGAAGCCTCCGAAAAAGTGGCCTAAAAATGAAGACCTCATCATCATCTGTATAAATATTCATTAAACACCCAAGTTTGGCGTAAAATTTTTCCAGCACCAGATGTAGCAAGACCTCCAGGGTTTATCTTAATGTAATTTAGGGACTACATTTGATTCTCAGCCTTTTTTAAGACCTTTTTATACCATTTTGTATCACCAACGTATTCACATCCTAATGCCTGCAGCAGTTGCTTTCGAGGACCTCGGTGCCTGACACCAACTTATAAAGGGTCCGGTGCCTAAAGGGTCTAAAGGGTCCGGTGCCAAGGGTCCGGTGCCTGACACCAACTTATCAACTTATTGTTTACCTTGTGAAAACTAGGGTTCGACAGTCTGGACGCAGCTCTGCGAAGAGTATGGAAAGAAACTGCTTGCTTCCCCCGACAGTGACGGCAATCCAAATTCGTCACTGGTGACGAATTTGACCTACACCCAGGCGCTCATCCTTCTTGGGATCCTGGAAGAGGAGCGGGATGAGTTTATCGCGGAGCATGATGTCGGTAAGCGTCAATCATTTGTTATGAACGCTTCCGCTTTTTCTTCTATGGCAGTGGCGAGAAACAGTGCGTCGGGAGTCTTAAATCCATAACTAGCTCTAAGTTTGGCTGCTTGAAGTGCAATATTTTGGTCAATTTCTCTGGGGACCGGTGCCTGACACCAACTTATAACTTATCAACTTATTGTTTAGCTTGTGAAAAGTATACTCGCCTCGCTCCGGGCTTGGTAGGGGACTGGTTAGTGCGACACGTTTCTAGGTCTACTCGCCGGAACGGTTCCCGGTGGTCCCCGTTCCAGAAAGGGCCCTGGAACTTTTGTTTTCCTGGAAAATTCGGCAATACTTAACGTAACATCACTTATAGGACTCAATTCGAGCATGAAGTAATGCTCGCGCTAACCGTCATACAATTCTGAAGAATACCTGGAGGCCTGTTTAACAGGCATTCCAGGTATTCTTCAATGTGACACAAGAAGATTGTGTCACATTAAGAAAGAGAGTCAATATTTTAGCTGATGATGAAAGAAGAGGTGGAATAATCACTCTGCCAATGGTAAAATATAACTAAATAAAATATGGGGAAGGAATGAAAAATTATGGCTATAAAAAAGCTCGTGCGATTTGACTGGGCTATGAAATATATACTGCGTAACAAGGCTAATTTTGATGTACTTGAAGCGTTTATTTCCAACTTGTTAAGAGAAACAATCGTTATAGAAAATATTTTAGAAAGCGAAAGTAATCGAGAAGCTGAAAATAGAAAATTTAACCGGGTTGACTTAAAGTGCAAAGATTCACAAGGGAAACAAATTATTATTGAAATACAAAACCAACGAGAGGCAGATTACCTTCAACGATTGCTTTGGGGTACGTCAAAGGCAGTTGTGGAAGGTTTGGAGCTGGGGAAGGGCTATAGCGAAGTTGTGAAAGTTATATCTATCAGTATTCTGTATCATACCATGCGAGTGGATGAAAAAGAGAACACGGATTTTATATATTATGGTACAACAGAGCTGATTGGGCTTCATACGAAAAAACCGCTTATTCTGCACGAATCTAAAGCGAAACAGATAGAAACACCTGTCGTTACCAGCAAAAATGTATTTCCAGAATACTACATGATTTATGTTGAAAAATTTGAAGATATGATAAATGAGGCTATTGACGAATGGGTATATTTCTTCAAGCATGGTGCAATACGTGAGGACTTTAAGTCACCAGGAATCCTGCTGGCGGCTAAGAAGCTGGACTATCTAATGATGAGCGAGGAAGAACGACGGGGATATGACGACTATCTTGCTTACCTAGGGCAGGAGTTGGGGATATTAGAAACTGCAAAAGAAGAAGGCAGAGAAGAAGGCAGAGTACTGACAGCCAAGGCGGCTTTAAAGAAAGGGTTAGAGGTCGAACTCATCGCAGAAATAACTGGACTCCCTCTAGAAGAGATCCTGAAATTGCAAAGCGATATCATTCCCTGATCGACCGGGGGACCGGTGTTGCGCCAGCAGGAGCTTCCCGATAGGGTCAAAAGGGAACCCGGTGCCTGACACCAACTAAGGGAACCCGGTGCCTGACACCAACTTATCAACTTATTGTTTAGCTTGTGAAAAGTATACTCGCCTCGCTCCGGGCTCGGTAGTGCTCGGGTCGGAAAAGGCCTTCGAAGTTCGTCTTCGGGGGTCGTCTTTTCCTCCCCAAGGGGACTGTGCGTTGCGGAACCCGGTGCCTGACACCAACTTATTATTCGCCGGTTCAGGGCGCTTTGCCAAGGGTCGCTGATCTGCTACAGGAGCCCCGTTCTCAATGTCGTAAACTTAATATGTAATAAAAAGGGAATGACAAAAAAGTAAAAATATTTTCTGGAATAATTACAATAAATATAAAAATGCACTTGACAAGTGCTGACTATCCCCATAATCGAATTGGATACCATTATTTGGTATATCAATTTGAGATGGGTGACGCCGATGAAAAGAAATGGGTTATTCCTAGAATGTAGCCGACTTATTTATGAAATTATTGAAAACTACGAGTATCTTATTAGTGTAAGAAAAGAACCCAACGATTTTTCGAGGATGGGGAAAATGGGATTTAAGAATATGATCTTGTTTATTTTGAATTTTTCAAGAAAGAGTTTACAGGCTGAATTGAATTCTTTTTTCAAGAACATTCACGGAACAACCGATGGGGTAAGAAAGCAAGCCTTTTCTCAAGGACGACAAAAGATATTACCTGAAGCATTTATTATTCTTCATGAAGAGCTGATTAAGACGGTGTACACTGCAACCGATCTGAAGTTGTACAAAGGATACAGACTTTGCGCAATTGATGGATCAACACTTGAACTACAAAATACTGAAGAATTGAGAAACGTGTTTGGTTATGCGGAAAATGGAAAGGTAGAAATAGCAAGGGCCAGGATATCCGGCCTTTATGATGTAGAAAATAACATCATGATCGATGCGATTATCGACAATTATAAATCGTCAGAGAGAGCCCTCGCCATCAGACATGTAGGAAAGCTTAAAAACTATGGCTTGCAAAACGATCTGATCCTGTTTGATAGAGGCTATCAGTCAAAGGAGCTTATTGCAAAGTTGATTGACAATGACCTTCATTTCGTGATGAGGTGTACCCTAAATTTTTTAAAGAAAGTTAATAATGTGAAGGGAAGCGACGAAGAGATTACATTTAGACATTCGGGTTACGATTATACAATTAGAGTGCTGAAATTTGCTCTTGATGACGGTACGATAGAGACGTTAGTCACGAATGTGTTTGATAAAAGCTTTACTGTAGCTGATTTTAAAGTCTTATATTTTAAGAGATGGGGCATCGAAATAAAATATGATGAACTGAAACAAAGGCTTCAACTTGAAAATTTTGATGGTGTAAAAGAAATAGCCGTTCTGCAAGATTTCTATGCCACCATATTTTTGGCGAATATGACTGCGTTAGCAAAAATGCAATCCGATGAAATCATACAAGAAAAGCATGAAGAAAAAGAATTAAAATACACCTATAAAACGAATGTAAATATTATGGTGAGTGAATTAAAAGACGAATTGGTCCTTATCATGATGGAAAAAAACGAAAAGAAACGTAAACGTAGGTATAATAAACTATTGCAGGAAATTGCGAGAAACGTTATTCCCATAAGACCTGATAGGCACAATGAGCGTAACTTTAAAACTACCAGAGACAGATATCCAATGAATGCAAGGCGAGGTTTGTAATAATTAATAGTAGCCTTGATTCCCGTGAAAAATTATACCTACATTAATAAACCCTGATTTTACAGGCATTTTGGTGGTTTTGCAGGTATAAAAATTATACCTGCAAATTGAATTGAGAATCATTATTTTTGTTGACTATTCAGGTACTCAGTTTATCAACCACAGATTACACAGATTACACAGATTACACAGAATAAATACATTTTTACATTTTGGCTCTAAACTATAAATCGCTTGTAACTCAATTGATATTCGCCAAAGCTGATAAAAGGCCGGTTTAATCCTGTAGCATTGAGATAATTGATAATTATCACTTCTTCAATGACTCCCCATCTTCGCCATTTTTCTATACTTAATCCTTCTTAATCTGTGAAATCTGTGTTAATCTGTGGTTTCTCTTATCGTTCCTTTCATGTGTAATCTGTGGTTCCCCATTCAGAATTCCCCAAGGCGTATTTACAGTGTTTCTCCTTGTAGGTATAAAAAAATGCGGAATTTTAGGTAGTAGGTATAACGAAAATCATAAATTGAGATGGCGGTGATAGAACTCAAAAACTATCTGGTATTGGTTGGTAACTTATTGAAAAATTTGCGCCTTATAAGGCTTATTTGAGTGTATGGTTTTTTCGTCAACCTATTATTTTACAATTAAGTTCTGATTTCCCTTAATAGATATATGGTAATTAATTGGTATATTAAATTGATGACATTGGCCCCGTTCTTACACCAGCGTTGCAATGTTCGTACGGATATACCAATTTCTTCACAAGCCAGCTGTTGACGTGCTCCGCTTGCTACGGCTATTTCTACCAGCTTAATAATTATGTCGCGATTCACAGTGCTGGTTAGGCTTCCTCGTCCTTTGGTCCCCAAATCGCATTGATGTTTTTTCTTAGAACTAACAAGGCTGCCGTTTCAGCGAGTGCTGACTCTTTTCGCTGAAGTTCCTTCTTAACTCGCTTTAGTTCCTTTTCAGTTTCTTTTTCTCGCCGTTGTGAAGTGGCTAGTTCCTGAGCAACACCGCCGTTAGCCTGAAGGAACCCGGTGCCTGACACCAACTTATTAGGGGACCGGTGCCTGACACCAACTTATCTGACACCAACTTATCAACTTATTGTTTAGCTTGTGAAAAGGTGGGGACAGGTGCTCGGGTCAGAAAAGGCTGAATATTTCGGTGCGGTAGAACGGCAATCCAAATTCGTCACGAATTTGACCTACACCCAGGCGGGGCATACTTCTTGGGATCCCTATCGGTGACTGCTCCACACAGTAGTTAAGAAAATCAGTAAGACAACCGTTTAATTTATCGGTTGTCCTTGCAGTAAATAAGTGTATGTTATTGAAAAATGTGCTTTATCAGTAGGAAAACGGTAGTGAAGGTCGAATACTGTATTAGTATTTTCAGTGTAGGGTGCCTGACATTAATTATCTGAATAATTGGATAATTGTTTAGCGCTAAATATTGTAACATGTCAATATTGTTGGTGGGGGTTGTGATGGGTAGAAGACCAAGAGCAAAATTTAAGGGAGCAATCTTCCATGTAATAAAGAGAGGAAACACTAGAGAGTACATATTTAGAGCAGAAGAAGATAAAGAATATTTTTTGACGTATTTAGAAGATGCTAACACAGATGGAGTTTTTAATCTGAATCCCTTCAGGGGTTGACTATGTAACTTAATGTGGTTGAGTTACATTCAAGGTAAGGTACAAGAAAACCTCCTGATAGTTTAGGAGGCTTTGCAGAATGTAACTTATATTCTTTTCCAATATATATTTTGACGCTTATGTTTAATGCCATCAACCCAAATGACTGCATTCAGTTCATCGACATCAAATATAAGTATAACTTGATAGAGTCCAAGTCTTGCCCAATAACCTTCCAGCTTTCCGTATGGAATTTGCTTGGCAGTAAGGGTTGGAGTATGAGTTAACCGAGTAAAAGAATCATTGAAAATGCGTTCCTTAACTGCGGGGGGATAAGCTAACATGTTTGCCAGTTCATTTAAACTTGTCTGCGTCCAGTAAACCTTATACTTTTTGTTCACGCTCAAACACCTCAGTTTTTTTGCGCAAATAGTCTAGGCCTGCCTGCTGTTCAAACACTCTATCAGATTTCCGATCATCGCGGCTTTGCTGAATTTGTTGAAATAAAGTAGCATCTTCAGCTAAAGATTTGATGTCTAAGCTATCAACGATTTGCTCTTCAATCCAAACGTTGACATCAAATTCATCTTCAATGACTCGAATAAGGTCGGATATATCCAGCATTTCCTTGTGCTTAAATTTATCATATAGCTGATTTGGTGTAATGTACTTCAAGAAAATCACCTTCCTTTACATTAACATTATACAGTAAGAGGAAAGCTATTTCACGTAAAATCTTTGCTCGGGTCGGAAAATGGGACCGGTGCCTAATGGGACCGGTGCCTGACACCAACTTATAACTTATCAACTTATTGTTTAGCTTGTGAAAACTATACTCACCTCACTCCGGGCTCGGTAGGGGACTGGTTGGTGCGACACGTTTCTGGGTCTACTCGCTGGAACGGTTCCCGGTGGGCCCCGTTCATGCTCGGGTCGGAAAAGGCCTTCGAAGATCGTCTTCGGGGGTCATCTTTTCCTCCCGAAGGGGACTGGTATTGCGTCAGGATAAGTCTGGTAAAGGGGAATGCCGGTGGGCTGAAACCTTTAGAAGGAACCTAGCAGGGAGGAAGTGACCTGCCCGGTAAAGTCTGGTCAACAGCCGGAAGCGAGTCTTGCATATTAGGAAGCGATTCCTGGTGTGAAGCGTAGACAGCAAGTGCAAAAGCTGTGTGATTGAGCCTCGAAAACCCTTTTCGTTGGAGCTTTCGTTTTTACCAGGTCGAGAGCAGTACAAGGGTACCTTATAGACCTAGTGCCATTGTCCGACCGGGGTCGAAGAGCAGAGCAAATGCACAAGAGGTTCCCCAGGAACCTGAGAGAAACGTAATTGTCAAAAACTCTGCACATACCAAAAAACATTAGGAATTGAGATAATTACCTCAAGACTATTTGAGGAGGAATTATCCATGACTCACGAAGAGCAGTCCATCATCAGACGCCAGCAGATAAACGATTACCGTGCATCTGGCCAGACCGCTGCCGCATGGAGCTCAGAAAACAACCTAAGTATCAATACACTCCGGTACTGGTTGACCAAATGCAACCGCGAAGAGATAGCTGACCCTCAGCAGGAAAGCTTTATCGAATTGAAGCAGACATCCATTAAGGAAGTTCCGGTTATTGTTAAGATCGGAGCTGTTTCCATAGAGCTGTATTCTGGCTTTCAAGTGGAGACTCTGCGCGAGGCTATTGCTACTATTCGTTCCATATGAGCATAAACGCTGCCGGCCTCAAAATATTTCTTTCATGCAAGCCCTGCGATATGCGGAAAAGCATCGAAGGTCTTGCGACATTAGTGCAAACGCAACTTCAAATGGATCCATTTGAAAAGTGTCTCTACGTGTTCTGCAACCGAAACTGTGACAAATGTAAAATTCTTCATTGGTCAAATAACGGTTGGTGGTTGTATTATCGAAAACTGAGTCAAGGAGTCTTCCGATGGAAGTTTCACGAAAACAAACTAGTCCTTGAGGTTTCCGAACAGCAGTTTAGGTGGCTTTTGGATGGTTTATCTATGGATCAGCCATCGGCACACAAACCAGTTAAACAGAGGATTATACTTTGATCAGATCCTCGAAAATCTTAAACTAAATTTGCTCAAAACGCCCTATTTTCGCCTATTTCAGGCCTTTTTACCTCTATTATCCTGTGATTCTCGGCTAGTCTATTATATAATGAGGCTATGGATAATGAGATAAAATTACCTGAAAAATCACAACTGTGCTCGGGTCGGAAAAGGCCTTCGAAGTTCGTCTTCGGGGGTCGTCTTTTCCTCCCTAAGGGGACTGGTACTTCCCGCAATTTGTCGAATCCCTTTAGGGGTCGACTATGTTACATAATGTAGTTATGTTACATTCACAGAAAGAGAGTCAATATTCTTACCTTGTATATGTGTTTCTGAATAAAATACTTAACCTGTAGTTCAACAGCGCAGGATATAGTATAATATTTACAAAGGGGTAGGTGATAGTCAT
>Ga0209347_1000407_pt1 | contig 113796 bp, 90 predicted proteins | sample AutmiccommuBRH23_FD_187382 | JGI IMG/M metagenome (GOLD analysis project Ga0209347, IMG submission 187382) | Deep subsurface microbial communities from Mt. Terri, Switzerland - Autotrophic microbial communities BRH/23 (SPAdes) (version 2) | ecosystem: Environmental > Aquatic > Deep subsurface >...
AAGATTAAAATCAGATAGAATTTTCTTTTCTAATGGTTTTAATGTTAATTGTTCATTTGTATTTCCTTTGTTTATGCTGAAAGCAAGAGGTATTCCATCGCCATCCATAAATAAGCCCATTTGAACTATAGGATTTGGTCGATGCTCTTTTGATGGGCCATATTGTTTGTTGCCATCTTCCTGTTCTATTTCGAAAAAGTAATTTGTGCAGTCATAATAAAGTACTCCGGTGTTTCTTTTGGAAATTTTCAAGCTATTGTTGTACAGGGTAGATTGTATGAAATCTGTTTCTTTAGCAATGACTTCAAGGGCTCTGTATATTTGATGCAAATCAAAATTCGGTTGTTCAATAAACCTTTTAGCAAGTTGGTAGGTGGCAAGTTTGGAAGAAGGGAAAATAACTCTACCGTAAATCAGCCTGGAAAGGATTGAATTCAAATCAAACGTAACCTTGTGCTTTTCTAATATTTCTTTACAAATTTTATGAAGGCCAAGTTGATGATATATTTGCTGAAGGAAAAGATAGCCGCCGTTAAAAGAGCGCTGTTCATCTTTTGCAATCACCTTGGACGGTGAATACTTAACCAACACATCACGCTTTTCTTCCTTTTCTTTTTTGTTAAGTTCTTCAATATATTTTTTTGCCCACTCAATGGGATCCTGTCCGTTTAATTTATTTTCAAGTTCAGCAATGGTTCCTAGTTTTTCAACTATCTTTGTGGAACGTTTTCCTTTGTTGTAAATTGATTTTATAACATAAAGAGATGCTGCATTTTTAGATTTAGATATTTTTAATCTCAAGCCAATCCCTCCAATTCCTTATATTATAACACAGTACGCAAAGGTACGCATTATAAAAGTGGCCAAATTTGACATTTTTGCAACAAAAAAAGCCCTGTTTCCAAGGCTTCTAGAAAATCTATTGGTTATTCAACTGTCAAAGACCCGTAACATAAAGAGATGCTGCATTTTTAGATTTAGATATTTTTAATCTCAAGCCAATCCCTCCAATTCCTTATATTATAACACAGTACGCAAAGGTACGCATTATAAAAGTGGCCAAATTTGACATTTTTGCAACAAAAAAAGCCCTGTTTCCAAGGCTTCTAGAAAATCTATTGGTTATTCAACTGTCAAAGACCCGATAATTCGCCAGCCAAAAAAAGTTTACTATCTTTGGCGTGCTATGGAGTGCTGTTATAATTTGTGATAAAATGTTTTAGAGTCGTGAATTGTGCCGGTTTGACCGGAGGGTGAAAATATATTGAAAGTCAATCTGCTGGGTGCCGGCATTGACAGGCTATCTATTGAAGAATGTACATACAGGATAGGGGAGTTCATTGAACAGGGCGCTCCCCGTTTTGTGGTTACCCTGAATCCGGAGCTGCTCTACCAGGCCCAGTTTTATTCGGAACTGCTGGATATGGTTAACCAGGCAGACCTGGTAACACCCGACGGCGTGGGTATAGTCTGGGCCTGCCGGGTGAAGGGGGAGCCCGTACCCGGCAGGGTTACAGGCATTGATTTGATGCTGGGGCTGCTGGAACGGGCGGCTGAAAAGGGTTGGCGTGTTTTCCTGCTGGGATCAGCGCCGGGGGTGGCTGAAGACGCCGCCCTTAATATTGTTGAAAAATACCCCGGCCTTCATGTGGTGGGTACCCATCACGGCTATTTTACCCCCGGGGACGAGCCCGGGCTTATAGAGGCCATCAGAAAGACCAGGCCGCACCTGCTGTTCGTGGCCCTGGGCGCGCCCCGCCAGGAGCAGTGGATATACGCCCACAGGCAGCGGCTGGGTGTGCCGGTGGCCATGGGTATCGGTGGTAGCCTGGATGTGCTGGCCGGTAGGGTTCCCCGGGCGCCGGCATGGATGCAAACGCTGCACGTTGAGTGGCTGGGCAGGTTGTTGCGCCAGCCCTCGCGCTGGAGAAGGATGCTGGTATTGCCCAAATTTGCATTTATGGTTTTAAGGACGTATTTAAAGAAAGGCAGAATTGCTTCATGCCGAAGGTAATCATTTCCGGTTATTACGGGTTTAAAAACAACGGCGATGAGGCCATGTTATACGCTATACTTGAGGTCTTGGGCCGTAGCGTGCCGGGCCTTGTTCCTGTTGTCCTGTCCAGGGACCCGCAGGAAACCGGCCGCTTTTTCGGCGTAAAGGCGGTTCCCAGGCATGATTTGAGGCTGATTTGGAAGGAATTGAGCCGGGCTGACCTTTTAATCAGCGGTAGCGGCGGCCTGCTGCAAGATGCCACCGGGCCCAACAGTATATTGTATTACCTGGGTGTGGTAACTTTGGCCAAAATGATGGGAAAGCCGGTATTTTTCTATGGCCAGGGCATCGGTCCCGTTACAACGGCTTTGGGCAAGACATTGATGCGCCTGGTGGTGAATAGGGTGGACGCCATTACCGTCCGGGACGAGGAGTCCAGGAAAGAACTGCTGTTGCTGGGCGTTAACAAACCACCGGTATACGTCACGGCGGACCCCGCCCTGGGTCTGGATACCGCCGGTATCGACCCTGCTGTCGGCAGAGAGATACTTACCAATCTGGGCGTGGAACCGGGCACGCCACTGCTGGGTGTATCGGTCAGATCCTGGAAGAATTTGCAGGAATACAAAAAAGTGCTTGCTCTGGTATGTGACCGGCTCACCGAGGAGGGCTGGAAGGTGATTTTCCTGCCCATGCATTATCCCGGGGATGTGGATGTCAGCAGGGAGATATCTTCCCTGATGAAGAATCCTTCCATAACCGTGGAAAGGCAGCTTAATTTCAGAGAGATGCTTTCACTGATGATGCAGGTACATACCATTATCGGTATGCGCCTCCATTTTTTGATTTTTGGAGCCCTGCTCAATATACCCATGGTGGGGGTTTCTTACGACCCCAAGGTGGACAGGTTTTTGAATTTAATGCAGATGCCCTCCGGGGGTGCTGTTGACCACCTTAATTTTGACCAGTTGCTGTCTCAGGTTCATGACGTAATTGCCCGCAGGGATGAGTTAAAGGAAATGCTGGCGGACCGGGTGACTGCTTTAAGGAAAGAGGCGCTTCAGAGCGCCGGGCTGGTGGCCGGCATGTTGAAGCCTAAGCAAAGTAAGTGAGCATCTGCCTTTTTGACTCCAGAGTCATTAAGAGGCCGTTTTTCTGCGGCCTCCTGGCGGAACTTTTTGGCGGCTGATGTCGTCTGTTTTATATGGAGGTTTATATTGTGAAGGGAAATAAAACGGTATTGCGGCTGGTAATCCTGGGTGCCCTTGTACTGGCTGGGATCGTACTGTTCGCCGGGGTCGTGGCCGGGGTGGCCGGCACCGGCAGTCCTGGCAGCCAGGACGATCCGCTGGTGACCAGGAGCTTTGTGCTGGAACAAATAGAAAAGGCTCTTACAGGCAGCAAGAGCGAGGATACCGGTTCCGCAGCGGCTAAGAACTTTACATGGCAGGTGACCGAATTGGCCCCGGGCCAGCAGTTCGAGGGCATGGCAGGGACCGAATTTATCGTCCGGGCCGGTAATGCCGTGCTGGTGGACCCGCCTGGCAGCGGTGTTCCCGACATTACCTCGGGAACCAACGTCAGGGCCGGCAAAACCCTGGCGCTGGATCACCAGTTGATTATTCCCCGTTCGGACGGCCGGGGGTTTATCTGCCTGCCCGGCAAAAATGTTATAGTTATGTACAGGGGCGAGGCTGTGATAAAATAGCGTTATACCTATATCGTCTCTTAAGTGGTGTGTAGAATATATTCGTAAATAGAGAGGTGTTTGTTGAAGTGAAACACCGGAGACCCAAATACAGGTTAAAAAGCAGGATCAGGCTGGTCGCCTTGCTGGTAGTGCTGTTTCTTGTGGCCGGGGGAGGCTATTTGTGGGCAGCCGGCCTACTGCCTTTTGGGCCCGAAGGAGGCCCCATAATACCTCCGGATGAAAATGAAATGTACCAGGGCAGGAAAAATATATTGCTGCTAGGCATGGACGCCCGTGAGGGCGAGACCAAGGCGCGAACCGATACCATGATGCTGGCCAGCATAGACACTGAGAAAAACCAGCTGGCGGTGGTTTCCATTCCCCGGGATACCAGGGTGGAAATAGCCGGTCACGGCGTGGAAAAGATTAACAGCACCACCCTGTACGGTGGGCCGGAACTGGCCATGAGTACTGTATCCGATTTGTTGGGGGTGTCGGTTGACGATTATGTTATAACTAACTATGAGGGTTTTAAAGAGATTATCGATACCCTGGACGGGGTAACCCTCGACGTTGGAGAGAGAATGTACCATTACGATCCCCAGGACGGAGGTATTTATACCATTAATCTTAAGCCCGGGGTGCAGCGGCTGGATGGGGAAAAAGCACTGCAGTTTGTCCGCTACCGGGGGTATGCGCTGGGCGACATCTCCAGGACCGAGGCCCAGCAGAAGTTTCTCACCGCCCTGACCAAGGAGGTTCTCCAGGCGGGTACGGTGCCGAAGCTGCCCAAGCTGGTGGCAAAGCTTAATGATGCCGTTTCCACCAGTATGAGCTTTACCGAAATGGTTAAGCTGGCCAATGTGGCCCGCAAAATGACCGGAGCCAGTATTGTTACCCAGACCCTGCCGGGTACTTTCCTGGATTACAAGGGGACCAGCTACTGGAGTGTGGACCCGTCCCAGGCCAGGCAGATGGTGGCCCGTCTGCTTGATGGCGAGAAATATGCACAGGTGGTGCAGGGCTCTGCAGTGGTGCCCGGCGACAATAATAAGAAAGATGAGACGGAAAATAATATGCTGCCGGGAGGCGTAATGCCCGGCGGTGCGGCGCCGGATACGGGGGCAACCGGGGACGGAACCGCAACGGAACAGACCGGCGGCAGTTCCTCCCAACCAATTTCGCCTGACGGGCAGAGTAGCGGCAAAACCAGCAAGCCGAAGAAAAGCGGCAGCGCCGGCGGATCTGACACGGTAATTATAACTCCAGGGAATTCGGACGCCCCGGATCAAAATAATGAAACGGATTCCGGGGGAAATATTACAATAACCCCCGACTTGCCCCAGGCAGTGCCCGGTGGAATTTTCCCAAGAACATGATGCAAAACAAATCCCGCAATCCTGTTTGCAGTGATTGCGGGATTTGTTATAAGTCTAAGGTCGAAAGTCATTCAATAAACGTACTTGCTAATGTCTCATTGACTTTTGACTTTTAACGTTCGACATATGACATTTAGTCATTCACTTCCGGGGCGGCGGCCAGCATGCCCGCCAAAAACCAGAAATAGGTGGCCATCATGGGTACTTCAAAAATGTTTTCCACCCCGTTGTGCAGTATCACACCGGTCAGCCCGGCCAGCATGCCCGCCGCCAGCAGCCTGGTTTTGTGGTCGGCTAAACGACGCACGGCGTCAATACCCAGACGGAAGGCGTTCAGCAGCAGCCAGAGCAGCGCCAGCAGCCCGATCAGGCCGCTTTCCACGGCGGTTTTTAAATAAAAATTATCCACGTAAAAGCTGCCGGGTATGCGGCGGGCGGCCACCGCCCCGCCGAAGCGGCCGAAGCCCTCGCCGAACCAGGGGTTTTCCTTCAGCCTGTCCAGACCCATGCTCCAGCGGGCCAGGCGACCTGCCCTGGCGCTGCTGGCCATGTATTCGGCGGAAAGCATGTAGCTCAGCCTGGAGCCGATGCCGGGCACAAATTTCAGCCCCGCCAGGCCGCCCAGAGCCATGACAAGGAACATTTTAGGGCTATACAGGATGCTGTAAAGCGCCAGCGCCCCGGCCAGGGCCAGCCAGGCCCCCCGGGAATAGGTGAACAGCAAGCAGGCCAGCATTGCGGCCAGGCAGGCGGCATAAATGAGCTGCCAGTGAATTCTATTCTTTAAATTAATGATCCTGCTTATGGTCATGGGTATGAACAGGACTAGCAGGCTGCCCAGCACATTGGGGCTGGTGACCAGGGAAAACACCCTGGTGCGGACCCCGGCCTCGGCCTGGTCCACCCAGCCGGCGGGCATTTCCACCCCCACGATATATTGATATATGCCAATCAGCGCCAGGATTGTGGCCGTGGCGATGAGTCCCGTGGCCAGGGCGTCCAGCTGGCGGTGGTTGATAATGAGGTTAGCCGCAACAAAATACCAGAGCAGGTACTGTATATACACCCTGGCCCCCTCCAGGGCCAGGGTGGCGTCCGGGGAGCGCAGGAAATAGAGAAACAATATTATTCCTATATATACAATTACGGGTATGTCCATCATTGTCCGCCGCCAGGCTATATTGCCCCGGGCGGCCATCTGAAGTGGCCAGGCCACCAGTATGAACAGGAAAAGCAGTTCATCCCAACTGCCCGCCAGGCCGGCCAGGGGTGAAATATTTCTCAGCAGGTAATCCACCACGGGGTAGAGCACAATCAGCCACAGTGCCGTTTCCACTCTGGTTCCAGTCACGGTGCGCCAGGCCAGGCTGTTTTCAAGTGCAGACGGGGCACCCAAACTGCACAGTCTGCTGCCCGGCAGGCAACTTCTAAAAAAAGATCCAGCCGCAGCCACCGGGGTCATCAGCAGCCAGGCCAGTTTTCCGGCTAAAGTGATCAATGCCGATGAGGCAGCTACTTCCTTTCCGGTATAGGAGGGGGGCCGGGTTAAAAAACCAACTGCCAGGCTGCCGCTTTTGTGCCGGGTAAAAAGGGCGCCCAGGCCGGCCAGCATTTTATAAAAAAGGCTCTCTTTCAATACTTCGGACGGCTGCAATACAACACTTCCCCTCCCGGCTCCATTCAAGTCCAAAGTCTAAAGTCCGAGGCTTCTAGCTTTCATTGACTTTTGACCTTCGACTTTTGACATTAGACTTATACTGGATATTATACACGAGCCCCCGCCATATCTCAACGGTCCAAAAACTCCTTGTCGAATGCCAGTGAAATTGATAAAATGGTTAGAGCAATGCCAAGGAGGCACTTCCGGTGAAGCGTATACGGGTTCTCCACGTAATTGGCGGTGGCGAATTCGGTGGGGCTGAACGTCATATACTCAATCTGGCCACAGCCATGGACCCGCAGAGGGTGGCGATTACCGTATGTTGCCTTTTTGCAGATCCCTTTGTGCAGGTGGCCAGGGACGTGGGTATTAATGCCCTGGCTATTCCCATGCGTCACAAGCTGGATTTGAGCATAATAACCAAATTACGGGATGTCATAAAAGAGGAAGAAGCCGATCTCGTGCATACCCACGGCGTCCGGGCCAATCTGGTGGGGCGTTTGTCTGCCAAAATGGCGGGCCGGGAGACCGTGATTACCACCGTGCACAGCCTGCTGGCCCAGGATTATCCGGATGTGTTCAGCCGCCTGGCGAACATGCTGATAGAGCGGGCCTCCCGGGGCTTTAGCACGCATTTTATTGCTGTTTCCGGGGGGTTGCAGAAGGCGCTGTTGCAGCAGGGCATTCCGGAGAAAAAGATAACGGTCATATATAACGGGCTTAATCCCGGTGATTTTACCAGCCTGCGCCCCCCGGGGTCCTGGCGGGAGAGCATGGGACTGGCTCCGGACGTGCCACTAGTGGCCATGATTGGCCGCCTGCATCCGGTAAAAGGACACCGTATTTTCCTAAAGGCTGCTGCAGAGTTTCTGAAGTCCAGACCTGAGGTACGCTTTGTGGTGGTGGGCTCCGGCCCGGAGCGGGACAGGCTGGAGGATTACGCCAGGCTGCTGAATATTTCCGATTCAGTAATTTTTACCGGCTTTGTCACCGATGTTGTGGACATACTTCCGGATTTAAATTTACTGGTAATTCCCTCCCTGTGGGAGGGTTTCGGGCTGACAGCCCTGGAGGCTATGGTTGCCGGCGTGCCGGTGTTGGCTACGTCTGTGGGCGGGCTCCCGGAGGTGGTGGAACACGGCACTACCGGTCTACTGGTGCCTCCCGCGGATGACGCGGCTCTGGCCAGGGGCATCAACTGGATGCTGGACCACCCCGGGGAAGCCCTGGAAATGTCCGAAGCGGCCAGGGCTGTGGTGGAGCAAAAGTTTACCGCCTCCGTAATGGCCAGAAAAACGGAATACCTTTACAGGAGGCTGTTGGAGGAATAGATTTGAAGAGGGAACTGGCCGGGGAAAAAATAATATGTATCTCATCGGTGGACTGGGACCCCATCTGGACCCGCAAGCAGCAGGTGATGTCCCGCTTGCCCGCCGGTAATAAAATTCTTTATGTTGAGCCTCCCGTCACCCTGCTGTCGGCCTTCAAGGACCGCTCTCTGTGGTTTAAATGGTGGCTGTGGCTAAAGGGGCCGCGGAAAAAAACTGAAAATATTTATTTGTATTCACCGCCAGTGGTGCTTCCCTTCGGAAATGTTTACCGTTGGGTAAACCGCTTAAACCAGCGGTGGCTTTTACTTTTTGTAAAGAAAATTGCCAGGCGGCTGGGAATGAATGATCCTATTGTGTGGACTTACCTGCCCAACAGTCTGTCCCTGGCGGAGGGCCTGGGGCCCAAGCTGCTGATATACGACTGCGTTGATGAGCACTCGGAATACACAGGGCTGATTAATAAGGAAGCGATGCTGGACATGGAGCGCAACCTGCTAGCCAGGTGCGACCTTGTTTTCGTCACGGCCCCGGGGCTTTATGACAGCAAGAAAAATTTGACCCGGAATATTTACTTGCTGCCTAACGCCGCAGATGTAGAGCATTTTGCCCGGGCTTCTCTGCCTGAAACCATGGTGCCGGAGGAGATAAAACGCCTGCCCCGCCCGGTGCTGGGATTCGTGGGGGTTATTCACGATTGGATTGACCAGGATCTTATTGCCTACCTGGCGGAAAAAAGGCCGGACTGGTCGGTGGCCATGATCGGCCCGGTGGGGGCTGGTATTAACGTGGACAGGCTGAAGACCCTGCCCAACGTGCATTTTTTCGGGCGTAAAACCAAGGAGGAAATGCCCGGCTACCTGAAGGGATTTGACGTTTGCCTGAACTCTTTCCGCAAGAATGAGCTGACCGAAAGGGTCAGCCCGCTTAAATTCTATGAATATCTGGCTTCCGGGAGGCCTGTTGTGAGCGTGGAAATGCCGGGAGTCATGGAGTTTGCCGGGGTAATTGAACTGGCCGGTGACTACGAAGGTTTTTACCAGGGCGTGGAACGGGCACTGACTGGGGAAACCCCGGAGAGGCAAAAGCTGCGCCTGCAGGCTGCGGCCCGTAATTCCTGGGACAGCCGGGTGGAGTATATGACGGACAAAATTATGCAGACCATGGAGTAACTAAGGTCGCTGGGAGGTAGTAAAAGTTGAACCAGGACAACATCAGGGTTGCCGTTTTCGGTTTAGGCTTTGTGGGTTTGCCCCTTGCCTTGAGCTTCGCCCTGCGGGGCTGCAAAGTATATGGTGTGGATGTGAATGAGGAACTGGTGGAGGAAATCAACTCCGGCGTGACATATCATCATGAGAGCTACCGGGGTGAGGGGATCAGGGAAATATTGCGCCGGGAGCTGGATGCAGGCCGCTTCCGGGCTACCACCCGGCCACAGGAGGCCATGGCCTCCTGTGACAATATAATTATCACTGTGGGGTTGCCGGTAAGCGACGGCGTACCCTACACCGGCCATCTGGAGGAGTGCGTCCGCTCGGTTGCCGCCAGCCTGAAAAAGGGAGATCTGGTGGTGGTGCGGGGTACACTGGTGCCTGGGATGACCAGGGGGCTGGTGCTGCCCCTGCTGGAGACAAGCGGACTTAAGGCCGGGGAGGACTTTAATCTGGCCTATTCTTCGGAGAGGATAGCCGAGGGCAAGGCCTTTGAAGAGTTCGAAAATATGCCCGGGCTGGTAAGCGGGTACGACCGGGGGGCGGCCTTAAGGTCCAGGGAACTGCTCTCGGTGGTTACCAAAGCGGAGCTTACGGTGGCTTCGTCCTTTGAGGTGGTGGAAACCGCCAAAGTAGTGGAAAATGTATCCCGGGATGTGAACATTGCCTTTGTAAACGAGCTGGCCAGGTTTACCAAGGCCATGGATATAGACATTTTTGAAGTAATCGCCCTGGCCAACACCCACAAAAGGGTCAACCTGCTTACCCCCGGACCCGGGGTGGGAGGCTACTGCATTCCTAACGCCCTGCACTATCTCACTCCCCGGGCCGGGGAACTGGGTGTCGAATTGGCGCTCATGGGAACCGCCAGGCAGGTAAACGAGAATATGCCGGCCCATGTAGTGTCCCTGGTGATGAAAAACCTGAAAGTGCCGCCAGCGGCGGCCAGGGTGGCGGTGCTGGGCATCGCTATGAAGGATTATTCCAGCGATGCCCGTTGCAGCCCTGCTCACCGGATAATTAATTTGCTGGAAAGGGCCGGGGTGGAGGTGAGAGCCTATGACCCGGCGGTTCCATCCATGTACCACTTCACCGTGGACAGCCTGGAAGACGCCCTGGGGGGAGCCCACGGGGCGGTGCTGCTGGCCCGGCAGGATGGGATGGAGTTTACGGACCTGGAGTTTTTTGTCCGGCTGATGAACAGCGTCGAACCCTTTGTAATCGACGCCAAAAATATGCTCGGAGGAGTGGAGTCTCCGCCGGGATTGACGGTGGAGGGGCTGTAGGAGCAAGTGGGGACGGTTCTTGCTTGCCCGGGAAGGGCAAGCAAGAACCGTCCCCACTTGCTCCCCGCTTGTCGCATCAGTCCTTAATGGTTATGCCCATAATGGTGCCCTTTAGCTCATAGTCTCTGGACTTCACATAGTAATCCTTGCCTATTCTTATTTCCTGGCCGCCCATGGTGATGGTTGCGGAGGAAATGTTGACTTTACCCTCATTCACTACGAACACGTCTTTCATATAGGGGTCGTAGGAGATGACCTTGTTTCCCTGGGCGTTTAGGTTTACCGACAGTCCCGGTTTTATGTCCACGGACTTTACTGCCACTGGGGTGTAGATGGCATCCTTGACCATTTTATCCCCCACTTTTACGGCAGCTGCCAGTTCCGGGCGGACGCAGGGCACCATGACCTGGAATTCCACTGTTCTTATTTCCCCCTGGGCTGATTTGTGGGTGTACTTATATGCGGCCCCGGCCCCCACCAGTACTATTAGCAGCAGTATAATCAGGTCGATTATATTAACCAGTCCGAAAACCTTTCCCTTCTCGTCAATTAATTTCATAAAGCTCCTCCTTGTCAGTAGTTGGGGACATTCCTCCGACCCCAGTAAGTTGGGGACATTCCTCTGACCCTAGAGCCAAGCTCCAAAGAGAGGTGTGTCCCCTGACCTTAGTCATTCCTTCGCAGAATTGAAAAAGGTATGTGACAGACAGGGGGGACTGTTCTTCTACCTAAGAAGGTGTGTCCCCTGACCTAAATCCTATTAAAATATAATATTTTTTAAGCCTCCGGTCAACGCAATAGTGGACAGGCCGGCAGGAATTTTTAGTCAGGGGAAGAATTAAAAATAGAGGAATTAAAAAATACCAGGATGTCCATAATCTTACCGGAGGTGTTCCTTTGGAATTAAAGGATATACAAAAAATACTGCCCCACCGCTATCCCTTTATATTGGTGGACAAGATTCTTGAGATGGAACCGGGTAAAAGGGCAGTGGGCATAAAAAACGTCAGCGGCAACGAGCCGTTTTTTCAGGGACATTTTCCGGGCTATCCGGTGATGCCCGGGGTGCTGATTATCGAGGCCATGGCCCAGGTGGGGGCGGTGGCGGCCTTGTCGCTCCCGGGCATGGAAGGCAAACTGGCCCTTTTTGCCGGCATTGACGGGGCCAGGTTCCGCAGGCAGGTTCTACCCGGCGATCAACTTCGCCTGGAGGTGGAAGTGCTGAAATTAAAAGGCAGGATAGGCAAGAGCAAAGGGGTAGCCACGGTAAACGGTGAGCCTACAGCCGAGGCGGAACTTCTATTTGCGATCATTGATAATAAAGAAAATTTGCCGGAAAAATAAAAAACGGTTAAAAGCGACGGGATGATGCGAATTTTGCAGCTAACTGATGATAACTTGTCCATCTGGCGGGCTGTGCCTGTCGTAGCAGGTTTTTTTGGTGTTTGTAATTCTAATTAATTGAATGGTAAAATAATAGTGGTTTGATCTCATTTCTCCATTATTTTTCTATTTAACACGGCGAAAGTAGGGATTTTGTTGCTGTATGCCATATTGTCCCTCATATTGGCCTTCGGTGTGGCTCTGGCGGTCACCCCCTGGGTCAGAAAAAGGGCTTTTGCCTGGGGCGCTGTGGATTACCCGGACCAGCGCAAGGTACATAGCGGTGTCATGCCCCGACTTGGCGGACTGGCTGTTTATCTGGCCTTTGTGTCGGCGGTGCTGGTAGCCCGGCCTTTAAATAGCGGTACACTGGGGTTACTGTTGGGCATAACACTGATTACACTACTGGGAATTATTGATGATATCAGGGGCTTGTCTCCCAGGCTAAAGCTGGCTGGACAGATAGTGGCAGCTCTGGCGGTTATTCCCTTTGGCATAAAGGTTCAGTTATTTACCAACCCTTTTAACGGCGATATACTGTATCTCGGAGCCCTTTCCGTTCCCGTCACCGTATTCTGGCTGGTGGCGGTGACCAACGCCATCAACCTCGTTGACGGGCTGGACGGACTGGCCGCCGGGATTTCCGGCATAGCCGCCCTGACCATGGCGGCGGTGGCCTGGACCCAGTTCAACGTACTGGGCCTGCCGGGGCAAAGCGGGGCTATACTGCTGCCGCTGATTCTTGCTGCCTCCATTTTGGGCTTCCTGAAACATAATTATCACCCGGCCACCATCTTCCTGGGCGATTCCGGCTCCATGATGCTGGGTTTCTGCCTCGGGGCAATATCCGTAATGGGGCTTACCAAGAGCTTCACGGCGGTATCCGTAATACTGCCGCTGGTGATTCTGGGCATTCCCCTGCTGGATACTACCTTCGCCATACTGAGGCGTTACCACAAGCACCGGCCTATTCTTCAACCTGACCGGGAGCACCTGCATCACCAACTTATGGCTTTGGGACTGACCCACTCCCAGGCGGTGCTGGTCATATACGGCGTCAGCCTTGTTATGGGCATAAGTGCGGTGGCGCTAAACCTGGTATCCAACGACCAGGCGGCTGTGCTGCTGGTTATACTCTCTACCATGGTGCTGGTGGGTGCGAATAAAATAGGAGTCCTGGGTACACGGGTAAGAAGGGAACGAACTGCTGCCAGGGAAAGAAATACTCCAAAGTAGCATAGCTAACGGCCCACGAAAATGTAGGGCTGTTTTTAATTTTTAGTTAAATCTACTTACTTTTTTGTAAACCGGCTGTATAATTATAGCAGGAGGTGATCCTTATGAGGATTAGAAAAGCTGTTATACCTGCCGCCGGTTTGGGGGTAAGATTTTTACCGGCCACCAAAGCTCAGCCCAAAGAAATGCTTCCCATAGTGGATAAGCCAACCATTCAGTACATAATAGAGGAAGCGGTTGCTTCCGGCATTGACGACATACTAGTTATTACAGGCAGACATAAAAAATCCATAGAGGATCATTTTGACAGATTTCCCAGCCTGGAGGCCCATTTGCGGAGTAAGGGCAAGGAAGATTTACTCGATATGGTTTTAGGTATAGGGGAAATGGCCGATATATGTTACATCCGCCAGAAAGAACCCCGGGGTCTGGGACATGCTGTCTACTGCGCCAGAAAATTTGTGGGTAACGAACCCTTTGCCGTGCTGCTGGGGGATGACATTGTACGTAGTGAAACCCCCTGCCTCAAGCAGTTGATAGATTTATACGAAGATACCGGTGCTTCCGTAATCGGCGTGCAGGAGGTGCCCGGGGCGGATGTCAGCAAATACGGCATTCTGGACGCCAGGGAAATAAGAGAAGGTATTTATAAAATCAATGATCTGGTGGAGAAGCCAGCCCCGGAGAAGGCACCTTCCCGTCTAGCCATCATGGGGAGGTATATCATAACACCGGCTATTTTTGATATACTGTCCGGCACCGAGCCCGGCGCGGGCGGTGAAATTCAGCTTACCGACGCCCTGAGGGAGCTTTGCCGGCAGGAGCCCATGTACGGACTGGTTTTCGAAGGTCAGCGCTACGATGTGGGAGATAAGCTGGGCTATTTAAAAGCAATGGTGGAGTTTGCCCTGGACCGTCCGGATTTGTCCAGGGAGTTTGCGGTCTATCTCAGGGAAGTGGTCGCTAAAAGCATTGCCAATTAAGTATTTAGATTATATAATTTTATATTGTACAAAGGGTGGGCGATTGGATGCCCGCCCTTTGTATAGCAAATGCGTGTAAATTTTTTGTGCTTCCCCGAACCGTTCAGGGGTTTTGGTCGGGGGTTCCCTCAATGAATGGCTGGAGGATGTTATAATGAAGGTAATGGTGACCGGCGGGGCCGGCTTTATTGGATCGCACCTGGTGGATGCCCTGGTTTCCAGAGGGGACGGGGTAGCCGTGCTGGATGATCTGAGCACGGGCAAATTTGAGAATGTCAATTCTCAGGTTAATTTTTACCAAGGGAATATCCGGGATGCCGGGTTCGTGCTGGACGTGGTAGAAAGGGAGCGTCCCCGGGTTATTTTTCACCATGCAGCCCAGGCTGATGTGCAGACATCAGTAAAGGACCCCGCTTCTGACGCGCAAATCAACATCATAGGTACAATAAACCTTCTGGAAGCGGCCCGTAGAAACAATGTGGCTAAAGTGGTATACGCCTCGTCGGCCGCTGTCTACGGTATTCCCCACTACCTTCCGGTGGACGAAAGCCACCCGGTCTCACTGCTTTCCGGCTACGGCATATCCAAATACACCGTGGAACATTACCTGACGATTTATAAAACCATGTACGGACTGGATTTTACCGTGCTGCGCTACGCCAATGTCTACGGCCCCAGGCAGGACGCCGGGGGCGAGGGAGGGGTAGTGGCTATCTTCCTGGACAGAGTGTTAAGGGACGAAAGCCCCGTGATATATGGAGACGGGGAGCAGACCAGGGACTTTGTCTTTGTTAGGGATGTGGTGGCGGCCAATCTGGCCGCTGCAGGAAAAGCCGGTGGCTCGGTGCTGAATGTGAGCACTGGCCGGGCCACCAGCGTGAACCGGCTGTTTAATATGATTGCTGAGCTCACCAGCAGTGGTGTTACACCTTCATATTGCCCCTCCAGGCCCGGGGACATCAAAGATAGCCGCCTGGACAATACCCTGGCCAATAATGTGCTGGACTGGAACCCGGCCTATGAGCTTAAAGACGGATTGAAGGAAACCATAAAGAAGTGGAAGAAACACTAATATTAAACCCCTGCATCAGCGTGCGGGGGTTTAATATTCAGTACGTATATGTTTTTTTCTGCTTTCAGGATATTGCGCCATGCAGCTACTCTACTTCGCTGAATGTACATTCCTTTTTGCTTCCTGTATTTTGCTGGCTGTCTTTTTATTGGTCCGTATTTCCACCAGGTATTTTTCAAACAACTTCTTCCGTTCCGCCAAACTCTTCTTGAATTCGCTTTGCTCCATTATTTATTCTCTCCCCGAAAAATTCAATAACTGGTTAATAGTATTAACAAAATTTTACTTATATAACCATGATTTCATATAGAGATACCATAAAAACAAACCAACAATTAGTAAATTTTCCCCGTCATGAATCTATTTGAGGAAGGAGATTGTATCTTTACATAGAAACAAAGCTAAATTAAGCACATTTTGTAACAATATGGAGAAAGACAGGTTTTTTAAAAATAATATTTATTAGGTTAATAAGGAGGTTAAGAGCAAGGTGATTGATGGTAGGAAAATGAATTGTAAGATGCCTGTAAAGCTGTTGTTTATTTTTATGGTAGCTGCCATGCTGCTAGTTCTACAAGCAACGGCTGGTTACGCCGCAGAGAATGGCGGATTGCAGGGAGAGGAAAAAATATTTAAGGATGTTTCGTTAACTGATGCAAATGCCCCTTACATAAAGTTTTTATTTGAAAAAGGGTTGATGACCGGCTACCCCGACGGCTCATTCGGGCCCGGAAGGCCCCTTACCAGAGCCGAGGCTGTGATTGTGCTGGCCAAAGGAGCAGGTATCAAGCCGGTAACATCTGCAGTAGCCACCTTCAGGGATACGGGACCGGGACACTGGGCCTACGGCTATATAGAGGCGGCGGTTAAAGCCGGTATACTGAGCGGCTATCCCGATGGAACGTTTCGCCCGGACGCCCAGTTATCCCGGGCCGAGACCATGGCCCTGTTAATAAAATGGTCAAAGCAGGATACACCTGACGTGTCTCTGACTATCAAGGATGTAGCGATAACAAACTGGGCTTATAAGGCTGTCTGCACGGCGGTGGATGCCAATTTTATTGCCCTGCCGGCGGATGGCAATTTCAATCCTGATCAGGCCATAACCCGCCGGGATTTCGCCCGGGGCACCACCATGACCATGGCATTAAGCCCCGCGTATAATGCGGTAAGTCTAAAAGGGGAACTGGTGGTTAAAAAAGGTTCCCTGAAGGTTAAAACTGCTGCCGGGGAGCAGACGGTAACAGACAGGCTGACGCTGCAGGAAGGGATGCAAATAAATACCTCGCCCGGTTGTGATGCGGAAATAGTCTTTGATGACGGTAGCGGCATTAAAATAATGGAAAACACAGAAATCATTCTTCGGAAGATGGGCGGCTTACAGACCATCAGAAAAGACGGTATGCCCATTACAGCTATAGATAATGTTGATATAAAGCTGAACAGCGGGAAAATATTCGGAGCTCTGGCCAGCAAGTACGATAGCCAGCAGAATAAAGAAAATAAGGATAATAAAGAAGATAAGAGTAAGTTAATAGCATCTACCGAATTAACGCCGGAATTGTATAAATCGCTGCTGGCCCTGGAGCAGCCGAAATCCAGTCAGCAGCAGCTTCCCTGGTATAAGGTAGCATCTACGAAAAAGGTAAAGGTTACCGTGGACATGCCCTGGGGAGTGGCCGCCGTCCGGGGAACCTTCTGGTCGAACGAAGTAGGTCTTAAGGAACTGATAACCAGCGTGCTGAACGGAGAAATGACATTGACCACCACCGGCGGCCAGACAGTAACGATTTCAGGCGGCCAGATGACTACTGTGGATTCCGCCGGGGGGCCGCCCACACCGCCCGCGCCCATGCCCCCGGAAGTAGCCCAGGTCTGGCAGGCACTTCAGGATTGGGTTACACAAAGGGCTGAAGAAATACAGAATAACCAGCTGACAGATTTCGAAGCGCCTCCAGGCGATCTAAATAATGAACAGGCTCCGGCAACAGAGCAGTTGCAAACACTGGTTCAAACATTAAGCGATGCCATTGACAATGCGATTAGTAATACAAATACCAGTATCAGTACCAATACGTCTTCCGGGAACGGCAGCGGTTCTAACACAACTGTAACCATAACCTCCGGTACTATTCAGGCCATGCTTATGAGTAAATCAGGGTCGTATCTGGACCAAAAAACTATTAATTTTTATTTAGGCACGTCTTATTCAGATGAAGGAACATTCATCGGAAGCGGTGTTACTGGTGCAGATGGTATAGCAACTTGTGTACTTACTAATATAACCATGAATTATACACCGGGCCAGAAATATTATGTTATAGCCAAATTCGCCGGAGATGGAACGTATGATGCCTCAAAATCCTCCGTTTTGCCATACAGCAATACGGATTTAATGCTGACAATAAATCCATCCACTATGGTTTCTCCCGGGGACACGGTAACGGCGGAGGTAGTGCTAACAAACAATGGAAACGCACTTCCAGGCCAAAATGTAAAGTTGTATGACGGCTATCCTCCGAACGGTTATTTAATTGCAACTATACAAACAAATACAAACGGCCTCGCTACTTATGATTTAACAAGTTATATAGCTAATAAGGGCGAAAGTTTCAATATTTATGCGGAGTTCGAGGGCAGTAATTCCGGTACCTATTACACGCCGGCGGGGGATAGCTGTTATATATCTGTATCAGACTCCTCCTCCTCTATATATCTTAATGACGTTAGTATTGCGGCGGCGTCCATCGTAAATCTCAGCGGTCACTTAACGAATACTGGAGGTAATCCTATATCTGCGGAGTTTTATTTAATACCGGAAGGCGGGTCTGATATTCTATTCGGTTCTGACTTCGCGGATTCTTCCGGAGATATAGATTTGACATATGATATTTTTCAACTTGTAGGTATAGGGCATCACAGGTGGAAGGTTACCGTGCAAGATGCGGTTTATGGCTACGGCGATCTTACCGCAGAAGCGGCCTTAAATATCGGCGTGCCTAAAGATAGCTACGTAAATGCGCTTTTTGGAATGGGGCAGGTTAGCCTGAATACCAGCCTGCTTGAATGCGATTATACCCCTATCGAAGGTCAAGTTACATTCTATATTGACCTGAATAATGATAATAGTATAGATGAGTTGACCGAATCAGTGGAGACAGTCGGGACAGATTATAATGGGTTTGCAACCTGTCCAATACCATCAAATATACTTGACCCGCTGGATAAAAGCAAATATTATCTTGTTAAGGCAGTGTACGCAGGCTCGGCGCAAAATACAAGCTGGGAAGCTACGGGTAATGTTAACTTCTCTAATACATCGCTGCTAATACTTTTGGGTCCATCATAATTAGGATAGTGTACCGGGTAACTATCCTGAAAATAAGTTTAGAGAAATGTCATCCTGAGCGTTAGCGAAGGATCTTGGATTCTTCACTTCGTTCAGAATGACATAAAGTGTCCTGGATTTTCATGCTCTGATGGTGCCGCGCTAGCGGCGTGGGGGTCTAAGTTACTAAGTTATTAGTGTTTAAAGATGGTAACCTTTCGGTTGCCATCTTTTTTCTCGGGTCGTAACCAAATTTCAGCCCCCTGCATATTATGGTGCCTGAAGGGGTGAGTGGATATGTTTAAAATCACCGACCTGACCCGCAGGGATATAATCAACCTGGCGGACGGCGCAAAACTCGGCGCCATCAAGGATATGCACATTGATCCTGCCACCGGTACCATCAAGGCCTTTGTGCTGCAGGGGCCTAAAAAGTTCGGCCTGCTGGGGGTCGGACGGGATCTGGTGGTGCCCTGGGAGAAGATTAAAAAAATAGGTGTTGACGCCGTGCTGGTGGAACTGGATACCTTTCACAATTTACATTACTGATGTTTGACAGGACACCCCTTATTTGCTAGAATTATTTTGGCGTTTAAACCATAATTTGTCTGGTTTTGTTGAGGCCGGGCATGACCACTGCAAAGGGTCATAAATTGGGGACATTTCTTAGTGAGATTGTATAAAAAGTAAGGAATTTAGGTAACCCAAGAAGGTGTGTCCCCTGATATAAGTTGGGGACATTCCTTTGTAAAATTATAAAAAAGTAAGGGATTTGGGTAACATCAGAAGGTGTGTCCCCTTTCCTTAGTAGGAGGGATTTTATTGGGCAGGAGATTGTTTACCTCGGAGTCAGTGACTGAAGGTCATCCTGATAAAATAGCGGATCAGATTTCGGATTCTATTCTTGATGAGATTATAGGACAGGACCCCAATGCCCGGGTGGCCTGTGAGACCCTGGTCACCACCGGCCTGGTGCTGGTGGCGGGGGAAATTACCACCGGATGTTACGTGGATATTACTAAAGTGGTACGGGAAACCATAAGGGATATAGGCTACACCAGGGCTAAATACGGCTTTGACTGCGATACCTGCGCGGTGATGACATCCATTGATGAGCAGTCAGCGGACATTGCTCTGGGCGTGGACAAGGCTCTGGAGGCCAAGGAAGGCCAGATGACTGACGAAGAGATATCGGCTATCGGCGCCGGGGACCAGGGTATGATGTTTGGCTACGCCTCCAACGAGACAAAAGAGTTTATGCCCCTGCCCATAGCGCTGGCGCACCGCATGGCCCGCCGCCTGGCAGTGGTACGGAAGAACAGGGAGTTACCTTACCTGAGGCCGGACGGCAAGGTGCAGGTGACGGTGGAGTATGAGGGGGATATACCCATTGGGCTAAATACCGTGGTGGTTTCCACCCAACACTCTTCCAGGGTGGATTTGAAGACCATCCGGGAGGATATTATCGAAAAGGTTATCAAGGATGTAGTGCCCAAGGAACTGCTGGAAACCTGCACCCGCTATTTTATCAATCCCACCGGCAGGTTTGTTATCGGCGGCCCCCAGGGGGATACCGGCCTTACCGGCCGTAAAATAATTGTAGATACTTATGGCGGCATGGCCCGCCACGGCGGTGGCGCTTTTTCCGGCAAGGACCCCACCAAGGTGGACCGCTCCGCCAGCTACGCCGCCCGCTACGTGGCCAAGAATATTGTGGCCGCTGGCCTGGCGGACCGCTGCGAGGTTCAGCTGGCCTATGCTATCGGTGTGGCCTTCCCGGTATCGGTGATGGTGGATACCTTCGGAACGGGTAAAATAAAGGATGAACTGCTGGTCAAGCTGGTAACGGAAAACTTTGATTTACGACCGGCGGGGATTATTAAGACCCTGGATTTGCGCCGGCCTATATATCGCCGCACTGCTGCCTACGGTCATTTCGGGCGCACGGATATAGACCTGCCCTGGGAAAGAACGGATAAGGCGGAATTACTGAAAAAGCAGGCGGGAGTATAAATTTCCCACTTTAACAGTTTCCTGCTGAAACAAGCACCTCCGGACCGTCTCTAACATACTATGGAAGCAACCGGGGGTGTTGCTTATGCTGGCAGTGCTATGTTTCATGCTGGGTGCCTGGTTATTGTGGGTGCTGGCAGTGGTATGCCGGGAGGACGATAACTCCGGAAGGGGAGAAATAGTATTCCTGCTGGGTAACCACGAGGATTCGGTAGAAATTCTGCTTCGCCGGCTGGCCCGTGAAGTCCGGGTAGAACCGGTTTGCTACGTGATGTGTGCAGACGAAAAATCAAAAGACCGCACCGGCGCTATAATTAATCTATTCTGTCGCTCCAGACTTGGCACCGGACTGGTTTCCGCCAGGGAGAAGGGTGTAGGCAGCCCTTGCCACCAGATACGCCCGGTGAAAGATAACAGACGCTATTTCGACTTAAGCGATTACTGCGACAAACACGTTATTGCCTTGGCCCTATATGGAGAATTGTGCTGAAAAGGAAAAAACCTCCCTTTGTCGAAATTTAAGGCAGGGGAGGTTTGCTTTTATGAAATCCGAGCGGGGATTTTTACATATACTATTTACCTGGCTGGTGATATTGTCCGGCTTTTGGCTGCTTTGCTATTACTTTTCGGCGGTTGACCTGGACAAGACCAGGGAGTATCTGCTGCTTATACTGCTGGGCATTCTCTCCGAATGGCTGATTGTTTCTTTTCCTCTGGGAAGGCTTTCCGGGGGTTTTTCCATAGTTTTGGCGTGCCTGTTGATTTACGGGCCGGAAACCAGCGCCTGGATCGGCGCTCTGGCGGCTTTAGTCGCCAGGGGCGTGGCCAATCGCGGCGATCCCCTGCGCACCACCTTCTTCAATACTGCCCAGCAGGTGCTGGCCGTGCTGGGGTCGGCCCAGCTCTGTTCAGTTCTGCCACTGATCGGTTTCAGGGCACCGCTGCCGGAGCGGATTGATTTTACCACGGGAGCCGGGGTGGCTGCTTTTGTGATTTTTTATTTTACCATCAACCATGCCCTTGTTTATCTTTACACTTATCCCGGAAGGCCCAAACAGAGGGCGCTGCCCTGGCGGGACGCCCTGCGCTGGGACGGACTGACCTATCTGGTTACCGCTCCCTTCGGCATCATTATGGCCTTGCTGTACATGCGGCTGGGCATGGCATCGGCGGTGTTTCTTTTTGTGCCGTTGCTGGTAGTCCAGTTTATTCTGCGCATGTACGTGCACGTGGAACTGGCCAACCGTGAGCTTCGGGCCATGTATGAAATTTCACGCCGTCTGAGCGGTAAGCTGGGGCCTGCGGAAATACCTGGGCTCCTTTTAAAGGAGGCCAGGCGGGCGGTTTCCTTCCACTGCGGGGTGGTATATCTCCAGTCGGAGAATCCTGCTGTCTATGCTGCGGAGGCGGTTTACGGGCAGTTTGCCGCGCAGATGAAAAAAAGCACCGTTTTCGCCGGTGAGGGTTTTCATGGCTTTGTGCTGACCAACCGTGAGCCGGAAATTATTTATGATTCCCGGGCGGACTTCAGGGTCAGGGGGGAGCCGGGCATGCCCCAGGTCTACCGCTCTATGCTGCTGGTGCCCCTGGTAACCGAAGCGGGCGCCATAGGTCTATTGGTGCTGGGCGAGAAAAGGCCCATGGCTTATGACGAGCATCACTTGCAAACCCTGGCCGTGATTGTGGGCGCTCTTTCCGTGGCCCTTGCCAATAACCTGCTGGAAAGAAGAATTGCTTACCTGGAGAAGATTGACACCCATACTGGTTTGTATAACCGCACCTATTTTTACCGCTGCTGCCGGGATTATTATACAGGAGACACTACAGGAGCGGGGAGTATGGCGTTGATTATAGCGGACGTGGATTACATGGAACAACTTAACAGGCGTTTTGGCTACCGGGCCGGGGACAAAGTGCTTCAGAAAATGGCACAAATCATTCACGGTTTGAAACCAGAGGAAGCACTGGCGGCACGTTTCGGCAGCGATGAATTTGCCCTGCTGCTGCCCGGGATGGAAGAGGAGGAAGCCTTCAGTCTGGCGGAAGGTATTCGGGAGTCGGTGGCGGCATGCCGCTTTCCGGAGGGGCTGCCGACAATGGTGAGGATAAGCTGCGGGGTGGCGGTTTTGCCTCTGGAGGGTGCCGGTGCCGACACACTGTTTGAGCTTTGTGCGAGCAGTCTGGACCGGGCCAAGCGCACAGGCAGGGACAGGGTGGTCTGCGGCTCCCAACTGTAGGTGGTTTGCCGGTTTTGAAGAGGTGGTTGGAACCTTGAACCTTAAAACTCTGGGGCTGGCTTTTCTGGACCTTGTTTTTCCTCCCCGGGAGGCGTGTCCCTTTTGCGGTGGCAACAGTACCGGGGCGCAGGTGTGTGCCGATTGCCGGCGCACCATGGAGGGCTATCTTCGGGAGCCCTTTTGCTCCGTGTGCGGCAGGTACTTCACCGGATCGGGGAGGCATATGCATATCTGCAAGGACTGCCGGGAGACTCCCAGACCCTTTTTGCTGGCCCGGGCGGCCGGTCCCTATGAAGGTTTGTTGAAGGATGCCGTGCACGGTTTAAAGTTTCATAATAAGAGGGGACTGGCCTCTCATCTGGCTGCCGGAATGGTTGCTGCCGCCCGTGCTGAGACCGGGTTCAACCGCGTCAGTGCTGTGGTTCCGGTGCCCATGTCTCCCGGACGCCTGCGGGAGCGGGGATTCAACCAGGCGGATTTGCTGGCCGGGGAGGTTTCCGCTACCCTCGGGCTGCCGCTGTTGAAGGCTGTGCGAAAGATAAAAGAGACCCCGGCCCAGACCGGAATTGGCCGGCGGCAGCGGCAGAAAAACCTGCAGGGCGCCTTCGACGTACCCGATCGATCATCTGTGCATGGCAGGGTGCTGCTGGTGGTGGATGATGTCATTACCACCGCTGGCACTCTGGAGGCTGTAGCTGGAATTCTTTTGGCAGCGGGGGCTTCCCTGGTGCTGGGGCTGGCGGCAGCATCCGGCAGGACGGGATTATAATTCTACATATTTTAACATAGACTCAATCTAATTTTGACAAAAAATTTACATAAAAACAGGTTATTAACAACCGAAACCCTTAAAAAACAGGTTACTAACAGACTTATCCACAATACCCACAGCAATATGTCACACAATCACACTTTCAACAGGTATTTTTCGACATGACGGACTGTGCCGGGATATGACCTCGGGCAGATATGGAGAGACTGTCGATGGAAAGACTTGACACGACTTGTTTATTGTGCTAACATACTTGTACGGCTTCGAAGCCGTGATTTAGAATTAGGAGGAATGTGTTTAATGCAAGGCAAGGTAAAATGGTTTAGTGCTGAAAAAGGTTACGGTTTTATTGAAAGAGAAGACGGCGGGGACGTTTTCGTCCACTTTTCAGCCATCCAGGATGAAGGCTTCAAAACTTTAAACGAGGGACAGCGGGTTGAATTCGATATAGTCGACGGAGCCAGAGGTCCTCAGGCATCCAACGTTATAAAGATATAAAGCCAGCAACCCCAGTCCTTCGACTGGGGTTTTTCATTATTTGAGCCGGTCAGCCTCCTTGTTTGCGGATTGCCTTTTTATCACATAATATTGTTGAAATAGTTCAAGCTTTCCTCCTGCACGGAGGATTTAGAGGAAAAATACATACTACGGATCCGAAAGGAGTTGTTGCCCCATGATGGTACAGGTACGGGGAAAAAACATGGAGGTTACCGCCGCTCTCAAGGAGTACGTGGAAAAACGTCTGGGCAAGCTGGACAAATATCTGGATAATCTGGGCGAGGCGCAGGTAACCCTGGCAGTTGAAAAAGAAACCCACCGCATCGAGGTAACCATTCCCATTAACGGTATGATTTTAAGAGGCGAGGAATCCACCGGTGATATGTATACCTCCATCGATCAAGTGGTGGAGAAGCTGGAAAAACAGATAGAAAAATACAAGGGACGGCTGTTGAAACGCTTCGTCAAGCCGGTGGGCGAGGGCAGGAATGCAGCGGCTTACGCCGATAACAACGAGCCCGAGGTTGTGCGCACCAAGAAATTTGCCTTCAAGCCCATGGCGGTGGAGGAAGCGGTGCTGCAGATGAATTTGCTGGGACACAACTTCTTTGTGTTTTCCAATGCTGAAACCGAGCAGGTTAATGTAGTATATAAACGCAAGAGAGGCAATTATGGCTTGATTGAGCCAACGTTCTAGGAGGCCGTTGAAAAACTGCGTCTGGCTTTGTCAGGCTCGCCGCCCAGTGCTCACGTACTATAAGTACGCTCCGCGCTGTCCGGCTTCTCCTTCCGCGCCATACTTGTTTTTGAACGGCCTCTGGTTTCTGGATATCTCTTGAGATTTAGGTAGAGGCTCACTAACTTTGCTTACGTAAACCCGATCTTGTGCGTTTTGCAACAGTCTTCTGGGATGGCAGGACGGGGCTCCCGATCTCGTGTGGGCAGGGAGCCCTATTTATTTTGGAGCCCTTGCAACATACGGGTCTTAGTGTTACAATTTTATTGTAATTTTTTAGGATGCGGGGGGATAAATTTCCCCCTTTTAATTATGGGAGTTAGTAGGTGATTGTAAATGCTCGGTTTTCTGCGTAACCTGTTGGATGATAACGCCAGGGAAGTCAAAAAGATGCAGAGGGTAGTCAACGAAATCAACGCACTGGAAAGCTCTGTGGCGCCTTTGTCCGATGCCGATTTGCAGGCCAAGACGATATATTTAAAAGATAAACTGGACAATGGCGCCACCACCAGCGATATACTGCCGGAAGCCTTCGCAGTAGTGCGGGAGGCCAGCAAAAGGGTGCTGAATATGCGGCATTTCGACGTACAGCTGATGGGCGGTATAATACTGCATCAGGGCCGCATCGCCGAGATGAAAACCGGTGAAGGTAAAACCCTGGTGGCCACCCTGCCGGTTTATCTTAACGCCCTCACCGGCCGGGGCGTGCACGTTATTACCGTTAATGACTACCTGGCCCGCCGGGACAGCCAGTGGATGGGCCAGATTTACAAATTCCTGGGGCTGTCAGTGGGACTCATTGTGCACGGACTGGAATGGGATGACCGCAGGAGTTCCTACTGCTGCGACGTGACCTACGGCACCAACAACGAATTTGGCTTCGACTACCTCAGGGACAACATGGCCACCCACCCGGACCAGTTGGTGCAGCGGGAGCTGCACTACGCCATTGTGGACGAGGTGGACAGCATCCTGGTGGACGAGGCCAGGACCCCTTTGATTATATCCGGCCAGGCTGACAAGGCCACCGATTTGTATTACACCTTTGCCAAAATAATACCCAGGCTGACCCGGGAAGAGGATTACAACGTGGACGAGAAGGCCCACGCCGTGACCATCACTGAAGAGGGTGTGGCCAAGGTGGAAAAGATGCTGGGAGTGGAGAATCTTTATGACGATGTCAACATAGAATTGACCCACCACATGAACCAGGCCCTCAAGGCTCATGCCCTGATGAAGAGGGACCGTGACTATGTGGTAAAGGACGGTCAGGTGATCATAGTCGACGAGTTCACTGGCCGGCTGATGTTTGGTCGGCGCTATAGTGACGGCCTGCACCAGTCCATTGAGGCCAAGGAAGGGGTACGCATCGAAAGGGAGTCCCAGACTCTGGCCACCATTACTTTCCAGAATTATTTCCGCATGTATGAAAAGCTGGCCGGCATGACCGGCACGGCGGCCACCGAAGAAGACGAGTTCAGGAAGATATACAATCTTGATGTTGTCGTTATCCCCACCCATATGCCCATGGTGCGCAGGGATATGCCGGATGTGGTCTACAAAACAGAGGCGGCCAAATTCCGGGCGGTGGTGGATGAGATTTCCCACCGTCATGCCACCGGGCAGCCGGTGCTGGTGGGTACCATTTCCATAGAAAAGTCGGAAGTTTTAAGCTCCATGCTCAAGCGGGCCGGTGTTTCGCATCAGGTGCTCAACGCCAAATATCACGATAAAGAGGCAGAGATAGTGGCCCAGGCCGGCCGGCTGGGAGCGGTCACCATCGCCACCAACATGGCCGGACGTGGTACCGACATTCTGTTGGGAGGCAATCCCGAGTTTCTGGCCCAGGCGGAATTGAGCAAACAGGGCTTTGAATCTGAGGCCGCTGCCGAGCCGGGTGCGACTATTCTGGAGCAGGAAACTTTGGGAAGATACAAGCAAGTAACCGGGGAGGAGCACAGGCAGGTGGCCGAACAGGGCGGACTGCATATAATAGGCACTGAGCGGCATGAGAGCAGGCGTATCGACAATCAGCTGCGGGGCCGCTCCGGCCGCCAGGGGGACCCGGGCTCCAGCCAGTTTTACAGTGCCCTGGAAGACGATTTAATGAGGCTTTTCGGCTCGGAAAACATCTCCGGCCTGATGGACCGGCTGGGTATTGAAGAGGATATGCCCATTGAGCACAGCCTGATTACCAAGTCCATAGAAACAGCCCAGAAAAGGGTGGAAAACCGTAACTTCGACATCCGCAAGCACGTGCTGCAGTATGACGATGTTATGAATCAGCAGCGCGAGCTGATATACAGCCAGCGCCGTCAGGTTTTGACCGGGGATAATTTAAAAGAAGTGGTGTACCGGATGATCCAGGATGGGGTGTCCCGGGTGGTGGAAACTTACTGCCCCGAGGGGGTTCATTCTGAGGAGTGGGACCTTGAGGGCCTGCTGGAACAGGCCGGCCAGTTTTTCCTGCCCAACCACGATCTGCAGCCTGAAGATTTCGAGGATGCGGGCCGGGAGGGGATCAGGGAACTCCTCACCGAAAAGTCCCGGGCCTCCTATGATGCCAGGGAAGAGGAAATAGGCCCCGAAAACATGCGGGAACTGGAGCGTGTGCTGATGCTCCGGATCGTGGACGAAAAATGGATGGACCATCTGGATACCATGGATCAGCTCCGGGAGGGTATTGGCCTGAGGGCTTACGGCCAGAAAGACCCCCTCATCGAATATAAATTTGAAAGCTATGAAATGTTCCAGAATATGATCTCCACCATACAGGAAGATACAGTGCGCTATCTGTTCCGGGTGAACCTGGTGCAGGAACCCAGCCCGGTGCGGCAGCGTAAGGTGGTGGAGAACCGTTACGATGAGGAAGGCCCGAAAAAGCCGGTAAAAAATGAAAACAAGGTAGGCCGCAATGATCCCTGCCCCTGCGGCAGCGGCAAAAAGTACAAGAAATGCTGCGGCGCAGATAGTAAAGCGTAAGAGTCAAAAAACAAAAAACCTTGGACCTTGGACCTTAAACCTTAGAAATCTTATTAGGAGTGATTTTATGTTTGCCGAGATGGCCAGGGAAATCGAATCCCTGGGTAAAAGAATTGAAGATTTGAGGGTTTCTCTTTGACATCGCTCAAAAGGAATCTGAGATCAAGAAACTTGAAGAGGCTATGATGGCCCAAGGGTTTTGGGACGACCAGGAAAAAACACAGCAAGTAACCCAGAACCTTTCCTATTTGAAAGAAAAAGTATCTTCCTTTGCAAGTCTGAACGCTGCTTATGAAGACCTGCAGGTGCTGCTGGAGCTGGGTGAGGAGGAGGATGACCAGTCCGTTGCCGGTGAACTACAGGGGGAATTAAAGGAGTTTAGATGCAGGCTGGAGGAAATGGAGCTCCAGGTATTGCTTAGCGGTCCTTATGACCGGGGCAATGCCATTATATCCCTGCACGCCGGGGCCGGGGGAACTGAAGCCCAGGACTGGGTGGAAATGCTTCTGAGAATGTATACCCGCTGGACAGAGGACCACGGCTATAAAACCACTCTGGTCGATTTGCTGCCCGGCGACGAGGCCGGGATCAAGAGCGCCACCCTTATCGTTAGCGGGCCTAACGCATTCGGCTATCTGCGCCCGGAAAAGGGGGTGCACCGGCTGGTGCGCATATCTCCCTTCGACGCCGCAGGCCGGCGTCACACCTCCTTCGCCTCGGTGGATGTGCTGCCCGAGGTTCAGGACAGTGTAGACGTGGAAATTGACCCGGAGGATTTGAAAATAGACACCTATCGTTCCGGGGGAGCGGGAGGACAGCATGTCAACAAAACCGATTCGGCTGTGCGTATTACCCACCTGCCTTCGGGGATAGTGGTGCAGTGCCAGAGCGAGCGTTCCCAGATATCCAACCGTAACACCGCCATGAAACTGCTTAAATCCAAGCTGCTGGACCTGGAATTAAAAAAAAAGGAGCAGGAACTGGCAGCCATGCGCGGCGATCAGATGGATATAGCCTGGGGCAGCCAAATCCGCTCTTATGTGTTCCACCCCTATAGTCTGGTGAAAGACCACCGCACCGGGGTGGAGGCGGGCAATGTAAACGGCGTGATGGATGGAGATATCGACCAGTTCATATCAGCCTACCTGAGAGAAACCGCCAGAGGAAAATAGAGGTGGGGCAATTGGGGACGGTTCTTGCTTGCCTGAGAAAGGCAAGCAAGAACCGTCCCCAATTGCCAAGAACCGTCCCTAAATTTCCACCCGCTTCCGGCGGGTTTTTTCTTTCGACAGGATGGAGGATAATTCTGCATGGCACAGAAATATTAAAAGTCGTGGCAACTTTTTCATATTTCCCCCCGTCGTGGTTATGATAAAGCTGAATATAAGTGAGCCTTGGGTTCGGAAGGGGTTATTCTCCTACCGAACCCTTAGAGCCTGTTGATTCCCGACTTTGAGGACGGGGTCTTACAGGCTGTTAGCGAGATAATTGCTGGAGAGACTGCGCTATGCTAGGTTTATTCATAGAGTTTATCGGGGTAACCGCGGGTGTGCTGCTTACCACCCTGGGCCTTGATCTTTTTCTCATTCCCAATAAGATAGCTGCCGGGGGAGTTAGCGGCATAGCCATTGTTGTTCATTATCTTGCCGGCGCGCCGGTGGGCATGACCATGCTGGTGCTGAACGTCCCGCTTTTTTTGATGGGCATCTACCGCCTGGGATTGAAATTTGGTTTTCGCTCCCTGTACGGTACTATCAGCCTTTCCCTGCTGGTGGACGCACTGGCTCCCTATATGCCTGTGCTTACAAAAGATCCCATGCTGGCCAGCGTATTCGGGGGGGTTTTGGTTGGTCTGGGTCTGGGATTGGTCTTTCGCTTCCGGGGGACCACTGGCGGCACCGATTTGGCGGCGGCGGTATTGCGTACATACACCGGGGCTAATGTGGGGCAGCTGCTCTTTCTGGTGGATGCCATGGTGGTGTTGGCGGCTGGTTTTGCCTTTAATTCGTGGGAACTGGGCATGTATGCCCTGATTACCATATTTGTTACGGCCTGGCTGATAGATCTGGTGCAGGAGGGTATTAGCTATGCCAAGGCCTTTATTATTATATCCGAAAATTCCGATGCCATCGCCGAAGCTGTGCTGAATCAGATGAACCGCGGGGCCACCGCTCTGAAAGGTCGTGGGATGTATACCGGAGCAGATAAAGATGTTCTGCTGGTGGTGGTTAACCGCTCCCAGGTGACGGTGCTGAAAGATCTGGTGCACCGGGAGGATCCCGGGGCCTTTGTGGTAATGGCGGATGTGCACGAGGTGCTGGGGGAGGGTTTCAAGCCTCTCACCAAAACACCGCGGTGATAATGATAACAGAAACAGAACAAGAGTTCTTGAGAAGACATGCCTGCCTTTCATCCCCACCCTTCACTCTTACTTCGTGAGTAAGGAAGGCTCAGGGTGGGGACTTCCCGGCGGGTGAGTTAAATAAAACTGGGAGGAAAAAGTCACATGCAACCCTACACAGTGGAGGAACTGGAAGTACAGGCCAAGCACATCAGGAGAAAGATTGTGGAAATGGTGGCCGCAGCAGGATCCGGTCACCCGGGAGGATCCCTTTCCGCGGCGGACATTGTTACGGCCCTCTATTTCAACGTAATGCGCCTGGACCCCCAAAGGCCGGACTGGCCTGACCGGGATCGTTTCGTATTGTCCAAAGGACATGCGGCCCCCGTATTATATGCGGCGCTGGCCGGGAGGGGGTATTTCCCCGAAGAGGATTTACTCACTCTGCGCAAACTGGGCAGTCCCCTGCAGGGGCACCCGGACATGAAAAAGCTGCCCGGGGTGGAAATGTCCACAGGCTCTCTGGGACAGGGACTCTCCGCTGCCAACGGCATGGCCCTGGCGGCCAGGCTGGATAAGCGCGACTACCGTGTTTTTGCAATGATTGGGGATGGGGAGTCCCAGGAGGGGCAGATCTGGGAGGCCGCCATGGCCGCCGCCCACTACGGTTTGGACAACGTAACCGCTTTTCTGGACCACAATAATCTGCAGATAGACGGACGCATTATGGATGTGATGTCCCCCGAACCGCTGCCGGATAAATGGCGGGCCTTCGGCTGGGACGTTCAGGTGATCAACGGGCATGACATAAAAGAAATTCTGAGCGCTGTGGCCAGGGCCAAAGAGGTTAAAGGCAAGCCTCAGATGATTATAGCGGAAACGGTAAAAGGTAAAGGTGTATCCTTTATGGAGAACAAGGCCAGCTGGCACGGGGCCGCCCCCAAGCCCGATGAGCTGAAGCAGGCGCTGGCCGAGCTGGCGTGAGTCAAGGGGGACGGTTCCCTGACTTACTCTGACTCACTGACTCAAAATATTTATAAGCAGGTGAATATATAAATGGGAAAATTAGTAGCGACCAGAGAGGCGTACGGAAAAGCTCTGGCGGAGTTGGGCAAGGAGAATCCCAATATTGTTGTGCTGGACGCCGACCTGACCAAATCCACCAAAACCGCCGATTTCGGCAAGCTGTTTCCGGATCGACTGTTCAACATGGGTGTGGCTGAGCAGAATATGATGGGTACCGCTGCAGGACTGGCGGCGGCGGGCAAGACACCCTTTGCCAGTTCCTTTGCCATATTTGCCAGCGGCAGGGCCTTTGAGCAAATCAGAAATTCCATAGCCTACACCAGGCTTAATGTTAAAATAGCGGCCACCCACGCCGGTATAACCGTAGGGGAGGACGGCGGCTCGCACCAGTCCGTGGAGGATATAGCGGTAATGCGCTGCCTGCCCAATATGACCGTATTTGTGCCCGCCGACGCGGCGGAAACCGCCGGTGCGGTGCGGGCTGCTGCAGCCATGAAGGGTCCTGTATACATACGCCTGGGGAGGTCCGGGGTGCCTGACCTGCATGGCGACGATTTTGTTTTTGAGCCCGGCAAGGCATTGGTAATGCGGGAAGGTTCCGACGTTACTATCGTGGCTACCGGGATAATGGTGGCTACAGCAAAGGAAGCGGCGGAATCTCTTGCCACCGAAGGTATAAATGCCAGGGTGCTGAATATCCACACCATTAAACCCATTGATATTGAAGCCCTGGTTAAAGCGGCAAAGGAGACCGGGGCAGTGGTTACCGCTGAGGAACACAGTATCATAGGCGGTCTGGGCGGTGCGGTGGCCGAGGTGTTGGGAGAGAATTATCCCGTTCCCATAAAGCGGGTTGGCCTGCCCGATGTGTTCGGTGAATCCGGCGATTCCAAGGCGCTGCTGGAGAAGTACAATATGACTCCAGCGGGAATTGTGGAAGCAGTCAAAGCAGTGCTGAAAATGAAAAAATGATACAAGGGTAAAAATGAGTCTGGGAATTGTCCCTGACTCATTTTTACTTGCTAATTTTCGGTTACTTTCAGGTAGGTAACTTCGCCTTTCTCCAGGGTCAGTGTAACCTGCCAGCCTGATTCTACATCACCCAGATCTGACACGTCACTGTCCACGTAATCCCTGAAGCTGCAGTCCCGGTCCACGTCCAGCCGGAATCTTTCACCGCTGTCCTGCTCGATGGTAATCCGGTCGTTGCTTGTGTCTACACTGGTCACTTCACCTTTAACCGTGATGTCTTCGTCGTTAGTGACTTCAATTTCAAGTGCGTTGTCGCCATCAAATTTTACTTTGACCTCGGCCCCGATCATTATGTCTTCTTTGTAGATGTCGTCGCCGTCCCTGGTTATTTCCGTGTCGTTGGTGATATCATATGTTTCTATGTCGCCATCCTCGTCTTCCACTGTAATTCTCGGGCTGGAGCCCAGTCTCAAACCAGTAATTTCGCCTTCTACATAATTTCCGGAAAATCTGTCCTCACCGCTTACGTCTATCTCCAGCACCTGTCCCAGGGAGGACGTTACCTTTACTTTGTCTCCTGCTTTCAGGTCGCTCAGGGATATGCTGCCGGCGCCGCCGCTGATGATGGTTTCCCCGCTTTTCACCGTGTAGGTGTAGCTGCCACCGCTGCCGTCGGACATTTTCAAAGAACCGGAATCCACGGAGGCTATAGTTCCCCAGGTGGATACGGTGGATAGTATCTGGATGCTGTATATCTGGCTGTCCTTTATCTGGGTGGTCACATATTTACCCGCAGTCACCGCAGCAAGGGAGGTTGTTTCCGTGCTGTCCTTGACCACAACGCCGGTGGTTAGGGTATAGCTTTTTTCGCTACTGGTTCCGCCGGCTATGGTAATGCTGCTGCCGACTGCGCCGGGGGCGGTGACTACTTTACCGGTGACTGTGTAGTCGGGGGTCTGGGTATTCGAAACAGGCGCTTCAAGTATTTCCACATATTGAAACTGTGTTTCGGTTTCATTCATACCTACCACTACAGGGGTATCGTATTTGATATCAGCCAGGCCGGCTAGTTTACCATCCTTAAAAATCGCTGGTTTGCTGGTTAAATTTTTTTGCACAGATGTACCATCGGTCTTTTTCAGCACCAACAGGCCGCTGGTGGAGTCCAGGCTGACCACCGTTCCGCTAATCAGCCGGTCAGCACCGTATTTGAACCAGCCGTCCCGGGATACCTTGGCCATCAGTGCAGCCATCTGGCCCCTTTTCATGCTCTGGTTGGAGCCAAATTTGTTCTCCCCCAGCCCGCTCATGATATTCTTTTCGGTTACTGCGGCCACGTAAGGTTTGTACAATTCCAGTATGGTGCTGTTGTCCGCATAGGTCAGTTTGGCCGGGTCTCCTTTTATATTCAGCGCCACCGCCACCAGGGTGGCCACTTCCGCCCGGGTGATGGGTTCCCTGTATTTCAGCGCCGGTACGTATTCCTTGCTCAAAAGCCCATTTTGGACGGCCAGTACCAGGTGACCCTTTCCCCAGGTCATGCCCGGGGGCATGGTAATGCCGCTGTCTGCGGCTTTTGTTTTCAGAGCCTGTTCCTCCAGGCCCATGGCCCGGATGATGATGGCTATGGCCTCCAGTCTGCTCACCAGTCCCTCGGGTTTGAAATAATTGCCCGGGTAGCCCTTCATCAGCCCGATGGCTGAAGTCTCCTCCACCACCTGTAGCGACCAGTGCCCGGTGGTGTCGCTGTATGTTTTGCCCGGGGTTACGGCTGCCTCCGCGCTGAGCGGAGTTATCAAAACAGACACGGACAATGCTATGGTAATTCCTGCGGTAACTAATCTCTTTATCAATTAATAACCCTCCCTTTAATTATTCATGATCAAAATAAAGACGATGGTGTAAGCCAAAAAGTTCCATCTAGGCGTAAATTCAGGGCTAATTTTAATTTCGCCAATTTAGTTTAATTTACCTTTTTTATCTGCTTATTGGAAAGGACTTTTGTTGTAAATGTCGAAATGTTTCGGTGAAGCAGGCAGAATGCGAGGTGCAGCATGATTCAATTTTATAATGTTTCAAAAATATATCCCAATGGGGTTAAGGCTTTAAACGATGTTACCGTGCAAATCCGCAAGGGGGAGTTTGTTTTTCTGGTGGGTCCCAGCGGCGCCGGGAAGTCCAGCCTGATAAAAATAATTTTCCGGGAAGAAATGCCCTCACGGGGGCAGGCGCTTTTTAACAGCAAGAACATAACCCGGCTGAAGGGACGGGAAGTACCACTGCTGCGCAGGAAAATAGGCATGGTTTTTCAGGACTTTCGGCTACTGCCCCAAAAAACCGTATTTGAAAACGTGGCTTTTGCTATGCAGGTAACCGGTTCGTCCGGCCGGGCCATCAGGGACAGGGTGCCTTTGGTGCTGTCCCAGGTGGGGCTAAAGGACAAGGCCGGGGTAATGCCGTCCCAGCTATCCGGCGGTGAGCAGCAAAGGGTATGCATCGCCCGTGCCATCGTAAATAATCCCGTACTGATTATTGCCGACGAACCCACGGGCAACCTGGACCCGGACACTTCCTGGGAACTGATGAACCTATTTAATGAAATTAACAGTAAGGGTACCACAATATTGATGGCCACCCATGCCAGGGATATAGTGAACACCATGAAAAAAAGGGTACTTTCCATGACCGGCGGCCGGATCACCCGCGATGAGGAAAGCGGGGTTTACAGCAATGAATCTTAGCACCCTTTCCTACTACTGGCGGGAGGCTTTTTCCTCCATGTTTCGCAACGCCTGGCTTTCCCTGGCCTCGGTGGGCACCGTGACTATCTCCCTGCTGATTCTGGGCATTTCCCTGCTACTGGTTATGAATGCCCAGGCCTTTACCAGGAGCCTGGAATCCGGGGTAGAAATCAGGCTCTTTCTGGATTCCGGTCTGTCCAGGGTCGATGTCAGGGATATGGAAAGGGAACTGAAAAAGACGCCGGGTATAGCCACTGTGGAATTCATATCCCGGGAAGAGGCCCTGGAAGAGATGAAAAAAAACCTGGGTGACCGGCAAGATATACTGGAGGGCCTGGAGGAGGAAAACCCCCTGCCGGATGCCTTCCGGGTCAAGGCGGAAAAGGCTGACAACGTCCCTGCTCTGGCTGCTGAGCTGGAAGAAATGAAGGGCGTGGACCAGATCAACTACGGTCGCGGTATGGTGGAAAAGCTGCTGGCTGTAATTAAATGGGTCCGACTGGCCGGCGGCGGACTGATCATAGTGCTGGGGGTGGCTGCCCTGCTATTGATTTCCACTACCATCCGGCTATCTCTTTTCGCCCGCCGCAAGGAAATAGGGATCATGAAATACCTGGGGGCCACCAACTGGTTTGTGCGTTTTCCCTTCCTGCTGGAAGGAATGATTTTGGGCTTTACCGGCGCGGTCATAGCTTCGGCCATGATTTACCTGGGCTATATATCGCTGGTGAACCGGCTGGATGAAGTGCTTCCCTTTGTTACCCTGGTCACGGACCGGGATACTCTGCTGGTGGTAATCGGAGGCCTGCTGGGGTTGGGAGTTGTGGTGGGGATCCTGGGCAGCGCCTTTTCCATCAGGAAATTTTTAAAGGTTTAACGGATTAAAGGTTTAATGGTTTGGAGGTTCGATATCCTTGCGCAACAATGGCCATTATAAAAAGATTGCCTTTTTGATGACAGTTGTTTTCACGGCAACTGCGGTTTGGACGGGTTCCGCCTGGGGCACCAGCCTGGAGCAGAGCCTGCAGGAAACCAGAAACAAGCTGAATCAGAAGCGCCAGCAAGTAACAGAGTCAAAAAAGGAAGTCCGGAGTTATGCCTCACAGCTGGCGGTACTTAATAATTCCATTGATTCCAGGGAGCAACAGATTGCCCAGCTGAACGCCAATCTTGGCGCAGCCCAGACCGGGCTGAAGCGTGCCGAGGTGGCCTTAACCGAGGCCAGGGAGAAGCTGGAGGAAAGCAAAAAAATGCTCAACCAGCGGGTGCGGGGCATGTATGTGGCGGGGAATGTCAGTTACCTGGAAATATTGCTGGATGCGGATGATTTCGGCGAATTTGTCAACCGGCTGGACATGCTGAAAAGAGTAATCAACCGGGATGCCGGGATCGTCAAAAAGATTAACGAAGAAAAGAAAATGGTGGAAGAGGAAAAAGCCCAGTATCAAAACCGCCTGCAGCTGATTGCCTCTTTGCTTGTTCAACAGCAGCAGGCCAGGGATGAATTGGCAGCCAGAAAGTCTGAAAAAAGTGAACTGATGGGTGATGCCAAGGAGGATTTGGACCGCTTTGAGCAGGAAGCGGACCAACTGGAAGCCAAAGAGCAGGCTATCATCAAGGAAATACTGAAAAGAAAGCAGAAGGATGTTCCGGCCAAAGGCACCGGGGTATTTACCTGGCCTGTCCCCGGGCGCAGCAACATTTCTTCCCCCTTCGGCAATAGGGTGCACCCCATACTGAAATATGTCCGCCGTCACGAAGGCATAGATATTCCTGCCCCCAGCGGCACTAAAGTGGTAGCTGCCCAGAACGGCACGGTGATCAATGTGGGAACCATGAGCGGCTATGGTAAAGTAATTATCATCGACCACGGTGCCGGTTTGACCAGTTTGTACGCCCATTTGTCCGCCCAGTCCGTTTCCGAGGGACAGGATGTAGTAAAGGGGCAGTCCATCGGCAGGGTCGGCAGCACCGGTATGTCCACCGGCCCGCACCTGCATTTCGGGGTGTATAAAAGCGGCAGTGCGGTTAACCCATCGGGATATTTGTAAGCCAGGCAGCATTATCTCGCTAACAGCCTGTAAGACCCCATCTTTCCCCTTTCCATTTTGTTGTAATCGGCAGCGGGTTATTGTAGTATAATATAGGAGCAAGTCCATTGGCAATTGATGCTGGGGCAGACCCGCAAACGGAAAGGTGGAGCATTTTGTATTACGGCAGAAATAGTTATAGTAGCAATAAAGGCCGGTGGTTGACCGGCCTTGCTGTAGTTTTTCTGGGTATTGCACTGATTTCTGGCTGGCTGCTGGTAAAGAATTATAAGCATTTCGGCAATTTGTTTCAGGTTGTTTCCCTGGTGCGAAACCAGTATCTTTATAAAACTGATTCCACGATCATGGTGGATGGAGCAATAAAGGGGATAGTTGAAGCTCTGGGGGATCCCTATTCAGTCTACCTTGAGCCAAAAACATATTCTCAGCTGCAGGAGCAAATCAGGGGTTCATTCGGCGGTTTGGGCATACTGGTGGGGGTTAAGGACGACTATCTCACCGTGGCCAGGACTTACCAGAATACCCCGGCCTACGAGAAGGGAATCACAGCCGGGGATATCATCACCAGAATCGGGGAAAGGGACGCCAAGGGTATTGACCTGGAAACCGCCGTTCAGTTGATGCGGGGTCCGGTGGGAACGAAGGTTTCCCTCACCCTGGTGCGCCAGGGCCAGGGTAAGCCGTTGGTGAAGGTGCTGACCCGGCGGGAAATTAGCGTGCCTACCGTGGAGGCGAAAATGCTGCCGGGTAACATAGGCTATATCATTATTTCTCAGTTTTCCGAAAAGACCTCGGAGGAAATACAGCGTGCTCTGGGCGAGTTGAAAGCCGGCGGGCTGCACGGGATCCTTCTGGACCTGCGGGATAACCCCGGGGGAGAACTACAATCGGTGGTTAAGGTGTCGGGTAATTTTGTGCCCAAGGGGCCGGTGGTTTATATAGAATACCGCGGTGGCAAGACAGAGGAGCTTCCTGCTCAGGGCAACAACCTGAGGCTGCCTCTGGTGGTGCTGGTCAACGAGGGCAGCGCCAGTGCTGCCGAGATACTGGCCGGGGCCATCAAAGATACCCGTTCCGGAACTCTAGTCGGCCATAAGACTTTCGGCAAGGGTGTGGTTCAGACCGTATTCGAGCTGGACAACGGGGCCGGGCTTAAGCTCACCACTGCCCGCTACCTTACCCCGGGCAAGCACGATATCAATAAAAAGGGGATTATTCCGGACGTGGAGGTAGGGCAGGACGATCCCAGGGAAAAGACAGACAAACAGTTTGACAGGGGGCTGGAAATATTGAAAAAAATTATTAAGGGCAAGGCAGCTGCGTGAACTGTGGAAAAAGTTTTTCAGTTGACAGCCTTTTGAACACCGGTTTATAATTTAATGACTCACTTCTTTAAAAGATTTGGAGGTGGCTACAATGTGCGAAGCGAATGCTTATTTGCGCCAGTCGGGAAAGGAAGAATTGTTCCTGGAGATGGTGGATAAGGTGCTGCCCCATGAGGACGGCCTGGTGCTGGAGGATATTTTCGGGCGACGTAAGATTGTTAAGGCCAGGATAGCCGAATTGGCGCTGGTGGACCACAAGATTATACTAGAGAAGGAAGAACAATAGTTTTATGAAAGGGCGCAAGCCCTTTTTCTGTTTTATAGCGCATGAAAAAACGTCAAAATGTAGACACTTTTTAGCAGGTTTTGTACGTTTGGTTGAGTACGTTTGGTTGAGAAGGAAGACAGAATTTATTTTAATCACTGAAGGTGCTTTATGGCAAGTGCAGAATATTTTTCATTAAAAGATATTGAGTGTTCCAGTCGAGTATAGGACTTGCAGTTAAGGGGTTGGTGCCGTGACCGTGCTTCGTTTTATTAGTTCCAATGAAAACAAAATTTCTGAGTATAGGGAACTGCTGCAGCCGGTTGAATTTACATCCCTGCAGCTGACCATACGGGAAACCTTCAGCGATGATCCCCGGGATGTGGTCCGGGAGAAATTGTTAAAGGCCTATGAAATGAAAAGGGCGCCGCTTTTTGTGGACCATACGGGCCTGTTTATTGAGGAGTTGGGCGGTATGCCAGGCCCTTTTACCCAGCTGTTTTGGAAGCAATTACAGGCTGAAGGCATTTTAAATCTCCTAACCTGTAAGGATAATCGCCGGGCCCTGGCCAGAACAACCATTGGTTACTGCGACGGCAGGCGCATATATTTCTTCGAAGGGGAAATAAGCGGCTCTGTCGCCTGCGAGCCGGCGGGCAGTCCTTCCACCTGGATGTGCCTTTTTATCCCGGAAGGTTTTGACATTACCATGGCCGAAATGACCCCGGAACAGAAAAACTCTGTCTCTCAACGCAGGCGGGCGGCTGAAGAGTTCAAAAAGTTTTTACAGAATCCCGGAGGTATTGCTTACAGTGTATGATAAACCTTACGATAAAATTATGGACGAGCTGGCCCAGGAGATAAGGGGTAAAAAGATAATACCGTTTGTCGGTGCGGGCATGTCTAAAAACCTTGGCCTGCCTGGCTGGGAGGACATGATCGATCTGGTGGCCCGGGATATCGAAATTGACCCGGATATATTGAATTTCCACGGGGATTACCTGCAAATCTGTGAGTATCATATTATCAAAAACGGGGGCAGCAAGAACAGGATTAGCAAGCTTATTGACCGCAGCCTGCGCTCGGCGGAGGTGGATATAGGCTCCTCCCTGGTGCACCGTTATCTGGTAGGAATGCATTTTCCTTTGATTTACACTACCAATTTCGATGAGCTTATTGAAATGGCCTTCAGGTATCACGGCGTTGAATACTGCCGTATCGCCAACCTGGACGACATAATCTGCGCGGGTGAAAACGTTACCCAGATCGTTAAATTCCACGGCACCCTGGACCACGACGAAACTCTTATTATCAGTGAAACCGATTACCATAACCGGCTGGATATGGAGGGGGCGCTGGATATCAAACTGCGCTCCGACTTGCTGGGCAAAACAGTGCTTTTTCTGGGGTACAGTTTCCGTGATCTGGATATAAGGTACATGTGGAGCAAGCTGTTTAAGGTGATGAAATCGAATTGTAAGGCCTACATGGTTACGGTAAAGCAAAATTTCGTTTTTGACGCGGTTTACGGGCGCAAGGGGATGAAAATAATCTGTCTTGATTCCGACAACTATAAGGAAGATTTTACCCGTTTCATGGAGGATTTGTATAACCGGGTCACCAGGAGTTGATGACGTTGGGTGGGAAGCAAGGGGATGGTTCTCGGGGGGCAAGTGGGGACGGTTCTTGCTTGCCTTGGAAAGGCAAGCAAGAACCGTCCCCACTTGCCCCCCTTGCCCCTTTCCTTAATAAGGGAGTGCTGTTATGAATTTGGATACCGTCACCGATTTTAAAGAGCTTGAGGAAACCGTCAAAACATGCAGCAGGTGCGCTTTAAGGCAGGGCTGCCGGGGAGTTGTTTTCGGCGAGGGCAATCCCTCCGCCAGGATAGTATTCTGCGGTGAGGGCCCGGGGGGCGATGAAGACCGCCTGGGGCGTCCCTTCGTGGGCAAGGCAGGGCAGTTGCTGGATAAAATGCTGGCTGCCTGTGGTTTTGAACGGTTCAAGCATGTTTACATATTAAACACAATTAAATGCCGGCCCCCGGGCAACAGAACCCCCACCGAGCAGGAGCGGGCTGCCTGCCGCCCCAACCTGGACGCGCAACTGAGGCTGATTCGCCCTGCAATCATGGTGCTGCTGGGTGCCTGCGCGCTGCAGGAAATAGTCAATTCCGCCGGCAGGATTACCAGGGACAGGGGCAGGTGGGTGCAAAAGAACGGTGTCCACATTATGCCCACCTACCATCCCGCCGCCCTTCTTCGTAACCCGGCACTGAAAAGGGATGCCTGGGAGGATTTAAAACAGGTGGTTGCCAGATATCGCAGTTTAGTTGACCAGGATCATTATTCCCCGTACTGTTAGAAATGAGGTGGAAATGAGGGGTCAGGTCTTGACATTTGACTTTTCAGTCAAATGTCAAGACCTGACCCCTCCGGGCTCCCTGGTGGGACTAGGAACCTGTCCCCTTGTCCCAGGCAACCGGTCCGGCTATATGATCTGGCCAGGCTTTCAGCCCTTCCCGCCTAGCCTGGGACAGCAGGGCCATGTACTGCCTTTCGGTGGCGTTAAGCCTGAAAACCATGTAATCAATCAGTTCCATGTCGCAGTTGTTAAATTCAAATATGGCGTTATGCCAGGCATGCCGGCATTTTTCCACCATTGTAAGAAGATCCGGCATGGGTTCTTGAGGTACAAAAATTTTTGACGTGATATAACGCCAGATGTTTTCCATATATTTCATATCAACACCTCCACTTAAATCTATGCATTGCTGCGGGCGTAAAGAAGCGCCCGTTAAATATTTGTTGGGACAATTAAGCATAATACATTACATATAATCAGCATCATTTGGGGGTGTAATTACTGGTGCTCCCGGTTAAAAAGGTTGCCATTGCTCTGTTCACAGCATGTTTTCCGGTTTTCTGCCTGGCGGGCTGCAGCGACAAGCAGGGGCAGCAAAAGCCTATTCTCAAGCCCGTGAAGATTGCGGTCTGCGTAGCGGACATGGAGCGGGACGGAAATAAAATAATAGAAAAGGTTATGGAGGAGAGAAAGAAAAAGGACAAACTGGATATCACCTGGTTTGATGCTAAAAATGATCCCACTCAGCAGTCCAGTCAAGTTGAGAAACTGACCCAAAAGAAAGTTAAGGCGGTGGTGCTGCAGGTGGTGGATCCCGCCGCAGGGTCCCAGTTACTAAAGGGTCTGGCGGAAAAAAATATCAAGGTGGTGGCTTTGGAAGTCCTGCCTTTGGACGCTCCGGTGGACGCTTACGTAGCTTCAAACCACGCTTTGGCCGGGCGACTAATGGCTGAATACGTGATCAACACGGTGCGGAAAAAGAATGGCATTCCCCTGGCCCAGGGCGAACCCGGTACTGCTGGTCAGGTGCAGGAGCAGCAGCAGGGAGGTGGCAGCCAATCCGGTGGCACCCAGGTGGGCGGAGGTCAGGAAGGCGGGCAGGGCGGTGGCGGAAGTCAGCAGGGTGGTGGTCAGCAGGGAGGCGGGCAACAGGGCGGCGGCCCGGTTATTCCACCGGAAAGCCAACTGCAGGGAACAGGGCCGGCCAGTGTGGTGCTGTTGACCGGTGATCCCGGCGACCCGGCCTCCCGGGAAATGGCCAGTTCCGCCAGAGTAGTGCTGAAAGAGAGTCAGTGGGTTCGACTGGTGGGAGAATACCAGCATTTCCGGGGTGACCCGGCCCAGGTACCCTTCAATATGCAGCAGGCTTTGGCCGCAGCCAATAATCGTATAGATGCGGTGCTGGCTACGGACAGCCGTCTGGCCCTGGCGGCGGTGGACGTATTAAAAGCCGCCGGTCTGAATAACAGGGTGCTGACGGTGGGTGTGGGAGCCGACCAAAAGGCCTCCCAGGCTCTGACCGCCGGAGAGCATGACGCTGAGGTGGACACCAGGCCTGACTTGCTGGGCCAATATGCGCTGGACGCGGCGGTGAGTCTGGCTAAAGACGAACACTGGCAGTATGACAGCCAGACTACCAGCGGCAGCTATTCGGTGCCTTCACGGATTACTCCTGTACGCCTGGTGCAGCCGGAAAATATGTATCTATTAAACCAGAGATGGAGTGGCCTGCAAGGCGGCGGCAAGGAAAAGGGCGGTGGCGGCAGCAGTGAGGGTGGCAGCTCCGGCTCCGGCAAGGGAGGCAGTGAATCAGACAGCGGCAAATCGGGAAGTGACGGGCTAAGCGGCGGCCAGCAGGGCAGCGGGCAACAGAGTGGTAAGCAAGGCGGCCAGGGTCAAAAAACCAAACTGAAAGTTACTACTATGGACGGAAAGACAGTAGAGGTGGAGATTAATGGCCAGGTCAAGAAAATAGAATCCACGGATGGCGGCCAGGGGCAGCAGTCCCAGGGTGGGGCAGGGCAGCAGGGTGGCGGCGGCGGTGGGCAATAAAGCCGAGGGTTATGAGACAAAAATAACGCCCGGTTAGTGGGCGTTATTTTTGCTTTGTGGTAATTTTTATTTCCAGTACTATCTCATCGTCAATTTCCCCGGGGTAGGGATCAAGGTAAGTAATCTGAACTTTGTCATCTTTAAGCACATTACTTTTCGGTGAACCCTCATTGTCTATAATCCTAGCATGGTCCCAGTAATTAAACCAGCCAGGCTTGGTTTTGGATAAACCCGATTTTAGATATAGCCTACGGCCTTCAGTTTTCTGTACCGTGTCCGAAAGAGTTTTTACTTCCAGTAGCGTTACCTTTTTTGCCTGGCCTTGGTCAACTTGCAAGTCAACAAAAGCGCCAACTTTAAGAGATTTAAAATCCTGAGTACCCTTTTTGCCGGAAAACACGGCATCCCAGGCAATAGGCAGCATATGATCCCTGCTTGATAAATCGTTAACAACCAAAAGGTTATCGTTTCCCAGAATTAATGACTTAACCGAACCCCTTATCTTTTCCGGTTTGGCCGTCGTTTCTTTCTGTTCCAATAAATTGATCCAGCTAACCTGCTTGCTGCCGTCCAGTATTATTTCGCAGCGGTAGCCGTAGGCCTGCTTGATTGGCCAATCCAGGCCGTTTTTGTAGCATTGCGCCGATTTGGCCAGTTTATATTTCTTTGCCCCGGAAAGGGAGGTTAATTCCAGTTCCGGGTTTTTTTTGTCTATGGTAACCTGTGAAATCCAGCCGGGCTGCCGCTGACCGTCTTTAGTTTTAATCCAGCCCAGGTCGATAAGCTGGCTGACTATTGCTGCCAATTCGGCCCGGCTTACCGTCTGGTGAGGGTGAAAGGTTCCGTCGGGATAGCCGCTCATGATGCCGGCGTTTACCACTGCCTGCAGCAGGGGCTGGTCAGTCTCAGGCACTGTGTCTATATCTTTCGGAATTGCCGGTTGGCTATTGTTTGTTGAAGAAGTATTATCGTCCAAAGCAAAGGTTTTAGCGTTTAGAGGCGGCGCAATATAGAGCACCCGAGCCAGCAGCTCGGCTATATCAATCCGGGTTGCTGGCGCATTTAGATCAAATTCTCCATCAGCCGGTTTCGGGAGAAATCCTTTTTCCTCAGCCATATCCAGGTAAGGTTGACCCCAGGGAACCCTGGCGCTGGTGTTGGCTGAAGGTTTTTGGAGGCGGTTTTTTGTTGAGCTTCGGGTCTTGCTTGCAGGGGCGGGAGAATATCCGGCAGATTGAACTATTAATACCAGTGCTTCCAGCCGACTGACCATCTGGTCCGGTTTGTAGGTGTTGTCACGGTAGCCTTTAACCATTCCCAGGGTGGCAAGCCTGGTGATTTGACTTTTGGCCCAGTGATCCTGCAAGTCGTCAAACCTGGGTGTAACTGTCGAAGCCGCCCCGGCCGAAGGGAGGTCCCGGTAGAGCAGAGACGCCAGCAAGAAAAGTATTGTTAATGCTCTGCAGGCTTTTCCTATCCGGGGCACTTAATCACCTCCAGAGGAAGAATCGTTAATCTTATATAGAGTTCCTTTGTCGGTTAGCACATATAGCTCTCCGGAGGAGGTAACCAGGGGCTGAAACGTAACTTTGCTATCAAGTTCAATATCCCGCTTGAGTCGTCCCTCTGAGTTAACAGTCAGCAAGCGATTATCATCGGTGCCAAGATAGACTTGATTGCGGGTATTATCTACGGCTGGCCGGCTTATTGCCTTGAGCAGCTTTTGCCGCCATATTTCTTTCCCATTAGATGTATCAATGTTGAAAAGGTACTCTGAAGCGCAAAAGAATAGCTGTCCGTCTTCGGAAAGGGTGGGGGTTGTCAAATTTTCCAACGATACACTAAAAGTCCAGCTTGGAGAGTTCTTCTCTCCGGGTTTAAACAGGTAAATCTTACCTTTGTTCATTCGATCGATTTTGGCGGGGTTTACCGTTACATAAAGGCTTCTTTCCGGGACGGTTAAAAGGTGGACATCCTTTATACTCCCCAGCGAGTAACGCCATGCAATTTTCCCTTCGGCGTTAATTGCCGCCAGGGTATAACCAGTATTTTTTACACCATAAACTACGAATAGGTATTCATTATTTCCCACGCAGGCAAGTATTTCTCTTTTAGTGTCTACTTTGGTGCGGTTAGCTTCTGTGCTGTCCCAAACCATGTGCCATTTATAATGTCCGCCAACGTCAATGGCGTATAATGCCGTAGGCAGGGGAAGATACAACAAATTCTGAGGTCCTGCGGAGAGTAACGGGGTGGATTTAGCTTTATTTTCCTGGACCGCTAATTTCCAGCCGCTTTTTCCGTTGGCTAAAATTTGTTGAACCGAGTTGCTGCCGGGATAAAAAAGCGTTCCCTGAGGCCCGAAAACCGGGGTACCTCCTATAGAGTTCCCCGGCACGGTTATTTCCTGAATTTTTTTACCGTCGGCATCCACCAGCGTTGTTTTATTTCCGGAGAATATGTATAACAGACCATTGGGCCCGATCATAGTTTGCCCCGAGGGTTTATCAAGCCCTGTAATTTTCCAGGCAATGTCCTCGGCAAAACAAGACTTCAGGCCTAATGGGGTAGTTAAAAACATTACCAGTGCTATAAAAGTTATCATTATCCTCAACATGACAACCACCCTTGAAATATCGCTTATTTAATCCAGGGTATATTTCATTATTCTCCATTTTTTACATTAGTTCCTTTGTGTTAAAAGATTCATTTTATAGATTTACGAAATTTTGTTAGCCACTGGAACGATGTTACAGCATCCTCTGCCGGAATGCAATAATTGATACGGTGCTGGCCGGGAGATTGAAGGCTATTGATAAATAAAGGTGCCCTGCACTGAATTACAGCCGGGCCCCTTTTTTTATAGGTGCATATGGTTGACTAATTACCTTGCAGATTATGCTATTCTTACGGCTCAGTATACGTGGTAGACGTAACAGAGTTGCCGGCAAGATCCGTAATGTTGGTTGTAGGCTGCAGGGTGTCTCCCGTTTCAATACTGCCGCTTAAGGTAACTGTTACGGTCATGCCGTCGGTGTCTACTGTTACGGCTGATATGGTTACCCCGCCGCTATTACTGTCTACATATGTCCAGTTTGCGGTGTTTGTGGCCGCAGTTAGCTCAAGCACGTCACTGTAAGTTATAGTGAAATGTGTAGCGTCAGTTTTATTCCAGTCTGTTGCTACCGTGGGAGTGCCGGTTTCAGCAGTTACCGGTGTGGCAGTATATAATACAGCTTCTATTCCGGCGTTTCCATATAGGTCACTGATGTTGGTTGCATGGGGCGTTACCTTAACATACTTGTTGTCAGGAATAAAGGCCTGGTCAGTTGCCTCATCCAGTGTTATAGTCAGTGCTCTGGAAAGTGCATTATAATTAAAAGCTGCGTTTGTCTTGACTATCGTGGTCAGGCTGGTGTCGCTTGTATCATCGGCGTATTGCAGGGTCCAGTTGACCTTGTTGGTTACCTGGTCCGCGTCATTCTTCGGATCTTCATTGAATGTTACGGTTATGGTGTCCCCACCGTTGTCTACGGATGTAGCCCCCACGGTTATAGACGGTTTAGTGGTATCCTTGGTTACGTTTACCGTCAGCGTCGGCGATGTGTTACCCGCCGGGTCAGTTGCAGTGATTTCGATAGCGTTTGGACCTTCCGCCAGTTTGGTTATGTCTATGGGCAGGGTGGCTTTACCCGCCGCCGCCGTCACCGTAGACGAGTTTTTCAGAACGCTGCTGCCTCCCACTACCGCTGTTACAGAGGTACCGGTTTCGGCATTTACGATAATGTTGAAGTCCTTGGACTGGGTTGTGCCGTCCTTGTCCGCAGAACCGTCCTCCGAGGGTTGTGCCGGTGCGGAAAGGTCGATTGCCACCGTGAATTTAAATGTTTTGCCGGCGAAAAACGCTGTTACCACTGCTGTGGAGCCGGTGGTGGCCGAAGCACCTTTATCCAGGGTGTACGTGCCACCGACATCGGCTATGCTATTATTGCTGCTGAATACGCTCAATAAACTATTGGCGGTGATCCTGCTACTGTCATCGGAGGGACTCGCTGTGGTGTGGACGTATATGTTATACGTCGTGCCTTGGTTGTCAGTGTTAAAGTAGAAGGTTCCATTGTTGGCAATTATTTGTCCAAAGCTGGAATCCGGGCTCAATTCAAGGCCCAGTTCCGTTGGTTTGGGTATTACCGTGTAAGCTATTTGTGCATTCTTGCCCTGAAGATCGATGTTTATGTGGCCCTTTGTGGGGGCTCCTGCCTGGGCGGTAATGGTGCCCTCTGTCGGGTCTACGGTTATTTTAGCGATATCTCCATAGACGCTGTCGCTGACAGTAGTATAGGTGCAATCAGATGTTACCTCGCTGTAGGGGTAATTGATGCCATAGTAAGCCAGCACCTTAAACGTTGCGGACGTTCCTTCAATTAAATCTATGCTGTTTGTAGAAGTACTAATGCTTGTAAGTTCAGGATTGACACTAACGTTTACGGTAACCTTCTTGCCCGCGAAGTCGCCTGTTACAGTGGTGCTGCCGGTTTTAAACGGGGTCGCAAGGCTTACTTCTCCTTGGTTATCCACAGTAACCAGGGAGGTGTCCCCGGACGTCCAGCTTAACTCGGAGGGCTGCGCATCCCTCAGGGTGCCATCGGCGTATTTTACCAGTACCGATGTTATATCTTTGGGATCGTCAGTGGAGCCGAAAAAGGCCAGGGAATCCGGTGTGGCTGTTATTTCCGAGATAGACTGCCATACATTCAGCAGGAAGGAATTGGATTTTCCCCCGAATGTGGCGTTTATGCGCACCACCCCTGCCTTCTTCATGCTTATGACGCCATTGTTCACGGTGGCCACGGAGGTATCCTCACTGGTCCACACACACTTGCTGGTAATGTCCGTTACCGGGCTGCTGTGGTTGTAAAGGACGATGCCGAACAGGGCCTGAGCGTATATCTTCAGGGTGCTTCCCGAGGTTACGGTAAAAGTAATGTTGTCCGGGGTGATTGTTCCCCCGGTGGTGCTGCTGGTGCTGAAGGTGATGGCACCGAAATTCGATGGTAATATCGTAACCGGCACGGTGACGCTCTTACCCGCAAAGGTTGCGGTAATTTTTGTGCTTCCCATAGCAAGGACATTACCTCCGGTGACCATGCCCGTCGCGTCGACCGTGGCAATAGCCGTGTCGGCGGAGGTATAAGTGCCGGTGACCTGCCCGCTGGTCTTGTCGGCGTATACGGCAGTTAAAGTTATCTGGGCTTTTTCTCCCGCAACAGCATTGATTGCGGAGGGATTAACCGACAATGAGGACACTTTTTTAATTACATGCACAGTAATAGGGCCGTATTCTGTGCCTCCATACTTGTAGGTAATGTTTGCATCGCCCGGGTCCACGGCAATTATTTTACCCGGTGATGTCTTGGCAACTGTGGTGTCGTCACTGGACAGGCTCACGTAGGACGTGACATAGCTGGTGCCTTTTTTGAATTTAATCGCACTCGTGCTGCCGGCCACCAGCTGTAGATCTGTTGCGCTGGGTATAATGTTGTTCAGATCAACTAAAACCCTCACCGGTACCGATACTGTTTTTCCTGCATAAGAGGCTTTTATGCAGGCGGTTCCCGCTGCAACAAAAGTGACCTGGCCCGTTCCGTTAACTGTGGCGACCTTAATGTTGGTGGACGAAAACAATGTATTTGAGGTTACGTCACTGCCGGTGGAACCGTCCTTGTAAAATGGTTTAATAACTAACGGGGATGAACCACCGGCTGTTCCCAGCAGTGAAAATGGTTCCGCCACAATTGATTTGATGGGGTTAATAACTGTAACCGTAGTCTCCGGGGGGGTGATGGTCGCGCCGGGCAGATTGAAGGAAGCGGTCACTTTTACACCAACGCCGCTGGTTAGATCCAGTGCTTTTAATTTTCCGGAGTTAACGCTGACAATATCATCATCTTCGCTTTCCCAGGTGCAGTATTTGGTAACATCAATAGGCTTTATGCCGGTGCCGCTGAATACCAGCGTTGCTTTTACGGAAAGGCTATCGCCTTTTTGCATAATTAAATTCGTGGGCGCGCTCAGGGTAATCCCCTGTACCGGATCTATAACCAATATAGAGGCTTTGGCTGTTTTGCCACCGTAAGTGGCGCTGAGAGAAGCTGTTCCCTTGGCTACTGCGTTAATGGTCTGCCCACTCACGGTGAAGATTGTGGTTTTGGTTGAAGTTAAGGTGCATTGGTCTGTGACGTCTTCTTCCAGGCCGTTATCCCATGTAGCGACCACCCTCATGCCGACGTTGTCCAGGCTGGTATTGCTACTAGTCAACATATAAAGCTGTTTAGTACTGAACGCTAATTTTTTTACTACTGCCGCATGGGCCTGCTGCGGAGCTGCCAATAGGGCCAGATATACCAGCAGCACTGATAAAGCCAGGGTAATTTTTGTTCTTGTTAGCAAGGATATACCTCCTTTGGGATTTATTAATTACAGCAGCTTGCCGTTTTCGTACAAAAATCTGGTGCAGAGTGTCAGCTGAGTAACCATATATTGTAGAAATATTTCAGCTGGCGTAGGGAATATTCAATCGTAAGGCAAACGTACTTCCTTATAGCAGCGTATTATAATTATCGGCTGTAATTAAGCCTTCTTTAAAAAAGTAGAAAACATCATAATTAAATAATTCGACAAAATAGATTTTTTTCCTACACTGGATAAAAAGGCCAGCAACTTTTACTAACTACGAAAGTCGGAATATATGTTTGCCCCTGTCGTCAAGTCTGGTATAATTGATATTGTGATAAAAATTTATGCCAAGCGTTTATTCGTTCAAGAAATGCGGGTGATCATATTGCCGGAATTCAAGCTGAAATCGGATTTCCAGCCCCAGGGCGACCAGCCCGTAGCCATCGGCCAACTGGTGGAGGGTCTGGAAAAGGGAGAGAAATTTCAAACCCTGCTGGGGGTTACCGGCAGCGGCAAAACCTTTACCATGGCCCAAGTCATTCAAAGGGTGCAGCGGCCTACCCTGGTGCTGGCGCCCAATAAAACCCTGGCCGCCCAGTTGTGTTCGGAATTCAAGGATTTTTTTCCCGACAACGCGGTGGAATATTTCGTCAGTTATTACGATTACTATCAGCCCGAGGCTTATATACCCCAGAGCGATACCTATATTGAGAAGGACTCCTCCATCAACGAGGAGATAGATAAGCTGCGCCACTCGGCCACCATTGCTCTTTTCGAGCGCCGGGATGTGATTATCGTGGCCAGCGTTTCCTGCATCTACGGCCTGGGCGACCCCGAGGAATACAGCAGACTGGTGCTTTCCCTGCGCAAGGGGGGCACATATGACCGGGACGGGGTGCTGCGCAAGCTGGTGGATATACAGTACAGCCGCAACGATATAAATTTTACCCGGGGAACTTTCCGGGTACTGGGGGATGTGCTGGAAATATTTCCGGTGGCGGCTGCTGAGAAGGCTTTGCGCATCGACTTTTTCGGCGATGAGGTGGAGCGCATACAGGAGTTTGACGTGCTTACCGGGGAGGTGCTGGGGGAGCGCTACCATGTAGCGGTGTTCCCGGCCAGCCACTATGCCGTTTCTTACGACAGGATGGAGCGGGCCATTGGCACCATAACCTCTGAGTTGGAGGTACAGCTCCGGGAGCTGCGCGGGCGGGAAAAACTGCTGGAGGCCCAGCGGCTGGAGCAGAGAACCAATTACGATATAGAGATGATGCGGGAAATGGGCTATTGCAACGGCATTGAAAACTATTCCCGGCACCTCACCGGACGGTCTCCCGGGGAGCCGCCTTACACGTTAATCGACTTTTTCCCAAAGGATTTCATTATGTTTATCGATGAGTCCCACGTGGCGGTGCCCCAGGTGGGCGGGATGTACGAGGGAGACCGCTCCCGCAAGACCTCGCTCATTGAGCACGGCTTCAGGCTGCCTTCGGCTATGGATAACCGCCCCCTCAAATTCAGCGAATTCGAGCAAAAACTTATAAATGTCATATTTGTTTCCGCCACTCCGGGTAATTACGAGCTGGAGCACAGCAGCAGGGTGGTGGAGCAGATTATCCGGCCCACCGGCCTGATTGACCCCGAGATATCCGTGCGCCCCACACGGGGCCAGATCGACGACCTGCTGGGGGAGATAAAATTGAGGGTGGGCAAGGAGCAGCGTGTACTGGTCACCACCCTGACCAAGAAAATGGCGGAGGACCTTACCGATTATTTCAAGGAAATGGGTGTAAAGGTTCGCTACCTGCACTCGGATATCAATACCATCGAGCGCATGGAAATACTCAGGGATTTGCGCCTGGGGGTTTTTGACGTACTGGTGGGGATCAACCTGCTCAGGGAGGGGCTGGATCTTCCCGAGGTCAGCCTGGTAGCCATTCTGGATGCGGACAAGGAGGGCTACCTGCGCTCCGAGCGCTCCCTGATCCAGACCACCGGCAGGGCGGCCCGCAATGTAGAGGGCAAGGTGATCATGTACGCCGACCGGATTACCGGCTCCATGTCCCGGGCCATCGGCGAGACCGAGCGCAGGCGTAAACTGCAACAAGACTTTAACAGCAGGCACGGCATAATTCCACGGACGGTCAGCAAGGCGGTGCGGGGCGTTATCGAGGCCACTAAAGTGGCCGAGGAAAAAGCCGCCTACCTGCCCTCTGCCAAAAAGGGCAGGATGACCAAAAAAGAACTGAAAACAGCCATTGCCAGGCTGGAGAAGGGCATGCGGGAGGCTGCCAGGCAGCTGGAATTTGAGAAGGCGGCGGAACTGCGGGACATGCTGATCGAATTGAGGCTGGAACTCAGGGGTAAGGACAGCAGGCTGCTGCCTATGGGAACTGACGCGAGTTAAAATTTTCCGACAAAGTTCGAACTACGTTTGAATAAAAAACTGGTTTTTATGAACAATTGGTCATAATTATGTAATCAATTTACTTTTATGTAATAATTAGTCCAAAAAACTGGTTGCAGAGACGTCGAGACCTGTCGATTTTGTAGTGCTAACCTGACAACTGCAGACAATATAACCCCCTTGCCGGTGATGCCCTCCTTTTATATATTAGGATAAGACGCCTATGTCAGGAAAGGAGAGCATATATGATCCATACGACCATAAAGCTGACCAGTGAGGGGGAATTGTCACTGTCCAAGGATTTAATGGAAATTTTAAAACTTGACGACGATGCAGGTCTGGTTATTTACCTGGAAGATAATCAAATTGTTTTAAAAAAAGTGAGTAAAGCCAATCATCAGAGTTTTCGCAAACCCATCTACCGTTAAGGAATTTGCCGGGTTTGCTGAAGCAATATATTTTCAAACCCGGAGGCACTTTAATGCTGGATAAAATAGTGGTTAAGGGCGCCCGTGCCCACAACTTGAAAAATATTGATGTGGTCATACCCAGGGACAGGCTGGTGGTTATCACCGGCCTGTCGGGTTCAGGCAAATCCTCTTTGGCCTTTGACACCATATATGCCGAGGGGCAGCGGCGCTATGTGGAATCACTGTCCTCATACGCCAGGCAGTTTCTGGGTCAAATGGACAAACCCGACCTGGACTACATCGAAGGGCTTTCACCGGCCATTTCCATCGACCAGAAAACCACCTCCCACAACCCCCGCTCCACCGTGGGCACGGTTACCGAAATATATGATTACCTGCGTCTTCTTTTCGCCCGGACCGGCAGGCCCGGCTGTCCCACTTGCGGCCGGCCCATTGCCCGGCAAACGGTACAGCAGATGGTGGACCGCCTGGCGGAACTGCCGGAGGGAACCAAGCTGCAGATACTGGCGCCGGTGGTGCGGGGGAAAAAGGGCGAGTTCGTTAAAATGTTTGAAGAGGTGCGCAAAAACGGCTTCAGCAGGGTCAGGGTGGACGGCGAGGTAATGGACCTCGCTGAGGAAATTAAGCTGGACAAAAAGAAAAAGCACACCATTGAGATAGTAGTGGACCGGGTGGTGGTGCGTCCCGGTTCCGGAAGGCGGCTGGCCGACTCCCTGGAAACATCCCTGAAACATGCCGCCGGTCTGGCGGTAGTCTCGGTGGTAGGTGGGGAAGAGCTAATATTCAGCGAGAATTTCGCCTGTCCGGACTGCGGCGTCAGCCTGCCGGAAATTGCCCCCCGCCTTTTTTCCTTCAACAATCCCTTTGGCGCCTGCCCCACCTGTACGGGCCTGGGGGTTAACAAGGAAATAGACCCTGAGCTTTTAATACCGGACAGGAGGAAATCTATCGCCGGCGGGGCCGTTGAAGGGTGGATGAAAAGTAGCAACGCCTATGCCTTTTTTGATGCTATAGCGGAAAAGTACGGCTTCAGCCTGGACGTGCCTGTTTCCGAAATGGACCCGGAAAATTTAAATAAAATATTATACGGCACCGGCGGTGACAGGGTACATGTAATATTCGGGGACGGCTTCGGCAGGGCCCATGATTACAACACGCCCTTTGAGGGGGTAGTGAACAATCTTGCCCGGCGCTACAGGGAAACCAACTCCGACTACATGCGGCAGGAGATTGAGCAGTATATGAGCACCAGGCCCTGCCCTGCCTGCAAGGGCGCCAGGCTGCGGCCGGAGGCCCTGGCGGTACGGGTTGGCGGCCAGAATATAACCGAGGTTACCCGCATGCCTGTGGTGCAAGCGTTATCATTCTTTGATAATCTCGACCTGACCGAGAGGGAACAGCTTATCGCCAGGCAAATTTTAAAAGAAATCCATGAGCGGCTGGGTTTTCTGGACAACGTGGGCCTGGATTATCTTACCCTGGACCGGGCTGCGGGCACCCTTTCCGGCGGCGAGGCCCAGCGCATCCGGCTGGCCACCCAGATAGGCAGCGGCCTGATGGGGGTGCTGTATATTCTTGATGAGCCCAGCATTGGGCTGCACCAGCGGGACAACAGGAGACTGTTAAACACTCTGCTCCGGTTGCGGGATTTGGGCAACACATTGATCGTGGTGGAACATGATGAGGACACCATCCGCCTGGCTGATCATGTTTTAGACATCGGGCCGGGGGCCGGAGAGCACGGCGGCTGGGTGGTGGCCCAGGGCACCGTCGAAGAAATAATGAATGTTCCGGAATCCATCACCGGCCAGTACCTCAGTGGCAAGAGATTCATTCCGGTGCCCGCCCTGCGCCGGCAACCCAACGGGAAGGCCATTGAAGTGTTGGGGGCAGCGGAAAACAATCTAAAGGAAATTGACGTTAAGTTCCCCCTGAACGTTTTTATCTGCGTTACCGGTGTTTCCGGCTCCGGCAAGAGCACCCTGGTCAATGAGGTGCTGTATAAAAAGCTGGCTGCGGAGCTGAACCGTGCCAGGCAAAAGCCCGGCGCCTGCCGGGAGGTTAGGGGGCTGGAAAACCTGGATAAAGTAATCGAGGTGGACCAGTCACCCATCGGACGTACTCCCCGCTCCAATCCGGCCACCTACACGGGGGTTTTCAACGATATCCGGGACCTTTTTTCCCAGACCCCGGAATCCAGGGTAAGGGGCTACAAGCCCGGCCGGTTCAGTTTTAATGTCAAGGGCGGGCGCTGCGAGTCCTGCCAGGGGGACGGCATCATCAAGATTGAGATGCATTTCCTGCCGGATGTGTACGTGCCCTGTGAGATCTGCAAGGGGCTGCGTTATAACCGGGAGACCCTGGAGGTAAAGTACAAGGGTAAGAGTATAGCTGATGTGCTGAACATGACCGTGGACCAGGCGGTGGAATTTTTCCAGCATATACCCAAAATACACCGCAGGCTGCAGACCCTCCAGGATGTGGGTTTGGGATACATCAGGCTGGGGCAGCCTGCGCCTGAGCTTTCCGGGGGGGAGGCCCAGCGGGTAAAGCTGGCTACCGAACTGTCCCGCCGCTCCAACGGCAAAACGGTGTACATTCTGGACGAGCCCACCACCGGGCTGCACATGGCCGATATCGACCGGCTGCTGAAGGTATTGCACCGGCTGGTGGACGCCGGCGATACCGTAATTGTGATCGAACACAACCTGGACGTTATAAAAACGGCGGACTATATCATTGACCTGGGTCCCGAGGGGGGGCACAGGGGCGGCACAGTGGTTGCCGCAGGCACCCCCGAAGAAATCATCAGGGTACCGGAGTCATACACCGGCGAATTTTTGCAAAGAGTACTGAATTTTTCACCCGTTGAGGGAGGCACCTTCGGTTTTAGTTTTAGGTGCCAGGCACCAAACTTATTAACTTATGCTTGAGCTTGGAAATAATCTCCTGTTATTATGATGTGGGGGGCTGATTATGGGCAGGAGGCCAAGGATAGAGTACGAGGGTGCGGTATACCATGTTATCCAGAGAGGGAACAACAGGGAGTTTGTTTTTGAAAAAGATAATGATAAACAGCATCTTCTCAACCAAGTAGAACGGTACAAACAAAGCCTGGGGTTGAAGCTTTTTGGTTATGTGGTGATGGGAAATCATTATCACCTTTTATTGCAGACACAGGTAAAGCCGTTGCATCAAATTATGCACAGGATTAATAGCGAATTCGGCCGGTATTATAATTTAAAATATCAGCGATCCGGGCATGTTTTTCAGGGGCGTTATAAAGCGATCATAGTTCAGAACGAGCGCTATTTATTGGCCGTGCTTAGGTATTTGCACCGGAATCCTGTGGCGGGAGGGATGTGCCGGGCTACGGCTGACTACCGTTACAGCAGCGACGGTCATTATCGCGAGAACCAGAGCGGGCTGGTTGATATTGATTTTGTTTTGGATTCATTCGTGGATAACCGTTTGGAAGCGATAAAAAAGTATAAAGAATTCATGGCTGAAGAGGACAACGCAGATTATGACGAGTTAGAAGTCTTGGGAGATGAGAATTTTTCACTGACACTTCGAACAAGGACTATTGCACCTGTAAGAAAACGACTGGACGAAATCCTTATTGATACCGGAGTGAGCTTCGATGACTTTAAGTTAATCAAGACCGGCTCGCGTAGGAGACACCTTACCCCTTACAAGAAGGTTTATGTTGTCGATGCATTGGAGCAAAAGTATACTTTTCAGGAGATTGCTGGGAACATAAGTCTTTCAGCTACTGCCGCTGCAAAATTGGCTCAATCATAAGTTAATAAGTTTGGTGCCTGGCACCAAAGGAAAAGGAGGTGGAGGAGTGACCCCGGAAGAGAAGCTTAAACATTTGCCTGCGAAGCCCGGGGTTTATCTTTTCCGTGATGCCGGGGGGAATATTATCTATGTGGGCAAGGCGCTTTCCCTGAAGAACCGCGTCCGCTCCTATTTTCAGTCCGGGGCCGGCCAGTCCGTCAAGGTACGCTCTTTGATGGACAGGGCAGCTGATTTTGAATATATAGTAACAGATAGCGAGGTCGAGGCGCTGATTCTGGAAGCCAATCTGATTAAGGAGCACCGGCCCCGCTACAATGTTTTCCTTAAAGACGACAAGAGTTATCCCTATATAAAGGTAACCCTCAACGAGGAATATCCCAGGGTGCATATAACCAGGCGGGTGGTGAAAGACGGGGGGCGTTATTACGGTCCTTATACCAGGGTGGGGGCGGTGCATGACACACTTGTCCTGCTGCGGCGGATTTTTCCACTGCGCACTTGCAAGCAGAGGGATTTTGCTTTAAAGAGCAGGCCCTGCCTGAATCACCATATAAAGAAGTGTTTGGGACCCTGCTGCGGTCTGGTGGATAAGGAGAATTATCTGGCCATGGTGCGGGAGGTTTGCCTTTTTTTGGAGGGAAAGCAGGAGGAACTGGTCAAAAGACTTACCCGCCGCATGGAGGAAGCCTCCGCAAAGCTGGAATTTGAGCGGGCTGCAGAACTGCGGGACCAGCTAAAAGCTGTCAAGGATGTGCTTGAGAAACAAAAAATAATTTCTGCAGGCACGGAGGATCAGGACGCCGTGGCCATGGCCCGGGGGGTGGACGACTGCTGCGTGATGGTTTTCTTTATACGTGGCGGCAAACTGTTGGGCCGGGAAAGATTTATTCTTGCCGGTACGGAGGGTGAGAGCCGGGCGGAAGTGCTCACGGCATTTTTAAAGCAGTATTACCACCGGGCTGACTTCATACCATCCGAGATACTGGTTTCCGATGTGGAGCCCGGGGAAGCGGAGGTTATCGCCTCCTGGCTGGCAGGTAAAAAGGGTTCCAGGGTGCAACTGAGGGTGCCGGTGCGGGGAGAAAAGAAAAAACTGATTGAAATGGTGTCCAAAAACGCCTTGCTGGCTCTGGAAGAGGTCCAGTTGGAGCGGGCCGCCAGGAGGGACGGGGCGGAAGACCTGGCCTTGCTGGCCAGTGCATTGGGACTGCCCAAACCACCCTTCCGTATGGAATGCTTCGATATTTCCAACACCCAGGGCACCGAGACGGTAGCTTCCATGGCTGTTTTTGAGGAGGGCAAGCCGGCCTCCGATCAGTACAGGCGGTTTAAAATAAAAACCGTGCAGGGCCCGGATGATTTTGCCTCCATGCACGAGGTGATCTATCGCAGATTTAAACGGGCCGGAGAGGAAAGGGAATTAATCAATACCGGCCGGCTTTCCACCATGCAGGCCAAATTTAATCGCCTGCCTGATGCTGTGATTATAGACGGGGGCAAGGGCCAGCTCTCCGTCGCCCTGGAGGCCATGGAGAAGCTTGGTTACGGGCATATACCCGTTTTCGGCCTGGCCAAGGAAGAGGAGTTATTGTTTGCCCCGGGCCGGCCGGAGTCCATACGCCTGCCCAGGGACTCCAGAGCATTGTATTTGCTCCAGCGGCTGCGGGACGAGGCGCACCGCTTTGCCGTTTCTTTCCACCGCCAATTACGGACCAAAAGGAATTTGAAATCGCTGCTGGATGAAATAGAGGGCATTGGGGATGTTCGCCGCCGGGAGCTGCTCAAGGCTTTCCCCTCCATCGAAGCCATAGGCAGGGCAACCATTGAAGAACTGGCCGGGGTTCCGGGGATGAACAGAAAGGCGGCGGAAGCGGTGGCAGGTTTTTTTGCCGGGGCTAAGGAAAAAGAGGATGCAGGTATTTGACGTAAGCAACAGAATATTCCCTTTAATCCCCTAAAGCTGGTATTATATATACAGACGGGAGAAAGCTTCGTGAACTTACTACAGCGCGCGGGGCTTTTATTTTTCAACGAAAAGACGGAGTGATATATTTGACAGCTTACAAAATGATTGCCATGGATCTGGACGATACCCTGCTGGATAAGCAACTGTGCATTAGTGAGACGAACCGGTCTGCCATTGAGCTTGCCAAAGAATCCGGCGTAAAGGTGGTGCTGGCCACCGGTAGGATGTACCGGGCCACCCTGCCTTACGCTACTGAACTGGGGCTGGATACCCCGGCCATATCCTACCAGGGAGCACTGGTGAAAAAACCGGATACCGGGCAGGTCCTGCTGCACCGCCCGGTGCCCATGGCCAGCGCTTTAACAATTGTCAGGGAGCTGAAGCCTTATGGCTACCATATCAATCTGTACATGGACGATAATCTTTTCATAGCCAGACAATCCGCGGAGAGCCAATTATATAAGTCCATATCCGGGGTGGAGGCAACCGCAGTGGGAGATCTTGAGGAATTCCTGCTGGAAAAACAGTTTGATCCCACCAAAGTACTGGTGGTGGCCCGGGAGGAGCAATTGGATGAAATTGCCCCGGGTTTAAAATCGCTGTTCGGGGAAAATCTTCATATTACCAAATCAAAGCCGCATTTTCTGGAATTTTCTCATCCCCAGGCTACCAAGGGGCATGCCCTGGCCGAGGTGGCCGGATATTACGGCATAGCCCGGGAAGAGGTCATAGCTGTAGGAGACAGTTACAATGATTTGGAGATGCTGGATTATGCCGGTCTGAGCGCGGTGGTGGACAACGCCAGGGATGAGATTAAAGCAAAGGCGGATTTCGTCACCAGCGCCAATACCGATGGCGGCGTGGCCCGGGTGATCCGGCGCTTTATAACCGGGGAGGAGTAGTGCGACAGTTGGAGACGATTTCTAGTGTCGCATGTAATTGGATTTATAAGATTCCGGATTGCAACGGGATTGCAACGGGGACGGTTCTCGGGGTCGTATTTTTTCTCTGGGGGCAAGACAAGAACCGTCCCCACTTGCTACATACCGTGAACTCTGGCAGCGAGGGTGAGGACGTTGGGAAAATACGTGGCGGGTGTCGACCTGGGGGGAACAAAAATATATACCGCGCTGGCGGATGATAGCGGCAGGCTGCTGGCCGAGACCATAGTGGCCACTGGGGCAGGGGACGGTGGGGAAGCGGTTGTCCGGCGTATAGCTGCTACGGTGGCTGAAGTGTGTGCCTCCGGGGGCTCCGGTGTTGATATAAGTGCATTGGGCATCGGGGTTCCAGGACCCATTAACCCCGCCACCGGGCTGGTTGATCAGGCTCCCAATCTGGGCTGGAGGAATGTGCCGGTTAAGGAGATATTGCAGCAAACTTTGGGGGTGCCCGTGCTGGCGGATAATGACGCCAATCTGGCGGCCCTGGGGGAGCACCGTTTCGGTGCCGGGGCGGGCGTGCGGAATATGGTATATGTAACCGTAAGCACCGGTATCGGCGGGGGTCTTATTCTGGATGGCAAAATATATCACGGTGTTTCCGGGGCAGCCGGCGAGTTGGGGCACATGGTGATTGATCCCCTGGGACCGCTGTGTAGCTGCGGCAGAAGGGGCTGTCTGGAGGCGCTGGCCTCGGGCACGGCCATGGCCAACCGGGCCAGGGAACTGGTAGCTGCGGGCTGTGGCCAGGCTATTTTACATAAAGCCGGCGGGCGGGCAGAAAATATAGATGCTCTGACCGTGGCTGCCGCTGCTGCCGGGGGAGACGGGGAGGCCATAGATATACTAAAGGATGCCGGTAAGGCCCTGGGTATGGGGCTGGCCAATTTGGTGAATCTGCTTAACCCAGCCCTGGTGGTGCTGGGGGGCGGGGCCATGAATGCCGGCAGACTCCTGTGGGAGACTATGGAGCAGGAGCTGAAGGTGCGGGCACTGGCCGCCGCCCTGGAAAATCTCCGGGTGGTACCGGCCGCCCTGGGCAAGCGCTCCGGGCTGATGGGCGCGGTGGCCCTGGCCCTCAGAGGCCGTTGAAAAACTGCGCCTGGCTTTGTCAGGCTCGCAGTTCAGTGCTCACGTACTTCCAGTACGCTCCGCGCTGTCCTGCTTCGCCTTTCGCGCCATGCTTGTTTTTGAACGGCCTCTGGATGGCTGTTTGTATAAGCTTAGTATGTACTTTTGCAATAGTCTCCTGGCCGGTTGCCGGGGGTGATGGACCGATAGTCCTGAGGGGCGGCAGCCCCTTTTTAGGGTTAAGGGAGGGGTTTTATCTGGCTGAACTTAGGTACGGCAAGGGAGACTGGCGGGATTTTGATCAAGGCATTCAGAGGGAGTGGCTGGTCACCAACGGTCTGGGGGGCTATGCCTCCTCCACCATTATTAACGCCAACACCCGTAAGTATCACGGCCTGCTGGTGGCTTCGCTGAATCCGCCGGTGGAGAGGACGATGCTGCTGGCCAAAATTGATGAGCGCTTCGAGGCCGGGGGGAGGGTTTATAACCTGGCCTCCAACAGGACTGAGCAGGGGGTAGCGGAATTTGGCTTTATTCACCAGCAGATTATGACTGCTGAACCTGTTCCCTGTTTTACCTACAGCTTTGCCGATGTTTTTATAGAGAAGCGGGTTTTTATGGTGTACGGCCAAAACACCACGGTTATACTTTACCGGGTGAAAAACGGAGCCCTGCCTGCCGTAATGCGTCTGGCGCCGCTGGTAAACTGCCGGGATTTTCACTGGACCACCCGCAGGGGGCAAATAACCTTTGAAATTAAAAATATTTTCGGGGGGATGGAAGTAAAGGTCACCCCCAGGGTACCGCCCCTTAAAATTGTCTGTGCCGGAGGTGCTTTCCTGCAGCAGGAGGGCTGGTTTACGGGTATGTTTTATCCTGCCGAGGCGGAGCGGGGAGAAAATGCCGTGGAGGATCATTTTGTTCCCGGTTATTTTTCCATCAACCTGTCCCCGGGGGAGGAAAAGGTTGTCACGGTGCTGGCCACCATTGAGAATGCAGGGATTTTACCCGTTGCTAAAGATGGTGAGCAACTACTCCAGGCAGAGGAGTCGAGGCTTTCGAAGCTGATGGAGAACCTGGATTATGAAGAAAGCCTGGCGCTGCGCCTGACCCGGGCTGCAGATGCTTTCGTGGTGCGGCGCAAATCTACCGGGACCAAAAGCGTCATAGCGGGGTATCCCTGGTTTAACGACTGGGGCCGGGATACCATGATTGCCCTGCCGGGGCTTACCCTGGTTACCGGTCGCCATCAGGATGCGGCCGGGATATTGCTTACCTTTGCCCGCTACTGCAAGGAGGGCCTCTTGCCCAACATGTTTCCCGACAGGGCCGGGGACGAGCCCCTCTATAACACGGTGGACGCCTCCCTGTGGTACTTCCATGCGGTGTATAAATACTTGCAGTACACCGGCGACAAGGATTTTATACTGAAAAATATCTACCCTGTGCTGAAGGATATAATATCGTGGCATATCAAAGGCACTCACTTTGACATAAAAATGGACGATGACGGGTTGCTCCGGGCTGGGGGCCCGGAGAATCAGCTCACCTGGATGGATGCCAAGGTTGAACACTGGGTGGTAACACCCAGGCATGGCAAGCCGGTGGAAATATCCGCCCTTTGGTACAATGCCCTGCGGGTCATGGAAAGGCTGGCGGTCCTGGCCGGCGAGAAATTTGCCCAGGAAGGGCTGGCGGACAGGGTAGGTCAGAATTTTGAAAGGGAATTCTGGTATCAGGAGGGGGGCTATTACTACGATGTGGTAGGGGATGAGGGTAAAGATGCCCGTTTCCGTCCCAACCAGATACTGGCCATGGCCCTGCCCTTTTCCCCGGTACCTTCTGAGCGGGCCCGGGCAGTGCTCAGCCGCGCCTGGAGGGAACTTTACGCTACCTACGGGCTGCGCAGCCTTTCCTGCTACGACCCGGAATATAGGGGCACATACCTGGGGGACAGGGTGCAAAGGGATGGCGCCTATCACCAGGGTACCGTCTGGAGCTGGTTGATGGGTCCCTTTATTACTGCCTACCGCAAGGCCTACGGTTATACCCCGGCCGACAGGCTGCAGGCGGAAAGATTTATTAATCCGCTTCTGGACCATCTGCGGGATCACGGGGTGGGCTACATATCGGAAATATTTGACGGCAACGAGCCGGTAATACCCAGGGGCTGCTTTGCCCAGGCCTGGGGGGTGGCGGAAATACTCCGGGCTTACGTGGAGGACGTGCTGGAAATTAGAAACTGGAAGTTTGGTATTTAAGGCTCACTTATGTTAGGGAGAACCAAAATATATGATACGGGGAGTGGATTTAATGAATGATTTAATTAATGTTGACGTCGGTCATCTGATGAGTGTCGCCGCTGCTTCCGGTTTTATCCCTGCCGGGGAATTTGACGGTTATGCCAATAAATACGGTGATACATTTAAAAAATTTCAGTCCACGCTGACAGACGGCAAATCACCCCTCAACCTGTCCCTGGCGGAGGAAAAAACCATACCCCAAATAAAAGCACTGGCTGCAGAATTAAAGGAGAAGTATGAAAATATTTTGATTCTCGGCATCGGTGGTTCGGCGCTGGGGGCCAGAGCCGTAATGCAGTTTCTAAAAGGGCCTTTTTATAATCTGGAAAATCACGGAGGACCCCGGCTGTTTGTGCTGGACAACATTGACCCGCTACTGGTGGCGAAGCTGGAGCAGATTATTGATTTAAAGAAAACTGCCTTGATTTATACCAGCAAATCCGGCTCAACCCCGGAGACAGCGGCCCAGTTTATATATTTTTACAAAAAATATAAAGAGGCCGGCGGTAATGTCAGGGATATTGTGATCATCTGTGACGCTGCCGACAACGGCATCAATCGTATTGCCGGGCAACTGGGCTGCCGCCTGCTGCATATCCCCGCGGGCTTGCCGGGCAGGTATTCCGTGTTGTCTTCGGTGGGCTTTCTCCCGTCGGAAATTATTGGCATTGACAGCGTACAGCTGCTGGCAGGAGCCCGGGCGGTGCACCGCGCTGCCCTGGAAAGCCCCCTGGGAGAAAACGCTTTGTTTGCCCTTGGCACATGCCTCTACGAATTAGCGTTAAGGGGCAGGTCCATTCACGTGCTGTTTAATTACAGCAACTTCCTGTTTGAATTCGGGCTGTGGTTCGTGCAGTTGTGGGCGGAGAGTCTGGGGAAAAAATTAACCACGGATGGTGAAATAATCAATGCCGGCACTACTCCCCTGACCTGTCTGGGGGCCACCGACCAGCACTCCATACTACAACTCTTTAAGGAAGGTCCGCCCGACAAGGTAATTGGTTTCGTCGGGGTTGAACGGTTCCCCGAGGATAAAACCCTTACCGGGGAGTTTCCAGCAGAAAAGGAATATGCCTATTTTGCCGGCCACACCATGGCCGAACAGCTTGGCATAGAGCAACTCGCAACAGAGATGAGCCTGGTGAGTACCGGCACCCCCTGCTACCGCGTTACCGTCAGGGACATTTCGCCCGAGACGCTGGGCGCGCTGTTTTATTTCTACGAGTCACTGGTGGTATACACCGCCGGACTGTGGCGGATCAATCCTTATAACCAGCCGGGGGTGGAGGAGGGCAAAAATATCACCTATGCCCTCATGGGCAGGGAGGATTACGCCGGCAGGCGGTCTGAATACGAACGGCAGGTGGAGCAGTATAATAATGAGCGGAGAATATATGGTGTGCCCTTGCGATAACAACGCTTAATTAAAATTGTCTGTTCAGAATAGGAGTCGTGACAGTCATTATGCAACTTTGGGCGGATCTGCATACCCACACGGTTAACAGTGACGGCAGGGGGACCATCAGGGAAAACGTGGAGGCGGCGGTGCAAGCCGGGCTTAAGGCGGTGGCCATAACGGATCACGGCCCACGGGGGGTTGGTATAGGCGTTAAAAATCTATCCGTCTACCGGGAGAGCGGACTGGAAGCCGCACGGCTGGAGGAGGAATTACCGGTCAGGGTGCTGGTGGGGGCGGAGGCCAACGTTACCGGCACCGACGGCAGCCTGGACATTCCTGCTGAGGTTGTTGACGGATTGGATTTGCTGGTGGCGGGACTGCACCCCTTTGTCCGGCCGGACCACGGGGCCGAGGCGCTTAGCTGGCTGGTTCCCAATCAGGTGGCCAGGGTCAGCAGTTTTGTCCGGGAACGGCTGCGCGCCGGCAATACCAAGGCCATGGCAGAGGCAGTGCGTAAATACCCGGTGGATATAGTGAGCCATCCTAATTTAATGTTGGCCGTAGATCTGGACGAACTTGCCCGGGTATGCTCCCGTTACGATACTGCCATGGAAATAAATACCGGACACCATTATAATAAGGATGATGTTGCCAGGGCGGCTATACGCCATGGGGCACTGATCTCGGTGAACAGCGACGCCCATACACCCTCGGGAGTGGGTGCCCTTTCCACAGGCGGGGCACTGTTGCAGAGGATGAACGTCCCCCCCAATCAGGTGATAAATACCCGGGGTGATTTCCCGGTAGGGAAATTTCGCCGGGTATAGATTTTTCGTGGACAAGAGTATAGAATTTTAGACATAAGGGGGGACATATCTTGGCCGTTCAGAGTTTTATAATTGTCACCGGCCTGTCCGGAGCCGGCAAGACCCAGGCAGTGCGCTCACTTGAAGATATGGGCTATTTTTGCGTGGACAACATACCGCCGGCTCTTATACCCAAATTTGCCGAACTATGTTATCAGTCCAAGTCGGATATAAATAAGGTTGCTTTGGTGGTGGATATAAGGGGAGGGGAATTTTTTGATTCCCTGTCCGAAGTTCTGTCCGAACTGGACCGGATGGGTACCAGGTATCATATATTGTTCCTGGAGGCCTCTGAAGAGACCCTGATCAGGCGTTTTAAAGAGTCCCGGCGCAGCCACCCCCTGAGCCACGACGGTGAGGTGCTTCAGTGGGTCAGGGAGGAAAGAACCATCCTTGAGGAACTGCGGGGCAGTGCCCATAAAATTATTGATACCTCAGACATGAGCCCCACCCAGTTGAAGGAGGAAATAAACAACCTGTACGGGGACAGCGCGGATACCTCCCGGCTGCGCATAACGGTGGTTTCCTTTGGCTATAAATACGGCATTCCCATGGACAGCGACCTGATATTCGACGTGAGGTTTCTTCCCAATCCCCATTATGATCCTGCCCTGAGGCCGCTCACCGGGAATCACCCGGAGGTGCAGAATTTTGTGCTGAGCACACCCAACGCGGTAAGTTTTCTGGATAAACTTTTTGACATTACCGAATTTTTGCTTCCCCAGTATGTCAAGGAGGGTAAAAATACATTGATGATTGCCATCGGTTGTACCGGCGGGATGCACCGGTCCGTGACCGTTGCCAATAAGTTGACTGAACATTTGAAGAGTAAAAATTACCGGGCCAAGGTAAGGCACAGGGATACAGGCCGTATCACGGGGTCCGGGGAGTAATGAAACTATTATTAAAATGGTTTTATCCCGGACTTCATGTAAAGCGCTGGCTTTTCCTGGCTTTTGTTGGCTTATTATTGACCCTGGGCGGCACGGTGCTGCTGGCAGGCTCACTTTTGCCGGTTACCCGGACCGAACTTCTTGCCCGGGCTAAGGAGACGATAGGTCCCCTGGCCGTCTGGCCTTGGGTTTTGCTTATACCCATGGCCGGAGTGGTGGCGCTGGCAGTGGGTCTGCACAGGGCCTTCCGCTCTGTGGTGGCGGTATTGGCCCCGGCAGGGGAGCAGCGGCTGGTGGATATTATCTATAGCAGGCGCTACCTGCGCCGGGGGCCCAGAATAGTGGTGGTGGGGGGCGGTACCGGCCTGGCCACCATGCTGCGGGGGATAAAAAACTATACCAGCAATATAACCGCTATAGTGTCCGTGGCGGACGACGGTGGAAGTTCCGGCCGTCTGCGGGGTGACTTGGGCATCCTTCCCCCGGGCGATATACGCAACTGTCTGGTGGCCCTGGCGGACAAGGAATCCATGATGGAAGCCCTGTTACAGTACAGGTTCAATACCGGTGAACTGGCCGGTCACAATCTGGGCAACCTCCTGCTAGCCGCTCTGAACGATGTGGCGGGGGGATTCCACCAGGCCGTGCAGGGCATGAGCAGGGTGCTGGCCATCCGGGGGAGGGTACTGCCGGCCACTTTGCAGGATGTCAGGCTGGGCGCGGAATTTTCCGACGGCGCGGTGGTATGGGGGGAATCAAGTATACCGAAATACGGCAGGCGTATCAGGAGAATATTTCTGGAGCCGGAGGATTGCTTTCCCCTCCCTGAAGCGCTCAGTGCCATAGAGGAAGCCGACGCCGTGGTGCTGGGCCCGGGCAGCCTGTATACCAGCATCATGCCCAACCTCATGGTTCGGGGCATAGGTGATGCCCTGGCCCGTTCCGCCGCCATAAAAATATATGTTTGCAATATAATGACCCAACCCGGTGAGACCGATGGCTATACCGCCTGTGAACACCTAAAATCCATAATTACCCATGCGGGTAAGGTTGTGGATTACATTGTAATTAACACCGCAGATATCCCCGCTCCGGTTAAAGCCCGCTACCGCAGGGAAGGAGCTGCAAGGGTGCTGCCGGACGCCAGGGAAATAGAAAAGCTAGGGGTCAGGGTGGTGCCGGGGGATTTTCTGGCCCAGGGAGACGTGGCCCGCCACTGGCCCGAGAGACTGGCGGAAACCATCATCAGACTTACCCTGACCAATAAAAGACCTTCGGAAAGAATCGGCCTTTTGTACGGAATGGGAAACGGAAATAAAGAATAAACCATAGCGGGAGTATATATGACAAAAAAAATATATGCATTGTTGTTCGCTATTCTGTTAATGCTACTGGTATTTCCTGTTGTTGTACAGAGCGCCCGGGACAGGTTGTCGGGCTACACGGTAGCCCACAGCATGCCTCTGGATGTGTCCCGGGGTATTCCAATACTGATGTATCATAAAGTTAATCCCGATCCCACCGCCGGGGGCTACGGACTGAGGGTTACTCCCCGGGTATTTGAAAGAGATATGCGCTACCTGAAAACAAACGGCTTTCATACCGTTTCCCTCTTAGACCTGGCGGACCATTTCAACCGTGGTACACCCCTTCCGGCGAGGCCGGTGGTGATAACCTTCGACGACGGCTACCTGGATAATTATACTTATGCCTTTCCCATTCTCAAAAAATACGGCATGACCGCCATCATTTTTGTGGTAGCGGACACCGTCGGCGGGATTAACAGCTTTGACTATAACAACCGCCGCCAGCCGTTGAACCACATGGCGGGTTGGGGAGAGCTGAGGGAAATGGCCCGGGCCGGGATTACCATTGGCTCCCACACCCTGACACACCCGCACCTGGCGGAGGTCAGCCCGGACATTGCCCGGCAGGAAATAGCGGATAGCAAAAAGAAACTGGAACAGGGACTGGGCGGAAAGGTAGAATTTTTCTGTTATCCTTACGGGAGTTATAATTTTCTTACGGCCCAACTGGTCCAGGAGAGCGGATATGTAGCGGCAGTGACCATTGAGCAGGGGCTGGGACGCAAAGAGGACGGTCTGTTTACACTGAGGAGAATCCGGATCAGGGGAGACTATACCCAGGCAACTTTCCTGCATGAACTAACCAGGTATTATCGGGAACCGGCAGGAGGCCGTTGAAAAACTGCGCCTGGCGTTTAAGGTCAGGGGACACACCTTCTGTGTTGCCTTAATTCTTGCCTTTTAATAAATTCCTCGAAGGAATGTCCCCAACGAATGCTCGCCGTCCAGTATTAATTGGGGACATTCCTCCGAAGGAGGTGTGTCCCCTGACCTCTGACTACCCGTACGCTTCGCGCTGTACGGCTTCGCCTTTCGCGCCATGCTTGTTTTTGAACGGCCTCTAACTCTTGAGTCTTAGATAAACTTGTTTTACAACAGACCCCGTCAAAGCCAGGTGAACCGCTATTTTCCTGGGATATTTTTTTGCCTTGTGGTATAATATTTGCGAGAGAAAGAGGGGGATGGCCTTGTCCTTCTCCGCGGTGACCAAAAATGAACTGGCCCGGGTAACCTGCGAGCAAGGGTGTTGTAAACTGGCCGAGTTGTCGGCGCTGGCTAAGCTGGACGGCAGTATACAGATTAGCGACCGCCAGGTTTCTCTGAAAATCGTAAATGAAAATGCCGCGGTGGCCAGAAAAGTTTTCACCCTGTTAAGAGATCTGTTTGACGTTCAGACAGAGGTTCAGGCAGAGAAAAAAATAAAGCTGCGCAAAAACAATGTCTACATGGTACAGGTGTCCTTCCAGCCCAAAACCATGGAAATACTTACTACTTTGGGGCTATTGAATAAAAGGGGTAATTTCGGGCAGGGCATAAAAAGCGAATTCATCCGACGGGACTGCTGCCGCCGCTCTTACCTGAGAGGGGCTTTCCTTGGGGGGGGCTCCGTTAGCAGCCCGGAAGCCGCCTATCATCTGGAGATTATTACCACCAACGAGGTCCATGCCGGGGATATTGCAGTACTGATCAGAAGATTCGGCCTGGCGGCAAAAATAAGCAGACGTAAGAACTGGAACGTGGTTTATTTAAAGGAAAGCGAGCAGATTGTAAATTTTTTAAGTATTATCGGGGCTCACACCGCCTTGCTGGAGTTTGAGAACGCCCGCATATATAAGGACATGCGTAACCAGGTAAACCGCCTGGTTAACTGCGAAACGGCAAATCTGAACAAAATGGTGGACGCTGCGCTGAGGCAGCTGGAAAGTATTAAATTTGTGGCCCGGCACCTGGGGCTGGAGAGATTGCCTGCGTCTTTAAGGCAGGTGGCGGAGGCCAGGCTGGCCCACCCCGACATTAGCCTGCGGGAATTGGGGGATATGATGAACCCCCAGCTGGGAAAATCGGGTATTAACCACAGAATGAGAAGAATTGAAGAGATAGCTGAAAAGCTGCGAAAACATAGGGGTAATCCCGTGCAAAACAAATCCTGAGGTTCAAGACAGGGTGGCAATATATGACCAACTCAAGGCGGCTAAAAAGTGTTCCCTCCCCGCCGGGTAGAAATTCACTGCACCTGTGGTGCAGGGCGGTTAATCCCTTACGGGTTTGCTGGAACTTTGTAATAATTATAATGTGCCGTTATATACCTTCACTGTATGTTAAAAGGTGGCTTTACAACTGCCTGGGCATGAAGGTGGGTAAAAACGTATCCGTGGGACTGATGGCTATGATGGATATCTTTTTCCCCCAGCTTATCTCCATCGGCGAAAATTCCTTGCTGGGCTATAACTGCACCATACTTTGCCACGAGTTTTTAATCAGGGAATACCGTATCGGTACGGTGGTAATCGGCAGGGAAGTAATGCTGGGCGCCAATAGCACAGTTTTACCCGGGGTTATCATAGGTGACGGGGCGGTGGTGGGAGCCGGCTCCCTGGTAAACCGTGATATACCTCCGGGGGCGCTGGTGGCGGGGGTACCTGCCAGAGTTATAAGAGAAAACTATAATAGCTTCTAAATAATTGGGTAAACAATGCCGCGAAACAGGGCAATCTAAAGTATAGTATTGGACAAGTTATTACAGGCAGGCGCGCCATTGCCAGGGCGGATATAAGTTAATAAGTTGGGTGCCTGACCCCTGTACAAAAAGGATTGACAAATCATAGAATAAAGCAAGGAATAGAATATGCATCCAGTCACTCTATGGCGGGAATTGTGGATAAACCCCTGGCAAAAGCGGTTTATAATACCTCTTTTTATGATCAACTTCCTGGGTTCAATATACGGTTATTACTGGTACAGCGGGCAGATTGCCGAAACTCCTTCATCCGTCTGGCTTTTCGTGACGGACAGTCCTCTGGCTACCACCCTGTTGGCTATTATGGCTGCCCTGTGGCTTCTGGGGTACAGGAGCAGCCTGCTGGTAGCGCTGGCGGGCACCGCCTGCATAAAATACGGGCTTTGGGCGGTGGTGCTGATTACGGATTTTTGGGCCGCCGGGGGCGGGGTTTTTCCCACAGAGGTAATGCTCTGGATGTCCCACCTGGGCATGGTGCTGGAGGGCTGGCTGTTTTTGCGCAGACTTCGGGTCACCCTGGTTATCGGCGTAGGCATTGCTGCCTGGATGGCGTTAAATGATATTGTGGATTACTCTTTTGGGCTGCATCCGTATCTTTTCTTACCGGGGCAGTTCAATCTGGCTCTGGCAACCGCTGTAATCATGACGTTTACGTTAAGCTTGCTGCTGCTGGTATTTAATACCCGGCGCCGCTGAAAGGATGTAACAGTTATGAAACAATTACCTTCTGAATAAGCTGTTATCAGGCGGAATCAGGCAGGAGATTCTGATCGGCGCAGAGAATTTGTTATGCTGACGGTCGGCATAAGCGATTTTTATGAGGAGTGAAAAGGCGATGCGCATGGGTTATGGTCTCCACATAGAACAAACGCAAAAACTAATCATGACCCCTGAACTGCGTCAGGCTATAACTGTTTTGCAGCTATCCTCCCTGGAGTTGGAGTCCTATATTGAGCAGCAGTTGCAGGAAAACCCCCTGCTGGAACTCAGCGAAGAGCAGGAAAAAAGCGACGGGGAAGAGGTAGAGCTTCATGAAAAGGAGCAGGAAGCGAAACCGGAAAAAGAATATGATATGGACTGGGAAAACTATTTTAATGACACCAGTGATCTGGGATACAATAAAATAGAAAAAAATACCGAGAAAAGTGCATATACTTACGAGAATTTTCTAAGCCTGGCCCCCACCCTGGCGGAACATCTATTATTCCAGCTTAGTTTAAGCCAGTGCCCGGAAAGGATCAGGAATATTGCCGAATATCTCATTGGTAACCTTGATGAGCACGGATATTTACAGATATCACTGGAGGATGCCATCCGGCATTTGGGAACTACCCGCTTCGAGGTGGAAGAGGCGTTAAAGCTGGTGCAGACCTTCGACCCGTCCGGGGTGTGTGCCAGGACACTGGAGGAATGCTTGCTAATCCAGGTTGACCAACTAGGTAAAAAGGACACTTTACTCAGGCGAGTCATAGAAAGCCACCTGATGGATCTGGCCAAGGGTAAGCTGAGCCGGATGGCCCAGACCCTGGGGGTGCCGGTACAAGAAATACAGCGGGTGGCAGATTATATCAGAACACTGGACCCCAAGCCCGGCAGAAATTTTACCAACTCCAACGAGACCCGCTATATTGTCCCCGAAATTGTGCTGGAAAAGATAGGCGGGGAATATGTGATTCTGGTTAATGATACTTCGGTCCCCCGCTTAACCATTAATTCCACCTATCGCTCGGTCCTCTCCAAGGATAAGGATACCGATTCAAAGACCCGCCGTTTTGTAGAAAGTAAGCTGAACGCTGCCGCCTGGCTAATCAGGAGTATAGAGCAGCGCCGCATGACCCTATATAAAGTGGCCAGTTGCCTGGTTGAATTGCAAAGGGACTTTCTGGATTATGGTGTGAAATATTTAAAACCTCTGAATCTGAAAAGAGTGGCGGATTTGGTGGGGCTGCACGAGTCTACCGTGAGCAGGGCTACTTCCAATAAATATATTCAGACTCCCCAGGGGGTTCTGGAAATGAAATACTTCTTCAGTTCCGGGTTGAGTAACTCCTCCGGTACCATGACTTCTGCCGAAAGCATCAAAAAAATGCTGCAGGAGATTGTGACCTCTGAGGATACTGCCAATCCCTACAACGATCAAAAAATTGCGGAGATATTCAAACTGCGGGGTATTAAAATTTCCCGCCGCACGGTGGCTAAATACAGGGACGAATTAAACATCGCTCCCATCCGGAAAAGAAAACGTTATTAAAAACCACGACAGTAGTTGGGGACATTCCTCTGACCCTAGAGCCAAGCTCCAAAGAGAGGTGTGTCCCCTGACATCTTAGTCGGGGTGAAGGATCGATAGTTTTAAGGGGCGGCAGGCCCTTTTTTATTTTGCCGGAAAATACTTTTCCTGAGAAGGAACTGTTTTCCTGGCGGCGAATTGATTAGCATAATTACATACCCGGCATATTGCATACTATAATAAATTGTACGAGTGAGCAATTTTTCCCAGTGCCGTTACCAATATACATTTTATAGTGACTTTCGTAGCAAAATAAAATTGGCTCCTGTCCCGGAAGTCCACCGGCTGCCACAGGCCGGTTTGTTTTTTAGTTTTCACTAGAGTAAATATATGGTAACAAATGAAACATCAATTGGGGACATTCCTTCGTGAAATTTGTTTAGAAGTAAGGGGATTATCCGGCTAAGAAGGTGTGTCCCCATACCTTAGAAGAGGAGTGCTGTGTATGCCTAAAAAGAGCGTAATGGATATTGACGTCAAAGATAAAAGGGTGCTGGTCAGGGTAGACTTCAATGTGCCGCTGGACCAGGAGGGCGGAGTGGCTGATGATACCAGAATCAGGGCAGCACTGCCCACAATTAAATATCTGATGGAGCAGGGGGCCAGGGTGATACTGGCTTCACACCTGGGGCGCCCGAAGGGCAAGGTGGATGACCGCTACCGGCTCAACCCGGTGGCGGGGCGGCTGCAGGATTTGCTTGGTAGGGAAGTTACCAAGGTGGATGACTGCGTTGGCGATGAGCCCGCCAGAGCTATTGAAAAAATGCGGCCGGGGGATGTGCTGCTGCTTGAAAACGTGAGGTTTTACCCCGAAGAGGAAAAGAACGACCCTGCTTTTGCCTCCCGTCTGGCCAAGCTGGCCGATGTGTATGTAAATGATGCCTTCGGCACCGCCCACAGGGCACATGCCTCCACCGAAGGGGTTGCCCGGGTTATTCCCGGTGTAGCCGGCTTTTTAATGGAAAGGGAACTGGAGATGCTGGGCCGGGCTGTATATAATCCCGAAAGGCCCTTTGTAGCCATACTTGGCGGCGCTAAGGTTTCGGATAAAATAGGGGTTATCGGCAATCTACTGGAAAAGGTGGACACCCTGATCATCGGTGGGGGTATGGCCAATACCTTCTTGCGGGCTAGGGGATATGAAACGGGCAAGTCGCTGCTGGAGCCGGATAAGGTGGAACTGGCCGGGGAGTTGATGAACAAAGCCCGGGAGAAGGGTATTGAAATGCTGCTGCCGGTGGACCTGGTGGTGGCTCTGGCCGTGGATCCCGACTCGGAGCAAAAGGTTATGCCGGCTGACCAGATTCCTCCTGACTGGATGGCCCTGGACATTGGCCCCGAAAGCACAAATATTTTTGGAAAGGCGATACGCAAGGCCGGAACGGTACTTTGGAACGGTCCCATGGGCGTATTCGAAATGGCTCCATTTGCCAGAGGCACCTTTGAAATGGCCCGGGCGCTGGCCGAAAGCGGTGCGGTAACCGTGGTGGGCGGCGGGGATTCGGTTGCTGCGGTGAAAAAGGCGGGTCTGGCGGACAAAATATCTCACATTTCCACCGGCGGGGGAGCGTCCCTGGAGTTTTTGGAAGGCAAGGTGCTGCCAGGTGTGGCCGCCCTGCAAGATAAATAGTATAACTGCACAGGAGTCAGAAGTCAGAATGAGAGAACGGTTTATCGTTTCAAAATATTTAAAAGATTAATGTCAAAAGTCGAAGGTCAAAAGTCAATGATAGCTGGAAACTTTACACTTTAGACTTTAAAGATTCTGCTCTGAAAATAAGTTTAGGGAAATGTCATCCTGAGCGTTAGCGAAGGATCTTGGATTCTTCACTTCGTTCAGAATGACATAAAGTGTCCTGGATTTTCATACTCTGATGGTGCCGCTCGCGGCATGGATGTCTGACTACTGAATTCTGAATACCTGAATAGTAACTTTTATTAATGGATCCCATGTAAACACAGAAAAGCCATTAAATAAAAAGGGGGCTGTATTGATATGCGTATACCTTTGATAGCTGGGAATTGGAAAATGTATAAAACCGTTGCGGAAACGGTACAGTTCATTGATGAATTGAAAGGGCTGCTGGCCGGCGCCGGCGATGGCGTGGAAGTGGTGCTGTGCCCGCCTTACACGGCGTTAAGCGCCGCTGCTGAAGCCCTGCGGGGAAGCGGTATCTTTCTGTCTGCCCAGAACATGTACTGGGAGGAGCAGGGAGCCTTTACCGGGGAAATATCACCCCTCATGCTCAGGGAAATAGGTTGTAAATATGTGATCCTGGGCCATTCCGAACGCAGGCAGTACTTTGGCGAAACTGACGAAGCAGTAAACAAAAAAGCAAAAGCTGCCCTTAAGCACGGCCTTATACCCATTGTTTGCGTGGGTGAAACACTGGAGGAGAGAGAGGCCGGCATTACCGAAAAAGTGATCAGCACCCAGGTCAAAGGAGCTCTGACGGGCCTTGACCCGGCGCAGACGGCGGGGCTGGTAGTTGCCTACGAGCCGGTTTGGGCTATAGGCACCGGCCGCACTGCCTCCGATGACGATGCCCAGAAGGTCAATGCCTTTATCCGTGGTTTGCTGGCGGAAATTGCCGGCAGGGAGGCGGCGGAGAAGGTGCGTATACAGTACGGCGGCAGTGTCAAGCCGGAAAACGCTGCCGGTTTGATGGCCAAGCCGGATATTGACGGGGCGCTGGTAGGGGGCGCCAGCCTGAAGCCGGATAGTTTTGCCGGTATAATCAAGGCATCAAGGTAGAATAGCTTGGGAGTGAATGCGGTGCATAAAGTTAAAGGCCCACTGCTGCTGGTAATTACGGACGGATGGGGCTTAACCGATAAAGACCAGGGCAATGCCATTGCCAGGGCGCATAAGCCAAATATGGATAAATTTTTGTCACTTTATCCCCAAACTACCATTATAGCCTCCGGTGAAGACGTGGGCCTGCCCGAAGGCCAGATGGGCAATTCCGAAGTGGGGCACCTTAATATAGGCGCCGGCAGGGTAGTATATCAGGATTTGACCCGTATCACCAAATCCATCAAAAGCGGAGATTTTTTTGCAAATGACATGCTGCTGGCCGCACTTAACAACGCCCTGAAAAACAATTCCTCCTTGCATATCATGGGGCTTCTTTCCGATGGCGGCGTGCACAGCCATATAACTCACCTTTTTGCTCTGTTGGAAATGGCCAAAAAGAAGCATCTGGAAAAAGTTTATTTGCACTGCTTCCTGGACGGCAGGGATACCCCACCCAACAGCGGGGCGGAATACATTCAGCAGCTTGAAGTTAAAATAAAAGAGCTGGGCGTGGGGCGCATCGCCACGGTGATAGGCCGCTATTACGCCATGGACAGGGACAGGCGCTGGGAGAGGGTCCGCCAGGCTTACCGGGCTATGGTGCTGGGAGATGGTCTGAAGGCAAAGTCGGCTCTTATGGCAGTTCGTGATTCATATGACCATGACAAAACCGATGAGTTTGTACTCCCCACCATTATCGAGGACGGCGCCGGCAAGCCGGTGGCCAGCATCAGGGAAGGCGATTCCATAATATTTTTCAATTTCCGGCCGGACAGGGCCAGGGAAATAACCAGGTCCCTGGTTGATGATAATTTTAATGATTTTGACAGGCCGCGGGAGTGGCCAAAAGTTTTTTTTGTCTGCATGACCCAGTATGACAAGACCATTGAGACCCCGGTGGCATTCCGTCCGCACAATATTATCAACACTTTGGGAGAGGTGCTGGCCAGTAAAAATATAAAACAGCTCAGGCTGGCGGAAACGGAAAAGTATGCCCACGTCACCTTTTTCTTCAACGGTGGCGTAGAACCCCCCAACCCCGGTGAGGACAGGATACTGGTGCCTTCACCAAAGGTGCCTACCTACGACCTTAAGCCGGAAATGAGCGCCCTGGAGGTAACCTCAACGTTGCTGGAGCAATTGGGGCAGGATAAATATAAGGTTATCATTATGAATTACTCCAATCCGGATATGGTGGGGCATACCGGCAACTTCGAAGCTGCGGTGAAGGCCATAGAAACCGTAGACCATTGCCTGGGAACGGTGGCGGAAGCTGTGCTGTCAAAGGAAGGCGTTGTAATTATCACCGCCGACCACGGCAACGCCGAACAAATGAAGGATGAGCACGGCCAACCTTTTACCGCCCATACCACTGATCCGGTGCCGTTTATACTGGTGGGGAAAGAATATACTGGAATAAAACTGAGGCCCGGACGTCTGGAGGACATTGCCCCCACCATGTTGAATCTGCTGGGTATCAAAAAACCTGCCCAAATGACGGGGGAAAGTCTGATTGTAGGAAGCAAGTAGGGACGGTTCTTGACTTGCGCATGGCGACTTCGACAGAAATACCGCTGCAAACAAAGGTAAATCAGAATAGCATAAGTTGTATGTTGCACATTTGCATCCATATATTCAACAACAAGGTTTTAAGAAGGAGGTACATATTATGTCAACCATTATTGCCGATGTATTTGCCAGGGAGATACTGGATTCCAGGGGCAACCCCACCGTGGAAGTGGACGTGCTGCTGGAGGACGGGACCATGGGCAGGGCGGCGGTACCGTCCGGGGCTTCCACAGGGGCCTACGAGGCAGTGGAATTGCGGGACGGTGACAAGGGCCGCTACCTGGGCAAAGGCGTGACCAAAGCGGTGGATAACGTAAACACTATTATCGCTCCGGAAGTGCTGGGATTTGACGCCACCGAACAGGTGGAACTGGACAGTGCACTGATTGAGATGGACGGAACTCCTAACAAGGGCAAACTGGGCGCCAACGCCATCCTGGGGGTTTCCCTGGCTGCGGCCAAGGCTGCGGCCAGTGCTTTTGGCCTGCCCCTGTACCAGTATCTGGGTGGTGTTAATGCCAAACAGTTGCCGGTGCCCATGATGAACATACTGAATGGCGGCAAGCATGCCGACAACAACGTGGACATACAGGAATTTATGGTCATGCCCGTTGGCGCTGCCAGCTTTGCAGAAGCCCTGCGCATGGGAGCCGAAATTTTTCACGTATTGAAAAAAGTGTTAAAGAAAAAAGGAATGAACACTGCCGTGGGCGACGAGGGCGGTTTTGCTCCCAACCTTGGTTCCAATGAAGAAGCGTTGGCGGTCATAGTGGAGGCCATCAAGGAGGCCGGCTACCGGCCCGGGGAAGACGTGGCCCTGGCCATTGACGCCGCCGCCACGGAGTTTTACAAGGACGGAGCCTATGTGCTGGAGGGTCGCCCCCACTCAGCCGCGGAAATGGTGAATTATTACGCAGCGTTGCTGGATAAATACCCCATTCTCTCCATTGAGGACGGGCTGGCAGAAGACGACTGGGACGGCTGGAAGCTGTTTACGGAAAAAATGGGCCGCCGTATTCAAATCGTGGGGGACGACCTTTTCGTAACCAATACCGAACGGCTGGCCAGAGGGATTGCCGGCGGGGTGGCCAATTCAATACTAATTAAGGTCAATCAAATCGGCACCCTTACGGAAACCCTGGATGCCATTGAAATGGCCAAAAGAGCAGGTTATACCGCAGTGGTAAGCCACCGCTCCGGGGAGACCGAGGATGTTACCATTGCCGATTTGGTGGTGGCCACCAACGCCGGACAGATAAAGACCGGGGCACCTTCCAGGACTGACCGGGTAGCCAAGTACAATCAGCTGCTGCGTATTGAGGAGGAACTGGGCGGGGTAGCCAGGTACGGCGGCAAAGCATCCCTGTATTGCCTGAAGTAAACTGCCATATCAATGGCTTTAAGCTGAATTAATCCCGGGTGAAAAGGCAATTATGCCTTTTCACCTTGAATAATACTACCATATGATCTGGCGACTTTATGGCTATATATGGAGATTATCCAAGTGGATAATCTCCTAAAATTCCGCCAACGGTTAAATAATCCCGCCAAAGCACCAAAATAAAGGTTTGTCCGTTGTCAATTTTTGTTCCCCATGCTATAATATCTTTCATATGAGATGTTAGAGGAGGTGAAGGTGTGTTAAAGGGCCTGGTAACCGCCTTTCATGTAATTATGTCCATAGCTCTTATTGCTTCAGTTATACTGCAATCCGGGAAAAGTGCCGGCCTGTCCGGGGCTATTGCTGGAGGTGCCGAGACTTTTTTCGGCAAGAAAAAAGGAATGGACGAGTTGCTAGGCAAGGTTACTGCAGTGGTAGCGCTATTATTTGGGGTTTCGTCTCTTCTATTGGGTTTGTGGTAGTTTCATGGGTTTGTGGTAATCTTTTTTGGATTGAAGAAAAATATTTTTAGGGGAAGAGGAGGGTAAAGTTAAAAGTGGAAAATATGACCTTAGCTTATTATGCTGCTGGCGCCGGTGCGTTGGCACTACTGTTTGCACTTTTCACCATGACTCAGGTGCTTAAGGAAAGCATGGGCACACCCAAAATGAAACAGCTTTCTGAGGCTATTCAAGAGGGCGCCATGGCCTACATGAACCGCCAGTATAAAACACTGGCTCCTTTCGCTATTGTAATTTTCGTATTATTGTGGGCCGCTCAGTATTTTGTAACCCAGACACCCGGTTCCCACCTGCCCGTGGGTCCGGCTTCCGCTATTTCATTCCTGGTGGGCGCTATTTGTTCAGCTATTGCCGGTTACATCGGCATGAACAGTACCACCAAAGCCAACGCCCGTACCGCCGAAGCAGCACGTAGCAGCGGACTGGGCAAAGCCCTGCAGGTTTCCTTCCGGGCTGGCGCCGTCATGGGTCTTTCCGTGGCCGGTCTTGCTCTCCTGGGTGTTTCCGTTCTTTTTATCATTTTCCAAAGCCCGCTGATTATCAACAGCTTCGCCTTCGGCGCCTCGGTTATCGCGTTCTTCGCCCGTGTTGGCGGCGGTATCTATACCAAGGCTGCTGACGTGGGTGCTGACCTGGTGGGTAAAGTTGAAGCCGGAATTCCGGAGGATGATCCCCGTAACCCAGCTACCATTGCTGACAACGTTGGTGACAACGTGGGCGACACTGCAGGTATGGGTGCTGACTTGTTTGAATCCTACGGCGCCACCACCATTGCCGCCATGCTTATTGGTAATACTCTATTCGGTTTCCCGGGTGTTATCTTCCCGCTGCTGGTAGGCGCGGTGGGTATTATTTCCGCTATTATAGGTACATTTACCGTGCGCACCAGTGAAGGTGGAAACCCGCAGGCCGCTCTGAACATGGGTCTGTGGAGCACCAACATTATGACCGCCATCGGCACATTCTTTGTGGCCAAGGCTGTTTTCCCCGCTGAAGCCACTGTTGTTTTAAACGGTCAGGACACCGGTGTTGCTTTCGGCGGAGTTTATTTCGGTATCTTTTTGGCTGTTATGGCCGGTTTGATTGTAAACGTTCTGGTAGGTTACCTTACCGAGTACTACACTGCTAGCAGTAAACCCCCGGTACTAAGAATTGCTGAAGCTTCCAAGACCGGTGCTGCCACCAACGTTATTCACGGTCTGGCTGTGGGTATGGAATCCGTATTCTTCCCCATGCTGGCCTTTGCTTCCGCTATTTTCCTGTCCAATTGGGCTGTTTCTCATTATGCTCCGGAAGGCCAGGCTTTACTGTGGTCCATTTACGGTATCGCCATGGCTGCCATGGGTATGCTTTCCACCTCCGGTATGGTTGTGGCCATGGACTCCTTCGGTCCTGTGGCTGACAACGCCGGTGGTATTGCTGAAATGGCTGAACTGCCCAAGGAAGTGCGTGAGAAAACCGACAAGCTGGACGCTGTGGGTAACACCACTGCCGCCATTGCCAAGGGCTTTGCCATCGGCTCCGCCGCCCTTACCGCTCTGGCCCTGTTCAGCGCCTATGTTGACGGTGTAAAACACAAATTTGCCGCATTATTGCCCAACGGTGAGTTTGTTGTTAACTTAACCGAGCCCATTGTTCTGGTGGGTGTGTTTATCGGCGGTTCCATTCCTTTCCTGATTGGCGCCAGCACTATGCGTGCCGTAGGTGAGGCCGCCTTCGGTATGGTGGAGGAAGTTCGCCGCCAGTTCCGGGAAATCCCCGGTATCATGGAAGGCACAGGCAAACCTGACTATGCCCGCTGCGTGGACATTGCCACAAAATCCGCTATCAGCAAGATGATCTTCCCCGGTATTGTAGCCGTATCTGTCCCCATCCTGGTTGGTTTTGGACTTGGAGCCAGGGCTCTGGCCGGCTTCCTGGGCGGACTGACCACCGTTGGTGTGTTGCTGGCCCTGTTCCTGGCCAATGCCGGCGGCGCCTGGGATAACGCCAAGAAATACATCGAAGGCGGCGCACTGGGCGGCAAGAAGAGCGAGCCGCACAAAGCTGCTGTTATCGGTGATACAGTGGGTGACCCCTGCAAGGACACTTCAGGTCCTGCCATGAACCCGCTGATCAAGGTTGCAGGTACCATTTCCCTGATCCTTGGACCCCTGCTTACCAGACTGTAAAGAAACGATTCGAAACACGAAACAGCCGGGCGCTTGTGCCCGGCTGTTTTTTGTTCTGCTGGCTTAGGGTTTACCTTATCAGCATGTAAATTATACCACCCAAGGATATAACCGTGCCCAGGGCTAGAAATATACATGCCTTTTGCAGTTGTTTAATTCCTCTTTCCGTTTGGGCTACCCTGCTTTCCAGGTCTTCGGTGGGGGTAACCAGCCGTGACCGGATGGAGGTGGCCAGTGAGCCCACTTCTTTTTTTATGCTGTCTGTTTTTTTCATGGTCTGACTTCAACCCCTGCCTGGTTAATAGCGTCTCTTATTGCCGCAAGGATTAGAACTGGGATTTGTTGCACGGACTGTTCCAGCAAGTCCAGCCGGACTTTGATGTGGGCAAATTCATCCTTTTCCTGCTTTTGTATGGCTTGCAGCATCTCTGCCAGCCTCCGGTTTTCAGCCACAACGGGCTCCACCAGTCTGATTTTTGCTCCTTTCATGATATCCTGAGTCAATTTAATCAATACGTCATCCTGTTGTCTGGAGGGGCTTACATTTTTATCCATAGCAAAACCTCCTTTATTTTTCATCCAGAGACTTTTTCATCATAGTCAGCAGCCGTATTAACTGGCGCTCATTATTTCTGGCAATAACCGCTTCAACCTCCCGGATGATATCGTCTACCACCAGTGATTTTACTTCTTCCCCGGTGCGGCTGCCAATTTCCCGGATGATTTTCCTCAGTCTTTCATCAAGCATTCTGGCGTTTTCCATGCTTTATTACCCTCCGGTGCCTTATATTTATCCAGCCGGCTAATTTCAAACAGATATTTTTCTATAATATCACCGCGATTCTTTCCGCCGTTCATAGCCCGGTCCGGCCCGCTCCGGCGGCTGGCAGTATCCAGAAGCGTTCTTTTCAGGCTTTCCGCCACTTCCGCCTGCAGTTTGTGCTGCTTTTCTGCGGCAGCCCTTGTCAACTGGCGCACCAGGCGCTGAAAACCTTCATCCTCACCCTGTAGTGCCTGCAGCGCTGAAATCATGAAAACCCGGGGATATGGCAGGGGCTGGACGCCGCTTCGAACAGGCATTTTCAACCTGACAAACAGTGATGCTTTTTCCCTTTCCAGTTGATCCAGGGTGTCGGCGAAGTTGATTACATAATATACGTCTGTTCCGGTAGGGCCGGCATCCTGCCCGCTAGATGGCTTTTGCCCGCCGGCGGTGAGATGCTTGCCGTGCAGAAAAACGAGGCTAATGTCCGCTTTCTCCCGGTAGTCAGGTTTTTTCGATTGCTGGTGCCCGGGTAGAGAGTCTAAACCGGGTGTGTCTATAAAAACAGCGTTTTTTAGCGGCAGGGAGGGGTGATACACCTCTACCTTTTCAGATATGGCGGCATAGGGTGGTAGAGTGATGGCAGCGAATTTTTTTCTCTCCTCCGGGTGTGACAGATCGAAAACGAAGCGGAGTATGTTGTTAAAAGTCAGGCGCACTGAGGTAAGCGGCATGTTATCCTGCAGGCGCTGCTGTTTGGACAGAAATTTGGGGAGCAGGGAGGCGACTATACTCCTGTCCTCATTTTCCTTAGCGCTGAACCGGCTGAGTGTCTCGTCCAACACATCTTCAAGTTTGTCCCTGTGTATGCGCAGGAGCTGATTTCCCAGGGTGATTTCCACATCGCCGATGGCGGAAAAAATATCCCGATCTGTTAGCAAGGCACGCAGGGAATCCAATTCTTCCTTCACCAGACGATATTTCCCCTCTTTTTTTTGCACCGGTTTAAATTCAGGCTGCAGCATGGTTTCTACCACCGCCTTTTGAAGCGGGCCGTGGTGCAGAAACAGTTTACAGGCGGTGGTTGCCCGATCCCCCGCTGTTAGCAGCGGCTCTCCCAGCAGGGCGTTCAGGAAAGTGGTCTTACCTGATGAAAACGTTCCCACCACCTCGATTTGATATTTTTCCCCCATGAGTTTTTCCTTCAGGATCTTTAGCCTCCCCGCCGGAATTATACGACAGAGGGCTTTGTCCCCGGCCATTCTTTCCACCAGTTCCTCCAATTTGGGGGGAGGTGAAGCCTTTCCCCCTGTTTTAAACGGTTCGGCCTGGGACGGGTTGCTCAGAAGGATTAGCCGCCGGGTATAGTCTTCCAGCATGGAATTGATTCTGCCGCTTACCAGCGGCAGGGCATCCATTGCCTCCCGGGCTGCCAGAAGACTACGGGCCTCCTGATAAAGATCCCAGAACTGCTGCAAAAACTCCCCGTCGTCGCCGGTTTTAACAATTTTGTTCAACCTTCCCGGCATTCTGGTATCCATTTCCCGGAGTTGTTTGTCCATCTTTTTTAGTACCCGCCCGGCCATTTCAGTTTGCATATAGAGGGAAAGTATTTCCATGCTGTTAGGGTTACGGGTGTTGATCAGGTAAACGCGGCTCTGGCCCGGGAATAGCCTGCGAACTACTTCCCTGGCTTCCGGCAGCGGGGTGCCATCGCTGTGTCCTGTATTGACGTTAATCCAGAAGGATATTGTTTTACCGCCCTCTGGAACGGCCTTTTTCAACCTGGTAAGGAAGCCGTGGGCGAATGCGTCTATACCCCGCTGGTGAAGCAGGAAGATTATTTCACCGGGGTGGCGGCCGGTGGTCAGATTTTCCAGCAGCCGGTCGGTTTCCGAAGACAGTCCCGTTCCCGGGGTATCCACCAGGGAGCACCAGTTCAGTATGCTGGCGGGGTGGCGGATTACTACCCTGTCGGAGCCTTTAAGTGAAATCTTTTTCCTGATCAAATCGGACAGGTATGTTTGATCTTTTACCGCCCTTGCTTTTCCTCCTACCATTACTTCCGCCGCAAAATCATCCCCGGCGGTAAAGTGAACCGGGAGGAATGTGGAAGGGGATGCGTCAACGGGGCATATGTGACTTTTCAGCAGGCTGTTGATCAGCGTGGATTTGCCTGAATTTACGGCTCCCATCACCAGTATTTCCGGTAGTTGCATACTGCCTGCCCGGCGTCGCAATTCAAGGGCGCTATTTATGAGCGCGTAAGCATCGTCCATGGCTACCACTCCGGTATCAGTTAGTCCTATTTGGAATATATTTGAATTGCAGGTTTTTCATGATATGCAAATTGAAAATAAAATAAAAAAAACGCCTTTGTGGCGTTATCAAAGTGTCGGGCAGGCGGCATGGTGGTCTATATATGCCGGTTCACTTTTGTTGCAAGGAATATTTATCCAGAAAAATCTCCAGTTGCTCCAGCACCTCATCCATAGGCAGTGCCCGGGCTTCTTTTTCGGTGATAGGCCGGCCGAAGGTCAGGCCCTGCTCCTGCTGGTAGCCCCGGTTACGGCGGGGCAGCCGGAGTTCCCTGGGAAACCATTTCCGGCCTACCGAAAATGGTGTGTGGAAAGAAAAGCAGTGTTCTCCCCAGTTAATGTTGAATTCGAAAAGGTCATAGTAGCTGTTGTTTCGGGCACACCGGGGGCATCCCTCGCCGGACCTGGCCATCTCGGCGTAGCTCAGTCCCATGGATCTGGCTTTGTGGCGGCAGTCCTGACAAAGGTGAATTTTTTGCAGTCCCTCCACCAGCAATATTTCCATTTCCGGGTCTTCCCTGAAATGTATGGCCAGGGATTTTAAAACCTTTTCCTTGAGGTCGTACAGGTATTGTTGACCCGCCTTGGCGTAATGGTTCAGATGATAAAGATAGTAGGAGGCCCGGAGTAAATCGGCGGTTCTTTCGGGTACCGGTTCCAGGGAGGACAGGAAGTGATCGCGGCTTTCCCTGACCTGCCGGGCTCCCACCGGCTCCAGCGCTCTGATCCTGCCCGAGCGCTGGGCCCCCTGGCGGGCGTTCTCCCTGGTGGCCCAGCGGCTTAATATACCGGGCATGGCGCTGGTTAGGGAATATACCTGTTCTGGGCTAAAGAGATGTACATCCCCATGTTTATATTTTTGTTTACCTCTTATTTCCAGGTAGCCCTCATCAGTGAGTAGGCGGACTTTGGCCGGGGTGATACCCAAAGCGGCGCAAACCTGGGCGGTGGTCAGTAATCGGTCAGTGTTTTGCATGTGAACCCCCTCTTCAAATTGCGAAATTGGTGGTTCGCGAGACAGGGGCGCGAGACAGGGGGACGGTTCTCCTGTCTCCCCCCTGTCTCGGGGAGTGATATTTATAAAAGTTTACTAAGCCCCAGGACAATTTCCAGCATGATTAGCAATACTATGGCCAGTTCCATCATGGTGGACTGCTGGGTGACAATTTCATTGCTGAGCATGGTATAGCTTTGCTGGATAATCGATATCTTTCTTTCTATGCTGTCGGCCCAGGCCCGGGTGCGGAAAATATTCAGTGCGGCGCCGTATACCCTGGCGTAAAAAATGTCCTCGGTGACCCTTAGCGAGTTGTGGATGCGCTCGGTGATTTCGCTGACATCCACTACCAGTTCCATCAACCTGTTCATGATTCTGCGGTACTGCTTGCGCCGGCCATATTTGGGAACGGTTTCAACATCTTCAATAGCCTGATACATTTTTTCCATTTCCACGCTGAGCAGGTCGTCGTAATAGCGCAGGCTTAGGAGTTGGGAATTGGCGAATTCCAGCAGGTCCGGTATGTCAGCGCTGCCGGAGGCGTCGTATACCAGCGCGGAATCCCAGGTGATCACTGCCAGATCTTCCCTGCCGTAGGAGAAGGAGTTGGCCATAATGTCCCGCCTGGACTGGTCGCTGAGTGCTTCGGTCTCCGCCAGCAGCAGCGGCGCGGGATCCCATTCAGGATTCCAGTTCCGGAAAAAATAGATTATATAATCCTCCACGAATCCCGAAAGGTTTGGCTTGATCAGGGCATTGTGCAGAGTGTCCTGAATATGTTTCAGCTTTCCTGCAAAGAGGGGTTCCAGGTCGTCCGTGTTGTAAATGTATATGGCCAGCTTGTGGATATGATCATAGTCATATTCCGGTGGCAGTGTGATCCTTAATACAATGCTGATGACCCCCAGGTCGTATATCCTGGCCGAAAAGGTTGCTTTCAGGCGGGTTTCCTGTAGGGTAACGGTTTCTTCTCCCAGGTCTATAGTAACAGGGGGGTTTTTAATCTGTATGGATTTAGGCCGGACCCGGGAAAGTTTCATCCTGGAGGCAGAGCCGGTCTGAGCCAGTATCTGTTCCACCCGCTCCAGGCTTATTTCCTCCGCCACATCAAATATCCGGTACAGCCAGAAGGAATTGGTCATATTTAACCACCATATAATATGATTTGAAATATTGTATCAGTATTTCAACGGCCCGGCAAATTATTAATTATATTTAATATACAACGTAGCCCATGGCTTTAATGTATTCGAACCATGATTGATGGACCTGAATAAATACTGAATTTTTAAAATTCAAATAATGTAGCATCCGGGAGGAAAATTATTCTTTCTTGAAGAAAGGTTCAATAACAAATAATACTTCAGGGTGATTTTGTATGATACAAAAAACAGATTTGAACAAGCTCTTGCTGACCCTGTCGCTGGCCATGGATTTTTCCAGGCACGGACTGATGCGCCACCACCAGAGGGTGGCCTTTATTTCTCTGCGCATCGGGGAAGAACTGGGGCTGACGCTTGAGCAGAAACAAAAACTTTTCAGGGCGGCGGTGGTGCACGATGCCGGAGTCAGCACCTGGCGGGAAAAATCCTACCTGGAATCGTTCGATTTGGTTAACCCGTGGGACCACTGCCGGAGCGGGGCGCAGCTCTTTAAAAGCCTGGACGGAATTATCAATATATCCGATATAATTCTCTACCATCATGACCGCTGGGACGGGGCCAGCGAGTCCGGGCTCGCCAGCGAGGCCATACCCCTGGAAAGCAGGATCATCCACCTTGCCGACCGGGTGGATGTTCTGGTCAGCCGTGATGCTTGCCTTTTGGATCAGCGGGATGACGTGGTGGCGAAAATAAAAAGCCAGTCCGGCGTGCTATTCGATCCCCTGCTGGTGGAGGTGTTGGAGCAGGTTGCGGTGAAGGAGTGCTTCTGGTTCGACCTATTGTCAGAGTTCATCCAGTATCAGCTTGAGGAAGATGTTGCCACGGATTTTATCAGCCTGGAGATGACGGATCTCTTAAGCCTTGGAGAGGTTTTTGCCAGTATCATTGACGGCAAAAGCGCCTTCACCCACCGGCATTCCAGGCTGGTATCAGGAGTGGCCGGGTTGCTGGCCGGTCAAATGGGGTACAGCCGCTACAGGTGCGATATGATGCTGCTGGCCGGTTTGATGCATGATCTGGGCAAGCTCACCATTCCGGAAAATATATTGGAAAAGCCCGGAACCCTGGACGGGAGCGAGTACAACCTCATCAAGCAGCATACCTATTATACCTATAAAATTCTGGGTATGATCAGGGGCTTTGAGGAGATCAGGGACTGGGCTGCCTTTCATCATGAAAAACTTGACGGCAATGGCTATCCTTTTCATTTGAAACACGGGCAGATATCTCACGGCTCCAGGATTATGGCGGTGGCCGACATATACAGCGCTTTGGTGGAGGACCGTCCTTACCGCAACGGTATGCCAGAGCCAAAAATAAAGGAAATATTATGGAATGAGGTCAAGCGCAAGCATATAGATGGTGAAGTGGTGGATGCCCTGGTGCGGAATATTGATGGAGCCAGGGAGATATACAATCGTTTAAAATTAGCGGCGGGGAATTTTATTTGTTGCTCAAACAGGGTATAATTTGGAGGAATATTTTTCAGGAGATGATAATAATTGAAGAAAGCAAACATCGAAACAGCAAAGGGTAACATCGTGGTGGAGTTGTTCGACGGCGACGCTCCCAGTACTGTGGCCAATTTTGAAACTCTGATTAACAAGGGGTATTACGATGGCCTAACTTTTCACAGGGTCGTGCCGGGCTTCGTCATTCAGGGCGGCTGCCCCAAAGGCACCGGCACCGGCGGCCCGGGATACACCATAAAGTGCGAGATTAATCCCAATAAGCACCTGCGTGGGGCTCTCTCCATGGCCCATGCCGGCAAGGATACCGGCGGCAGCCAGTTTTTTATCTGCCTGGGTGATTTTCCGCATCTGGACGGGGTGCACACTGTATTCGGCAAGGTGTTGGAAGGCATGGATGTGGTGGACAGCATAGCGCCTGGCGACAAAATGAACAAGGTTACCGTTACAGAGGAATGAAACGAGAGGGCTTACATGGATGACCGGCAACTTTTTCAGTTAATCGCCGGTGAGGCTGGCGTGTCCTCTTCCCAGGTGGAAAAAACCGTTGCTATGCTGGACGGCGGCAACACCGTGCCCTTTATCGCCCGTTACCGTAAGGAGGTCACCGGGGAACTGGACGAGGTAAAAATAAGGCTTATCGAGGAAAGGCTGAAATTTTACCGCAACCTCAATTCCCGCAAGGAAGAGGTCCTCCGCCTGATTGACGAGCAGGGTAAGCTTACCCCCGGGTTGAAGGATAAAATACTGCAGGCCACCCGGCCTACCGAGGTGGAGGATCTCTATCGCCCCTACCGGCAGAAAAGAAAAACCAGGGCCTCGGTGGCCCGGGAAAGGGGATTGGAACCTCTGGCCCGCTATCTCCTGGCTTTTCCCCGGCAGGGCGACCCTCAGGATGAGGCCCAAGCATATATTAATCCTGAGCAAGGCGTAGCCACCGCCGGTGAAGCTTTACAGGGGGCCATGGATATCGTGGCTGAAGAAATTTCCGACGACCCCGGCATCAGGAGTTGGGTAAGGGACTATACCTATAAAAACGGCGTGATATCCTCCTCCGTCAGGGAGAAGGGTGTGTCTTCCGTTTACGAAATGTATTACGACTACCGGGAGCCCGTGGGCCGGATAGCGCCGCACCGGGTACTGGCCGTCAATCGTGGTGAGCGGGAGGAGTTTTTAAAAGTTTCCGTCGCCGTGGATGAGGAGAAGGTTATCGGGCATATCGCCCGCATATGGGTAAAGGCCCCTTCAGTAACCTCGGATCTGGTAATGGCGGCCGTAAAGGACAGCAATCGCAGGCTGATCGCCCCGGCAGTGGAGCGGGACGTGCGTAATGGGCTGACCGAGAAGGCCGGGGAGCAAGCAATTCTTATTTTTTCCAAAAATCTGCGCCAGTTGCTGCTGCAGCCTCCGGTGAAGGGGAAGGTGGTGCTGGGAGTCGACCCGGCCTACCGCACCGGCTGCAAATGGTCGGTGGTGGATGACACGGGAAAAATGCTGGAGGTGGGGGTGGTTTATCCCACCCCGCCCCAGAACAGGGTGGAGGAAGCCGGCACGGAATTTCAGAGGCTGGCTGATAAATATGACATAGATGTTATTGCCATCGGCAACGGCACTGCTTCCCGGGAAACAGAGCAGTTTGTGGCATCCTTTATCAGCGGCTACGGTAAAAAGGATTTGCAGTATATCATCGTCAACGAGGCCGGGGCCAGTGTTTATTCCGCCTCGGAACTGGCCGCCAGAGAATTTCCCGGGCTGGATGTTACAGGGCGCAGCGCTGTTTCCATCGCCCGCCGGCTGCAGGACCCCCTGGCCGAGCTGGTGAAGATAGACCCCCGCTCGGTGGGGGTGGGGCAGTACCAGCACGACGTTGCCCCCAAGCGGCTGGTAGAAAGTCTGGCTACGGTGGTGGAATCGGTGGTGAATTACGTCGGCTGCGATTTGAATACCGCCTCCGCACCGCTGCTTTCCTATATATCCGGCATTAACGCCACAGTTGCGGAAAATATTGTTAAGTTCCGGGAGGAAAAGGGCCGCTTCACTGCCAGGAGCCAGTTGAACAAGGTACCCCGGCTGGGGCCCAAGACCTTTGAGCAGTGTGTGGGATTCCTGCGCATTCCCGGCGGCAAAAATCCGCTGGATAAAACCTCAATCCATCCGGAATCCTATGAACTGACCCAGGAAATATTAAAAATTTGTGACTGTACACCGGATCAGGTAGGCACACCGGAGTTGCGCTCTGCGCTGGCCCGTTTGGCTCCGCCTCAGGTGGCAGCCCGGCTGGGTGCCGGGCTGCCCACGGTGAGAGATATAATCGAAAGCCTGAGCAGGCCCGGCAGGGACCCCCGGGAGGATTTGCCAGGGCCGCTGTTGCGCAGCGATGTGCTGTCACTGGAGGATCTAAGCCAGGGTATGGAGCTGCGGGGTACCGTGCGCAATGTGGTGGACTTTGGAGCCTTTGTGGACATAGGGGTAAAGGTGGACGGGCTGGTGCACCGCTCACAATTGAGTGATCGCTATATCAGTCATCCCATGGATGTGGTAGCGGTGGGCGATGTGGTCACTGTCCGGGTGCTGGAGGTGGATGCTGCCAGGAAGCGGGTTTCCCTCACGATGAAGGGAACCGGCGGAACAGCTTAAAAAATTATGATTCAGGGGTGGCTAAAGTCCGCCCCTGTTGTTTTTCCGGAATAGTAAATGAAGGGTTTCATGGCGGAAGAAGAGAATAATTATTGTCAAAAGTCAAAAGTTAAAAAAGTCAATTAAGAACAAGGAACCTAGTCCTTTGACCTTAGACTTTAGACTTTTGACTGAACAGTTATGGGAGGCAATGGAAATGTTTTACGTTAGTACCAGGGGTAATCATCCGGCGGTGTCTTCCGCCGAAGCTATAAAAATGGGGATTTCTCCGGATGGGGGGCTCTTTGTCCCGGATGCCCCGGTGCGGGTGAGCCCAGAGCTGATGCAGAGGATGAAGGAGATGCCATACAGGGAAAGGGCGGCTGAAATACTGCGCCTTTACCTGACGGACTTTACCGCTGCAGAACTGGAAGATTGTGCCGCCAGGGCTTACAACACCAATAATTACGATGTGGAGGAAATCGCACCGGTGAAGGAATTGGAGCCGGGCACGTACGTGCTGGAACTCTGGCATGGTCCCACCTGCGCCTTCAAGGATATGGCCCTGCAGATCCTGCCCCGCTTTCTCCCCCGGGCTGCAGCTAAAACCGGTGAAAAGGGTGAGATAGTAATTTTGGTGGCCACCTCCGGGGACACCGGCAAGGCTGCCCTGGAGGGCTTCAAGGATGTCCCGGGCACCAGGATCATGGTGTTTTTTCCGGATCAGGGCGTCAGCCAGGTGCAAAGGCTGCAAATGGTGACCCAGGAGGGTGACAATGTTGGTGTTATGGCGGTGCGGGGGAATTTTGACGATGCCCAGAGCGGGGTCAAGGCCATATTCACCGATGCGGACATCAACCGCCGGGTAGGTGAAAAGGGATTCCGCTTTTCCTCGGCCAATTCCATCAACTGGGGCCGGCTGGCCCCCCAGATAGTATATTATTTCAGCGCCTACCTGGATCTTTTGAGGGAAGGCAAGCTGGCTGAGGGAGAGCCGGTTAATTTTGTGGTGCCCACCGGCAATTTTGGCAATATACTGGCTGGCTTTTACGCCCGGCAGGCCGGCCTGCCGGTCAACCGGCTAATCTGTGCGGCCAATGAAAACAACGTGCTGACGGATTTCGTCCGCACCGGCATATATGATCGCAACCGGCGGTTTGTCAGGACCATATCCCCCTCCATGGACATACTGATTTCCAGCAACCTGGAAAGGTTGCTGTACGAGCTGAGCGGGGGTGACACCACCACCGTCAGGGACTGGATGAATGAGCTCAGGGAGAAGGGCATGTACCAGGTGGGAGGGGGCCTGCTGGCCCAACTGCAGGCGCTGTTCTGGTCGGATTTCAGCAGCGACCGGGAAACCAAGGACGCCATCCGGGAAACCTTTGACCGTACCGGTTATGTGGCCGACACGCATACCGCAGTGGGGCTGGATGTGTATAAAAAATATGTTTTACAGACCGGCGACCGTACCAAAACCGTTATCGTATCCACCGCCAGTCCTTTTAAATTTAACGACAGTGTGGTGGAGGCCCTGCAGGGTAAGGAGGCGGTTAAGGGGAAGGATGAGTTTGAATTATTGCATGAGCTGGCCCGGATAAGCGGGCTGGAGATACCTGTCGGGCTGAAAGACCTGGACCGGAGGCCGGTGCGGCACGACGGTGTGGTGGACAGGGAGGAAATGCCTCGGGCGGTATTTGACTTTCTGAACATTTAACGGTTGATCCGGGAGGCCGCTCCTTAAACTTCGCCTGGTATTTGGGAGGTGTCCTAATCAGCTTCGGCTACTACTTCTCCGCTCATCACCTTTCGCACCGCAGCGATGTGGCGGCACTGAAAGTCCGGGTTGCGCCGGGAGCTGAATCTGTACGTGCAGCATGTGCAGGAATTGGCTGTGGTGTAAAGTTCGTAGCGGCAGTCAATTTCCACCACCCTTGCCTGTTCCGGGGTATCCATGTATACAACCAGTTCACCGACAAAGATGGGGTTTTTTATGGCAGCAACACTCATTTTTGGGCGTCACCTTTCTGATAACAAAATGTTTGTTTGTGCAGATTTGAGGAATCGCGCTCCAAAATATTTTATCACATTGTGCCGGGATTGTCTTTACCTAATGAGATCTGCAAAGTGTATATAAAAACCTGGGGCCTATGGCCGCCAGGTTTTTAGTCTAGCGTACGGCGAAATGTTGGAACAGCCTGGTAAATTATTTGCGTGAGAGGTTTGGTAAAAGCTATGAACACTGTAAAGGCAAGGAGAGTGCGAAATATGTTAGCTGCAAACTTGTAGAAAAATGTGGTAAAATGTTTTCGGGAATACATGATTGTAGAACGGGCCTCACCTGCCGGGGATGGTAACATCCTTGAAAGGGGGTGGGGCGGGATGTTGACAGCATCAGATACGATACAAATTGTAGCAACTGTCATCCTACTTATCACCCTTGTCGTGTTAATCGCCGACCGCAGGCGTTAAATGCGTAACCCCTTAAACTGTTAGCGCAGTTTAAGGGGCCGTAGTTAATACCTCGGCAGTGTGAGGCGCAACAGCCGTTTTTCAATTATAGTATTCCCACTTATTATTTTATATATATTTCTCCGGTAAATCAACTATAAATGCCAAAATATAAGTGAGCCTTTGGTTCGGAAGGGGTTATTCCCCTACCGAACCCTTAGCTAGATATGTTTATCCGCCAAAACTACGGAGGTTTCAACTTGCCGTTCTGGTATCGTCCAGTAATCTTTCAGGAGCCTGTTTTTTTCTGCCGGGGAGACAAGTTTGAAGCCGTGTTTTTCGTAAAAGTTAATGGCCCAGGTGGCGTTCGCCCAGGTGCCGATAAGCATGGGACGATCCGTACGCTGGCTGAGGAAAGAGAGTAATTTTCCCCCTATGCCGTTTCTTTTTGCTGCCGTTCTGACATAGGCGTGCCTAATCAGGGTAACGTCCCTGACATCCTGCTTGCCCATTATCCCAACCAGTTTGCCGTCCTCTTCATATCCCCAGAATTCAACTCCACCATCCATTTCATCCTGGAGTTCCTCTAATGACATATAAGGTTCCTTCCACCGGTCCACGGGGATAACCCCTTTATACACCATGGAAGATTCATTAATTATTGAGTAAATTACATCAAAATCACCGCTGTGGCATTTCCGGATCACATTCAATCATCCTCTCAAATTCAGTGAAACCGTTTTGCTTTACGTGATAAATATCTTTGTCCTGCGTTATTAAAACCTGTAAAAGCGGCGCCGGTCCGTAAAGCCCGGCACGCTGTGTTCACCGTTCGAAACAAAAACGATAAGGTTGATTTCGACCGGGTGAATTTAATTACCTTTATCGGGGCAAATTTTATTTGAATTCAAGAAAAAGGTGATGCTATGTTTTCATTTCATACCCTTTCGGTCATTCCCAGGCTACCGGCCAATATATCCAGGCTAAACGAAATTGCCTATAATTTCTGGTTTAGCTGGAACCGCCCGGCGCGGGAGCTGTTTTTCCGGATTAACAGTGAATTGTGGGATGATGTATATCATAATCCCGTTAAATTCCTGTTGCGGGTGAAACAGGAGGAACTTAACGCCGCTGCAGATGACCCGGGTTATCTGACCCTGTATAGAAACGTTATGGAGCGTTTCGACGGGTACATGCAGGGAAAGAAATGGTACCATACCCGCTACCCAGGTCATGCCGGCCAGTACATAGCCTATTTTTCGGCGGAATTCGGGCTGCATGAGTCCCATCCCATATACTCCGGTGGCCTCGGACTGCTGGCCGGGGACCATCTCAAGTCGGCCAGCGACTTGGGGCTGCCCCTGGTGGGGGTGGGGCTTTTGTATAAACACGGCTATTTTACCCAGAGAATCAATGCGGAAGGGCGCCAGGAGGTGGAATACCCGTATTTAAACTTTCACGAAATGCCCATGTGCCCGGCCACCCGGGAGGACGGCAAGGAGATATTGATAACGGTGGAACTGCCGGGCCGCAAGGTGTACGCCAGGGTCTGGCGGGTGAAGGTGGGCCGGGTGGACCTGTACCTGCTGGATACCGATATCGGCCGTAACTGCAGGGAGGACCGGGACATTACTGCCCAACTGTACGGGGGTAACAAGGACGTGCGCATGGCCCAGGAGATAGTGCTGGGAATTGGCGGGGTCAGGGCGTTGCGGGAGCTGAAAATAAACCCGTATATGTGGCATATCAACGAAGGACACGCCGCTTTTCTGTGTCTGGAAAGGCTGAGGGGAAAAGTTCAGGAAGGGGTGAATCCCCAGGTGGCCGCTGAGGCGGTGACGGCTAACACTCTCTTTACCACCCATACCCCCGTGCCTGCCGGGCACGACGTATACACCGCAGAGATGATGGATCACTATTTCAGTCACTATCTTGGTGAAACTGGCCTGAGCAGGGATGAATTCATCTGTCTGGGCTGGGATCATGACCGCTGCGTGTTTAACATGACCTATCTGGCCATGCGCTTTGCCGATTTCGTCAACGGTGTCAGCGAATTGCACGGGCATGTTTCCAGGTGCATGTTCAGTAAATTTTTCGGTTCCGTACCTCCTGAGGAGGTACCCATTTTCCACGTCACCAACGGCGTGCATACGGAAACCATGATGGCGGAAGTGATGAAGGAACTTTTCAGCAAATACCTGGCACCGGACTGGCGCACAAATATGAGCAATTCCGATCTCTGGACTAGGGTTGAAAGCATCCCCGACGATGTTCTCTGGGCAGTGCACCTGGGCTTGAAAAAGAAAACCGTTGATTTTATCCGGCACCGCCTGAAAATGCAGCGCATCAGAAATTACGAGCCGGCGGAGCGGGTGGCCGAGCTGGAAAAATATCTCGATCCTGAAGCGCTGACCATAGGTTTTGCCCGGCGGTATGCCACCTACAAACGCGCTACGCTGATATTTAGGGACCTCGCCAGGCTGACCAGGCTGATTAATGACAGCAGCAGGCCGGTGCAGATTATTTTTGCGGGGAAAGCGCACCCGGCGGATCACCCCGGGCAGGAAATGATTAAGAGGATTAACGATTTTACAAGGGAAGAGCCCTTCAGGGGAAAGATTATTTTCCTGGAAAACTACGATATTAATGTCGCCCGCCATCTGGTGCAAGGAGTTGACGTGTGGCTGAACAACCCCCGGCGCCCTCAGGAGGCCAGCGGCACCAGCGGCATGAAGGCCGCCCTGAATGGAGTGTTGAATTTTAGTGTGCTGGATGGCTGGTGGCCGGAGGCTTTCAACGGCAAGAACGGCTTTGCTATTGGTGAGGGTAAGGAGTACTGCAACGAGGAGGTTCAGGATCTGGAGGACAGCCTTTCCCTCTATGCGGTGCTGGAAGAACAAATTATTCCCCTTTATTACCAGAGACAGGCCGGCCTGCCCGGTGAGTGGTTAAAATACATGAAAAACTCCATCAGAACCGTAGTTCCCTACTTCAGCACGGAACGCATGGTCAGAGAATATGCCGAGCGCTACTATGTGTCCGGTATCACCCGGGGGATTCATTTCCGGCAGGAGGATTTCTCCGTAGCCGTCCGCCTGGAGGCCTTCAAGGAATTTATTAGGAATAACTGGCACCAGGTGTCCGTAGCGGCGTTGGAAACTGGCAGTTACAAGGGGCTCAGCGCGGGGGACACCCTGAACGTCAATGCCACGGTGCATCTGGGGAGTATCTGGCAGGAGGATGTGGTGGTGGAGATTGCCTACGGCGAGGTGGATAATAACAACCTGACCGGAATCAAAGCAGTCCCCATGAAAATGGAGAAAAAGTTGGAGGACAATACCTTTTTGTACACTGGCAAGCTGATTTTGCCCCGGGGAGCTCTGGGCTATACCGTCAGGGTCAGACCCAGCAGCCCCGATTTTACCCACAAGTTTGAGGTGCCCCTGGTAGCCTGGGCCTGCGGTTTGGGTTAATCCGAGCGCTGCAGGTGCCGGAAGGGAAAGTAAGGTATGATCAAATTGATAACAGTGTTCTGTTTCCCGGCTGGGATATCAGGGCGCTGTTTTTTGTTGGTTTTACCAGGGAAATAAAAAAATGTTAGAGAATATAAAAAATGGTTACATTTTTATGCTGGCGAGCGTCTATAATGACAGACTGATATTTCCACTCTAAGGTATGGGTACACACCTTCTTAAGTTGGATAAATTCCTTACTTCTTAACAAATTCGAGAAGGAATGTCCCCAATTTATATTTCCTCAATGGCGCCAATGAGGGACCAGGGAGAAAGGGGTTGCCTATGCCCGCTGCACAGCAGAACAAAGAGCAAGTTCAATTAACCTTCGAGGAATTATACGACAGGCATTTTGACGCCGTTAACCGCTACCTGCGCTACCGGATGCCGGATGCCTGGGAAGCTGATGATTTGACGGCGGCTGTATTTATCAAGGCCATGGAGAATTATCACCGTTTCCGTGGCGAGGCCCCCGTTGCGGTCTGGCTTTTCCGCATCTGCCATAACACCTACGTGGATTTTATGCGCTCCCGCCGTAAAGTGATGGATTACAGTGAAGCAGATATGATCCCGGGAAAGTACGGGCAGCCGGAGGATGAGTACCTGCACCGGGAGGAACTGGTACAGTTGAAAGAATATCTGGCTCGACTGCCCCTGGAGCAAAGGGATGTGCTTTCCCTGCGTTATATGGGGGATCTGAGGTTTAAGCAAATAGCCCAAGTGCTGGGAAAAACAGAGGCTGCGGTAAGGATGGTCCATTACCGGGCACTGAAAATGCTAAGAATTTTTATAACCGGGGACGGGGGTGAGAATAGCGGTGACCGATAATAACGACAACGTGACTGATATGGACGGCTGGCGCCAATCGAAAAAGGAGCAAAGCGGAGGGGCAAGCTCCCTGCCCGAATTGCTGCAGCACATGCGCAGGGTAAGGGATTCCGTGCCCGTGAGCAATACTCTGCGGGAGGAATTGCGCAGGGAACTTGCCCGGCGGAGGAAGATGGGCGGGGACATCGGGGCGGAAGCACCGGTACCCTTCGTTTTACCCAAATCCCGCCGTGGCGGAAGGTGGCTGCTGCCCGGTGTTGTAGGCGGGGTGCTGATTTTACTGTTTATTGTTGGGGCCATCTGGAACAACACCGGGAGCAAAGTACTGGAAGCTGGTGAAAGCAGGTTTTTGAGCAGCTTCAGGGCTGATGCCGGGCCCCTGGTACCGGCCTTCAATCCCGGGGGTACGGTTGCTGTTTTAAGCAGGAGCGGAGCGCTGCTTTTGCTGGATCTAACCGGAGGGCAATTCGGCCTGGTCAACCCGCCGGCCGGTGAGCAATACCTGTACCCGGCCTGGTCCCCAAGGGGGAACAAAATTGCGCTGGTACGGCAAAAACCCGGTGGCAAGCAAGAAATAATTCAATTAAAGCTACCTGGGGAATATGCGGATAGGAAGTTGGGCGAAATACTCCAAAGCTCTTTAACCAGGGCTGAAATAATCGCCAACGGAAAAACGGGCCAGGTTTTTAACGGCCTGTCCTGGTCACCGGATGGTTCCGCCCTGGCCTATACGATAAATAATCAGGACGGCGGCAATGAAATATTTGTGCTGGAAAAGGGCAAGGAATACAGCCTTGGCGCCGGCAGACATCCGGCCTGGTCACCCGACGCTGCGGCACTGGTGGTGCAGAGGGATTATAATACCGCGCCGGTCAAGGGCACGGCGGCACAGCCGGGGTATAAAACAATGTCGAGACTCTGGCTGGTAGACAGGAAATCCGGTAAGGAAACTCTGCTGGGCGAGGGAAGCCTCCCCTCCTGGGGGGTTAACGGCTATCTTGCCTATGTGGATCTCCAGTTAAGGGAGAGAGTGCTAAGCTACCTGCCCGACGGCTCCCCGCAATTTACCGTGCAGCAGCTTACCGGTACCGCCAGGACAGTTTATCTGGGTAAAAAGGGATCTGCGGTGAAAAGTGTCGCCAGAAGCGGTGACGGGGAAGGTCTGGTGAAAGGAGGGCACCTCCTGGCCACTGCGGAGAGTTCTCCCGGAGTGTCGGAATTGGAGTGGATGAGGCGCCTGGAATTTAACGGCGTGCGGGAGCCCAGAACACTTTACCTGGATCATGCCAGCACCTTTGAGCATATCGGTTTCGGTCCGGACGCCAAATGGGTGGTAACCTGCCGGCTGGACGGGGACATCGTGGCCATGAGTCAGGTTTTTGTGGATGAACGGCTGGTTAAGGGGGTAAATTGACTATGAACATATTGAGGGTGTGGGAAAAGACGATTAATAACGTATGGCAATATATACTTATTGCTTCTTTGCTGCTGGTCCTGGCGGTGGCTGCGGCCCTGCCGGCGCAGCCGGCCTGGGCGTCAGGGGCTGCTGTAAAGGTCTGGCCGGGGCTGGCCGGACTGTATAAAACGGATCAGACGGTTCAGTTGAAAATAGAAATAACTAATAGTGGCCAGCCCTTTGACGCCAGGCTGGTGGTGGACAGGGAAAGGATACCCGGTCGGTCGCTTGACGATAATAGAGTAATATACTCCCGGGAAATAAATGTTTCCACCGGCAAATCTGTGACGGCGATACTTGTACCTGGTGATTTACTGGGCGGGCAAATGGAGGTGACGCTGGACTCAGGCGGGGTGGCTCTGGCCCGGGTGCCCATCCAGGGAACCAATGTCAGCGGAGGCATGATCGGTCTTGTGCTCAGCGAAAAGGCGTACCGCAGCGATCTTTTTTCCTGGTTGGATAAAAGACTGGGTAACTTTAATACCAAATATATAGATCCCCATGAGCTGCCGGACAATGCTCTGCTGCTGCAACTGGCGGACCTGCTGGTGGTGGACCGGGAAACCGTGGCGTCACTCACGGATAAGCAGGTTCAGGCCATCAGGGAGTGGACCGGGCTGGGAGGAACTCTCCTTCTTTCCGGGGGTGCCGGGGCGGAGAGCGGCGGCAAGTTTAGTGCTCTAAGCCCGGTGGCGGTGCAGGGGAGTACCAGGGTGAGCGGTGGCCTGGGAGGTTTGCGTTCCGGTGCGAAATCCCTTAATGCTGCATCAGGGAAGTTAGTTACCGGACAAGTGGTGGTCTCCGATGCCGGGACGCCCGTTCTGGCCAGGAGGGATCTTGATCGGGGCAAGGTGGTATATTGTGCTGTTAATATTGAAGAGCTAACCGGCAACAACGAAAAGCTGTGGCTGGCTATGGACGAACCGGTAGATACCGGGGTTTTTTCCCAGCGCGAGATTAAAGAAAGATCTATGATGAGAAATGTGCTGACCGATGCCAGCTCCTATCTGCCCCAGCTTAAGTTGCCGCCGGTGCCCCTGATGATGGCAATTTGGGTGCTTTACCTGGCAGTTGCAGGTCCGGGCTTATACCTGTTGTTAAAGCGCTTTGACCGGCGGGATTTGAACTGGCTTTTGGTACCCGCGCTGGCCCTGACCACCGCAGGGGGGTTTTACCTCTTTTCGCCGGTTAACCGGCTGCAGGGCTATATGGCCCAGACCCTGACCGCGGTGGATATATTGGGCCGGGATCTGGCGGAAGTGAGGTCCGCAGCTACCATTGTAATGCCCCGGGGTGGTAACCTGATACTGCAGGGGGCTACCGATATGGTGGTGGAGCCGGTAAATTACTTTGGCGATAGCAGCGGGCAAAAAGGCACGGAGGTTGTCAACACTGACCGGGGCTCCGACGTGAGGTTTAATGGAGTGGAATACGGCTCCATGCGTCAGGTTGCCGCCTATGGCCTCTGGCGTAAGGCCGGGCACCTGGATGGGTCTGTATACTTCAGGAAAGGCAGCATTCTGGGTAATGTTACCAACCGTGCCGGCATGGACCTGAGGGACTGCAAGCTGCTGGCCGGAGGGCATTTGATAGAGCTGGGCAATATAGCCGCCGGGCAGACCAGACGCATTAACGAGGAACTGGACAAGTGGCAGTTGATGAGCGAGCCGGAGGCCGTCATGGGCGGCCAGGAATATCCCGGGCAGGACAACAATATCAGGGAAAGAAGACTGCTCAGTCAGATAATCAACCAGGATAACCCCAGGATGGACGGCATTTTATTCATGGGCTGGGCTGACAGTTCTCCGGAGCTGTTCAAAGTCACCGAGGCCGGGGGTGCAGGCAAGAATTATGGCCTGTTGCTGTTGAGACAGAATATTAGTATTGATTATCCCGCCGGGGAATTTACCCTGCCCGCCGGATTGCTTTCCCCCAGGGTGAGCCAGGAGGAGGGCGGTCTGGAGAATAGGCCGGACGGAGTAATAATACATGACGGCAAGGCAGTATTAACATATGAACTGGCGGATGTGATGAAAGGCAGGAAATACGCCGTTACCCGCATTATCTTCCCGGCATCCCGAGGCGGCGGCGTAAATACCATCGAGCTATATGACTGGACCAGTAAAAGTTGGGTGGAACTAAAGCGTGGTCAAAAGGAAATAACGGCTCCGGAACTGTCTAAATACCTGTCGCCGTCTGGCTCTTTGCAAATACGAGTATCGGGTCGCTACCGTGATGAAGTTGCTTTCAAGTCAGGCGCCTTCCGGGGAATTGAAATGGAAGGGGTGGTGGAATAATGATTCAGGTTACAGGACTGGTCAAAAAATTTGGCAAGACCACTGCCCTGGATGCTCTGAATATGGCTGTGCCCAAGGGCAGCATATACGGGCTAATCGGACCCAACGGCGCCGGCAAGACCACGGCCATGTCCATACTGTCCACACTGCTGCTGCCGGACGGCGGGACCGCCCTGGTGGACGGGCATGATGTAGTGGCGGAGCCCATGGCGGTACGCGGGGTTATAGGGTACATGCCGGATTTCTTCGGGGTTTACGACGGTCTAAAAACATATGAATACCTTGACTTTTTCGCAGCGGCCTACTATATTCCTGAAAAGACCAGGAAACCGCTGCTAGGTGAACTGCTGGAGCTGGTAAACCTGTCGGATAAATATGACAGCTACGTGGATTTACTTTCCAGGGGTATGAAGCAGAGACTCGCCCTGGCTCGCTGTCTAATTCACGACCCCAAGGTGCTGATTCTGGATGAACCGGCCTCCGGGCTGGACCCCAGGGCCAGGGCCGAGCTGAAGGAAATTATTAAGCACCTGAAACAACTGGACAAAACGGTCTTAATCAGTTCGCACATATTGCCCGAGCTGGGGGAAGTTTGCGACCAGGTGGGTATCATGGAGAATGGCCGGCTTATTGCCAGCGGCCCGGTGGAGGAAATAACAGCCACCGGTAAAGGGGCTTCACTGCTCCGGATTGAAGTGCTGGAAAGGATCAATGAACTGGCTGATTTTGTGAAATCAAGGAACAGAGTCTCCAATGTCGAACAGGATGAGAGTGGGCTTCGCCTTATTTTCAGGGGCGACCCCCGTGAGCGGGGAGAACTGCTAAGGGAGATAGTAGAGGGCGGCTGGGCGGTAACAGAATTCTCCGAAACAAAGCGAAATCTGGAGGAAGCCTTTATGGCGGTAACCGGGGAGGCGGATGTAAATGAGCATTAATCCGGTATTATTGAAAGAATTACGCCAAAGATTCAGAAACATAAAATCACCGTTACTCATAGCCCTTTATTTGCTGGTCATCGGGGCACTGGTGCTGGGGTTCATCTACCTGCTCTGGCGGCATATGCCGGGATATTACCGCCCGGACTCCAGCCGGGGAATATTTATACTGCTCTCCATGGCCCAACTGGGGTTGATCGGGTTTGTAACCCCCGGCTTGACTTCCGGGGCGATAAGCGGGGAGAGGGAAAGGCAGACCCTGAATGTACTGCTGACCACCAAACTGTCCACCGGAGGGATTGTTGTCAGCAAGATGCTTTCCTCCATATCCTTTATAGTGCTGCTGGTGGTGGCAACTCTGCCCCTTTATAATATTGTGTTTCTTTACGGCGGAATTGCCCCCTCCCAGGTGCTGGGTGTCTTCGGTTTCTACATGGTAACGATTTATCTCTTTGCTGCCCTGGGTGTGGCCTGCTCAACTTATTTCAAGCGCACCGGAGTCAGTACGGTAACCACCTACGGCCTTGTGTTTGCTTTGGGAGTGGGTACTGTTTTGCTGAGCGGATTTATAATCGAGGTCACCAGAGGGCCCTTTCCCACGCCCCCACCGCTGATAGCGCTGCTGCTCATGGATATAAACCCGGTCATGGTAATGCTGCAGGTACTCGGCGAAAGTTCTGTTGGCATGGAAAGGGATATCTGGCTACCTTATTGGAGCATTTACCTTATCTTTTATCTGACTGTCGGAACACTGCTGCTCTTCTGGAGCGGCAGGAAGCTTAACCCCTCCCGGGCACGGGGCACCAAATTCAGGGTGTAATGCGACAGGGGACGGTTCTCTGTTGTCGCATAAAGCCGGTGCAGTTCATCAGCACCGGCTTTATTAATCAGGGAACTCTCTGTGTTTTGTTAGCCTGAATCTCCATTTAGTCCCCCTGTCGTATTGACCTTTCAGCGCAGCTTATTGATAATTTTCTCTTTCCAAGTTTCATATGCTTGCAGCAGGGGGTAGGCACGTCGGATAAATGGCAGCCGGTTGATGTCGTCCGCCCTGATGCCTCCAATGAGCAGGATGGCCAGCGCATAAATTATCATCCCTGCCAGTATGGCAATAAGGCTGGCCGGGGAATTATGACCCGTCAGCGAGTAGGCCAGAGAGTATACTTCCCAGGTTCCCCAGGCCATAATGGCTGTGGCCAGGCCCGGCCGCAGCAGGCCGTCGGTAATATTAAATGAAAAGCCGATCAGGCGCTTGATGGCCAGTATGTTTAATAAGGAAGCGACAGTGTACATGACCACCGTGCCCAGGGCCGCAGCCCGTATTCCCAGGGCGGTGGGGGTAAGAAAATAGGTGATGCTAATTTTAAAGGCCAACCCCGCCAGCAGGTTTTTTACCGGTATGTCAGCTCTTCCCAGCCCCTGCAGGGCACCATTAAACACCAGGTTCGTGCCCCAGAAAACTATGGCCGGGGCGATGGCGGCCAGTGGGATGCCAGCATCTTTATTCGCAAACACCAGTAAAGTAAGCTGTGGCGCCAGCACAAATAGCCCCGCAGCAGCCGGCAGTGAAGTCAGTATGGAAAGCCTGATGGCCTGGGAGATCCTGTTTTCTACAGCCCGGTGATTCTTAATTGTAAAGGCCTCGGCCACCGAGGGTACGATGCTTGTCCCCAGTGATAGGGAAAAGGCAATGCTGATGTTAATAAAGGACATGGCGAAACCGCTAAGCTGACCATATAGAGCGGTAGCCCGCTCTAGACTGTAACTCGCCAGTTGTAGTCTGTTAATAATTATCACGCTATCAATAATGTTATTTACGGCCATGGACATGCTGGCCAGGGATATGGGCACCGAGATGACGAAAACCTTTTTCATCAGCGACCAGGCGCCTTCCCGCCCGGTTGTGCGGTCTTCGTTGATTAATTGCTGCAGTTCCGGCCTGTTCCGGTAATAGATGTATACCATAATCAGTGTTGCCGCAACGGCGCCGGGTACGGCCCCGAAATTGCCCCCGGCGGCGGCCATGGCCAGTCCCCTGGGCAGCAAGAGGTAGCTGAACAGCAGCGTTCCAATTACTAACATTATCTGTTCGCCCACCTGGGAGGCGGCCACCGCCGACATGTTTTGCAATCCCTGGAATAATCCCCTATAGGCGGCCGTGACTGCGGCAAAAAACACTATCGGCGATATGACCTGAAGCCCGTATAGGCTGTGTGGGTTTGGCACTATGCCTATTTTAACAAACCACCCGGCGCCGAAAAAAAGGGTCAGGGAAAATAGCAACCCTGCCCCCATCATGGTGTAAAGGAATATTTTAAAGGTGCGGTAGGCGTCGCGGTACATCCCGACAGACACCTTGGCAGCCACCAGCCGGGCCACCCCCACCGGTATGCCGGCGGACGATATGGTAAAGAAGAGCCAGTAAAACTGGTTGGGAAACATGTAAATGCCCATGCCCTCATCACCCAGCATCCTGCCCAGGGGTATGCGGTAGACAGCGCCCAATAGCCTGACCACCATGGCGGCCACGGTCAGTATCAGAGCGCCCTGAACCAGAGTTTGTTTGGTTAATGATTTTGATTGCATGGCTTTACCCGTTTCAGTCTTCGTTATTTTCCGGCGGTGTGTGGTTGTCTATCCTCCTCAACGGCGTTACCTTGTTTCTCCTGCCGGGACGCTGGGTGGGTATTTCCGATTCCGTTATTTCGAGGTAAAATATTTTATCGGCATAGCTGAGCACGGTAACCAGGCCCCGCTCCGGCTCGGTGAGCCAGATGCCCTTGAATTCCAGCATATCTCCAAGCAAATCGACGTTTACCTTGCGGGGACCCTCGAAGACTTCCAGTTCCCATCCCTGTATGCTGACCACAACTGTTTTTTGCAGTCTGGTATTGTCCATTTTATCAGTATCCTCCTTGGTCTCTCGCCATTCATAACCTTTATAATACCATATATATCCGGTTTTCCAAAAACAAATATGAATTCGGTGCCGTCCTCCGGTGCCTGCAGGCGGCAAACCGGCATATGGTTTCTCCTACAATTATTGACCTTATTCACCACGGGAAAACATTGTGCCATCCAGATAAGCTATAACCTGCCACTTGCTTTTCAAAACGGCTAATAGTATAATCACTTTTACAGGCTGTTTTTTAAATTGTTACATGCCGGAGTGGCGGAATAGGCAGACGCAAGGGACTTAAAATCCCTCGTTCTTATAGAACGTACCGGTTCAAGTCCGGTCTCCGGCACCATTAGATATGCCAGTTAATGAACCATTTTTTGGATCATTAACTGTTTTTATTGTTATTGGCTTGCTACGTAAGGGGTCGGCAAAAAAGTTGATATACACAATACCCTTATTTGGGTCGAGCTCAAGATTATATATAAATCTTCTAAGAAATTCTCTCTTTTCAGCATTTGTACCGTTTTCCCATAGTAAAGGGGCACGTTTTATATAATTTAAAATGGTAGCTTCATCAAGAAGGTTTAGTTCGGGCTTTTCTTTTTCGAGGTCGATTGATTGGTTTTCAAGAGTATCCTTTTCTTTGGACAGTTCTTCCAACTGGGCTAAAATGAATTTTTTAGCCCCAGCACCAGCCTCACTAAGAGCAGAAACCAGTTCCCGAGCCTTTTTGTCGTTTTCGGAAATAAGTTTTTGTATGTGTTTTTTTGAACTTTGTATATCTTTTATATCGGCTTGGAGTAATTGGTTAACCTCTTTTACTAACTGACTAATGTTATCAGGGGAGAATCTATTTAATATTGCCCTGAAAACAGTGTTTTCAAAGGATTTATCCACATAAAAAGGTTTATCGCAACCGGCTAAACCTTTGTTTCGATAGGTGCCGCATAAATACCACTCATCTTTACCCATTTGAGCGCTCACAAGATGGTGGGGAGCTTCCTCTGTACCGTTTAAGCAAATAAAAAAATCTTCTCCCAGGGCATTCTTGCCGGATAAAAGCCAACGGCTATTAACTGTCTTGGGGTTGGCCGTTCCTTTGCCTTTACGTGCTTCTATCTCAGGGCCGCGTACAGATTTCAATTGTTCCCACTCCTCAAGTGAAATAATTGGCGGATGTGCATTTTCAATTACAGTCCACTCGGTTGTATCTTTCCATTTGGTACCTGTTCCACGCAGATCCCTGCCGGTGCGGTTCCAATAATAAAGGCCGCTGTACACTCCTTCAAGAGCGCGGATACAGATTTCTCTTATAGATGACCCACCCCAAACATTACCTTTAACTGAATACATAGGACCCTTTATACCGTCACAAACATAAGATTGTCAGAATTCAGGTGGTCACGGGATGCCTTCCAGGACATGCCTCGGTTCATCCATAAATCAAGGACAATAAAGCGAACGATTTTTGCTCTATCCTCATTTATCTCCCAGATTAACTTTACGATATCCTTGCCACGTGCGTCTTTACCGCGTACGACTCTGGTGTTTATATAGCCATCAGGCGGGAAGCCGCCATTTTTATAACACCAGCCGGACACTGGATCACGTTGTCCGGCATTTTCGGTCATGCCCTTCATAACATGATAGGCAATTTCAACTGACATTGCTTCGTTTGATACTGATACCTTCCATCCAAACGCCGTGAATTGACTTACGGTCATAGTCCGGTTCATTAACACCAATAAGTTTTACACCAGCTCTGCGTAGCTTTTCCTCGTAAACAACACGTGTATATCTATCACGCGCAAAACGGCTTTTCTCATCGACTAAAAATAAAGAGACTCGCCGGTCTCTTATTGAATGGTTTATTAATTCGGTAAATCTTGTCTCGGCGTCTAGATCCCGGAATGCAGAGTGGTCAAATTTATCCCATTTTAAAATGATAACGTTGTTATTTTGTGCCCATTCTTCAATACGAGACTTTTGAGCTGGTATACTAACGTTTTTCTGTCTTTGTCTAGTGTCGGAGACGCGTCCAAGAGCCACAGCATAGCGTAATTCTTGAGATTTTTCTTTAAAATCAGTGCGAAAATTAATTATGTTATTCATATAGTCAACTCTTTGGGTGATAGAGTATATTTTCATTGGATTCAGGGGTGGGGTACCGCCTGCAGGGATATAAATGCGGCTGGTACCTATATTGGTAGCCTTCGTTGTATACTTGTAAAATGTTTTGCTGTGGAATATTATATAATCAGCAAGCGACATTTGAATATATTTTTATCGTTGACAGCAAACACATGTTTCTGTTAAAATATGGTTAGTATTAAATTTATTTTTCTCTTCTATCCGGAAAGAGTTGTTTAAAGGTGATGCATTTATGAATCATATTTACAAATTGCCTGTTGAAGTTAATGTTGATACCATAAGGAATATTAATCAGGAATGGATCTTTTTATTTAATAATAATCATTATTATTGTGATAGTATAACTTTTGATTTTTCAGATGTTAACTTTATTAGGCCTTCTGGTTTAGCTGTTGTCGCTGCTTTAATGAAGTATGTTAAAAATCGAAATTGTTATGCCGAGTATTATTTAAAAGAGGCTATTAATAAAAATGTTTGTTCATATATGGAAAGAATGGATTTTTATAGTCAATTCAAAATCATTAAAGATACTATAAATAGGCAAGAAAATTCTGGGTTGTGTGAATTAAAAGAAGTTATAGATGCTAATACAGCTTATATAGTGGTAAGTCAGCTTTCAGATGTAATAAAAAGTCAAATTAATATTAGTGACGGAACGCTTAATGCAATAACGCATACACTGGGAGAAATAATTGACAATATTTTTCATCACAGCAATTCTCCGATTAATGGTATAGTTTGTGCTCAGACGTATAGGCATGCAATAGAGGTTGAAATTGCAATAGCTGATTGCGGTATTGGTGTGTATGAATCACTAAAAAATACTCCGAACTATAATTATATTGTAAATGATGCCGAAGCACTTAAGCTATGTGTTGGAAAAAAGATTACTAGTAAGCCATTTACTAATGCTGGAGAAGGTCTTTTTGTAGCGAAAAGAATTATTACCCAAAATCAAGGTAAAATGAATATTATTTCAGGTTCTTCTATGTATAAAATATCAAACATTGAAGATGATATAATAAAATATCCATATTGGCAAGGTACTATTGTTAATATGGTATTTAACTTAGATGTACCCGTGAACATAAAAGATATTTTTGATTCCGAGTTTCCCGAGGACGCTGTTCACGATGATTTTGATGAAGTTTTTGATTGATAAAGTTAGGGGTGAATAGTAATGAGATTATCATTATATGGTAGGCATTTAACAGGCCGTTTTCTAGGTCGTAAGATAATTAATGAATTAAGAATGCTGCTTGATATCCATAATACAATTAGAATTGACTTTGGAGGAGTCCAAGCGGTATCACATTCCTTTATTGACGAAGTGTTTGGTGGTTTGGTTTCGGAACTCGGTGTTGATAATTTCAAGAAAAAAATAAAGTTAAATAATTGTTCCGAAGAATTCAAATCGATTATATTATTTGTGCTAAAAGAAAGAAGTGCATCAAAAAAACGTGTTGCTAATTGCTAGAATTTATCCCGGAGTAATTCCGGGTTTTTTATTGCCGAACCATTTATCTAAAAGCTTTTCATATAGGGATTCTGGATTGGCTGTACTATCCTCAACCCATGCTGCTAAAAATTTACCACTTTGCCTAAATCTTTGAATATAGCAAGTTACTGCTACACCTTTTATTGTTTCATGTTTGGCTATCAAACAACCACGTTCTATTTTAGGCAAGTCATAGATAATTTCTGCCTCAAGTGAAAAACCCTTTGAATTGTAAGCAAAAAACGGTTGTAATTCACTAAAGCAAACAAATGCTCCACGGTATATCTCAAGCTCTATCATTCGTCTGCAGGCCATTTCAAGACTCACGTCGTGCACACGCATAATCTGATATAAAAGAGGTATTGGATCTCTATGTTTATAAGCTAAAGATATTATTCGGTCTTTCGGCGTAAGCATTTCAGTGGCAAAATTATCAGCTTCAGTGTGGAGAACCGGGTCCTCCTCTTCCTCAACAAAACTTATATCTCCATGATGACCCAGGTATGGATGCGCTAACTCATGAACTGCTGCAAATCGTTGACTAGCTCGTGTTCGATTACGGTTTACACCCACGGTCTCGTCAAAGTAAAAAGTTATCTAAAAGCCGTCCAGTTTACATATATTGGCTGGCGGTTTTCTGCAAGATGCTCTAAGATGTTCTTATGGACAAAAATAGAACAAATATAAATCATATTAAAAACGACAACAAAATACAGATCAGCCTCAATTCAATGGTAGTCCGCCCAATTACACCAGAGGAAGAAAAGACCTGGAACAACCTGATGCAAGAACACCATTACCTGGGTTTTCAGAACCTTACCGGCGAGACCCTTAAATATGTTGCCACATTGGAGGGGCAATGGGTCGCTCTTATTGGGTGGGGCTCTGCTGCCTTAAAAAGCAGGCACCGCGAAAAATTTGTTGGTTGGTCACAAGAACAAAAAGCACAGCGGCTAAAGTTTGTCGCCAACAACCAGCGCTTTTTGATTCTACCAGGCATACAAATAAAGAACTTGGCATCGAAGGTTTTAGCACTTAATATGAGACGATTACCGGCAGACTGGCTGGCAGTGCATGGCCACCCGGTTCTGCTAGTGGAAACATTTGTTGACCACAGCCGTTTTAGCGGTATATGCTACCGTGCGTCCGGATGGGTTCCACTTGGTAAAACCAGTGGGTATGGGCGCAAATCTGGTGTCTATTACTACCACGGGGAGACCAAGACCATTTTTATAAAAACGCTTCATAAAGACGCCCAACAAATATTATCTGCTCAATTTTTCCCTTCTGAATATGAGGGAGGGGAAAAGGCATTGATTGATTTAAATTCAGTCCCGATTTACACCAAAGGAGGCCTTTTAGAGCATTTGGCAAGCATCAGCGATCCTCGAAAACCGCGTGGCATCCGGCATGCCCAGATATCTATCCTAGCTGTGGCCATTTGTGCTCTTTTGTCCGGGGCTAAAAGCTTTGTTGGCCTTGGCGAATGGGCTGCTGATTTATCTCAAGAGTTACTAAAGCGGCTCGGCTGCCGGTATAGTGATACACTTAGAAAATATGTTCCACCAAGTGAACCCACTTTACGCCGAACCATCCAGTCGGTAAATGCTGATGAGGTTGACCTGACAGTAGGTGAGTGGCTTGCCTTCCAGAGTACTGACGATATTATCGCTGTAGACGGGAAGGTTTTACGCGGCTCAAAATCAGCCAGCACCAAGCCTGTACACCTTGTTTCGGCCCTGCTGCATCATGACCGAATAGTTATCGGCCAGCACAGGTCGACCGGAAAAGCAATGAAATCAAAGCTTTCAAGCCACTGCTTGAGCCGCTGGATTTAAAGGGTAAGATTGTGACGGCTGATGCCATGCAAACTCAGGTAGAAAATGCCCGTTTTATCGTTGATGACAAAGGCGCTGACTATATTTTTCCGGTAAAACAAAATCAAGGGAACCTCTTCGAAACCATACGCAATATCGATGAGGATGATTTTTCCCCCTCCATATAAAACGCTAGATAAAGGGCATGGCCGTATTGAAAAACGTGAAATACAAGTTGCACCCGTAAAAACGGGGCAAACAAATTTTCCTTATGCGACTCAGTTTATCAAAGTGGCCCGCTCCACCACAGACCTTAAGGGCAATAATCTCCGTCAAGATACTGAGGAATTGGTAACCAGCTTATCTCAGGAAAAAGCAGATGAGAAATACTTGTTGGAATCGATTCGTGGCCACTGGTCCATTGAGTGTTCTCTTCATTGGGTACGTACGTGATGTAACATTCGACGAAGACCGTCCGTTCTCAGATCCGGACTGGCTCTGCTCCACGTGTTTTTGCAACTATGCGTAATCTTGCCATAAGCTTGCTACGCTTAAAAGGTGTAAAATGTATTGCTTCCGGTTTGCGCAAACTCAGCTGGAATGTTGAAAGCGCATTGGAGTTGATTGGTGTTTAATCATATTTTGTGACTTTGACGTTACCGTGAGGTTGACGGTAGTACTCTTGCTGTCACTACTAACTTTGGCCCCCAAAGTTTACCGATAATCCGTAAAGGCACTAGAGTTTGGCTATTCTCTATGATGGGTGATACATCAAAGTTACAGGAGGATCCAATATGAATCAGAATACCCAATAAATATAAGAAAATATTCTTATTGCAAAGGATGGTAAATTTGTCTAAAATATGGTAAAAATGTCGCATACCAGCGAAAAGGCAAACCCACCGAAAGGCGGGGACGCAAAACTGCGGGTCTAATGCAGGGGGAAAACCTGCTATGACAGCCGGGTTGCCGTGGGAAACAATATTTGCATTCGTTTTATAGACACCTCCCGCTTAAGCAACGGGAAGGTGTCTATTTGTTTTTCAGACGGCCTTTAGAATTTCGCGCGACGCCATTTTCAAGGAGGTCATGATGAGAAGTAGGAAATTATCCTGTAAAATTGCCAGTGTTATTACCCTGCTGATATTTACTTTCAGCAGCATGGTGACCCCGGTTTTTGCGGGCATTGAATCATCCCGGCAAACCTATGCCGCACCCGGGTTTATCGACCCCTTTGGTCCCTTGGACCCAGGCGGCTGGGGGCAAATGCGACCGCCTGCGGACAATATGGCCGGCCTGGCCGGCTCCCTGGCGCCCCAAAGCGTACCGTTGGATGTTAAATCCTTGAACGGTCTCGGGGACAACCAGGATCACGTCTCTGCCGCCAGCGGCTCCGTGAACCTGCAAGTTACCGACCTGACCGTGCCCGGCCGGCAGTTGCCCCTGCCCATGACCAGGGTATACAACACCGGCAGCGACCAGTCAGGCCCCATGGGTTACAACTGGACATTCAGCTACCATCAGTACCTGCAGATGTTTGAAGATTTTAAAATTGTAGAGTACCGGGGAAACGGCAACAACCAGCTCTACAACTACACCAAAAACGACCCCGAGGGCCAGGTGGACTCCTGCGACGGGGACCCGCTCATATACTATGATCTGGATGACGGCTACTATACCCCTGCCGCCCCGGGCAACACCGGAACCCTTACCCGCCATAGCGGCAGTAACTATACCGTTAAAACCGAGGAAGGCGTAACCTACTTTTATGAGGGTTACAAGGCCGCATGGCGCAGCCAGAGCGCTGACGCCGGTAAACTGACCGCCATTGAGGATCGCAAGGGCAACCGTCTTTCCTTAGCCTATGACAGCAGCGGCAACCTGAAAAACGTACAGGACCCCTACGGCCGGAAACTGACCTTTACATATCAGAACGGTTTACTGACTTCCGTTACCGACCCCGTGGGCCGAACCGTCAGCTACACCTATGACGGCAATAAAGACCTGGTGCAGGTAACAGGCCCGGACGGGGCCACACAGACCTACACCTATGACGGCAGCCACCGTCTCACCGGCATAACCGATGCCCTGGGCAATACCATTGCCTACAGCTACAACAGCGAGGGGAAAGTTACCCAATCCGTACAGTCCGGCGGGATTGCCGAACGCACGTACTCATATCCCGGTGAGCAGAAAACCGTGGTTGAAGACCCGGACGGAAATGCCACAACCTACGAATACGATGATAAGCAAAACATCACCCGTATGGAGGATGCCCTGCACAACGTTACCAGCTGCACCTGGGACAGCGCCGGCAACCGCACCAGCGTAACACTGCCCGACGGGAACAAAACGGAATACAGTTACGACAGCAAAAACAACCTGGTTAAAATAACTGCCTTTGACGGTTCCGAAACCCGTTTCGAGTACAGTTCCGCCTACAGCCAGTTAACCAAGGCCATATATCCCAGCGGGACTGCAACCGAGTGCAATTATGACAGCAACGGCAACCTAACCTCCGTTCGCAACGGGCTGAACCAGACCACCTCATACAGTTATGACAACATGGGGAACATGACCCGTATCACCGACCCTGCCGGGAAAAAAACCAGTATTCAATATGACCAGTACGGCAACATAAAAGAAATTACCAACCCCCTGGACCAAAAAACCACCTATGTATATGACGCGGTGGGCCGGATGCTTTCCTTCACCCTGCCCGGCGATAGAACCACCGTATTCAGCTACGATCAGGGAAAACTTCCTGTTAGCGTTACCGATCACGCCGGACTTACCACCACCTACCAGTACAACAAAATGAACCAGCCGGTCAAAATTACCGGTTCCATGAATAACACCACCTCGCTGGGCTACAACCTGCAGGGCCGGCTCACCCGGGTTACCGACCCAACGGCAAAAATTACATCTATTCCTATGACAACATGGGCCGGGTCAAATCAGCCCGGGACCCCCTGGGGAACCAGGTTAACTTTAAATACAACGCTCTCGGACAGGTTATCGAGAGAACCGATAACGCCGGCCGCACCTTTGCATATGAATACAATGAAAACCGTAATCCCAAAATAATCACCAACCCCTTTGGAGAAACACTTACCTATAGCTACGACGGGTTTGGCAGAGTAACAGCCCTGACCAACTCCCAGGGCCACCAGATAAAATATGCATACGACGCCATGGGCAATGTCACCAAAGTTACCGACGCCAACGGCAACGCAACCGAATACACCTACGATGCCATCGGCCAGTTAATCAGCAAAAAAGACCCCGAAGGCGGCCTGGTATCCTACCAGTACAACATCACCGGCCAACTGACCAAAGAAACTTACCCCCTGGACGGGTTTGTCAGCTATGCCTATGATCCCCTGGGCCAGCTGACCTCTGTCACCAACGCCAAAGGCAACAGCACCTCCTACCACTACGACGACCTGGGCAACCTTGGCGAAATAATAGACGCGGCAGGCAACGGCTACCTCTATGAATACGATCAGGCCGGTAGAGTTACTGCCTTTACCGACCCCAAAGGCTCAAAACACACCTATGCCTACGATGACCTGGGGCGGCTAACCGGGGCAACCGACCCCCTGGAGCACCTGACGGCGTATAACTATGACGCTGCCGGCAACCTTCTTAAAACCACCGACCCCCTGGGCCAGACTACCTGGTTTTCCTACAACGACTTAAACCAGATTAACACCGTCACCGACCCCCTGGGCCGGAAAAAAAGCTTTACTTACGACTATAACAACCGCAGCGTAACAGTTACCGGCCCGGACGGCGCCAATACCCTTTTGGAATATGACCAACTGGACCGCCTGGCTAAAATAACCGACGCCAAAAACAACAGCACCCGGTATGGTTACGACACCGCCGGTAACCTTAACAACATTACCGATGCCAAAGGCAATGCCACCAGCTTTGCCTACGACGGTAAAGGCCGCCTGCTTACAGTAAAAGAACCCGAAGGGGGAGCAACCACCTGCCAGTACGATAAACGTGACAATCTGATCAAAAAGACCGACCCCCTGGGCCACTCCGAGCATTACGAATACGACCTGGCCAATAGACTAAACCGGGTAACTGACGCCAACGGCAACGCCTACCGGTTTAACTACAACGTCCTGGGAGAAATTGAGGAAATTGCCGACCCGGCGGGACAGGCCATCAAAACCCAATACGATGCCCTGGGCAGAATAACAAGCAGAACGGACCGGAACAACAACACCCACACTTACGAATACGATCCCCTGGGCAATCTTATTAAAACAGTGGACCCCCTGGGGCACGAAACCGTGTTTGCATACGACC